>ERZ857984.202-NODE-202-length-83016-cov-26.307000_pt1 | contig 83016 bp, 82 predicted proteins | sample MGYA00519914_ERZ857984 | MGnify/ENA primary metagenome ERZ857984 (study PRJEB31778, sample SAMEA3449417) | human gut metagenome | biome: human gut; feature: human-associated habitat; material: faeces | place: United Kingdom | collected 2010/2012 ...
AAAGCCAGCCTGATAGTTGCTTGCAACCGAAGGCTGGCTTTTGCGGGTTAAACTCACTAAGCGCTGAACAGCGCTTAGTGAAAGGCCTATGGCCTTATTTGCGGGTTAAACTCGCAAAGTGCTGAACAGCACTTTGCGAAAGACCTTTTTACCGCTGGTTTTTGAGCTGTTATAGACATATGGCAAACCTGCCCAAACTTGCCTTGAATAAAGGATGTTAATGGGATATAATAATCGTGTGACAGGAGGTGGATTATATGCCACTGGATGAAACCAGAAAGACGGCGCAGTTTAAGGTTCAAAAGGAAAAACGCACGGCAAGGGAGATATTGCTGAGCGTTTACGCGTCCATGCATGAAAAGGGGTACGACGCGGTTAATCAAATCGTGGGCTACCTTATTTGTGGCGACCCAACCTACATCACCAGCTATAACAACGCGAGATATTTGATACGGATGCTTGAAAGGGACGAGCTCATCGAAGAACTCGTCAGGTCCTATATAGAAAATAACGCAAAGCCGGCGGCGGACAAGCCCAACGGCATGGATTGATCCTTTGAAATACAATACTCTTGGAAGGTCGGGAATAAGGGTATCCAAGCTGTGTTTTGGAACGCTTACCATGGGTCCGCTTCAAAAATCAATGTCTGTAAAAGAAGGCGTAAAATTATTGGAACGGGCTTTTTCACATGGCGTAAACTTTGTGGATACGGCGGAAATATACGGCACCTATCCGTATATAAAAGAAGCGCTTGCAATAAAGCCGGATACCGTAATATGTACAAAATCGTATGCGTATGACAGGGATACCGCGGATAAAAGCCTTCGTGCGGCGTTCAGCGGGATTGGACGCGATTATATAGACATATTTCTCCTTCATGAGCAGGAGAGCGGCCATACGATACGCGGACATATGGAAGCTGTCAAATATCTGCTCACAATGAAGGATAAAGGGTATATAGGGGCGGTTGGGCTGTCAACCCACTATATAGCATGTATGAAAGCGGCGCTTATGTATGACGAGCTTGAGGTGCTGTTTCCCCTTATAAACAAGACGGGAGTGGGAATCGCCGATGGGTCGTCCGAGGCCATGTTAAAGCAGATAAGAGCGGCTCATGACTTGGGCAGGGGTGTTTTTGCTATGAAACCGCTTGGCGGGGGACACCTTATACCGGACAGGGCGGCGGCGCTTGAATTCATATTGGGACTAGATTGCGTAGATTCGGTTGCCATTGGCATGCAAAGCATAGCGGAGGTAGACTATAACTGCACTGTATTTTCAGGGGACGTACCCGACCAAAAGACTGCCGAAGAAACCCAAAAGGCGCCCCGAAGGCTGCTGATTCATGATTGGTGCGAGGGGTGCGGAGCATGCGTAGGCATATGCAAAAACGGTGCGCTGGCGCTTGTTCACGGGAAAGCTGTTGTAAACCATGAAAAATGCGCGCTATGCGGATATTGTGCGCGGGTATGTCCCCAATTTTGTATAAAGGTAGTATGATGAGGTATTGATAATGAAACGAGTTCTTGCATTGGATGTAGGCGATAAAAGAATTGGCATCGCCATCAGCGATCCGCTGGGCTTTACTGCGCAGGGGCTTATGACCTATAATCGCTGCGGCGATCCTGTAGAGGACGCGGCGTATATTCGCGGCATAGCGGAACGCTATGCTCCTGTAAAGCTTTTGTTTGGCATGCCAAGGAACATGGATGGCAGCTATGGCGGCGCGGCTGAGAAGGTGAAAAGTTTTTCAGCTCTGGTTATGGAAGGCCTTGACGTGGAATGCGACTTTTATGACGAGCGTTTGACTACGGTAACGGCGGAAAAGGTGCTCTATGACGCGCGTATGGACTGGAAAAAGCGCCGTAAGGTTGTTGATAAGCTGGCAGCAGTCGTTATACTCCAGGGATATCTGGATTCAGGAAAAGCAAATTAATCGGGAGAGGGATAATATATGACTGTGGATATGGATTTTGTAACCTTAATTAACGACAAAGGAAAAGAAGAGCGTTTTGAACATGTGCTGACGTTTGAATATGAGAAGGAAAGGTACACTGCGCTTGTGCCAGAGGGGCAGGCTGAATGCGAGGAAGCGGAGGTAATCATACTTCATGTTGTAAAAGATGAAGCGGATAACGATATTTATGTTACCGTAGATAACGAGGTTCTGCTTGAAGAGGTTTTCGATGAATTCCTGTCGCTGATGGATGAAATAGAGGGAGAGGAAGAATAACAATAAAGCTGTTATCCCCAAAAATAACGTATTATATGTATAATTCGCAACCATTTTATGGAATATACGTTATATCAATATGAGTGGTTCTACGCTTTTGGGGGTAACGCATCATGATTACAAAAGGTAAAAAGGCTTTGCTGGCCGCCCTACTGTTCGCCCTTCTGCTTATATCCTTTGCACTGGGAGCTATAAGCGGCATGTCGTCAAGGAAGACGGGAAACGGAACTGATATAGAATTTTATACGGATAGCAGTTCATATCCAAACGGCGCGGAATCTATAACGCTCATAGTCAGCAATCGGTCCGGAGCCTCGTTTAAATACGATAAAAAGTTTGAACTGGAAAGGCTTTCCGGGGACAGATGGGGGGACATTGAGTTTAATGATGTAGGATTTGTGGATTACGCTGCGGATTCAGTATTGTACCCCCTTTCCACATGCGAATGGAATTTAGAAATAGGATCTATGGCCGGCGGACTTGGGTCGGGAAAGTACAGAATAAAGAAGCTCTTTTTTGACCCGCATGATGAATCCCGAGTGCTTGAGAGAATTGCGGAGTTCTCAATAGCTATGCCTTAACCATTTTGGCGGGATAAATGGGCGGTTAGATTTGACAGGGCTAATAAGCCGCGCGCTTTTCAGGGACTGGTGCAAACTATAACAATCCATACTAATTTGAGGTTTAATATGACAAATTTTAGCCTATTTACTTAATTGCTATAAGTTTTGCCCATTTTTTACTTGCATGCAAATCCAACCTATGCTATAATTCCAAAGTTAAAACGCACTTGCGGTGATCTGCAAAAGGTTGCCCGCCTCACGGTGGGTTTTCTGCTGATATGAAGCGCAAGGTGGAAAAAACAAGGAGGAATTAAAATGTCAGTAATTTCAATGAAGCAGCTCCTCGAAGCGGGAGTTCATTTTGGTCATCAGACGCGCCGTTGGAATCCGAAGATGAAGGAATACATCTTTACGGAACGCAATGGCATCTATATCATTGACCTTCAAAAGACCGTTAAGAAGATCGACACCGCGTACTCGTTTGTTCAAGAGGTTTCGGCAAACGGCGGCAACGTATTGTTCGTTGGAACCAAGAAGCAGGCTCAGGAATCAATAGAGCAGGAAGCGAAGCGCTGCGGCATGTATTATGTAAACCAGCGTTGGCTTGGCGGTATGCTTACCAACTTTAAAACAATCCAGACCAGGATTGCCAAGCTTCGTAGAATTGAACAGATGGAGGAGAACGGAGATTTTGACCTGTTGCCCAAAAAGGAAGTAATTAAGCTTAAAGCAGAGCAGGAAAAACTGGAAAGGAACCTTGGCGGTATCAAGGATATGAAGCAGCTCCCCAGCGTGATGTTCGTGGTTGATCCCCGCAAGGAGCATATAGCCGTGCTGGAGGCGATTGCGCTTAAGATACCGATTGTTGCCATAGTCGATACCAACTGCGATCCTGACGAAATTGATTATGTAATTCCAGGAAACGACGATGCTATTAGGGCTGTAAAGCTGATTGCCGGCAAGATCGCGGACGCGGTGCTTGAGGGCAAACAGGGAGAACAGTTTGAGACGGACGACGAGGTTCAGAAAGAGCCCGGTGATGAAGTTGAAGCACCCGATGATTTTTAATTAATAATAAACTGATAGCCGGAGGGCTTCAACCCTCCGGCATTGTCCTAAAAATTAAGGAGGTATAAATAATGGCGGAATTTTCAGCAAAAGACGTAATGACCCTGCGCGAGATGAGCGGAGCAGGAATGATGGACTGTAAAAAAGCTCTTTTAGAGTGTGAAGGCAATATGGAAAAGGCCATGGATTACTTAAGGGAGAAGAGCCTTGCGGCCAGTGCCAAAAAGGCTGCCAGGATAGCCGCCGAGGGAATAGTAGACTCCTATGTGCATATGGGAGGAAAGATTGGCGTTTTGGTTGAAGTCAACTGTGAAACGGATTTTGTAGCAAAGACCGACGACTTTAAGACCTTGGTCCATGATATTGCGATGCATATTGCGGCAGCTAAGCCAACATGTGTTTCAAAGGAAGAAGTAAACCAGGAAGATATAGAAAAAGAAAAGGAAATACTTCGCGCACAGGCCATGAACGAGCCCAAGCCCAAACCTGAGCATATAATTGAAAAGATGGTCGAAGGCCGTATAGAGAAATATTACAAGGAAGTCTGCCTGCTGGAGCAGCCGTTTGTAAAGGATCCGGATAAGACCGTTGGCCAGCTTATAAACGAGTCGGTTGCCAAAATCGGCGAGAAGATAAGCGTTCGCAGATTCGTTCGCTATGAGATGGGCGAAGGACTGCAAAAGCGTGAGGACAACTTCGCTGAGGAAGTTATGAGCCAGATGGGGAAATAAATGTAAACCACCAACTTTGGATTTCCTAATTTACAAAATTCGTTTTCCAAAGTGGTGAGAACCGAAGTATAAAAAAAGAGCCACAAAAAAGTAGTAGTAGATGCATTCGCTCTACTACTACTTTTTTGTGCGTCAAATTACAGGTTTGGATGGTGGGGCGGATAGGCAAGTGACAACAGGTAGCAGGCTATAAGCCTAGCACCTGTGGACGGCTAAAATAATAGGTTTTAAGCCGCTTTTACACGGAACGATCAACTCCAACACTACCCACAAATACGCTTAATATAGGCGTTTAATAGGGGTATGAGTGGATGATAGCACAGGCAAGTAGCTGGGTGAAACCCACGCACTTGCGAGAGCCAAAATATTGAGGTTTAAGCTGTATTTCCAAGGCGTTTTGGACAAAACTCTACACCAGCAAGTAAAAGAGTGCTTTAAATGGGCTTTTAATTAGGGTTTGTAGGTAGTTTGATTACATGCATGTTCAGGCCATTGATGCAGATGACATATTGCACATATGCATTAATGGTTCCTAAGTGAATCACTTGGCAAGTGAATGATGGTATTGATTTGATCTTTTAAATAAGATCATAAATTCGGCAAGGTCATACTTCATGAAATACATTGGAATGTTGAATAGGGATTCATGACTTAAAAAACTGTCTATTCAATGAATAGTATTGTTTTCTGAATAATTGATTTTGGGAGAAATTAAAAGATTATAGGCCATTATGGCAGCACGATCTTTTTCATGATTAAATAAAAGCATTTGTAAAAAATAGCAAATATAAATACATCCCCCGAATTTTGCACATACTAAATATAGCTTGACAATACATTTTATATAAAGTATTCTAAAAATATATTGGTAAGAAAGGTAGGTTTATAATATGAAAACGAAAATTATATGTAGTGTAATAGTGTTAATTATGCTGACATCGGTTTTTCCTTCTGCATTAGCATTGGATGAAACACAAAAACCTATACCCGCCGACTTACAGGCCTTAATTGATAAAGCCTATGATCCAAACAATGATATCAGTGAATCAGATTGGCAGAGAATTATAAATGAGGGAGGAAAAGCTACCCAAGATTTATTAGATTTTATTGATTCTATAGCATTAACTCGTGATGTCTATTCATCGGGAGGGGTTGATTATATGGAAGATGATCCATCCTTCGATAAAAGCGGCAGTATGGATACAGTAGAATACGACCCTTTCTCTAAAACCGAAAAGAGAGTCAATAATGATTATATCTTCGATATTGTCCCAGAAGAAGACCCGTTAAATGACAACATAGAGGGATCAGCGGATGGTAAGGTACTATCACTCATGCCAAAAGCGTATCCCTACAATTGGTTTGAGTACAGTCCTCAGAGTTATGCTGATACTAGGTCGACTTATTACATCCGATTTAAAAGTAATGGAGCGTGGTATAGTGGAACTGCATTTAAAATTGGAAATAGATACTTAGCAACAGCAGGCCATAATATTTATGATTACAAGTCAAAAAGTTGGTCTACAAACTTTACACTTACTCCCGCGCAGAGTGGCACAAAAAGGCCATATGGGTCAACAACATCGATAGGTATAGAAGTGGCGAGCCGTTGGTATAATGATAATGATTCAAATTATGATTGGGGTATGATAAAGGTTGAAAGGACTCTTGTTTCAGACCGTCTTTCACAACTCCTTGTAGACAATGTAACTGGTTGGACTGTTAGATCACAAGGCTATCTTGATTTGTCAGGCGGACACTATATGCATCTGATTAGAGATAGAGTTATAAACTCATGGGCTAGACGCTGTAGGGCAAATATGGTGTTAGATAAAGGGAAAAGCGGGGGGCCTGTTTTAGATGAAAGAAAATACGCTATGGGGATTATTATTGGTGAAAAGGGTGATTTTGTAAAATTTGAAAAGGACTTATATAACTTGATAGCCACTTATAGAACAAAGGCATAGTATTATAGTATAATATCTTAACTAGTTAAAAAGGAGGGGCAAAAATGAGATGTAAAAAGACTGTAATACTATCTATGCTTTGTGTTTTTGTGGTGCTGTCAATATTACTTCTGCCAGCTTGCTCAAAAGAACCTAATATCAATGAAGATATGAAGCGCTTCTATGAGGACAATAAAGATAAGTTGCCAGAGTGGATGACCGAGAGTAATTATCGTGATGTGTTACGACCATATTTTGAGGAGGGGAATCTTAGCGGATCACCAGTCGGAAGCGAATCTTCCCGTTTTACACCAGATGAATACACAGCATTCTATGATCTTCTAAAAACGTTCATGGATGAAAACGGATACTTCGACCCTCAGTAATACTTCAAAACTCATAAACTGATTAAACGCGCTATGCAATTCTGCTGGCGCGTTTTTATTTGGATGGCATAAGCTGCTTGATGGATTGTAGTTGCGCTTTGCGTGGGAAGAAAAAGAGTATGACTTTGATGAAATTCATAGGCAAAGATACTATACTGGACTTATAACATCAAGGTTCAGCTGTTGGAAGTTTCACCAATTGCGAACCGCACAATAAAACGCGGCCACTGGGCGGATCCGTTGAGGTATACGCCATATTTAAGTGCGTAGCACATTAGGGATTGCCTATTTTCATGTCTTGTGTTACTCTTGCCACGGGGAATTTGCACTCCCTTTCGATTATGAGGTTCTTGCTAAACTTATAATAACCGATTTGTGAAGCTCCTTCATCCTTTTTCTTCTATCTGTCTAATATGTATTGTAATCCTACAGAGAAAGATTTTAAATATTTTGCCGTATTGAGGAAATATAAGCGTTAGTTATGCTATAATTATGATGTTATATGGATATAGGAGGAAATCTATGACACCACAATATAAACGAGTGCTGCTGAAGCTTAGCGGAGAGATGCTTGGCAAAGACGGCAAGGTTCTATCGGACGAGTCCTTGCGCAATACCGCGGAACGTATAAAGCTGTTGCATGATATGGGCGTTGAGATCGGTATTGTGGTTGGCGGCGGCAATATAATGAGAGGAAGAAACGCAGAAAGTATGGACAGAAACCGCGCCGATCACATGGGAATGCTATCCACGGCCATCAATTCGTTGGCTCTTCAGGACGCCATTGAGAGGGCGGGTATGCCGTGTACGGTTCTTTCCGCTGTTGAGATGCAGCGATTTTGCGATACCTACAGCGCGCGAAAGGCAAATTCTGAACTATCAAAATCAAATGTTGTGGTGTTCGCATGTGGAACGGGCATACCGTTTTTTTCAACCGATACAGCCGCGGCGCTGAGGGCGCTGGAGATTGGCGCGGATGCGCTCCTGCTGGCAAAGAGCGTAGATGCAGTATATTCGGCGGACCCAAAGCTTCATAAGGACGCCGTCAGGTATTCGAAGCTTACATATGATAAAGTTATCAGGGACAACCTAAAGGCTACGGATATATCAACAATAACGCTTTGCAGAGAGCATAATATGCCGATTCTGCTTTTTTCAATGGCGGACGCCTCGAGCTTTATAGAAGCGGTATGCGGAGGAAATTCCGGTACGATTATAAGAGGTCAATGATTTATTTATAATTGATTTTGATGAATGTTTTGGGTAAAATGTAATTTAAGACGCCTATAAGAAACGGAGGTAATATTGTGGATATAATCTCAGTAGCAACGGATAAGATGGGTAAAACAACATCTGTATTAAAGCGGGATCTGGGCGCAATACGAGCAGGCCGCGCCAATCCGCAGGTGCTGGATAAAATCATGGTGGATTACTACGGCACCCCTACCCCAATAAACCAGATGGGCAATATAAGCTCTCCAGAGGCGAGAATGCTTGTAATTTCGCTTTGGGATGTTAAGCTGATACCACAGGTTGAAAAGGCGATACAGAAGTCGGATTTGGGGATAAACCCCACAAACGACGGCAAGTTCATACGGCTGGTATTTCCTGAACTCACTGAGGAAAGGCGCAAGGAACTCGTAAAGGTGGTGCGCAAAAAGGGAGAGGAAGCAAAGGTGGCTATCCGCTCCATCCGAAGGGACTCGAACGAGCAGATTAAGAAATCAAAAAAGGATGGGGAAATAACCGAGGACGACCAGCGGGAACTGGAAGAAGAGGCTCAAAAGCTGACCGACCGGTATATCAAGGATATTGATAAAATCATTGATGAAAAGGAAAAGGAGATCATGGAGGTTTGATTCGTGTGCTTGGTTTTGCACTGGGCGATGCGGTAAGCGAGCTGAAAAAGGCCGGCTATGATGTCGCCGTTGTTGAGGTAAGCGCGAAGAAGCGAATTGACGGTGGAGAAGGCCGTGTAATACGGCAGCGCAAGCTTCAGGACGGACGCATAGAGCTTTCATATTCACTGTTTCATACCGACATATACAGCAGAGCTTAAGGTTCTAAACTTTATTACTGGTTTTGGCGGATGAAGCGATAATATGATTTATATTGCTTCATCCTTATTTTAACTTCGTCTTGGCTTGATTTAACTGCACAGTCATGATATAATGAAGCCAAACGTTAACGTGGAGGTAGTATAGATGGCTAAAGGCGGCTTCCCGGGAATGGGCGGTAACATGCAGCAGCTAATGAAGCAAGCTCAGAAGATGCAGGAAAACATGGCTAAGCTTCAGGATGAAATAGGGAATCGCGAGTTTAGCGTATCCGCTGGCGGCGGAGCTGTAACGGTAGTAATTTACGGGCGCAAGGAACTTAAAAGCATTGAGATCAGTCCCGAATGCGTTGATCCAGACGACATAGAAATGCTAGAGGATCTTATTATCAGTGCGGTTAACGAGGCTATACGTGTGGCGGATGAAACCATGAATAGCGAAATGGGCAAGCTTACCGGCGGCGTGAACCTGGGAATCTAGCGTTTTTACGGGTTTATGTGCCGGATCAAGAATAAGATTTTAGGCGGTTGGTACAGAGATATATGAATCCAGCGATAGAACCTATTCGCAATTTAGCTTCTCAGCTTGCCAGATTGCCTGGAATAGGAGGTAAAAGCGCATTAAGGCTGGCCTATCACATTCTTGACATGCCGGATGTTGCGGCAAGAGAGCTTGCCAGCGCAATCACGGATGCGAGGGATAAGGTACACTACTGCGCGGTTTGTGGTAATTACACAGATGTTGAGCCCTGCGCGATATGCGCGGACGAACAGCGGCGAGGTGACATAATATGCGTTGTTGAGGACGCAAAAGATGTCTTGGCAATGGAAAAGATGCGGGAATTCCATGGAAAATACCATGTGCTTGGCGGTGTGATTTCTCCTATAGATGGAATCGGGCCGGAGGATTTGCGCATTGAAGAGCTGGTTTGCAGGATACAGGCGGCTCCTGTCAAAGAAATAATAATAGCAACCAATCCCGATGTGGAAGGCGAGGCCACCGCATCCTATATAGCAAGGTTGCTTAAACCGTATGGCGTCAGGATTACAAGGATAGCGCATGGGATACCCATAGGTGGAAACCTTGAATACGTAGATGAAATGACGCTGTTTAAGGCTATGGAAGGACGGAGGGAGATATAGGCTATAACGCTACTCGGTTTTATAGAAGGCCAGCTTATGGGGCAATTTGGGAGGTGAGCGCGGATGAAAAGAATAATGGTTGCCATTATAGCAGCTATGGTTGCTTGCTTTATGTTATGCTCATGCATGGCGCCGACGATACCAACCGTGCCTGTCAGCGTTACTACGGGCGAAGCTGCTATGAAGGAAGCGAGAAAGTATTATAGAGAGTCTTCGTGCGTATTATATGCGCGGTGCATAAAAACCCATGAGGTCAAAAGAGAAGACGGTACGGTATATTATTGCGACGATGTTCTGGTCCTTCAGCCATTGGTTGGAAACGCGAATATGGGGTCGATAGTCCACTGCGTGTCTTCCGGACTGAAGAGCGGGGCAAATTATCTTCTGTATTTAAATCAAAACGAGTATGGCGAGTATACCCTGCTGACTGAAAAGCCGCTTAAGGTAGTAAACGATAATGTGATCTGGCTTGACGGTACGGTCATACCTTTGGCACAGTTGCGCAACGATATCCAGGAGATGGAAACCGTTATTATAGCTCCCGGAGAGACTTACATATATAACGATATGTCAGAGTTGGTTGAAGCGGCTGATTATATATTTACCGCCAAGGTCTTAAGCATGCCGGGCATGGAGAGCGCAACATTCAGGTATCAGTCGATGGGCTCCACCGTAGAAAGCGACGTTGACGCTTCAATAGTATCCTTGTATATCCGACGTGTGGCAAAGGGCGACTTGGAGCGCGGAAGTATAATTGACGTGGTGTACACGCAAAAGCCCTATATGAATGTAATTGATGCGCTGACCCATCAGGATCACCAGATTGATACAGGAGATGTACAGCGGCTTGTTAAAGGACGGGAATATGTATTTTTCCTTATGGACAGCCCGAGTCCAAATCAAGACTACCTGTTTATGGTTAACCCGGTTCAGGGCGCAATATCTATATCTGGAAACGACCTGATCGTTTTAAGCAGCAACAAGGCTGCGTATGGAAAGTATTCAACCGAAATGATTCTGTTTCATGCAATAGATAATATGTTAAAGTATTAAAAGGTTGCAAACACCATAGCTTTAGTGATAAACGGCCAAAACTTTGGCCGTTTATCCATATGAGGCACATTCGTTTGCATAATATTAACGCCGAGTATAAAGGCGGGTTGACAATAGGAATATATAATCTGGTATGATTTGGACAGATGAACAAAAAAAAGCCATATCAGGCTGCGGAAACCTCTTGGTTTCCGCAGCGGCAGGCTCGGGCAAAACCGCTGTTTTGACAGAGCGCATAGCTCGGCTTACTGCTCAGGGCGCTTCTATAGGCGACTTTCTGGTAGTTACGTTTACAAGGGCTGCCTCTGATGAAATGAAAAAACGCATAGGGCAGCGTCTGATGGCGCTGTCCTACGAGTGCAGCGATAAAGCGGTAAAATCGCATCTGCAGGCGCAGGCCCTAGAATCTCACAATGCCCATATTTCAACGCTGCACTCCTTTTGTACCGACCTTCTCAGGCGCCATTTCCACGAGGCGGACCTTGATCCTGCGTTCAGGGTGGCTGACGAATCCGAGGCCTATGTAATGCGGCTTGATGCCCGTGACGCCATGCTGGAGCAAAGCTTTTCGAGCGACCGCATAGGAACGCAGGCGCTTATAGACCTGTTTGGCGGCGAAACGGGCTTTATATCCGCTGTGGAAAGCATATATTCGTACATGTTTTCTAGGCCTGAACCGTTTGGTTGGCTTTCCGGCGCCGTTGAGAGATATAACCGTGGAGCTGAGGAACTTAAAAAATCCGACGAAATCAAATCGCTTATAGACAATGCGCACGCCGAGCTGGATTCCGCGATATCAGAGCTTATTCATGCGCGGGATTGTACGGAAAACATAAAGGTATGCTCGGTAATCGACGATGATATGATGCAGCTTAGGGCGCTTACACTTATCAAGGATTATGACAAATATAGGGAGGCTGCCAGTGCGGTCAAGTTCAAACGCCTGGATGGATGGCCGCGAGGAACGCCCGAGGAGGACAAGCGCGCTGCAAAGGATGCGCACGACCTTGCTAAAAAACTAGTTAAGGATCATGCTGAGAACTTTGGCCGTTCGCTTGAAGAGTGCGCAGCGCAACTGAACAGTTTATACCCTGTCATGAAGGCCCTGTATGTTTACCTTATAGGTTTTCACGAGGCTTATACGTCGATAAAGGAGACTGCCGGCGTAATAGACTACTCGGATATGGAGCATAGGACACTTAAAGCGCTGTCAGATGAACGTATCGCACAGGAGTACCGCGACCGTTTTAAATATATATTTGTAGACGAGTATCAGGATTCAAACCCTGTTCAGGAGCGCATTCTGGACGCCGTTAAGCGCGGGGATAATCTCTTTTTGGTCGGCGACGTAAAGCAGTCGATCTATAGCTTCAGGCTTGCAGACCCGACCCTGTTTATGGATAAATATTATCGGTACGATGGTCTCGAAGGCGGGCGGATTGATCTTAATGTGAACTTTCGCAGTTCATCAAAGGTCATCGGAGCTGTCAATGAGGTCTTCTCACATATAATGAACCGTAATACCGGAGGGATTGAATATGATGCCAGCGCCGCTTTGGTGATGGGACGAAGCGGCTGTTTGGGCGGAGCGGAGCTGCATCTTATTGATCTAGACGGATCTGAGGATGACGATCAGATCGAAGGGGATGAGATAAACGATGCCCAGACCCTTGACAGGGACGAGATGGAGGCGTTAGCAGCGGCGCGCAGGATAAGAGAGCTGATCAGCAATGAGATGCTGGAGGACAAAAGCACAGGGGAAAAAAGGCCTTACCGGTATTCCGATTTTGTAGTCCTGCTTAGAAATAACAGGTTGGCGTCGGTATGGTTGAAGGCGCTTGCCATGGAAGGAATACCGGCGTATGCGGAACACAATGGCGGCAGCTATGAGTCCATTGAGGTCAGGGTATTTATCAACCTTCTTAGGGTTGTGGATAATAGGCACCAGGACATCCCTCTTTTAAGCGTGCTTAGATCTCAAATCGGCGGCTTTACCATGGATGAGTTAATCTGGCTTAGGACACACAGCAGAGGAAAAACTTTTTACGAGGCCATGACGCAGTCGGCCGGACAGGACGGCCTCCTAGCCGATAAAATAAAAAGGTTTACGGCCGCGCTGGACACGTGGAGCAAAAAGGCTAACCTGTATAGCGTTGATGAACTGATAGGAGCAATCCTTGAGGATACGGGATATTATCTCATAGTTTCTGCGCTGCCTGGAGGCGAGCAAAGATGCGCGAATCTCGACGCGCTCTGTGAACGGGCCGCGTCATTCAGCCGTTCGTCCCGAAATGGGCTGCACAGCTTTATCAGCTTTATAGATAAGGTAAGCGATAACGTATCCCTGGGCGCGTCTCAAAGCATTGGAGCTAACGTTGTCAGGATTATGACCGTACACAGAAGCAAAGGGCTGGAATTCCCCGCCGTGATATTGGGAGGGACCGGATCCAGCTTCAGATTTATGCGAGAACTCAGACAGAGCTCTGTTTTATGCGACGGCAAATTCGGAATTGGAATTTTAGCGTTAAAGGGCAACATTAGGATAAGAACTATATACAGGAGCGCGATAGAGGCGGCGGCCTATAAAAAACAGCTTGCGGAGGAGATGCGTTTGCTTTATGTAGCTATGACGCGGGCAATGGACAGAATAATAATGATAGGAGGGATAAGGGGTGCTGAAAAAAAGCTGGCTGCGCTGGCCAAGCCGTTGACCGATGGAGCGATAAACAAATCAAAATCATTTTTGGACTGGATTTTGCTGGTTCTGATGAATACCGCAAACGGCAACTCGTTCAGGCGGCGTCTGGGCATGACAGGCATTGCGGGAAATTGCATAATTGATGGATTTTGGTATAATGCGAAGGCCTTTGCTCTTTCAAATCTTGATATGGAGCAGGACGCGTTTGAGGAATGGGCAAGCGCTGAAATCGATATATATGATGGCAGGTATGACGATACATTTACATGGGAATACCCATATAGGGATGACACCCTGATTCCTTCTAAATTAACGGTATCCCAGCTTTCGGGCGAGTTGCGTGAACTTAGCCCTGCTCCTAAGTTCATGCATGACGGTATGCCTGTATCTCCTGCAGAACGCGGTAAGGCGGCTCACCTATTGATGCAGCGTATCAAAATACAGCCGCATGACAGGGATAGCGTCAGGAACGAAATCCACAGGCTTTGTGAGGAGGGTTACCTTGAAGAGCGGCTGGCCCGTTCAATCAACGTCGAAAGCATAGTGGGCTTTTTCAATTCAGAGCTTGGGAAGAGGCTAATCTCTTCAGTCAAGGTGTTGCGTGAGCGTGAGTTCAACTATAGGGCCGACGCAGGCATTGTATTTGGAATAGGGCAGGGCGGCAAATTTATGTTGCAGGGCATGATAGATTGCTGTTTTATTGAGGATGGGGAATGGGTGATAATTGACTATAAGACCGACTATGTGGCCGTGGGTCAGCCGCCTGAAGAGGTGGCAATGAAACACCAAAAGCAGCTTGACCTGTATTCCAAATCGCTTTGCGCGTTAACCGGAATAAACGTAAAGGAGCGCTACGTTCACCTTCTCTTTACGGGAAACAGCGTAAGGGTGTAGGAATTGGCCCGATTTTTAGGCGTTTGTGTCTTTATAATGATACTGAATTGTACGTATTATAGAAAAATTGCGTGAAAGTTTGCTTTTAAACACCGCTAAACATGCTATAATTGATTTAAATTAGGCTTTTGGGAGGTATATTTGATGAGCAGTGTAAAAATACTTATCGCTGACGATGACCCCGTCGTTCATGAGGCGTTGGGAATTTATCTGACAGCTGAGGGATATGAACCAATAGACGTATATGACGGAAAAGCCGCGATAAACGCCTTATCTGCGGAGGTTGCGCTTTGCGTTCTCGATATAATGATGCCAGGCATGTCCGGCATTGACGTTTGCAAAGAAATAAGAAAAACCTCGCGCCTGCCCATTATAATGCTTACCGCCAAAGGTGAGGAAATCGACCGGATTCTTGGCCTAGAGCTGGGTGCTGACGATTATATCGTTAAGCCCTTTAGCCCCAGGGAGGTAGTGGCCAGGATAAAGGCGGTGCTGCGCAGGGCTAAAGAGCAGCAGGCGGCTGACACTGGAATTGTAATCCATGATGGATTGATGATTGATATTAAGAGCTATACGGTAACGCTCAATGGCAAGCCGATAATATGCACTCCAAAGGAGATAGAGATCCTATACATGCTTGCGTCAAATCCTGGGCATGTATTTACCCGCGAGCAGCTGTTAAACAGGGTATGGGGATACGACTTTGTAGGTGAAACCCGTACTGTGGATACGCATATAAAGAGGATTCGTGCCAAGCTGGATAACACGGGCAAGAACTGGAGCATAAAGACGATCTACGGCGTTGGCTATAAGTTCGAGATTGAGTAGCATAAGTATGCGGTAAGGGGTATAAAGATGCGCAGCGTCCTTTTGAGGCGGTTTTTGATAGTATTGGTTGCTTTCATGCTGCTTGCGGCTATATTTATTATGACCAGCTATCTGCTTGTTGGAAGGGACGTATACATTGAAATGGAGCTTCAGGACCTGCTTCCACAGGTTGAGGCTGTAAGGCAGCTGTTATATGAGTATGAAAGCGGCAATATTACTCACGATGCTTTTATACGCATGTCAAAAAGCCTTATGAAGGCCACGAACGGGATGACCTTCGTGGTCAACTGGCGCGGAGAAATTGAATTCATGTATGATGTAGGCCTGGGCCTCACGACCGATGAAATCCGCGAATGCTTTGCAGGGGAGATTGGCGTGGTTCTGAGGGGAAAGCGGGCGCAGTCGGACAGCGCCAAGATTCCGAATCATGGCCATGTTTTATTCCTCGGGCTTCCCATAGGCTCCCCTCAGGAACAGTCGGCCGGAGGCGTGTTTATCATAAAGTCAATCGATGGCGTAGGCGGGATGATTGAGCGCCTAAACGCGTCGCTTTTATGGTTGGCTGCCGCTGGAATAACGGTTTTGTTGCTCATAGGTTCATGGAGGGCCAGCCGGATTGCCGGACCCTTGCGCAGTATGGCTGAAACCGCGCTGGATATGGCTAACGGCGACTTTGACGTACGCGTGCCCAATGAAGAGGCGCCAGGCGAGGTGGGGCTGCTGGCCAGGTCGCTCAATGAGCTGTGTGAGCGTCTGTCAAAGACGATCTATCAGCTTAGAAGTGAAAAGGGCCAGCTTAACCATATACTGCGCAGCCTGTCAGACGGCGTAGTTGCGATGGATGGTTTAGGGGCGCTTACACAATATAATCCCGCCGTTATGAGAATGTTTGGCTCGGTGGAGGTCAATACGCGGGAGGATCTCGTTGCTGACGCTTCGCTGTGGAAGGTATTCGACCAGGTATATGCCACGGGAAAAAGCCGGATGATAACCTATGACATGCCCGGAGACAGGACGCTGTGGATTACCATATCTGCGGTTCTGACTGAAGACGGCGAGTGTACGGGCGTGGTTGGCCTGTTTAAGGATATGACCGAAATGGAGCGGGTTGAAAAGATGCGCAGGGAATATGTAGCTAATGTAAGCCATGAGCTGAGAACCCCTCTTACAGCTGTTAGGGGGCTTTTAGAGCCGCTTGCGGACGGAATGGTAAAGGACGAGGCGGTAAGGCAACGGTATTATAAGACTATGCTGCACGAGGTTTTGAGATTATCAAGGCTAATATCGGATATGATGACGCTTAGCAGGCTCCAATCAGGAACAGAGTACATGGAGGTATCCAAGGTCGACGTTGCCGAATTGCTTCATGACGTTGCCCAGAGCTATGTTCAGACGGCCAAAAGCAAGGGAATTGAGCTGAGGGTTAATACTCAGGAGACGGTAGAGGCGCTTACCGATTCGGACAAGGTTGAGCAGATACTGATAATACTTATTGACAACGCCATGAGATATACGCCTAAGGGGGGTAGCATAACGCTGAAGCTCAAAAATGGCAATAGGCTGATCGTTAGCGTAGAGGATACTGGGTGCGGTATTCCACAAGAGGATGTACCCCACCTGTTTGAGAGGTTTTATAAGGTTGATAAATCCAGAAAGGAGGGCGGGACAGGACTTGGCCTGTCGATAGCATATCAGATTATTGAAAAGCTGGGTGAGAAGATAACGGTTACAAGCGAACTGGGCAAGGGCACCTGCTTTGCATTTACATTGAAAAAATACGTATCAAATGCGATAGCCCTGGGTCCCGCGCATGAAACAGCGCCTATAAATATAAATATGGAAGGATACGAACCGCAGCAGAAGGCCGCGGCTAATCAAAAGGATAAGCGCAAGCCAAGGGATGCCGAATATGAGGTTTTATACGATGAAAACATATCAAAGAAGTCCGGAAAGCCAAAGAGTGGAGGAGCCGTATGACACAGCAATTTGCTTCAAGCGTTTGCGGCGGCCTATTTAAATAAGCCATGGGCTGTGCGATATGCCCTGTAAGCTGCGGAGCAAGCCGCGAAACGCAAGCGGGCAGGTGTGGAGTTGGCGGCGTATCCTATGTGGCTAGAGCTGCATTACACATGTATGAAGAGCCTTGTATAAGCGGGACCAGAGGCTCTGGAACCATATTTTTTTCAGGGTGCAACCTTAAATGCGTATTTTGCCAGAACAATAAGATAAGCAGGAAAAGCAGCGGAAAACCAATGGATCCTGAGCTGCTATCGGAGATTATGCTCGGCCTTGAGGTGCTGGGCGCTCATAACATAAATCTTGTCACGCCCACGCCTCATCTCGAATTGCTAATTGAGTCCATCCCACAAGCGCGTTCAGCAGGGCTGTCGATACCGATTGTATATAATACGAACGCATATGAAAAGGTTGAGTCTTTAAGGCGGCTGGAGGGGTTGATTGACATTTATCTGCCCGATTTAAAGTACGTGTCTAAGCGGGTTTCAGCTAAATATTCAGGTGCGGAAAACTATTTTGAATATGCATCAAAGGCCGTATTGGAAATGCACAGGCAATGCGGAAGCCTGAAGACAGATGACAATGGAATTGCAAAAAAGGGTATATTAATAAGGCATCTTGTCTTGCCAGGTTCAGTGGATGAGGCAAGGTTGGTTCTGAATTTTATTGCAGAGGAAATAGGCCGCTTAACCCATGTTTCGCTCATGAGTCAGTATGTGCCAATGGGCGGTGCTTTGGACATGCCAGTTATTAACAGGGCGCTAAAAAAGAGCGAATACAATAGAGCGGTGGAGTACTGTGTTGCTATAGGCCTTGACAATACGCTAATACAGGAGATGTCGTCAGCAAATTGTAAATATACACCTGACTTTAATATTTTTTTTGAATAACGCCCTTGATTTTTCCTGATACTGGAGTTATAATTATACCGTAGGGGGGAATCTTATCCAACGGCATGCAGAAGAATTCTTCATGACTGGTTCTTCCTCCAGAATATAATGGATTCATTTGGACTCATACTTTATGTCCGTTGGGTGAGCTTCGGAAGGCCGCTTAATGCGGCTTTTTTATTGTATTTTTTAAGATTGGTTAAATGATTCCATTTTAAGATTTTGCAACATAAACGGTTAAAAATGCAGATAGCCTCAATTCGGAACAACCAAATTCCATTAGTAATATTGCATCTATAGGCCAATACTAAAACATCATGATTAAGAGGTGATACATATGGGAGCAGATAAGCGAAAGATTGCCATTGTCGGTGCAGGGGCAGTCGGTATGAGTTATGCCTACGCGCTTTTGAACCGTTCAGCCTGTGATGAACTCGTTATCCTGGATAAGGATAAAAAGCGCGCGGAGGGCGAAGTTATGGATTTAAACCATGGCCTGGCATTTGCCCAAGGCCACATGAGAATAAGCCTGGGGAATTATAAGGACTGCGCCGACGCCGATATAGTGGTTATATCCGCAGGCATATCGCAGCGCCAGCATGAAGGAAGAAATTCCCTTTTATCCGGAAATTGTGAGGTTGTAAAATCGATTGTAAAGCCTGTTGTTTCTTCGGGATTTAGCGGTATATTCGTAGTAGTTACAAACCCGGTGGATATCATGGCCTATCTTACGTACAAACTGTCTGGATTTCCGGCTAAGCGCGTAATAGGAAGCGGAACACTGCTGGACACATCCCGCTTAAAGTATCTTCTTGGCGAGGACTTCCGCGTAGCGCCGCAAAACGTCCATGCATATGTTATGGGTGAGCATGGCGATAGTGAATTTATTCCGTGGTCCATCGCGAGCATATCCTCAAAGCCCATAAGGGATGTTAAAAGAGGTTCGGGAAATTATATATCCGGCGCCAATCTCGAGGAGATAGGTACGGATGTAAAATTTGCGGCACAGCAGATAATAGCTGCAAAAGGAGCGACCAACTATGGTATCGGTATGTCAATGATGCGAATTACAAACGCTATCCTTGGCAACGAAAACAGCGTGCTTACCGTATCAGCTTATCTAAACGGCGAATATGGGCAGCATGGGGTTTATGCGGGAGTTCCATGCATAGTAAACAGGGGCGGTATCGACGAGATTCTCGAATTTAATCTTTCAAAGGATGAACAGGCCAAGATGCAGTCATCATGCGACGGATTGCGCAAATTATGTAAGGTTCTCGACATGCATCAAAGCCCAGAACTGACCGCACAATATTGATGAAGGGAGTGATTATAATGGATCAGAATTTAGAACTTCTTAACGACGTATATGAAAACGCTGAAATGGGGAGGGATACCATAAAAAGGTTGATAAAGATAACTGAGGATGATGAGTTCAGGAAGACTATGGCGTATCAGTTTGCTGAATATCAGAGCGTTATGGATGAGGCCAGAAGAATATTTATAAGCGTTGGACAATCGCCGAGGGGGATAAAGGGCATCGCAAGATCATCCGTTAATGCGTCGATTGCGATAAATACAGCCATAGATAAAACTTCAACCCATTTAGCCGAGATGATAATGCAGGGATGCACCATGGGCATAATAGATATGATCAAAAGCATTAAGCATAACCCGGATGCGTCGGAAGAGGTCAGGACCTTGGCGGAAAAGCTGCTTGCAACAGAGGAAAACAACATGAACATTATGAAGGAGCATTTATGATGGAAAGGGTGTATAATAATCTGAATGATCTGCTGGAGAATGAGGATAGAGCGAAGGGGTATTATGCCATGCTGCCCGACTTTGTACAAAACACACTGTGCGGTAAAGGGCAAAGTATCAGCTCCTTCAACTCCCTGTGCGACCATGCTGAGGCCGCCTTCGGAGAAAAATAAATTAAAGTCCAGAAAACAGGCAAACACGGGATGTTTTTCCCGTGTTTTTTCAACATAGAATCGTATGCATCGCATGGCTGTAGATGCGTTGCGCCGCCTCATCCCATAGGGACGCGGCCTTAATGGCAGAGGCTTCATCGGGAACCCGCATTTCAGTGCAGAAGAGAAATTGCCCTGATCCTTGGGCCCTGAGCGTTACGATATAGGAGCCCTTCAGACCGCGTCTGCTGGAGGATGACAGCTTCGCGTCCATGGGGATTTGAAACCCAGAGGCTTGTTTAACATCAGCGGTTTTCTCCATCAAAAGCTGATTTATTGCAAACGAGTATAAAGGGTAGGCTGTTTTATCCCAGTTATCCGCGGCTATTAGGGACGCGTCAAAGTTTGCAAGATGAACGACGGTTTTAAAAACCAGACTGTCCTCCTCAATAACCGTAAGCGTAACATGGTACGATCCGTCTTCAAGACGTTTTCTGTCGGTAATATATTGTGCGGCCTTTCTAAGATTATCGCGGTTCTCCTCAATATAGCGGTTAATCGCCCTGCGAAGCGACATAGGGAGCTGTTCCTTAAACACATCTATAGTTTCCAGGCCGCTTTGAGTTATTCTGTAGGATTGGCCGAATTCGCGGGGGACTGCGGCAACCATGCCAGCCCTTTCAAGGCCAATCATGCAGGCATGAAGCTCCAGATAGGGCGCCCACTCATTATCGTGCATAAGCCTGCATAGCGTATGAAGGGATATATCCTCCCTAAACTTGTCAAGGAAGTAAAGTGCGCAAAGCTTGTCGCGCGTAAAACCCTTTGAAAAATATCCCATATTATGCACCTCCTTTCCCACCATTATATCATATTAATGAAGATGGAATCAGTTTTGCCGTTAGGTGTGGGGTGAATTTTTTGGTACAATATACAATTTATTTACACTTTATGCTGTACAAACCATAGACGGTTTTGATATACTAACTCTTAGATTTAAAAATGAGGTGTGCTATAATTGGTTAAACTAGTTATAGTACTCTGTTTGTTTATACGCATTTTTTATAATGGCGAGGGGATGGATGCAGTTGAGGAAGCGTATAGTATCATTATTTAGCCTGGCCTTGTGCCTTGCAGTTTTATTTACGGCTGTTCCTGCGGGAGCCGAAATGGAGTTTGACATAGAGTCGATTACTACTAAGCATATTTTGCTTATGGATGCTGAAACGGGTTCGGTCCTGTATGAAAAGGGAGGACGACAGCGCGCGTATCCCGCCAGCACTACTAAAATAATGACCTGTATCCTTACACTTGAAAAGTGCAAGGATTTGAATGAAGTCGTAACGATTGGAACGGTTACTTCCAGAGGCTCAGTCATGGGGATCAAGGAAGGCGAACATATAAAGCTTAAAGATTTGCTGTATGGGCTTATGCTATTTTCAGGCAATGACGCGGCTGAAGCGATAGCAAACCATGTTGCCGGCAGCAAGGATGCTTTTGTAAACATGATGAATGAAAAGGCGCGGAAGCTCGGAATGACAGAGACCCACTTTGTCAATCCCAATGGCCTTCATGATGAAAAGCATTATTCGTCGGCGTATGATCTGGCAATTTTGTCACGTTACGCAATGCAAAATGAGACGTTTAGGGGTATAGTTTCCACAGGTACATACACGTCTGAGGCCACGGATAAAAATCCGGACGGCTATGAACTATTTAACAGCAACAGGCTTGTTCATAAGGTAAAAGAAGAAGAAAAGGACTATACCTACAGGTATATAACTGGGATAAAAACTGGTAATACGATTGAAGCGGGTTATTGTATCGTTGCGTCAGCCAAAAAGAATGACAGAGAGCTTATTTTGGTCTTGCTTGGCGATCCAGAGGGTCAGGTAGCCTCAACTTATCGGTATGAAAGCGCAAAGCGGATCTTTGAATGGGGGTTTGCAAACTGTTCGTCGGTCAGCGCAAGCTCGCTTAACCTTAAGAGTTCCTTTGAGATCATGGTAAATAACGCCAGCTTTGAGGATGAATTCAGTGGCAAATTGGAGTTGGTTGCAAATATTGAAAACCGGGTGATAACCGGAATGAAACCCTTTATCGAGGAAGTGGCCGAGAATGCGGCTTCTATAACGTATGTAACCGACTATAATGCGGTAACGGCTCCTGTAAGTTCGGGCTCGGTAATTGGGACTGTAACATATAAATATAAGGACAATGATTTACTGACCGTAGACTTGGTAGCCTCAAGGGACATCGCCAATATGGATGACGCTGCAAACCCGCTAATCGTAGAGCCAGCTCCGAAAACGGATTCGCCTATAAATTATCTGTTGATTTGGATATTGGCAGCGGTACTGATTATTATCATCGTAATTGTATTCAAACTTCTCACAAGACGCAGCGCTCAAAAACGCAGGAACCGCAGGCGGGGCCGTTATATATACAAGAGAAGATAGAGAGCCATAACCTATCTGATCAATTTGGCCGCCCAGGCAACGGGCGGCTTCATAAATCCATAAGGTTTTTCGCTTCGTGCTTGTACGGCGCTAGCGAGTTTACCCGCAAAATCAGGCCTTCTGCTGAAGGAAGCTATCAGGCTGGCTTCATGAGGAGCTGCCCCATACCCCTCCAAAGGGGACCTTTTGTAAAAAGTCCCCTTTGGAATCCCAAAAAAACAATGTTTGACTTTTAGTGTTTGGATCTTCATCGTTAGCTCTCGAGGTATCAACATGCCGCCGGCCTTTTGATGGACTATACTTTTCTTGTGTATCCATCCATGTTTATTTAATCCTTAATTGATTGAATAAAATTCACTCCTCAGAGTCGTACAACTGAGAATAATCAATATACGATTCAGGCTCATCAATCCATAATCGCTCCATATTATAATATTGGCGCTCATCTGGGTGAAAAATATGAACCAATATATGCGCAAAATCAAGAACAATCCAGCGCCCGTCCGAGTAACCTTCCTTGCGTCTCACTTCAAGGTTAAGTTCACCGCATTTTTCTTCCACCGCATCGCACAGCGTTTTAACATGCGGAACCGATCTGCCGCTGCATATTATAAACCATTCAGCTATTATGGTCTTGTCGGCTACGTCAATTGCTATTATGTCGGCTGCCTTTTTATCCGAAAGGATCTTACACAGGTCTAAAACCTGCTCTTTTTCCATGGTGTTATTCAATATCGTCTCTCCGTTTCATTTAATATATATTTTAAAGCATCTTCGGTACCCTTGTAGAGTTTACCGCCCTTTTTGAGGGTGTATGAGATGCTTTGCTTCATTGCCATCGCCACAGCATAGTCAAGGTCTTGGTATGCGGCGAGCCGAATTTGATCAATTCCGTCATAGCTTCTGGAAGGTTCAATTTTATCGGCAAGATAAATAATCCTGTCAAGCGTTGACATACCCAAACAGCCGGCCGTATGATAACGTATTGACTGAATAATTTCATCATCCATTATACCATATTCTGCCTTCGCTATCTCGGCGCCCAGCTCAGCGTGGAGCAAATCCGGAATATCACCATTATAACATTTCAGGCCGCATTTTTCAGCATAGTCAAGCTGCCGGCTAAGATCAAATCTAGCGCAGTCATGCAGAAGGCCGGCCGTACGCGCCTTTATACCATCAACCCCGTATTTATCCGCCAGTTCTGTCGCTTCAAGCGCCGTGCCTAAGGAATGAACATATCTATTCCATTCAAGCTGTCTATAGAGGCTTTTCTGCTTCGATACAAAACCATCCGGCAGATACAGCATACTTTTATATATAAACATAGCAACCCCGTCTGGCAGCTGGGAGCGCACAGCAGAGGCGTTATATATCTTATGTCTTATATTCGTAGAGGAAATATCGAACGGCTGCATGTCTGAAAGCAGAACCTTTGCCCCAAATTCTGAACGAAGCAAGCTAGCGGCGGATAAAAGCCCACTTCTTGACGAGTCCCTTACCACTCCGATCACGGTTGATAAATCAAATATGGTGCCCGGGTCATGCCAACCGGGCATATCCAGAAGCATGTCCATTCCTGTTATAAAGAATATCTCGGCGCCTGGGTATAATTTGGAAACCCTCTCAATGGTATCCGATGTATAGCTCTTACCTGAACGTTCAAGCTCCATATCGCTTGCATATATGCCGTCAATATCTTCGCATGCAAGCTTAACCATGGAAAACCTTAAGTCCGCGTCTGCGCATCCGCTGGGCTTGTGAGGCGGGGAGGCGGCGACCATCAGAAATATCATGTCAAGAGCGAATTCCTCCTTGACATGTTTCGCTATTGAAATATGCCCGTTATGTACAGGATCAAAAGTGCCTCCTAGTATACCAAGGCGCATGTCTGCCTCCAATAATCTATAGATATCCGTCGGCTTATTATACTACAGAAGCTGGATAAGTAAACAGGGATAAAATAAGCCGTTTACCCACCATTGGCAGTTGCGTAATAATTATATAAACATACCCTTATCAGCTGAGGGTGTCGTGATCTGATTAGATTGTGATTTGCACCTAAAAAACAGAAGCGCTAAAACATTAATCTGTAGATATAGTCGGTTCGGCAAACCATTGTTTTTCGAACGCCTATTGATTTGAATTGTTAAGATATATAATATTGACTGCTCAATAATGCTTGAAGTGGGTATTAACGGGGGGTATTATGTAGGTGCAATAAAATAAACGAGGTGCGAATGATGCCAATTAAAAATTTTGATGAGTTGATTGCCAAGGTAAAGGGAGGGGACAAAAAAACCGTTGCGCTTATTCAGGCGAACGACGCCCATGCTCTTGAGGCAATAATTGAAGCAAAAGACCTGGTAGATGCCATATTGGTGGGCGACCCTGCCAAAATAGAGGAGATTTTGGTCTCATTAGACCAAAATCCATCAGATTTTGTTATTGAGCCGGTACCGGAAGGTACGCATCCAAGCGTGTGCGCAGCAAAGCTCATACATGAGGGCAGGGCCGATTTCCTCATGAAGGGAAAGATAATGACGGGGGATATGCTTAAAGGCGTATTATGCCAGGAAGCTGATTTAAGGACCGGACGCCTGATGAGCCATATAATAATCGCCGAGGTGCCGGGTTATCATAAGCTTTTATGCGTCACCGACGGCGGCATGTGTACGTATCCCGATCTGGATCAAAAAAAGACTATAGTACAAAACGCCGCGAATTTCTTTAACAGCTTGGGCTATGAAAAGGTAAACGTAGCCGCGCTATGCGCCGTTGAAACCGTCAATCCTAAGATGCCGGAAACGGTGCATGCCGCTGAGCTCAAGCGCATGAGCCTGGATGGAGAACTGAAAAACTGTTATGTTGAAGGGCCGGTCTCATACGACCTTGCGATGGTAAAGGAGCTTGGCGAGATTAAGGGCTATGAATGCCCATGCGCCGGTGATTTTGACATAATGCTTGCTCCGGAGATCGTTGTTGGCAATGTATTGGGAAAATGCCTTGTTTATACATGCGGAGGACGCATGGCTGGTTTGGTGCTTGGATGCAAGGTTCCCATTGTAGTTACGTCACGCGGGTCTTCGGCTGAGGAAAAATATTATTCGCTGGCCCTCGGCGCGGGCGCCGCGTCGATGAAAAGATAGCCGCCGTTAAGCAGGAGGGAACTAAATGCAGAAGATACTGGTTATAAATCCGGGCTCAACGTCTACAAAAGTAGCTGTATTTGAGGATGTAAAACAGCTGTTTTCAATTACGATAAGGCATACGGATGAGGAACTCAAACACTTTACATGGGTTATGGACCAGCTGGATTTCCGTACTAGGCGGATTGAGCAGGCAATGCTTGAAAACGGGTTCGACATGCAGGAACTAACGTGTATAATGTCGCGCGGAGGCATGATACCTCCCTGCAAATCCGGCGCGTACCGCATAAACGACGCAATGGTGCAATACATGTACGACCAGAAGGTAGACACCCATATTTCAAACGTCGGGTGCGCAATAGCGTATGGTTTTGCCAAGCGTCTGAATATTCCAGCTTATATATATGATCCGGTAACGGTTGACGAGCTTGCTCCGATAGCTCGTATTACGGGTCTGCCGGAGCTGCCCAAAAAAAGCCGCGGACACGCGCTGAACACGCATGCCATGGCGCACCGCTGCGCGGATGAAATATTGAAAAAGCCCGTCAGCGAATGTACCTTTATTGTGCAGCATATTGGCGGCGGGACCAGCGTATGGTTGATTGACAGGGGCTATTCTATTGACATGTATTCGGATGACGATGCCGGATTTGCACCTGAAAGATGTGGAAAGCTTCAGGCTATGGATCTTATAAACCTATGCTACAGCGGAAAGTATACGCATGAGGAGATGACCAAAAAGGTGAGGGGCAATGCAGGACTCAGGGCGCATCTGGGTACGAGCGACGCTCGCGAGGTTGAGCGGATGATAGAGCAGGGCGACAGCCATGCAAAGCTTATCTATCAGGCGTTCGCTTATGGTATAGCTAAGGGAATAGGGGACTTAGCGACCGTGGTAAACGGCAAGGTGGATAGAATTATCCTTACGGGCGGCGTAGCGTATTCGAAGATGCTTACAGGATGGATAAGGGAAAGAGTGGAGTGGATAGCGCCTGTTGAGGTCATGGCGGGCGAGTATGAGATGGAGGCTCTGGCTGAAGGCGGACTGCGCGTAATGAGGGGCGATGAGGAGCCTCACGAGTTTACTGCGGGCTGAGTTGCTTTTAATACGTTTGTAATTATTGCGGCATACCGTGCCGCTTCCTGTGTAAAAAAGCGGCCGCGCCACTTATTTGAGGTTATGGGTTTTGCCTCCCGCCCTTGGGGTTCCCGTGCGGTAAAACCTGCAAAGAATGAAAACTACACGGTTTAAATCCGGCGCTTACGCGCATGCCGTCAGCGCAGGATTTAAAGTTAAGGGCTGCGGATCTTGACAATCCCAGGGCTTTTTGACAGTCTGCAGCGGCATGCTATGCCGCTTTTTTGCCATATTCATATCTTAAATGGCCTGCAGCTTGGCGAGTTTACCGGTTTGCCGTTGTAAACTTTGTCCAATGGGACTATAATACTTCTATATCAGCAAAGGAGAGAGCGAACAATGAGCATATCAACGCCACATAACCGCGGTGATTTGGGCGACTATGCAAAGACAGTGCTTATGCCAGGAGATCCTCTTCGCGCTAAATTTATAGCCGAAACCTTTATTGAATATTCGGAATGTGTAAATGATGTAAGGGGAATAAACGGTTACACGGGTTTTTATAAGGGCAAGCGTGTGTCCGTTATGGCCAGCGGTATGGGTATGCCGTCGATGGGAATATACTCATACGAGCTTTTCAAGTACTATGGGGTGGAAAATATAATACGGATAGGCTCTGCTGGGGCAATATTGCCTGAGCTTAAGCTTAGGTCCATAGTGCTTGCGCAGGGGGCCTGCACAAACTCCAACTACGCCGCTCAGTATGGACTTGCGGGCGCATACGCTCCCATAGCGAGCTATAAGCTGTTGAAGGCGGCGGAAGCTGAATGCGAGCGCATGAACGCCGACAATATGATTGGGAACGTTTTGTCGTCCGATACGTTCTACGACGCGTCGCAGACGACGGCGAAATGGGGCACTATGGGCGTTATGGCTGTTGAGATGGAAGCTGCGGCGCTTTATATGAACGCAGCATACCTGGGTAAAAACGCGCTTTGTATCTGCACCATCTCCGATCATCTGATTACGGGTGAAGCCTGCACCGCCATTGAACGCCAGGAATCGTTTACCCAGATGATGGAGATTGCGCTCAATATAGCGCCGGCATGATTAATTAAGGGTTATTGTGATTTTAAGCTATCTTAAGGGGGAACCATGGTTGAAATCAGGGAGGTAACTAACAAGCGCGAACTGAGAAAGTTTGTGGATTATCCAAATAAGCTGTACAAAGACAATCCGTACTTTATTCCGGCTATATACGCGGATGATCTGGAGGATTGGGACAGAAACAGGAATCCCGCGTTTGAATATTGCGACGCTAAGTGCTTTTTGGCCTATCGCAATGGTAAGATTGTTGGCAGGATTGGCGCAATAATCAGCCATAAGGCCAACGAAAAGTTCAACTGCAGGAGAATGAGGTTTACACAGGTAGATTTTATTGACGACGAAGAGGTTTCCTCTTCCCTGTTCAGACAGGTCGAGTCATATGCAAAGGAGATGGACTGTACAGAGGTTCATGGTCCGCTTGGCTTTACGGACCTGGACAGGGAGGGCATGCTTGTTGAAGGCTTTGACCGAAAGAGCATGTTTATCACCTATTATAATATGCCTTACTATAACGAGCACCTTGCCAGGCTTGGTTATGTTAAGGATGTGGATTGGATAGAGTATCTGATAAATATACCTGAGGAGCCAAACGAGCGGCTGCAGCGGCTGACGGAGATGGTAATGAAGCGCTTTAAGCTGAGGGTTATGAATATCTCCAGCAAGAGCGGCCTTAAACCTGTAGTTCGCAGCGTATTTAGGCTGCTTAACGACGCGTATGCCGACCTGTACGGAGTCGTGCCGCTGACCGACGCTCAAGTGGAACGGTATACAAAAAAATTTCTTCCGCTTATCAACATGAAATATACGTGCCTTGTTCAAAACGAGCATGGAGAGATTGTAGCGTTCGGCGTAGCGGCGCCTTCCATTGCCAATGCTCTTAAAAAGAGCGGAGGCAAGCTTTTCCCGTTTGGCGCATTTAGGGTTCTGAAGGCATGCAGGAAAAACGATACGCTTGACCTGTTCCTGGTTGCGGTCAGGCCGGATATGCAGGGAAGCGGGGTAAATTCCATTATTTTGAACCATGTCTTGAACAATGCCATTAAGAGCGGGATCAAATATGCTGAAACAGGGCCGGAGCTTGAAACCAATGATAAGGTAATCGCACAGTGGAAGTTCTTTGAGGTGGATCAGCATAAACGGCGCAGATGCTATATAAAGACGCTTCAATAACCATACATGGGACTTGAAAGTTTAAGCCGGAGGACGCAGATGGCGTTACCTCCGGCTTGCTTCACAAAAATGACACCAGGTCTAGGCTCATCACTCTATGTCGTTTATCGTTGCCATAAACAGCGCAGCGCCGGAATCAGCATGTATGACGGCAACGGCAAACGGCCTGTCGCACCTGATATTGTTTTCAGTCATGGCCATACTGCTTTTGGCAATTCCTACTCCAGCGGCTCCGGAAGCCTGGGTACCATCCTCATTTATGTTCATATTGGTTGCGGTTGCTATCTGACCAATCTGGAGGGTGGATTCATCCGTTCCGGACAGCAGGCTGGGGAAGCTTCCGCTCCCGCCCATCAGCGCGTCTCCCATTCCCATGGCTGAAAGCTGCTGGCACAGATCAAGATGGGTTTGTATTGACAGCTTGGGGAGCCATATATTCGCCTGTTCGGGAACGCATTTATCAAGCTCGTAGATTGCCTTTTTCATAAATTGTGCGGGAGCTACGTTTTTATCCTTTGGAAGCATTACCGCCATATAGAATTCATCGCCCTCGTATGGTATCAATACGATGCAGCCTTCGTCAAGTTCCGCATATTTATATTCGCCGCTGCCGTACATCATATCGGCATCGGATTTGCCGCTTGCGCCATAGAATACGGCATTTGATATGGTCTTGGCCGAATCAAAGCCGATCTTCCATTTCATATCAAAATCGATGGCGCTCAAAAGATACATAACGCTGTCGCGCATAACGCTATCAAAAAGCCGGTCTATACGACCGTTTGTTTTATCGCTTACCCAGTTGTTGATGACTGAAACGAGTTTTTCAGTGTCGCTAAAGTCAAACGTACCCGTTTGCGCACTGTAGTAATCCGTTATCATGCGGGAGAACTCTGAGGCCAATGCATACCGCTTATCAAGGATTACCGCGTTTGCCATGCGTATCCCTGAAATTTTGTCAAATGCGTTCAATAGAGCGGCATTGTTTTTGGCAAGGTCTTCTGCCGAAAGCGACGTACACATTGCCGTTTGCATGGCGCTGAGCGCTTCGCTGTCAGCGCCGAGCGTGGCCATCTGCAGCGCCATTGAAAGCGCCGCCGGAGATACGGCGCCAGTCCAATCATTCCCTAGCTGTTCTATAAGGTTTAGAGAAAAAGCATAGCTGTCCCTGATAAACCCGCTATCCACACTTCCGGTATACCCGGCGGAGCCCGAGAGGCTTAAAAAACCGGACGCTACGCCTGGAATGGTCGACGCACCGGTTTCAGAACCATCCGCTCCATCACCTGCCTGTGTAGGCTTTGGCGCTTCCGAAGGCGCACATCCAGTAAGAATGAGCAGAACGAGCAAAAGCATAGGCAGTTTTACCCTTTTCATCCCTAAAGTCCTCCAATCCAAGTTGATAATACATTATAAAATCCTTACAGCAATAAAACGAAATTTTTTGGCATATGGTTGCAATTAACATAAAATACAGTTAAGCAAATAATATAACTAAAAGCGGCATGCTGCCGTTGCCATATTATTTTACCTGATATATAATTATCATATGAACACGATCATTAAAGAAAAATTGGAGCTGCTGCCTGATAAGCCCGGCGTTTATAAGATGTATGACAGCAAAGGGACCATAATATATGTCGGTAAGGCGTTAAGCTTAAAAAACCGTGTGCGACAATACTTTGGGTCTCAAAAGGGGATGGAGCCGAAGGTTATTGCAATGGTATCCCACATTGCGGACTTTGAATATGTTTTGACCGGAAGCGAGGCGGAAGCTTTCGCTTTTGAAAGCAATCTTATAAAGGAACTCAGGCCAAGGTACAACATATTGCTTAAGGATGATAAGCATTTCCCGTACCTGAGGGCGGATTTGAGGCAGGATTATCCAAGGTTTGAAGTCGTTCGCCGTATCAAACAGGATGGCGCGAGGTATTTTGGCCCTTACATAAGCGGCTTTACGCTAAACGAATCCCTGGAGGCAATCAGGGATCACTTTCCAATCCGGCATTGCAAAAAGGACATCGCCAAGGCGATAGCGAGAGGTGAACGGCCATGCCTGATGTACCATTTGGGACGTTGCTGCGCCCCATGTTCAGGTAAAATCGACAGGGAGCGCTACCACGGAATGATTGATGAAGTAGTTGCGTTTCTTGAGGGTAATACAGAACGGTTATTGGATGAACTTAGGGAACAAATGAACGAGTTCGCGGAACAACTGGACTTCGAACAGGCGGCAAAACTGCGCGACCGGATAAGCGCGATTTCCAGGCTGGGGGAAAAGCAGAGGGCTATTACGGTAACCGATAAGGACTGCGATGTTTTCGCACTATGCAGGGATGAGCTGAATATCCTTATATTTTCCTTGTTCATAAGGTCGGGAAAGGTTATAGGAGCCGAACCATTTTATATGTCCGCGGATAACGAGGCAAACGGCCTTATAATAGAGTCGTTTATTAAGCAGTTTTATTCTGAAACAAGGAACGTTCCCAGGGAGATACTTGTAAGCGATATTCCACAAGAGCTTGACGCCCTCTCTGAATGGCTGAGCGGCTTAAGGGGCAAAAAAGCGTCTATAGTACAGCCGCAGCGGGGAGAGAAGCGAAAATACATCGAAATGGCTGTTGAAAACGGAAAGGATACGCTTAATAAGCAAAAGGAGCTTAAGCGACGGGAATGGGAGCGGGGCGAAGGCGCGCTGGCCGAGCTATGCGCCATAATAGGACTGGATGTACTTGCGCACCGTATTGAATGCTATGATAACTCGCATATACAGGGCAGGGACGCCGTGGGAGGAATGATCGTATTCATCGATGGAAAGCCCGAGCGCAAGGAGTACAGGAGGTTTAGAATCAAGGCGGAAGCGAACGGCGACGACTACCTTGCCATGGACGAGGTGCTGAGAAGGCGGTTTAAAAGGGCTCAGGACGGGGATGAGAAGTTCAAAGAATTGCCCGACCTGATCATGGTTGACGGCGGGAGGGGACAGCTTAACGTCGCGCTGCGCGTTCTTGAGGACTTTGGGATTCCGCATGTGCCCGCGATAGGACTGGCGGAGCGCAACGAGGAGGTTATTCTTCCCTTTGCGGACGAGCCGCTGGTTCTGCCAAGAAAAAGTCCCTCATTGCATTTGCTGCAGAGAATCAGGGACGAGTCCCACCGGTTCGCGATAAGTTATCACAGAAGTCTGAGGCAAAAGAATGCGCTGTTGTCCGTACTAAGCAGGATTGACGGAATAGGGGATAAAAGGCGCAGAGCGCTGTTCGACGCGTTCGTTACGCTTAATTCAATAAAGGAGGCTTCTATTGAAGACCTGGCCGCGGTAAAGGGAATGAGCGGGCCGTCCGCGGAGGCCGTATATAACTATTTCCATGAAAAGCCGGACGACGGGGAATGAAAGGTTAATAACAATTAAAATAAGGCTTATACGACTTGGTTTGACACGAAGGGTCCAGGGTGAGATAATTAATATGATTATTTAAGCATATGGGGGGATTTAATGGGCTATAAACTGCTGGCGCTTGATGTGGACGACACCCTGCTTCCACCCGATAAACGCATATCTGACGGGGATAAGGAGGCCGTATTCAGGGCGGCTGAATACGGAGTATATGTTACAATAGCTACGGGCAGAGGGTATCTTGGCTCTTCGCCGGTATGGAGGGAGCTTAAAATCAATGGCCCTGTGATTAACTATGGAGGAGCGACAGTTACCGATACACGGACAGATAAGCTCCTTTATTCAACGCAGTTGCGCCCTGAGCTTGTCGTTGAGCTTTTGGAACTTGCTAAGGATTTAAACGTACACGCTCATATCTATCAAGGCGACGGTATCGTATATGAAACAGAACACGAGTGTGCCGTAAGCTATCGCAACGCGCTTGGGCTGCCCTATATGATTGATCCGGATATACGGAAAAAGCTTTGGACGAACGTACCAAAGGTGCTGTTTATTACGGACAGGGTTGCTGATTTGGCCCCTATGCTGAAAAAACGCTTTGAACACAGGCTGGAGGTAGCCCTTTCGAGTCCAGGGTTCATCGAGTTCAACTGTTTAGGTGTTCATAAGGGCAGCGCTGTTGAGTGGCTGGCGTCACAGATGGGTTTAAAAAGGGAGGAAATTATCGCGGTTGGCGACAATACGCTTGACAGCGAAATGCTGATATACGCCGGACTTGGTGTGGCCGTTGCTAACGCCTCCCCCGAGGTGAAGGCGGTTGCCGACGTGACAGCGCCCTATGGCGCGGGAAGGGCGGTTGAGTGGGTTATTGACAACTATATCTGCAAGCCGGACACATGTGGTGAAGGATGAGCCATTATGTCGGAATAGATATAGGCGGGACTAAAATTGCGGCAGGAATTTTAACCAATCGTCTTGAAATTAAAATGAAGGAAGTGACTCCCTTCCCAAAGGGTCAGGATGTCTCATATATAGCGTCCCTGATACGTTCAATGGTAATAAACGCCCTTGGAAAACTGAGCCTAAGCCTTGATGATATAAGCTGTATAGGGGCTGCGGTTCCAGGCAGCGTAGACCTTAAATCGGGGAGGATTGTACATGCGCATAATCTTGGCCTTCACGATGCCCCGCTCAGAAGGGCGCTCACCGATGCATTCAAGTCGGATAGGATATTGATCCTAAACGATGCTAACGCCGCCGGCTATGCGGAGCTTTACGCGGGGGTGTTGATGGGGAAGCGCACTTCAATCTGCATCACGCTTGGAACAGGCGTTGGCAGCGCACTGATAATCAACGGCGCGCTGTTTAACGGCGGGCTAGGAAACGGAACGGAGGCGGGGCATATGGTGATGGACTATCACGGGCTAGAATGCACCTGCGGAATTAGAGGATGCGCTGAAACGCTTTGCAGCGCAACCGCCTTGACGGGAATGGGGCGGAAGCTGGCTGAGGGGGAAAGCGCCCCCAGGTTATTTGATGCTGCTGACCACGACTTGAAGAAAATAACCGCAAAACTCATAATTGACAGGGCGGCCGCAGGAGACAACGATTCGTTTGGAATATTTATGGACTATATTGACGCGCTCGGATCATACATAGCCTCATTAATCAACGTCCTGGATCCGGAAAGCGTAGCGGTTGGGGGAGGCATATGCAACGCGGGAGACTTTCTATTCAGACATCTGAGCAAAAACGTAGACGGGAAGTGCTTTTTTAAGAATCACGGAAACATTGTGCAGGCAAAATTTTTAAACGATGCGGGGACGGTAGGAGCCGCCGCGGCAGCGAAAGAAAAATATGACGGAGTGTCAGCCTATAGATAGTATGCTGATTATGAATATACAATAACGGTAAAATTTTTAAGGAGGAAATTAGAATGTCAGTAATGTGCGCGGTATTCGTGCCAGAAGGAATAGCTATGGCTACGGACAGCAGGATGACGGTGACAGCTGTAAACAATAATGATAAGAGCAAGAGCATGATGTTTTCCATTTCCGACAATGCTCAGAAGATAGTTCTGCTTAACAAGGTAAAGATAGGGATAAGCGCGTGCGGACAGGCTGTGCTGGAGGGAAAGACCATATCGGACTATCTGCGAATATTTGAGATAAACGAGGTGCGAGAGGACGACGACGTAACCGATGTGGCAAACAAACTGTTTAAGTATGCGTCAAAGCAGCTCAACAGCATGCCGCCGACGAATTTCTTTGTATGTGGCTATGCGCAAGACGAGCCCTTTGTCTATTCAGTAAACAAAACTATAACCAGGAACAACATGAAAAATGGCCAAATACAATACTCAACCGTGTGGTCGGGAGAACCTACGGCTATTACAAAGCTGCTCAACTCGCAGCCTCCCATGATGCTTAACCCGGGTATGATGCCATTAAAGGACGCTATTGACTTTTCTGAGTTTCTGGTAGACGTAACTATAAAGTATCAAAGGTTTGAATCCAAGGTAAAAACGTGCGGCGGGGACATAGACCTGCTTGTGCTTACGAAAGACGACGCTTTTTGGCATCAGCACAAGGTGTTCAAGCCGATAAGATAAAGCGGTGGAGGATAGCTTCAGTTTGTCCGGGCAACCCTCACAAATTATTCACGTTGCGTTCATTGCACGTTCATTTGTATCGGTTACACTATAGGAGTAACAGTAATACCTCCCCAACAAACCTCCTAAGATGATCGGACCAAGGCGTAAAACGCGCCTTGGTCCGACCCCATTTATATATATTTCTATATAAACATTATTTCCTCACTGCTTCAATATAGATTAGTTATGCCTGTTCGCTTTTTTGCAAGGGGCAGTTTAAACCAGCGCTCTTCCCAGAGTGCGCTTAGGACTGGTTTTGCTGCGCAGCGCATTTAAAGGCGTTCAGGTACGCTGACCTGCTCCCGTAACCTCTGATTTGGATTGGCTCATACTTGTTTGGGGGAATTGTTTTTTGCGAATAAATAGGGAATCACTCGCATATCGTTCGGCGGTTCTGGCGGCGTCCAATATACTGCTCCAGCTTATGGGGTTTGCCTATCGTATAGTCTTGAGCCGTTTGGCCGGTGCTGAGGGCATGGGAGTGCATGCATTGTCGATGCAGGTCTACTCCGTGCTATATTCAGTGTGCATATCGGGAGCCGCGGTTGCGGTAACAACGCTGAGCGCCAGGCTTTATATTAAAAGCGGAATACATAGCGTCCAAAGGCTTATGAGGTTTGCCGCCACCGTATTTCTTATAGTGCTTGCGGTTATGACGTGCCCTGTGCTTATGCTCAGGGAGGGAATAGCGGTAACGCTTTTGGGAGATGGCCGCGCTTCAATGGCGTTATGGCTGATTCCGCTGTGCATAATGCTCACTGGACTCGAAAACGTAATGAAGTCAGCCCTTCTTGGAATGGGCAAGATCCGCAGGACCGCGGTATCGGAGCTGTTAGAGCAGGGAATACGATTTACGCTTGTAATATTGCTGTTGAGCAATCTGTCGAATGGCGACTATGAGTTCACCGCTTTTCTGATAGTTGTTGGCATGACGTTGAGCGAGATATTCAGCGTTAGTTTTCTTGGCATATCATTTCTGAGATTTTTAAAAAAGGAAGGGAAGCTTTCCCGTCCCGATGCCTCCCCGATCGCCAAACGTTTTTTTGATATCGCTCTTCCATCCGCAATGACCTCTATAACCGCCACGCTTCTATCATCGGCGTCTACGGTAATCTTCCCGGCAAGGCTAATGGTGGCGGGTTTCTCAAACTCTGAGTCTGTAAGCATGCTTGGAGTAATTTCAGGAATGGCGGAACCGCTGATGGCGCTGCCGATGGCATTTGTAGGAGCGATGTGCACAGTGCTTATGCCATCAATATCAGGGAGGTCCGAGCTGGGTGATATAAATGGCGTTAGGCGAAAGTCGAAAAAGGCGATCAGGGTGGCCGCAATATTCTCTTTGGTAACGGCTTTTATGATTCCGTTTGCACCCACATTATGCCAAGCCCTGTTTAAACAAAGGATAGACCTCCTATTAGCGGTGATGCTTGGAATAAAGACGGTTATAGGCTATTTTCTTGTCGTCACAATCAGCGTGCTTAACGGTATATATGAGCACAAGCGTGTGCTGCTGAATTCAATAATCGGTGAACTTTTGCAGCTGAGCCTTATATGGATGCTTACCGCGGTTCCGGAACTTAACATATATGGGTATTTGACAGGCATGGTGGTAGGGGATGGGCTGCGCCTTATTCTCAACCTGAAGTGGGTTAAGAAATCGCTTAAAAATTAACATAAGCGTACTCGCTATTTATACTTGCATTTTAAGCCATTCGTGCTAAAATGATATTGAAATTTATATGGAGGTGTAATTATGGCATATTTTATCAATCAGGATTGTATTTGTTGCGGCGCCTGCGCAGGAGATTGCCCCGTTGGCGCGATCAGTGAGGGCGACGGCTGCTTCGTCATCGATCAGAATACCTGCATAGACTGCGGCGCCTGTGCTGCCACATGTCCTGTCGGAGCCCCGAATCCGGCGGAAAACTAATTTGATTTAAACCCATAGAGGGAATGCATGTAGCTACACGCATTCCCTTTTGTAAACCCATGGATAGTATTATAATTTTATAAAGCTATATATAAAGCCTTTCGGCATTTGGCCAAAAGGCTTTTGACTATCCGATCCTAATTAGCGGGCATGCCTGTAGGATACGCCGGAATCCAGCGTCATACCCTTAACCGCGAACATCTCGCTTACGGTAACAAGCTGATATCCTCTGTTTATCAATTCGGGAATGATCTCCTCGCATGCTTCCGCCGTAGAAGTATATAGGTCGTGCATAAGTATAATGTCGCCGTCCTTTATATCCTTAAGCGTTTCGTTTATTATAGCATCCTTGTTGCGGCTTTCCCAGTCCCTGGTATCTATCGACCAAAGCATAAACGGCATACCTATGATCTGCCTGACGCGCTCGTTCATGTTCCCATATGGCGGCCTCAACAGCGTTGGCGTAACTCCAGCAATATCCATTACGGTGTTGTTTATATAGTCGCGCTGGGCTATTATCTCATCATCGGTAAGCGCTGTTAGTTTCTTGTGATCCTTCGTGTGATTGCCAATTTCACATCCCAATTCAACCGCACGCCTAATATGCTGCGGATATTTAGTAAGATTTAGTCCTTGCACAAAAAACGTGGCCCGAATCCCGTATTGCTCGATTAAGTCAAGTATTTTCTCCGTAACATGAGCGCTTGGGCCGTCGTCAAAGGTAAGCGCTACCATAGGCTTATTGGGATCCACACTAAAATTGGGTTCAAATGTGGGTATAACTGGGGAAGGGCTGGTAATATCCGGTGTAATAACCGGAGTGGCCTGCGCAGAGGAATCAGGAGTGTAAATGGGTATTTCAACTGGTGTGTTCGCAGGATAAGCTGGGGCGTCCACATCAATACTGGGGGGAATAACCGGCGACATCATACAGCCGCAGGTAAAAATACATACAATCAATGATACTATACACAGTTTCAAAATATTCCTTTTGTTCATCTTTACACTCCCTTTAATTTTGCGCTGGCATCGACACTTTCCAACACGTTACAGTATAATTCTAAAACCCCGTATGACATAAGTCAATGATATATGGGAATTTGTGCTAGAATATTCACAATTTATTTTTTGTAAGTTAAGATACAAAATATGTTATATTCTTTTATTGATATTACGTTATTCAACAAAGGCGGAGATTTCCATATCTGCAATTAAAATAGTTAATTGTTGATTAATGCAATCATTATTGACATATAGCGCAATTTAAGGTATTAATAAGATAGATTGAAAGTGAAAGGAAGTTAAACAGAGACGGGTAATAACAGAGATTAACTCTGTTAAACTTGTTTCAGGCGGAAATATATGAGCATTAAATTTATAAACGAACCAAATGTTTTAATGGAAGCTATTGAGCTGATATATAAATATGTTAAAGGAATTTCATTTGATGCCCTCGAACAAAGGATTCTTTCAAGGTACAATGAAAGGTTTGACGACCAAAAAAGGGGGCTGATGCATGAATACGTCGCCTCCCTTATAGGGATATCAAAGGACCTCTGTTCCCATATCGACCCAAGGGATGAAGTGATAAAACGGTTTTTTGAACGCTATACAGCTGACACAAATTTCACGGAAATATGCCTAGCGAAGGTAATGACATATGCGTTTACGAACATCGAGATAACCGACTTCGACGAATCCATAGACTACATAAAGGCAAGATTCAGATATATAATGGAATCCGAATACAGCTTCTATAGGATTGGACATCTTGGCTTTATTGAGTACGCTAAGATCCCCGACAAATCGCCCAAAAAGGCGCTCAGGGATCAGGTTGACCTGTTGGACATACCAGGGCAATATAAATGGGACATACTCATGGCTTTCTCCGACTTTGACAGGGAACTGGACAAACTTGTGGATATAGTCAGGCCGGTGGCTGACAGGCTTATTGAAAGACTGGGGGTATTGGATGAAGCGGTTATCAAGCGAACGGAATTTTGGCGCGATTACTTCAGTAAAACTACTATAGCTCAGCTCATCGCTTCGCAGGGAGGGGACGAAAGCGAGTTTGTTGGAAGGGATATGCTGGTTACATTCTGGCGGATTCCCTGCGATTATATAACCGCCGACGCACTGGCTGATAATGACAGGATTATATGCCTGTATATAGGCATGCTTGTTGAGCCTGATATCGTGTCGGACAGCAAAAACCTCGGCATAGACATGATTCAAAGCACGCTGCATATTCTGGGAAACAAAAAAAGGCTTGAAATACTTCATCTGTTAAAGCATAAAAGGTTATTTGGGTACGAAATCGCATCTATAGTCGGCTTAGACGCTACCACAGTATCCAGGCATATGTCCGCGCTGAGCAAGTGCGGCATGGTTACCGCGGAAAAGGGAGAAGGGCATATCATATACTACACCGCTGATAAAAATAATATAAAGAGGTTTTTCAACACAGTGTATAGGATACTGATTGACGATTAACAAGCCCATGTGAACCCATTAAAATAATATATTATAACTGAATTTTATATATGCCTTGACATTTATACAATAGATGTTTAAACTATGTATAGTGCATAAATTAGCAACATATAATGCAACAAAAAACCATATAGTGGCATGTTGAACACAGGCTGTTTATGCATAAATCGGTTTTGAAAAGAAACCTAAAAATGGAGGAGGTATTGTAAATGAAGACGACCATCAGAAAACTGGTCTGCTTACTAACCGTGATATGTCTTGTCCTTCCCGTTATTGCCGGAGCGGCTGGCGGCGCGATTTTTAAGCCAAGCGACAATTACGACGAGCATGATGCTAACGCGCTTCGTGAGTTCCTCAATCAGGAAAGCCGGTATGGGGGATTAAACGGGCAACAGCTTAATCCTTATTACAACCCCGATGATCCCTCTACATGGGGAGGCGTGAGCTGGAATCAGGACGGCCGGATAGTGGATATAACATGGATCGGCAGGCTTGTAACCGGTTCTATTGATCTAAGCGATTGTACGGAGATACGATCCCTGAACTTCTATATGTGCGGCATGACGAGCATCAATGTAAGCGGCTGCAGCCGCCTGATTACTTTGAACTGTGAGGGAAATGGCCTGAACTATCTGAATGTAGACGGCTGTTCCGATCTGTCCGGATTGATATGCAACAATAATGAATTGACGGCATTGGATTTAGAGGACTGTATCAGCCTCAAATCATTGAACTGCATGAATAATGATTTAACCGAGCTCGACCTTACAAGCAGCGTAGAATTGGCAAATCTGTATACCTGGAATAACCCGTTAAAATCTGTAATGTTAAATTCATCCGGCATGGAGATGTCCCCAGTAAGCGTTACGGCTATTGAGAACGGCTCCGTTCCCCTTGATACTATACGGATTGGGGACAAAACTTTCTTGCGCGCTGTCGCGCTGGCCGATAACAGCTATGCGTTTGAAGGCTGGTACAATGGCGACGGAGAGCTGGTTTCCGACAGCATCCAGTATATAATGAGGGAGCCTGGGCAATACGAACTTGAAGCCAGATTTGAGTATACTGGCGTGGACAGGCCTGACCTGGCATCCCTTAGAGCGTTTCTTGAAACCGAGGACGCAAATGGCGTAAAGAACGGCGATAAAGCAGCCTGGGATGGGATAACATATGATCCTGACGATCCGGAAACCTGGTGCGGCGTGCGCTGGTCAGACGTTCCGAGGACCGAGGACAGCCATATAACCGACCTTGAATGGGGCGGACTGGGTCTGGTGGGCAGTTTGAACCTAAGCGGCCTGCCTGCCCTAAGATACGTCTACTTATCTGGCAATAATTTGTCGTCGCTGAATTTCAGCGATTCGGTGACGATGAAAACCCTTGAAGCAGGCAGCTCCAATTTACTGTCCATTGATGTTACGGGATGCTCTGGATTGGAGGAACTCGGTGTATCAAGTAATCTGCTGTCGGAGTTATCTATACAAGGCTGCCTTTCATTAAAAACGTTGCGTTGCGATTACATGGACAATTTTGCCGAACTGGACCTAAGCGGCGGCCTGTCATTGGAACGAATATACTGCCAGAGAACGGCGCTGAGCGAAATCGACGTATCGCCCTGCGTTTCCCTTATTGGAATCTATGTGAGCGAGAATCCGGGACTGACAAGCATCGATGTCTCTAACTGCCCCAATATAGAAACAATAAGAGTGAATTCCTGCAGTATAGAGGAGCTGGACCTCAGCGGTACCACAACCCTTACAAGCCTTGACTGCGAAGAAAATGGCATGAAAACCTTGAAGCTTGACGGATGCACAAGCTTAAGAAGTTTATCCTGTAACGAAAACGAGCTTACAGAGCTTGATTTATCAGGATGTGAAACGCTTAAGCTGCTGTCTGCTGGCGACAACAACCTGAACAGCCTGAACATCAATGACTGCCTGAACATCGAATCCCTTTATATAGGCGGCAACAATTTATCGGGCGTTCTTGACCTTAGGAGTTATAGCGCTTTAGATTCGCTCGAATGCTATAATAACAGTCTATCCGAGCTATATCTTGGAAGTAATCTCATATACGTTTATTGCTATGGAAACGACCTCGCCAAACTTGAAATTGAGGCTGGTCAAAATTTGCGGAAGCTACATTGCTATGACAATAACATTATAGAGCTTGATGTCGATAATTTTATAAATCTTGGGGAAATATTCTGCCAGGACAATGATATAGAGAGACTCGAGCTTGGCGGATGCACCAATCTACGGGTCCTTTATACATCGGGCAATCCACTTAACTATGTCCATACGGATTCCGAATCGATGGGGGCGTATCCTGTAACGGTATCCTCGCAGACGGGAGGCCATGTCGAGCTTCAAAGGGAGCAGGTTTGGATACAGTACCTTCCGCTGACCGCTGCCGCCTATGCGGACGAAGGTTATGAGTTCACAGGCTGGTACGATGAGAATGGCGAGCTCGTCTCCACGGTATCCCCCTTTATCATGGAGACGGGCAGCTATAACATCGAAGCGCGTTTCGCTTCACTGAACGACACATATACCGTTACGTTTATCGACGGCCTTACGGGGGATACAATCGACGTACAAACCATACCCGAGGGAGGGGATGCCGTTGAACCCGAAGCACCTGAACATGAAGGCTATGAGTTTACCGGCTGGGACGGCGATTTCACGAACGTGACTTCGGATTTGACAATAACGGCGATGTACGAAGAGGTTATGAACTACAGCGTTGAGGTAGGCGATGTAAGAGCTAATCAGGGAAGCAGGGTATTCGTGCCTATTAGTATGGACAGCCTCGCCTCTGGAGTCTTCACCATAAGCTATGATTCAGAAGCACTCAGGTACATCACATATACCAGCCCTGACGCTAACGCCTTTGTATTGATCAATGAGCGCGAACCTGGAATGCTGAATATCGCGGTCGTCAATCCCCGCGGAAACTATGAAGGCGAGTGCATCTCGCTTGAGTTCGCGGTATCGGCGGATGCCGCGGGTACGTACGAACTTGACCTCACGGTTACAGACGGCGCAAGCATAGCTGATGGAACCACCATTTCCGTTGATGGGGATGACATCAGCGCTGTAAGCGGCTCGATAACCGTATCCACTGAATATACGGTAACATTTAACTATATGGTAGACGGCGAATGGGTGTCCGAGACACAGACCGTGGCGGCGGGGGAGGCAGCAACTTCACCGGAGACCCAACCGCAGCCACATGGAATAACACAGTATATATTCATGGACTGGGATGCTGACTTCTCAGCGGTTTATTCCGATATTGAGGTAACCGCGGAATACGGCCTGCTGGGAGATGTGTATACAGACGATCAGCTCAGTATATCGGATGCGATGATGATAATGCGTAGTGCGGCGGGAGTGGAGCAGCTTAGCGAATTGCAAACCCTGCTTGCCGACGTGAATGGTTCAGGGGCGTTGGATATAGGCGATTCACTCTATCTGATACGGCTGATTATAGGTATGGAAAGCTTTAATCGCTAAATTTAGTCTTTGCTCTTTAGATCAAACTATTGAAACGCCCTCCGGCGGACGCTGGAGGGCGTTTCAGACTGTCAAAAAACCCTCAGGATTGTCAAGGACCGCGGCCCTTGACTTTAAAACCGGCTCTGACGACATGCGCGTAAGAACCGGATGAAAACCGCGGAGTTTTCGTTCTTTGCGCATTTCACCGCACGGGACCGTAGGCTAGAGCGCGCGGTGAAAATCCACGGTTTTAGTGACATGAGCGGCCAGAATCGCATCCTGCACACGGCCTGAGCGGGAACGAGGCATGTCGGAGTTCTGGAGAACGTGTGGCTAAGTCTGCCCTCTTGGCGCACTGGAAACCACATACTCCTGACTATGGCCTGTAATAGCCGAATTCCTTTGTAATCACGTCCCCTCCATTATACGGCGTTTTCGTAGGTTTATGGACATAAAGGCCCCCTAATCCCCACTTGGATACGAACAGTCCGGACGCCTTATTGTATACCACCGCGGAATGAGGCCGGTTGCTGTTGGAAATATAATAATCAACCCTATCCCCGTTTTTTACGGACGCTGGGATCGTATTCGAAGCCCTGACAGAGGTTATCCAGTTCTTTCGGAACTTCGCGGGATTGTCAATCCAGTATCTATTGCTTGAACTATTGCTGTACCAGGCATAGGAGTGGTAATTATATTTGACCGTTGGGTCTCTTAAAACCGTTACTTAGAATTTACTTTTCGCGCTATCGTTAATTAATTTTTTGTGTTGAGAGGAGAGCTCGCCGGAGATCCATTCATATGCAACGGCGCCGTTGGACAGAGTAACTATCCTGGTTCTTACGGTTATTCCAAAATTATTGTAAACGAAATCCCTCATTTGGGAATTGCTCATTACGGGGTTCGCGCTGCAGGCCATTAAAAGCGCTGTAAGAAATATAACTGATAAAGCCAGGCATCACAGCTCACCTCCCAAATACTCGGTTTTAAAATATGAGACTATATCTCCCAATGTGGCGTCGCTTACGTCGTCGAGGTTTAGCCTTCCCGTCTCGATATATGTTTTTACCGCTGCTGAACCATCTATAATTTGCGCAAAGCCACTGTCATGCTTATATAAGCAGCTCAACCCCAAAAAGAGGGTCGTTGATATGGTATAGGTATCGGGGGGACCTTCAGCTATTTGTACGGCTTTATTATAACACTCAACCGCCAGCTCGCGGCTTTCCTGAGCCGTAAGCGTACCCAAGACGCTGTCCTGTGCAAGGATCATTTCCAAGTACTGAAAGCGGATAGTGCTGGAACGGTCGTCGGCAAGCAACTTGTCTAAATCAATGGATTTATACAAGTCTATCAGACGGCCGCCGCTGTCCGACCGTAAAGACAGCTCTTGCAGGCCATTGTAAGAGGACGCCACATTTTCAAACCCCTCTTTGATGGTGTTAAAAAAGTACATATCGCTGAAAAAATTGTAATTCATACAGGTAAGAATAAGATCGTCAGTCGAAAGGGATTTAACGGACTCCTGTGGGATTTGGGATACCTCAAGCATTTCTTCAATCTCAAGATTTCCCCATATTTCAGGCGTATCATAGGGATTTATCTTCGAAACGTATTGCTTCCCAGACTTCTTTGCGTTTAAAAAACCGTCGGGAATTGGAAACCAAAAGTCCATCTCTTCAAGTTCGCTCAGGTAAACGTCGGGATCGCCTATATCCTCCGCCGCTTTATCCACACGCTCGGCATATGTTACATACGCCTTACTGATCTCTGCTCCAAGGGCGGAGTTTCGGTTTGCAGCCAATACCCCCGCAAAAACCGATAGGGCGATTATTGCGCATAGCAACGTAATAATACTCCTTGATCTCAGAGTTTTCATACAAGCCTCCTTTAAGTCTTCGATTTTAAATTGTATTTACAAATTAAATACAATTTAAAATATACCAAAAAAACGATTATATGTCAAGGCGCTTTAAACATAAGCCATTGGGTGCATATCAGTCGCTTGTCAACCTCCACGATTCATCATATGTTATATCCCATGCGCGCTATTGGATTAACATAGCATCACCAAAGCTGAAAAACCTGTATTTCCGCCCTACGGCTTGGCCATACGCCCTCAGCATCTCCTCACGTCCGGCAAAGGCGCTGATAAGCATCATTAGCGTTGATTCAGGAAGGTGAAAATTTGTAAGCAGGGCGTCTACAAGCCTGAATCTATAGCCAGGGGTTATGAAAATATCGGTTTCTCCGGATCCGGCGTGTGCGGTCCCACTTTCATCGGCTATGCTTTCAAGCGTCCTGCACGATGTCGTTCCAACCGCAATGATGCGGCCGCCACGGCTGCGCACAGCGTTTATAGTATCGGCGGCTTCTTTACTGACCTCGTAGTGTTCTGAGTGCATATGATGCTCCTCAACGTTTTCCGCGGATACGGGCCTGAACGTTCCAAGCCCGACATGGAGCAATATATCCACAACATAAACGCCCTTATAGCGGAGCTGGTCAATAAGTTCCTGAGTAAAATGCAGTCCGGCGGTCGGCGCGGCCACAGAGCCGTTTTCACGGGCGTAAACGGTTTGGTATCTCTCCTTTTCATTAAGCCGATGGGTAATATATGGAGGGAGGGGGACCTCTCCGGCCCTGTCAAGGACTTCCTCAAAGATGCCGTCAAAGTCGAACCTTACTATCCTCCCGCCTGAATCTGTAGGTTCCAGTACAGTAGCTGCAAGCTCGCCGCTTATATCGTATACCTGTCCGCCCCTGGCCTTTCTGCCCGGTTTGACAAGCGCCTCCCAATGATTTTTATCAATCCGTTTTAGTAGAAGGAATTCCATGCTGCCGCCAGTATCCCTGCGGTGGCCATAAAGGCGGGCTGGGATTACCCTGGTTGTGTTTCTTACCAGAGCATCTCCGGCATTTATGTGATTGATTATATCTGAAAATACCTCGTGGCTGATAGAAGCATCTCGCCTGTTATATACCATAAGCCTGGACTGGGACCTTATCGGCGAGGGCGTCTGCGCGATAAGCTCTTTGGGTAAATCATAGTAAAAGTCGCTTGTTTTCAATTAAATCTTCCTTTCATTCGACAGTTAATAAAACGCATCATAATATTATAATAAAGATTAATTTATATTACAACTTAATGCTGACAAAGCCGGGTTGTCAACGGGAACAGCCCCCTTTTTATTCAAACGTATGCCGTGGAAACGCCTGGTATCGGGCCGTGAAGAACTGTTACTGTATTCACAATCCCATCAGCTTTTCATATTATGCATAAAGTATAATCCATATTGGAGGTATTTTGATGAGCAGACGCTTATTTACAATAATAGCGGGCGCAATGGCCGTTATGTTTGCATTAGTGCTTTTCCCTTTAAGGACCCATGCTCTGCCGCCGTCGTCCGACACGGTATACCCAGGTATCGACGTAAGCAAATGGCAGGGAAGCATAGACTTTGACAGGGTTAAAGCCGATGGAATTAAGATAGTATATATACGGGCTGGCGCGGGAAACGATTATAAGGACCCGTACTTTGAACGAAATTATAATAATGCGAAGGCCGCGAGACTTGATATCGGGTTTTATCACTCAATGACAGCCCGCTCCGCATCGGAGGCCGAGCAGCAGGCCAGATTTTTTGTATCGCAGCTTGCGGGAAAAACCGCCGACTGTATGCTTGCGATGGATTTTGGCGCTGGAGGCCAGCTTCCGGTGTCAACTGCAAACGAGGCGGCGATAGCGTTTATGCGCGAGGTTGAGAGGCTAAGTGGCAAGGACGTTATGATTTACACCAGCACAAACGGTGCAAAAACGAGGTGGAGCAGTGCGCTGGCGAACGAATTCCCGCTCTGGGTCGCCCAATATGGCCCGTCAACGCCAAGCGATAATGGAAAGTGGGATTCGTGGGTAGGTTTCCAGTATTCAAATACGGGAAGGGTTGATGGAATTTCCGGCGACGTTGACCTGGACCGCTTTACACAAGACGTCTATTTAGCCGACAATTCCCCGATACCTGGCAACGAACCGGACCCTGTTCCCGAGGATATCAAACTGATAAGGATAACGGTGGTACGAGGGGATACGCTTTCGCGCCTTGCCCGTAGATACGGAACAACCGTAAGCAGCCTTGTAAGGCTAAATGAAATAAAGAACCCCGATCTAATCCATATAGGGGATAGGCTGTATGTTTTGGTTGACGGAAGCTTCAACGCTCCCTGTTACGATACATATCAGATAAAGAGGGGGGATACCCTCTCAAGGATAGCGTACAGGTTTAGCACAACCGTGCGGCGCCTGGCGGCCATAAACAGGATTGACAATCCGGATCTTATATATGTTGGCCAAAGCATAGATATTGGATATTGCAGGGATGAAAAATAGCGCTGTACTAAAGTGCTGATATATACATAAGAACATAGGGGAGCGGATGAAATTCCGCTTCCCTATATTTCATTAGTACGTCTATATATGAGGTCTATCTGCACGTCAACAGCCGAGGGAGCAAACCCAACTTTAGTATATAAGGCCTTTGCGGTATCGTTTAGGTCGTCCGCCATGAGAAACGCTCTTTTGGCGCCATTATCCATACCGTATTTAAGCGATTGCAGCAGAAGTTTTTTTCCTATACCTCTGCCCTGATATTCGGGTGCTACCGCAAGTTCACGAATCCACACCACAGCTCCGTCATGGCTTTCATGGGCATAGGTTGCCACGCAGGCGATTCCAGCTGTTTTTAACCCCTCTTTATGTACGAGTACGCGGCAGTTTCTGCACTCAGCCGCGTTTGGATCCGCGCCGCGCATCCATTGCCTGAACCAGTCCTCGCTTTCGCCATGAAACTCCCTGCTCTGCCACCTGCACTTCATCGTGACATCAGCAGCTGCCGCGCAGTCCTCATCGCATAAAAATCGATATCCTCCAAAGGCGTCAAGCTGCAGCCCATAAATATCGTTGATCCAGTATTCCCGAAGGACGCCATATTCCTGAAAGCCGCACTTTTCAAGTGTTGCCTTCCATTCAGGAGGGATGAAGGTGACTAGCGCCGCGTTGCATGAGCTTCTTACAGCTTTGATCAACGCTTCGGCGCTGTCCGACGCCCAGTATATCTCCTCCATTCCTGTTTCAGAATCATACCCCCGTATGGCTATAATATTTCCGCCATCGGGTTGCATTACGCAATATTCCTTTACATTCTCGTACTCCAAATATTCAAAGGAGTTATACTTGTATTTGGATGCGTGTTGTTTGAGTATTTTAAATTCATCAATGTTCAATATAATACCTCCGTGCAGGTGACAAGTTGTTTTTTTAAGTATTAAGCTCTAATAAATTCGATTCTTGGATTAAGGAGCGGGCGTGGTTTTTTAGCTTGAATGGTTTGTTCAGCTGTCAGAGAGGGCCTCAAGCATGCCGTCGAGCGCCCTTCTGCGGTGGCTGACGGCATTTTTAGACTGCGGGTCCGCTTGCGCAAAGGAACAGCCAAGTTCATCGCAATAAAACAGCGGATCATACCCAAAGCCGTTCTCGCCGTGCTTTTCCCGCAGCAAGGCGCCTTCAACGAACCCCAGGGAGGTTATATCCAGTTTATTTCTCCTTGCCATGGCCATGGCGCAGACAAACCGGCATGTACGCTTGCCGTCCGGTACATCCTTCATCATATCCAATAGCTTTTGATTGTTTGCCTCATCGTTATGTCCCTCACCCGCAAAGCGCGCGCTGTATATACCAGGGGCGCCGTTGAGGGCGTCAACGGCAAGGCCGCTGTCGTCGGCAAGTACGGCGTCTGCATCAGGCGATATGTCTAAAACCTGAGCTGCCTTCTTCAAAGCGTTTTCGGTGAAGGTCTTTCCATCTTCAATGACGTCTATCTCAATGCCCGCGTCGGCAAGCGATAGAATTTCGTCAAAATGCGCGCCCAGGATCTGCTTAATTTCCTTAACCTTGTGGGAATTGTTGGATGCTATAATGAGTTTCATAGGATTCTCCCGTTTTTACCCATTATAGCATCCCAGCATTTGATATTAAAGCCTAAAACTTGTTAGCATATAATGGCGCGCTGACGCTTCCTGAACTGAACTCATACTCCGTCCCGTCGACTAGTATTATAAGCTCCGAAACGTTACCAAAACCGCACGCGGTCAGGAAGAGCGTTTCATATGCGGCAACGTCAAGCCCAGGCGAGTAGGATATATCAGAAAACGCGCCGCTGAGATTTACCGTTGCCGTATTGTCCGTTATGCTTGCATCTATCAGTCGCGTCCCCTCAGGAAAGCATGACCTGAGGCCTGAGAGTTTCGGCCCGTCGACCAAGGAGGCCGCGGCGTCGTAAAACGTCATGGATTCGGTTGAATATACGGTTACGGGTATGTTCAGGTTAGCCGACTGGTTGGTATAGTAAAGCGTGTATGGATGAACCGTTTCCGAAGTGGAGGTTGCCAGATCGGCATTTTCGGGGTTAAGGCTTATCCTGCCCGAATTTTCAGGCAATGGAGTGCCGTGCGGAAGCTTTCCGCCCTTGCCGTTAACGGTGATTGAGACCGTCTGAATGGTCGGAAACTCGGTGAGAGTATTTACGATCGCTGTAATCATCCTTAGTTCAGCGCTTTGGTCGCTAAGCTTTGGAAGGTTCAAAAGGTTAACGCGCCCGTGCTCCTTCTCGTTGATGCTCAGCTCAAATGTTACCCCCTCGGGAACAACCGTGTTAAGCCCCATAGCGGATGTGGCCGAGATGTTTGTCTCCGTGCCTACCAGGCATTTCAGCGCTGCCTTGCCTATACCCTCCTCCCAGGGAATCAGCTTCATAACGGGAACTATAAAGCCTTCGTCGCTTGCGTAATAGATGATGGTTCTTCGCCAGCCGGCTTCAGAGTTTACCGGCTGCTCAAGTTGGTTGTCAGGATCGGCGTTTGCGTCCTCAGGTTCGCTTGTGCCGCCGCACCCAACGGCTGTCAGCGCTATTATGACGCAGATGAGTATTGAAAAAAGCCTTTTAATCATATCTAAAAGCCCCCTGTGCGTTTTTACTAATATCTATTCGGCAAAGGAAGATATAATAACGCAAATGTACTTATGATTGCTTTGCACAGGGATAAATATTGGAGATGACCCGCATAAAAGGGGGCAGTCAGCAAAAAGAAGCAATATAAAATTATTGCCGGACGGATCAGATCCGTCCGGCAGAACAATGCGGTGAAAGAATCCCGCTCATTTAACCTCGTCGGTCATGGTATTCTCCACATTCGAATCCTCGATACTGGCAATGGCGCCCCTGGCAAACACGAGCCTGGCCTTATCAGGGCCGACTGAGATCGTAACAATATCATCCCTTACCGAGGTGACCGTGCCGTATATCCCGCCTATTGTGCGGATACGATCGCCAACCTTTATTGCGGCAAGCATTTCCTTAACCTTTTTTTCACGTCTGCGCTGAGGAACTATCATTATTACCAGCATAACGACCATAAGGATAATTATTAGGCCTGGGCCGGAAAAGAAGGAGCCTATGGCATTGACTATGTCTTCACCCATCGAAGTTACCGTCCTTTAATAAATTCTGCAATTAAACATGCTATACTAGATCATATAACAGACTGAAAGCCCGGTCAAGCACAGATTTAAATATAGACAAAAACTTCACAATTAATATCTATCAAAGGAGTAAAAATGCTCACGATTGCGTTCCAGCATGGACAAAAGCGTTGCATATCCCGTTCCCTTCATGAGTTCAGCCTCATCAAGGGGCTTTATAACATTGAATACAGCCCTTTTAGAGCATCCATATTTCGACAGAGGGTGGCCTATAGGGAGGGGCGCGTTGACGCTTTCAAACCCGCTGCATAAATGCCGAATCATCGGCATAATATCGCCCCCCGCAATTTCGCTTACAAATGCCGTTTTGGCGTCTGAATAGTAAAGAGCATAGGCGTCGCCAATCCTTACGCTGGATGCGCCTGGCATTGAAAACTCCTCCAGCAGCAGCTCAGAATCGTGCGGATTTCTCACAGTATAGCCGTCATACCGGCTCATAAAATCATTATATATGTAAAGCATATCTGAAGCGTTTAAACTGGCAGGGGCACATGCCTCTTCCATGCTCAAGCCCACAGGTTCAAATATACACTCAAGCCTTTCTGCAAATGGCATGTAACCGAATTTTGCGTAGAATTTTGGATCAAACGGCTGTAAAACGGTTGCTTGAAACCCCTGTTTGGCCATATAGCCAAATGCCCATTCAAAAACCCGCGTTATTACACCGTGATTTCTGAATTCCGGAAGGGTCGCCACGCCGGCTACAAAGGCTACGGGCTTTTCAGCACCCCCAATTTTAATCCTTTGGGGAATAATATGCATGCCGGCAATCATTTTTTCTTTCTCAAATGCGGCGGCAACCATTTTGGGTGATGTGCGCCGAGAAAAATAATAGTCTAAAAACGGCCCTTGGTCCTCGGGAAAACATATGTTCCACAGTATTTTTGCGCTTTCATATGATGTATCGTCGATCACTCTGATGTCCATCTTTGGTTACCGCCCATCTAGCATATTTGCCTTAAAAAATTCGGATTTATGGCCTTCCCGATAAGGTTAAGGCTGGTTTTGCAACGTATTTTTGTATGAGTTCAACCGGCCTGTAGGATAGCTTTGCCTTGCGAAGGCCCTCTATGCCCATATCCTCTTCCCGATTGATGTATTTCACGCCGCTCCACTCATGTTCCGCAAACTGCTGATTTATTACGCTGTATATGCCCTCAAAGCTTTCGTCTGCCTTCTCTATATGAATTACGGCCATATCTTCATTTATAAGCTGCCCAAGAGAAAAGGCGCGCAGTTTGCCGTCGATCCTTATGCCTCCGCCCTTGACGCCGAGGACGTCCATATTTGTTATTGCCGCTTTAATTGCATCGAGCTCACCCAGCATACCGGGAAGCAGTTTATCCTTCTCATGAAGCCAATCTGAGTATACTTCCAGGCAATCGTTGAGCATATCCGGGATGATGCGGACATACTCAAAACTGTATTCAGATTTAAACCTATTGATGTGGTTACGTTTACTGTGAAATTTTTTTCCTGAAAGCAGTATCAAGTCTCTTGACAGATATACATAATCAAAGTTATCACGGTCCTCCGTAAGCGTATGATCTGGACAGCAGGCGGCAAACTTTTTTCCGAGCGGCCCGCTTATAGCTCTGTATGTTGGGGAATAGCCTGAATCATACATATACTCATCGGACAAACGCACGGCATTGCCATAATCACGGCTTACGTCCAAAGTAAGCGGCGCTAACATAAAAGGCTCGTCGTTTCCGTATCTTAGCTTTATATAAAGCGCTGATTCATATTCGGCAACTTTAATTCTGCCGTTTGTACCCCAAATTAGAAGATTTGTAAATGTGTACTCCGATCCTGATAGCCTCCAACTGTTAAGATAGCGTTCCACGAGAGGCTTCATCTGAAGATTAATAGGTTCAAAACGCATAAACCCTCCTTAGATAATTTCATCTTAATAATGATTTTAAATCATAAGGGACAAAACAGCAAATGCGATAAATGGCGGTTATTATCGGTCATCTAACCTGTAAGAATAATAAACACATTTATAATGCCGCATTTAAACCGTTTTTAAATAATAATATCCATCATGTAAAGGGGAGGCCTTTCATACACATTAACGAGGTGGTTTTATGGCGTCGACTACGTTTACAGACTTAAAGCATAAGGAAGTTATCAATATTTGCGATGGGGCAAGGCTAGGGACGATATGCGACCTGGAACTGGACGAGTGTACAGGCGTTATCAGCGCAATCGTAGTTCCAGGGCAGAGTAGAATGTGGGGATTGATTAAAAGCGACGAGGAGCTGGTTATCCCATACTGCAAGATAACCAAAATAGGAGAAGATGTTATATTGGTTGAAATACCAGTATAACCTCCTTGCTCTATAGTTAATGCGCTATATGGAGCGCTCAGATTTTTAGAATGATATACTGTTACTACCGGAAAAATTAATATATTATAAAACAATGTTACTTTTTGACATAAACATAGATATATTAATGTAGGGTATAGGTGTAATACTTTTAAATGGTTTTGGTAGGCCCCCTAGGGATGCCTGACTTGTTTTTCTCAAATACGACAGGAGGTAACAAATGAAAAAATTTAGGATTACAGCTGCCCTGGCAGCTATTTTAGCCCTATCCATGGTTTTCATGGCTTCCGCAGGCGCATTGGCTTTGAACCATGATCATGACCATGACGACAAGCATCAGCACACGTACATTTTTCGTGGCACTGAAACGAGGGTGCTTTCATCCGATCAGACAAGCTGCGCTACTATTCAGGTAGCCTGTTATGTGTGCAGCTGCGGCAGCATGATCGAGACTATTATCGACGGCACATACCGCAGTGGAGCGCATGAGTTTCAATACCGTACCAGCATACCGGGCGGCGGTGGTTTTGATCTGCCTGTAATTAACTGGGTATGTAAACACTGCGGCTACGTTACATATAACAAACCACCCCAACCCGGAGTAATCATGTAATTGAAATAGTAACATTGCCTATACCCGAACAAGGCTCGCCTCCCTGAAGCGGGCCTTCAGATTGTCGGAAGGTTTTGGGATTGTCAGGGGACACAGCACTTGACCTTAAATCCGGTTCTGACTACATGCGTGTCAGAGCGGATGAAACCCGTGAGATTTTCGTCCTTTGCGGGTTTTGCTGTCCGCAAGCCTAAAGGGCGGGAGGCAATACACATAACCTCAAGAAAGCGGTGCAGCCGCTTTCTTGACACGCTGACGGTCCGTCTCCCTGAAGCGGGCCTTTATTTTTATTGTTTGTAAATGTAAGCAGATAGATATACAATGTTTATAAAAAGCGTATGGAGTGTTGGAATGAGATCGGCAAGTGAAGTAATTAACACGATACTTGAGTTTGCTCGCAATGATTATAGGATCAGAGTGGTAGGAATGGAGGGCTCGCGTACGAATAAGAATGCGCCTCAGGACGGATATCAGGACTATGACATATCCTTTTTAGTCACTGATATAGAGTCATTTAAAGAAAGCGACGATTGGCTTAATACCTTTGGCGAAAGGATTATAATGCAAAAGCCGGAGGCCATGGCTTTGTTCCCTCCGGAACTTGGCAGCTGGTTTTCGTACCTCATGATATTTACAGACGGGGTTAAGTTGGATCTTACGCTTATTCCGTTTGATGAGCTGGAATTATATATAGGCGGAGACGGCCTTCTGGAGATACTTATGGATAAGGATGGATCATTGGGATTAACCGCCCCTTCAGACAGGGCGTATTGGATTCAACGCCCTTCTTCAGCGTTTTTCGATGATTGCTGCAATGAATTCTGGTTTGCATCAACATATGTATCTAAAGGATTGTGCAGGCGTGAGCTTTTGTATGCATCTCACCATATGGAAACAATAATAAGAGTACAGCTGCTTACAATGCTTTCATGGAGCATAGGTGTGGACAAAGGGTTCGGCTTCAGCGTAGGCAAACACTTCAAATATATCGACAAGCATCTGTCAGTAGGGCAATGGAACCTCCTGATGAAAACCTACCATATGGACAGTATAGAACATTGCTGGCAGGCCCTTTTTGCCGCACATGAATTGTTCAGAGATACTGCGCGCTATGTTGCAGATCGGTTTAACTATCCTTATCCGAACTATGATGAAAACATTTCGCGCTACATTGCCCAGTTAAAAGCCGCATCGAACAGCCTGTAAATTGACTAGCATTTGGAGCGGCTTCGAATTTATCGGAGCGATAAATGTTACCATGCTGAACTGATTTGGCGCGTGAACGGCGTCCTTTGCGGTTGACTTTTGACACAAACTTCCCCTTAAAGAACTTTGTGCTTTTCATTAAGGGGAAGACGGTATAGGGTCATGTTCCTAGAGTCCCTCGCCTTTAAGGCTAAGCTGCATTGCCTGCTCGTAATCCTCGACATAGCGGGACAATTCACGTATATAGCTGCTCAGGGAAGACATCTTTACCATGCTGTTCAATCCAAGGAATTCGCTGTTTACCTGCAGGAGCTGCTTAAACATGCTCATGAGCTTAGCAAAGCGCTCTTTTTGTTTTGACAACTCCGCCGATTGCTTTGCAATCTGGTCTTTGAGCTGCGTGTTTTGTTCAGCCAGCTGGGCTAAACGAAGCCCGTCGCTGTTGTCAATAGCTTGCAGCCTTCTTGTAGCCTCAAGCCCTCTTTGGGCGTTCAGCGCCAATATGCCAAGGCTCTCAAAAAATGCGTTTACATCAAGCCCATCAATAGCTGAGAGCTCGTTTACAACGCTTGAAACAACATCCACGAGAGAATCGCTGGACTTGCGCGGCCTGCCGGCTTTTTTGCGTCCAATGGCTGAGTATGGGTCAAACACCGGAAGCCCCTCGCTGCTCATCTGATCCATAATTTCCTCTACAAGCTTCTTATTGGTTTTTATCACAGAGCGGTACTTGTTTTGATATCTAAGCATGGCCTTATTATCGCCGTTACCCATGGCCAGAGTACACGCGCGGACTGATATTCCTCTGGCCTGCGCCGACAGAACAGTTTTGACAAGTTCGCGGATCTCCTCGTTTGTAAACGGTACGAACGCGGTACAATGGCCGCATTGGCCTATCGTATCGTCATCTTTAATACGCGCATAGTAATAATTACGTATACTGTTTGGCTTACGTCCCGTCTTTTGGGCTACAATGTCAAAGACCGCCTTCAAAGGCTTGCCCTCAGACCGTGCGCGTTCAACTTCGGTGAATAACGTTGCCTCTTCGTCATCTCTCCAGCCGTTACGGCTGCGCATCAGATATACATTCGCATGGTTTTCCATAGGTTATTCCCCCTTGCAATAAATATGTATGGAACTATTATTTCCCGCAGATGTAACAATATACCTATTTCCCTGATATAATTTGGGGGGAAACAAAGCCAAAGCCCATCTGTCCGGTGGCTTCGGTATGATATAAATAATTATGAATGTTATATGAGGATTATGTGTAACAAATAGATGCTTATGTGCAATAAAACTAAATAAACTGCATTAATACGAAGCTTTGGTGCGAATGAACGTAAAAAGCTACAGATTTATGTCTGAGAATATATATATTGAAGTTCGAAATCGATGAATGTATTTGAGTGAGTACAGGCTTTTTAACAAGCGAAGTCCGTTAATCCTGTCACGAAATGTATAAGGGTTAAAAATTGTAAGATATTCTATTGTTATAACAGGCGGCATGATAAAATCACGCCGCCTGTTGGCTTCAGTGCCGCTGGGTCCGTTATTTTTCAAGCATAAAAGGATAAACCACATCAGCCGAAGGAGCAAAATTCTCTTTTATGGTACGGGGGCTTACCCACCTGTAGAGGTTTAGAGCGCTGCCGGCCTTATCATTGGTTCCAGAGGCCCTGGCGCCGCCAAATGGTTGCTGCCCTACAACCGCACCTGTGGGTTTATCATTGATATAGAAATTTCCAGCGCAGTTCTGAAGCGCGCGTTCCATATCAACGATCGCCTCACGGTCCTGCGCGAATATAGCGCCTGTAAGCGCATATGGCGTCGCCTTATCGCAGATTGCAAGCGTATTATCAAGCTCCGCGTCATCATATACATAAACGGTGAGCACGGGTCCGAACAGCTCTACAGCCATTGTCGCAAAATCTGGCTTAAGCGCCCGTATGACCGTAGGCTCAATAAAGTAACCTTCGGTTCCGTCATAACCTCCGCATATCACCTCAGCGTCTGGAGACGAACTGGCTAAATCAATATATTTGGTGATAGACTCAAACGCTTTTTTGTCTATTACAGCACCCATAAAGTTGGTAAAGTCCCTTATATCGCCAGTTTTAAGCCTGGATATCTCATTTAGCATGCCCGAGCGGACTTCATCCCATAGTGAGGCGGGTATAAATGCCCTTGAGGCGGCCGAGCACTTCTGGCCCTGGTATTCAAACGCGCCGCGGACCATAGCGGCGACGAGAGCGTCCACTTTAGCGGTTTTATGCGCGAATATGAAATCCTTTCCTCCCGTTTCTCCAACAAGGCGGGGGTAGGATGCATAACGCTTTATATTCTGTCCGACAAGAGACCATACACCGGAAAATACATCCGTTGACCCCGTAAAGTGGAATCCCGCCATCATAGGATGGGTTAAAATATGTTCGCTTACCTCAGCTCCTCTGCTTGGCACGAAGTTTATAACGCCCTTGGGCAGTCCGGCCTCAATGAGGAGCTGCATTACATAATAATTTGACAATACAGCGGTTGAAGCGGGCTTCCAGATCACGGTGTTGCCCATAAGCGCGGGCGCAGTTGGGAGATTGCCCCCGATTGATGTGAAATTGAAAGGGGATATGGCTACTACAAAGCCGTCAAGGGGGCGGTATTCCAGCCGGTTCCATATGCCATGGGCATTTTCAGGCTGCTTTGAGTATATCTCCTGCGCGTAATATGTGTTGAACCGGAAAAAGTCGCACAGCTCGCAGGCGGAATCAATTTCGGCCTGAAAAACCGTCTTGCTTTGGCCAAGCATGGTAGCGGCGTTTATCTTCGCCCTATATGGCCCCGCCAGAAGGTCCGCGGCCTTAAGGAATATGGCAGCCCTATGCTCCCAGGGCATTTCGGACCAATCCTTTTTGGCGGATAGCGCCGATTCCACCGCCATACGAAGTTCTTTAGGAGTAGCGATACAGTATCTGGCCAAAACATGTTTGTGGTTGTGCGGCATGACAACTTCGCCGTAGGTGTCGGTATAGACCTCTTTTCCGCCTATTATCAAAGGTATGGTAACTATCCGCTCGGATTGATTATCAAGTTCGGCTTTGAGGGCCGAGCGCTCGGCAGTGCCGGGCGCATAGCTTAGAATTGGCTCATTGTATGGTCTTGGGATTGAAAAAATAGCGTTGTTCATTTATAGGATTCCTTTCTTAATATTACGTTAGCAGTCCAAATCGTACCGGCATTATCCTGGAGGCCAGCCAAGACGCCTTCCCCCCAGAAGGTGAAAATGAAGATGGCTTACCGTTTGACCGCCGTTTAAACCGGTGTTAACAACGATTCTGTAGCCGTCGTCCGCCAGGTTCAGCGAGTTTGCAAGGCTTTTCGCAACATCAAGCATATGCGCCATAACGCTGCTATCGCATTCGTTCATGCTCTCAATATGCCGCTTGGGTACGATGAGCACATGAACAGGGGCCTGAGGATCAATATCATAAAACGCGAATGCCTTGTCGTCCTCATACACCTTTTTTGAAGCGATATCGCCGTTAACTATTTTACAAAAGATGCAGCTTTCCATATATCCTCCTTACTTTAAATAATGTTCTTATCATTTTACCAGCGTATGCTCCGTTTAACCTGCTTCAGGCGATACTAAACGGTGCGGATGCGGCCATGCTTGAGTTCGCAGGCTTTAAACAGTCAAGGCGGATCGTCCAGCAGAACGGAACCAACGGAAGATACACGCGATCCGCTTTTAGGCGGCATTCTTCATGCATAGTCCGGTATGCCTTAATACTCTCAATGCCTTATGCGCATGCCGCCCAAAATTCGGGCATTCTTCATGAGTAGTCCGGCATGCCTTAATACAGAGGCTGACCTTTTGTCATATGGCGGCTGCGGCCAGGGCGGCTTCAAGCGCTTCCCGCGCTCCAGCGGTTCCTGTAACGTTCATATAAAAGATGTCGGAAAAGGCTTTAGCCGCTTTAAAAATTGCCGGCAGAGGATACCTTTTAGCAGCGTCAAAGGCCTTTCCAGTAGCATAAGCGCTTCCCCCAATACGCCTTATGGCGTCGCTGCGGTTTATGCCGCCTTCAATCATCAGTTTGGCCTGCAGCATGACTTTGTACCGGCTTTCAAGATACCTGGCAATCCCGAGGGGATCCTCTCCATCCTTTATTATCCTGTCAAGCGCCTTAAATCCATCTGCTGGATGGCCCGAACTAAAGTAGTCGGCCATATCGAATACCCTGTACTCTATGTTGGGGCTTACGCATGATTCAATGGCTTCAGCGGTTATAGGGTTTCCACGTCCAACATAGTCCGCCGCCTTCATAAGCTCGTTATTAATAACGGACAGATCGGTGCCGGCAAGGTTTATAAGGCGCTGAGATACATTGGGTTCTATAGATGAATTAAGCTCAGCGGCGGTTTTTTTTACCCATTTAAGCAAATCCTGGTTTGACAAGCCGGTGAACTCAACGCATCTGCCCATTGCTTCCAAATCAAGAACAAACTGGCCTGAAGAAGCGGATTTCTTTGACGAAGACGATTTTGCACGAGGTTTGGCGCCTCCGGTGTCGCATTTTCCCCTGATGAAGAATATAAGCAAAGTGGTAGATGGCATCTCCCCTATATATTCAATAATCCGCGCCGCCCCATCCCCATCGGGCAGACGTCTGCATACTACAAGCCTGCTGTCAGAAAAGAAGGGCATTGTCTCGCATAGGTCTATCAATGCTTCGACGTCAAACTCATGGATATCGGCAACGTTCATGCTGCGCGTTGAGGGCTCAAATCGGTCGATGATCTGCTTAAGCGCGGAATCCTTTACGTATTCTTCGCTGCCATGCAGGAGATACGCGCCTGTCAGAGTCCCCGTATTTATCAGCTTAAAAAAATCATTGTATTTCATATCAATATCTTTCCATTGTTTGTTTAAGTACGCCGCCAAAGTACTATAATTATGCCATAACGCAGGGATTACTGCAAGCATTGAGTGGTATGGCCAGGGGGATATTTGTATTGAAAATAGCTACGAATTGGTTTAAAGTATATCCATGTTGAAAAGTAATGAATATAAGAATAGCCCGATGCCGATGACAAAACAAGAGCTTAATATGAACGGTGTTGAACAGCCCGATTTCGTTCTTGTGAGCGGCGACGCCTATATTGACCATCCATCCTTTGGGACGGCCATAATAGGCCGCGTTTTGCAAAACAGCGGTTACTCGGTCGGGATTATAGCTCAGCCCGACTGGAAGAGCAAGGATGGCTTTATGAAGCTGGGAAGGCCCAGGCTTGGTTTTTTGGTAACTGCCGGCAATCTTGATTCGATGGTAAATCACTATACCGCAGCGCTGAAAAGGCGGGGGAGCGACGCCTATTCGCCAGGCGGCAGAGCAGGGCTTAGGCCGGACAGGGCGACGATTGTATACTGTAACCGCATCAGGGAGGCATATAAGCGCGTTCCAATTATCATTGGGGGAATAGAAGCCAGTCTCAGGCGATTTGCCCATTATGATTATTGGGACGACTCGGTCCGCCACAGCGTGCTGCTCGATTCGGGTGCTGACCTGCTTGTATACAGCATGGGAGAGCGGCCCATCGTTGAGATTGCACACGCGCTGGACTCCGGTCTTTTAGCGGATCAAATCACGTATGTCAATGGGACGTGCTATATGGCCTCATCGCTTGAAAACGTTTACGATTACATAACAATACCGGATTTCAACGCGGTCAGTACGGACAAACAGGCCTATGCGGAGGCCTTCATTGCCCAGTACAGGGAGCAGGACCCGATACGTGGACGGAGGCTGGTACAGGGCCAGGGCAAGGCATACCTTGTGGCAAACCCGCCCGCAAGGCCGCTTAGCGCGTCCGAACTGGACGCCGTATACGAGCTTCCCTATACAAGGGAGCCGCATCCTTTTTACAAAGAGCATATTCCAGCGCTGGACGAGGTAAGGTTTTCGATCACATCATGCAGGGGATGTTTTGGAGCCTGTTCGTTCTGTGCGCTTACAATGCATCAGGGACGCACGATACAGGCGCGCAGCCACGAATCGATTATTGCAGAGGCCGAGCAGATGACAAAGGCAGAGGGGTTCAAGGGGTATATACACGATGTGGGGGGACCTACGGCAAATTTTCGCATACCGTCCTGTAAAAAGCAGTTAAAATCAGGCGTATGCGCCGATCGTCAATGCCTGGGAACAAATCCATGCAAAAACCTTGAGGTTTCCCACGATGATTACATAAATCTGCTCAAAAAGCTGCGCCAGCTCCCTGGAATAAAGAAGGTGTTCATTCGTTCGGGACTTCGGTATGACTATATGATGTATGATAAGAGCGACGCATTTCTGCGCGAGGTGATAAAGCATCATGTCAGCGGGCAGCTTAAGGTGGCGCCGGAGCATATAGACGACCGCGTTCTTGATTTGATGGGAAAGCCGTATGCCGATCTATATGAACGGTTTGTACAAAAATACAACAGGTTAAACAAAAATATGGGCTTAAAGCAATATATCGTACCTTATTTTATGTCTTCACACCCTGGAAGCGACCTTAACTCGGCTATTTGCTTAGCCCAATATCTTAAAAAGACAGGACAGCGGATAGAGCAGGTTCAGGATTTTTATCCAACGCCGGGGACCATATCAACTACGATGTATTACACTGGTCTTGATCCAAGAAATATGAAACCGGTGTTTGTCGAAAAGTCGCCAAGGGGAAAGGCAATGCAGCGTGCATTGATACAGTTTTTCATGCCCCGCTACCACAATATGGCGAGAGAGGCCCTAAAGAAGGCCGGCAGGGAGGACCTGATAGGAAACGGCAGGGATGCGCTGGTGCCGCCCAAGAGGGGGAACGGGCCGGATGGCTCACCAGCCGGGAAATCAAGGTCGCGCGGGCGCAAAAAGTGAGTATTTTCGTCAATAACAGCAGTATAAAAATGGGAGGTCTTAACGCGATGTGGAAGGAATTTACGGTATATACCTCAAGCGAAGGGCTTGACGCTGTGGCCGCAAAGCTGGATTCCATGGGTATAGGCCAGCTGGAGCTTTTTGAGGGCAGGAATAGAGTGGAGCAGTATTTGAATGACGCTTCCGCTTTTTGGGATTATGCCGACATCAATGAGATTGCGCCAGAGGATGAACCATATGTTCGCGCATATATTGCGGATGAGCCGGAGAACAGGGGAGTTATAGAAGCAATCATACCGGAGATTGGAGGCATGAAGGCCTTTGACTTTGGGATCGACCTTGGACGGCTTGAGGTTATGGTGCGCGATGTTCGCGAGGAGGATTGGGCGAACAACTGGAAGGCCTACTATAAGCCAATAGAGATCGGAGAGCGTTTGTTGATATGCCCTTCATGGGAAGAAGCTCAGAAGACGGATCGCGTGGTTTTGAGGATTGATCCGGGTATGGCCTTTGGCACGGGCTCCCACCAGACCACGAGGTTGTGCCTGAAACTGATTGAAAAGTATGTGAAACATGGTATTTCGATGCTGGACGTCGGCTGTGGCAGCGGCATACTGTCCGTCGCAGCTTTGCTGCTTGGGGCTGGGTCGGCCGTAGCGGTGGACGTTGATCCTATAGCTAATACAATCGCGGCTGAGAATGCGGAGATAAATGGCGTCGGCGATACATATCGAGTGGTAATAGGCAACGTAATAGGGGATGAAGGGACAAGAGCCGCGATTGCGGGAGCCTATGATCTAATTGCCGCAAATATTGTGGCGTCGGTAGTAATCCCGCTTACGCCGATGATCCCCAGCATGCTTAAGGATACGGGCGTATATATATCGTCTGGAATTATCATCGACAGGCTTGAAGATGTAAAGCGTACGATCATCGAGAACGGTTTTGAAATAGTTGACCTATTGACCGAGGGCGACTGGACGGCGATTGCGTCGAGAAAGGCGCATGGATGAACCGCTTTTTTGTTAACAAAAACCTAATAGCGAATGGGACATTGTATATAGTTGGTGAAGACCTTCATCACATGGTTAAGGTCTTGCGGCTTAAAAGGGGCGACCCTGTCGAGCTGTGCGACGGCCTGGGGATGGAATATAAAGCAATCATCGAGGGTGTAACGCCCGAATCAGCGCTTTTAAGGATAACCCATTCGGAGGAAAGCGCCGCCGAGCCAACTTACCGTGTTACGCTGTTTCAATGCCTGCCAAAACAGGACAAAATGGAGCTTATTATACAAAAGTGCGTAGAATTGGGCGTATACGAGATAGTCCCAGTCTTATCAAGAAGATGCATAGCGCGGTCTAAGGATGAAAGTTCCGAGAGCAAGCGCATAGCACGCTATAACAGGATAGCGTATGAAGCGGCGAAGCAGTCAAAACGCGGCGTCGTTCCAAGGGTAAGCGAGTGTGTGAGCCTTACCGGATGCGATATATCCAAATTTGACCTTTCGGTCGTCGCATATGAGGAGGAAAGGGCAGTTACCCTAAAGGGCGTCCTTTCTAAGAATCAAGACGCGGGGAGCATTGCTGTCTTTATCGGCCCTGAGGGCGGATTCGAGCGGGATGAGATTCAACTGCTAAAGGGGATGGGCGCTGTTACAGTCACGCTCGGCAATAGGATATTAAGAACTGAAACCGCGGGCATGGCCGCATTGTCAATGATAGCGTATCATTTTAGCAGTTAGGGGAAGAGATACATGAAGATAGCGTTCCATACACTTGGATGCAAGGTAAACCAATACGACACGCAGGTTATGCTGGAGCTGCTTCAGAGCGCGGGCCATGAAATAGTGGAGTATGGACAGCCCGCCGACGTATGCATAATCAATACCTGCACCGTTACGCACATCGCTGACAAAAAGTCGCGCCAAGCCGTTTCGCACGCGCGTGAAACCATGCCCGGGGCCAAGCTTGTGCTCACCGGATGTTATGCGCAAAGCGCTCCCGAGGCTGCTTCCAGAGTAGATGGCGTTGATCTGGTTGCAGGTATCAGCGACAGAAACAGGATAGCTGAGCTTGTAGAAACGCTGTTTGAGGGGAACCATGGTAAACGCGTTATTGTAAGCCCAACGGCCGCTGCTTTTGAAGAGTCCTCGGCCATACATGAGGGGAAGACGCGCGCCCATCTTAAAATACAGGAAGGCTGCGACAGGTATTGCTCATACTGCATAATCCCGTACGCCAGGGGAAGGATTAGAAGCCGTACGCTTGAAGGCGTTAGGCAGGAGCTTCTCAAACTGGATGGCGAGGGTTTTAAAGAGGTGGTTTTAACAGGCATACACTTGATGTCATATGGACGCGACTTGGAAGGAAGCGTTGGCCTAATCGACGCGATTGACCAGGCATATGGGTTATCATCGATACGCAGGGTGCGGCTTGGTTCGCTCGAACCCCAGCTTTCAGATGAACAGTTCATTGACTCCCTTGTAAAGAGGCGGATTGTATGCAGACATTTTCATCTATCGCTTCAAAGCGGGAGCGACACCGTTTTAAAGCGTATGAACCGTAGATATACAACCAATGATTACATGAAATGTGTTGACCGTCTCAGGGAAGCAATCCCAGGGTGCGCCATAACTACCGACATAATAGTAGGATTCCCGGGGGAGACGGAAAAAGAATTTGAAGAAACGCTGCGCTTCGCAGAAAAGGCGCGCTTCTCTCGCATTCACGTATTCCCATATTCAAAAAGGGAGGGTACCGCCGCCGCGCGCATGCCGGACCAGATTCAAAGGGCCGTAAAAACCAGGCGGGCAGCCCAACTTATTGAGCTTGGCGGCAGGATGGAATATGCTTTTTCTGAAAGTCTTATTGATACGTTTCAGGAAGTGCTTGTCGAAAGCTATGAAAGCGGTTATGCATACGGGTATACGGATACATATGTTAGAATAAAAACACAGTCTGTGAATGAGGATCTTCTGAATACTATAATAAAGGTTAAGATGACAGGCAGGGGAGAGGGCGAACTTAGGGAGCAATAAACACAAAAAGCGGCGGGAATCCGCCGCTTGTCAAATCGCAACTACTCATCCTTAAGCGCATCCTTAACCTTTTCAAAGAAACCCTTCTTTTTATTGGGTTGAGCGTCGCCCAAGGAGGCCCTGAGCTTTTCAATCAGTTCCCTTTGCTCATGTGTGAGCCGTCTTGGTATGTCAACGTTTACCGTTACGATCATGTCCCCCTTAGAGTTCCCGTTTACACGGACGACGCCCTGATCCCTAAGACGGAACTTTGTTCCAGGCTGTGTGCCTTCAGGCACATTATACTTAACCGAGCCCGTAAGCGTGGGAACCTCGATTTCACCTCCCAGTGCGGCCGTAGTAAACGGTATTGTCATATTCAAGAACAGATCGCGATCCTTCCTGACAAACAGCTTATGCGGCTTAACGCTGAGTTTTACATACAGGTCGCCTCTGGGACCTCCGTTAACGCCGGCTTCGCCCTCCCCTCGAAGCGTTATGGTGTTTCCGGTATTGACGCCTGCTGGTACGTTGACCACTATGCGGCTTCCCTTGTTGACTCTGCCGCGCCCGCGGCATGCCGCGCAGGGTTCCTTGATAACCTTGCCCGAACCATGACAGGCGTCGCATGTCCTAACGGTTGCAAACGAGCCGAACATGGTGTTTTGCTGCATCCTGACCTGCCCCTGTCCGCCGCATGTTGGACAGGTTTCGGGATGTGTGCCGGGTTTAGCCCCTGTACCTGAACAGGCGGGGCAGTTTTCCTCGCGGTTAACGAGTATCTCTTTTCGCGTTCCAAACGCGGCTTCCTCAAAAGTAAGCGTAAGATTAGCTCCTATATCGCTGCCCTGCATGGGACCATTTCTGCGATGGGTGGAGCCTTCACGCCCGAAGCCTCCGCCAAAGAAGCTGCTGAATATATCTGAAAAGTCGCCAAAGCCGCCTGCCCCATAATTGCCGCCTGCCGCCGAAGCAGGGTCAAACGCGGCATGGCCGAACTGATCGTACTGCGCGCGTTTCTGTTTATCCGACAATACCTCGTATGCCTCATTAAGCTCCTTAAAGCGGGCTTCAGCCTCTTTATCATCCGGATTGAGGTCAGGGTGGCATTTTTTAGCGGCCTTTCGAAACGCGCTTTTCAGCTCGTCGTCAGTGGCATTCTTATTTACGCCAAGCACCTCATAATAATCTCTCTTAGCCAATTCCCCAATGCTCCTTAAATCAAAATTAACTCTGCATCAATCATGACGCAGGCGCAGTTGTTTTCTGCGGCTGCGTCATGAGTTTTTACAGTATACACATAGTTTATGCTTTATTTCTTATCATCGTCAACAACTTCATAGTCGGCGTCTATAACGGTATCCTCACCGTCGGCCTGCTGCGGCTCGGCGCCTGCGGTATTGGCGTCCGCCTGTTGGGCTGATTGCTGGTATACCTTCCCAAACACCTCATAGGACACTTCCGTGAGTTTATCCGTGGAATTCTTTATAGCGTCCTTATCCGTCGCGCCGAGCGCGCCGCGGACATTGGCAATTTCAGACTCGACACGGGATTTGTCTTCAGGGCTTACCTTATCGCCAAGCTCCTTCAGCGTCTTTTCGGTGTTGTAGATCAGGCTGTCGGCATGATTCCTCAACTCAACTTCATCTTTACGCTCCTTATCCTCTTTGGCGAATTCCTCCGCCTCGCGGACAGCCTTTTTAATCTCGTCCTCACTGAGGTTGGTGGAGGCGGTTATAGTAACCTTCTGCTCATTGCCCGTTCCAAGATCCTTTGCCGAAACATGCACTATGCCGTTTGCGTCGATATCAAACTTAACCTCAATCTGGGGAACTCCACGCGGAGCGGGAGCTATGCCCGCAAGCTGGAAACGTCCAAGGGTTTTATTGTATTGGGCAAGTTCGCGTTCGCCCTGAAGAACGTGTACCTCTACGCTTGTCTGTCCGTCGGCGGCCGTTGAGAATATCTGGCTCTTTTGCGTAGGTATGGTGGTGTTGCGGTCGATAAGCCTTGTAAACACGCCGCCTACGGTTTCAATGCCAAGCGACAGGGGGGTAACGTCTAGAAGAACGATGTCCTTAACCTCTCCCGCGAGAACGCCGGCCTGTATCGCCGCGCCGATTGCAACGCATTCGTCGGGATTAATGCCCTTGAACGGATCTTTACCTGTGACGCTCTTAACCATCTCCTGTACCGCCGGTATACGCGACGAACCGCCAACCAGTATGACCTTATCGATCTTGTCGGGTGTAATCCCGGCGTCCTTAAGCGCCTGATGCATGCACTTTTTTGTGCTCTCCACGAGATCCGCAGTCATGGCGTTGAACGTCGCCCTTGTTATGGTCATATCCAGGTGTTTCGGACCGCTTGCGTCAGCTGTGATAAACGGGAGGTTAATGTTGGTTGAAACCACGCTGGAAAGTTCTATCTTCGCCTTTTCAGCAGCTTCCTTTAGCCTCTGAAGCGTGCTTCTGTCCTTGCTGAGGTCTATTCCATTCTCCTTTTTAAACACATCGCAGATATAATCGATAAGTTTTTTGTCAAAATCATCTCCGCCCAGCCTGTTATTGCCGTTTGTCGCCAGCACTTCAAATACGCCGTCGCCTATTTCAAGCAGGGAAACGTCGAAAGTACCGCCGCCAAGGTCATAGACCAGGATGCGCTGATTGACGCCCTTGTCAAGTCCATAGGCGAGGGATGCGGCCGTAGGCTCGTTGATGATGCGGAGAACCTCAAGCCCTGCGATCCTTCCCGCGTCCTTTGTCGCCTGCCTTTGACTGTCGCTGAAGTAGGCGGGTACCGTGATTACGGCCTGAGTAACGGTTTCACCAAGATACGATTCAGCGTCCTGCTTAAGCTTTTGCAGAATCATTGCCGATATTTCCTGGGGAGTATAATCCTTTCCGTCAATATGCTTTTTATAATCGCTGCCCATTTCGCGTTTTATCGACGCTATAGTGTGTTCGGGGTTGGTTATTGACTGACGTTTTGCAATTTGTCCAACCATTCTTTCCCCGCCTTTAAACGCGACGACGGAAGGCGTTGTACGCGAACCCTCAGAGTTTGGTATTACAACGGGTTCTCCACCCTCAAGAACCGCCACGCAGGAATTTGTGGTTCCCAAATCGATTCCAATAATTTTAGACATATTTTTGTTCCTCCTAAATTTCCTTTAGATTTATTTAATCTGTTTATTCAGCTACTTTAACCATACTATGACGTATGATCTTGTTATTAACCTTATATCCCTTTCGGTATACTTCAATTATTCTTCCCTTTTCAAAGCCTTCGCGCGCTTCCTGCGCTATGGCTTCATGAAATTCGGGGTCAAACTCTTCTTTACAAGATATTTCTTCCAATCCGATCTTGTGCAGTTCGTCCAAAAGTCTTTTATAGACGAGCGTTATGCCGTCGAGAAATCCCTTTTCGACCCCATCGCTGCTGCCAAGCGCCCTTTCAAAATCATCAAGTACAGGAAGCATGCACTTTATTACGCTGGCCTTGCCATCCTCCATGCTCTCTGCCACCGCCGCCGCGTTTCGCCTTCTGTAGTTGCTGAAATCAGCCTGAGAACGCAGCCGTGCGGCCGTCTCTGATTCGCAGGTCTCCCTTAATTCGGCCTTCTCCTTTTGCAGCGCTTCTATATGCGCCTTTAGCTCCTCAAACTCGCTGGCCGTCATGGTGACGCTGCCTGTATCGTCATAACCGTCCGTTTCCTTAATCTCTATTGTATCTTCTGAAACTGGTACGGGTTTGGGATCCTTTTTCTTCTTGTCAGCCACTTTATTTTTCATCCTCCTCAAACATATTAGTCAAAACCTCGCTGAGACTCCTTCTCATGTAACGTAGTATTGCCAAAACTCTGGTATAATCCATTCGCGTGGGGCCGATTATTCCCATTGAACCCAATGGCATGTTCCCAATCCGGTAGGTGGCCGTTACAACGCTGCATTCCTTCATCGCCGGGTCGTTGTTCTCCTTTCCGATGGTTACAGAAAATTCGAGTTTTGTAGCGTCAGAAAGCAGCTTATACAGCACGTCCCTGCCTTCGAGGGTGGATAACAGCTTTTTTGCTTTATCCAGGTCGCTATACTCAGGATAGTTAAGCATATTTGTAGTTCCCGAAAGTTCCACATTATGGGCCCCATCAAGAATATTACGCTGTACAGTATCAATAAGTGAATTAAGAAACTGCCTGTGCTCACTGTACTCATCCGAGATGCCACGCATGAGCTCAGCGTCTATGTCTACAACTCGGCAATTATACAGCCTTGAGGTAAGCCTATGGGAAACTCTGTCGAGCATATCCGGACTCATCCCATATGGTAAGCGTATCAGCGCGTTTTTGGTTATACCGGTGTCCGTAACGATTACAACAATCGCGGTGCCTTCATTTAAGGGCACAATCTGTATATGCCTTAATCGTATAGCGTGAAGCTGGGGGGAAAGAACCATTGACGTATACAATGTCATTTCCGAAAGCACAGCGGCAGTTTGCTTGACAACGGATTCAACGCCATCCAGGGTCTTTGAAAAGTACTTTTTAATATATTTGGCTTCTTCGTCGGTAAGCCGAGCATGGTTGAATATGTTATCAACATATAATCTGAACGCTTTATCGGAAGGTATACGTCCTGCGGAGGTATGGGGCTGCTCAAGGTAACCCAGCTCCTCTAGGTCGGACATCTCATTTCGGATTGTGGCGGATGAAAGGCCTATGCCGTCCCTTCTTGAGATTGTCCTAGAGCCAACGGGCGCCGCTGTCAATATGTAATCATCGATTATTGCCTGAAGTATACGCATCTTTCTTGAATCAAGCGGCATATTAAACATCTCCCGGGTCCAGTCTCTTGATTAGCACTCTAAAAAGTTGAGTGCTAATCAACGAATATAAAATAACACCGCTATAATGCTTTGTCAACAATACATTGTGACAAGAGGGTAACTTTAGTTTGAAAAGTAATGAATCTGTGCTAAAATCAAATTAAAAGCGCCGGCATATAATTTAATATGTTGACTTGCGAAGATTTTGCCATTATAATACCTTTGTGTTTTAGATAGCTCCTTATTCGCATCGGCACGTTGTTCGATGATATTAAGAGGGGAGGGATAAGGAAATGGAAATTCGTGTAGGTGAAAACGAGTCTTTGGAAAGCGCACTGAAGCGGTTCAAGCGCAAATGCGCCCGTTCGGGCGTTCTGGCCGAGGTACGCAGGCGCGAGCATTATGAAAAGCCCAGCGTTAAACGCAAGAAAAAGGCCGAAGCTGCTAGAAAGCGTAAATAATAAGCGCGACGTGTTGTTCAGGGATGGAAGGCGGAATACCCTCTTAAATTGTCATCCCGATGGAAAGTATACGGAAATCGTGCTTAAAGATGCGCTTAGGCTATGAACAACACATTTGTTTGTATTAAAACCCGATCTCGCGGTCGGGTTTTTATCGTTAATACGAAGAGCTAATAGTTGTTAAATTTCACGCCGTTAATAGCGTTTTATTATTGATAAAAAATTCCTGAATATTATATTAAACTAGCTATTGATAACGCCCCGATTTATGATATCATTAATGTATTACCGTTGTCTCCAACAGATGGGGGCAAAGTTTTAAGTTACGATCAATTAAGGCTAATCAAAGATGTTAATAAACTACAGGTGGTTTATTTATATAAATCATTGATAATTGCCTTGGTTTGGCTTATAGTTTAGTGTTACATAACTTACATACATGAAAGAGTAATATTGCTGTAAATATTAGAAAAGGTGCTTATTACATGGAATTCAGCAACGCTTGCAGGTTGAAAAGACCACTTTGAGTTGCTTTTATCCAATAGAGATATACCTGCTGTCCAAAACAAGATCTGTATGTATATGACTGTTATGAGGGCGGCTATAATCATTAAATACTATTGAATCTGGGATAATGGAGCACAATATGAATGGACTGTTTAAAATAAAAAACTACATTTGGCACGATTCGGAGCTTGATATGGTGTCATTAATGGATTTGAACCCATCTTTGGCACGCATGTCCGGCAAGAATCATGATATAAGCCAAAATAACCTTATAAAGCTTAAATGTATATATAACCATCTGGGCGTAGAATCCACGTTTATTTAGTTTTTTGAACGGGGTAACAAATGCTGACTTCATATAAATTATTACATCAGCGCCTAGTAAAATCTATAGGCAGCGCTCCCCAAATTTCGACGAATTAATGATTAATATAGTAAGCAAGGATTATAGAAGCGTCTTCAATGGGTAATTGATGGACAAATAAGGCTATGCTTCCTAAGACATGTACAACGTCAGGTTTGAGAAGGGCATGGGATATAAAGTTATTGGACACACAGGAGCGTATGACTAGCAGCGCTGTTTCAAGCGACGAGAACATAGAAATGGCCAAAATCCTACCCTCCAGTCGTGTTTACCCTTGCCAACTGAGGGTAGCATATCTATAAGAAAGAGATGAGTTTATATACGCAGCGGAATGCATTGATGATACTAAGCTCGAATTTAGGTTAATTAGTCTGCAGATCTACTATTTGCCCATTCATACGGTTGTTGTCAGGGAAATACGTTCCTTCCACTACTCCGGATTCGATCATATACTTAAGTTTACCCGCGTCAATTTTAAAACATTAAATAGACGCATGCATGGATAAAAGATATCATACCCATGTTATTTGAACCCAACACGCGCCGTAGAGCGCCTGAAATCTCTCTACAGTCGCTTACAGCTTATCAGTATAGCGTCAGCGGCGTAAAGCAAAACCGCGCACAGTATGAACATGCTTATCATAATACTGGCGTCAAAATAACAGATCCTTTGATTCCACCCGTTTACAAACGCCATACCTATATATAAGTCGATTACCGTTGGATTAAATTATGAAAACCATTTTGCCTCAATGGACTACCCAATTATTTTTCTGTTCAGTAGTTTTTTAATATCATCTAAATGACATTGGCATATGACACGATAGTGTAGCCAGCCGCCATCACCGCATGGGTACTTATTATCAATATATTGTTTTGTATATACTGACAAATCATCATAGACCTCTTTAAACTATTCATTATTAAGCCTTAACATTACGCTGAAAGCCCCGGTTTCAGGAAAAATATCACAGATATGTTTTCTCCCCTTCGAGTGTTTAATCCCCCACCCATAATGGTTCCCATATGGAAAGCGGATTTTTGCCTGGGTCTCAAGTTCGTTAACGAGGTACTCGTTTAATTCTTTAAATAGGTTTGAACCTGCGCCACAATAGTATATCATATCTTAGATTCCGGGAGGAAAGCGCTTATCAAGCATTCGGCTATACATAAAACACCTCTTCATCAACCGTAATAACATATGATTTAGCATCTTGTATTATATTTCATTTGCTTTGCAGCCTGCGAACCCATCTACGGCTCAGATTAATATCAACGGTCATTATACCATACTTAAGGCCGCCGCTTAGATGATCAATAACAGATTTATGGGTTATTAAAAGACGATATCTCAATCAGGTTCCCGTCCGGATCGGCGACATAGCTGGTACGTTGTCCCCAGGGCTCGTCTGTAGGGGGGAATACCGGCGTCGCTCCCGCGGCGACAATCCTTTCATACTCTTTATCCACATCTGAAAAGGCCGGCAGGCTAAAGGCTAATTCCATAGTGCCATTGAGTCCTTTTACATATCCATAGTTTCTGGAGGTCATGCCTTCAAAGTCCTGCCTACTGAACATAATAAGCCGTATTCCGTCGGAATAGAGTTCGGCGTTTGCGCTGCCGTTCCATTGTGTTTTCATATGCATTACGTCACGGTAGAAAGCTACCATCCTGCTCATATCGGTAACAAATAAGCCAACTGCATCAAGTTTTAACATTTAATCATACCTCCACATAATCAAAATCAATAATCCACTGAAAACCTTATTGGCTTTAAGCTTCCCTGACCGGGATCCTCAATACGGTTTTCAAACGTTCTACCTTTGTCCTCAGGGGATTCGAGATATAAATCTCATGGTGGCGGCGTCCAGACGCGAAATCCTCGGTAAGACCATTTAGCGCAATAAACGAGTTTATCAGTTTAATCGTGGCCGGCTCATCGTCATAGCTGCCACAATGCATGCATTGAACGCAAAGCCCTTCCGAATAGGTCTGAAGCCTGGCCTTTGAGGTATCAAGGCCCTTTTTTTGCCGAACTTCATCGCAAGCCCAGTCGAATACGCCATAGGTTACGAATTCAGGCTGGCGTATCATTGCTGTCCAGCAAAGCTTGTCCTTACGGCCGCAGTCAAGCATGCATGAGCCGTCCGCTATCGTCCAAAGCCCCTCAAGGGGTGGCATAACGTACTCTATATACCCTTCGGGTACGCTGCGGCCCATTTTGCTCATCTTGATCGTGTATGCTATGCCATACAACACTTCAACCGCTTGCTTATACTCTCCTCCTTCGGTGTTTGGGTCTCCCTGTCCGTCTACCATAATGAAGCTCATCTGTGGGACCAATACCTTCACCGGCTTGTTCTTGGGCAGATATAAATCCTTGTACTCCTTTTTATAATCAAATTTTTCCAAGCATAACCCCTCCTCATGCCTTTTTCAATAGAATATCACGGTATTATGGACAGCTATGTGTCATGTTTTTCATATCTGGACAATATTTTTTTTGAAAGGTCTATGATTTCATACCTGATGGATGCGGGTTCCATTAGTTCAATCCTATCTCCAAACGAAAAAACCCATCCAATCAGGTTTTGCTTGTCCACAAAATCAAACTGAAACAGAAGCTGCCCATCTTCGCGTTCGCAAAAGCAATCGACGCCAAATTCTTCAATCAGCCGCCATTTCATCTGCGGATGTACGATAGCGACAGCGTGTATAGAAGCGCCTTTAAAGTATCCAAGTCCAGCTTGAAACGCGGGCCGCTCCCTAGGTGTATAGGCTTCTTCCATACAAGAAAGGCGGTTTATTCGGTTCAATTTAAACAGCCGAAAATCATTTCTTTTTAGGCAATATCCCCACACGTACCACGACGACCACTGAAAAACCAGAAGATAGGGTTCTATAGTACGTCGGCTATCGCCGGCTGGCGCATGGTAGTCAAAGCGGACTTTTTGTTTGGCGTTTATAGCCCTTTGTATCAGCTCGATTTTGGGGGCCAGCGAGAGTTTGTACCATGACGATAGGTCAACCATGATACTGCGCCCGTTTAAAAGCGCCGCCTGCCCAGCTGACAGCTTTTCCATAAGCTGTTGATACCTGTTGGTGCTTGCTATGCTGTCCAAGCCCTGCAAACCCGTTAATAGCGCCTGTAAGTCGCTTGAGGTCAAGAGGGTTTTATTAATCGCATAGCCCTCCATAATGGATATGCCTCCATTCCTGCCTCTGGTTGTTACGAGAGGGATTCCAGCCTTGCAGATAGCTTCTATGTCGCGGTTAATGGTTCTGCGCGACACCTCAAAGCGCTCCGCAAGTTCAGGAGAGGTGATGGTTTCCCTTTGCAGAAGAAGGGCCAATATTCCTATTAATCGGTCTAACTTGATGACGGCCGCCTCCATTTCCTAATACCATTATAACTTAAAACCATGGTTTGCGGGCATACGTTTTAAACCGGATTTGTAACGGCCGTTCCATTGCGCCTTTATTGCGACAGCAAAACCTTTTTAGCAGTCATATCGTTCAATATCCAACTTGATGACCGGTATGGCGCGTTGAAATTCTATATAAAAAGGGCTGCCTCAGCTGAAAGCCATGGTAGCCCTTTTATTTTTGGAATCAATCTATATGCCGAGCAAGCCGCTCCGTTTGGGGGCGTCAACAGGGGAAATCCACTACATTTACAGTAACGGAGAGGCTTGGTTATTGGAGGGATTAGGGTCATATGAAGAGCGGCAATGGCAGTGATTGCGGTTACTTTACGTATCGAATAACCTTTTAGGGAAACGGAAAACAGGAGGCGCTGTATCCTACTGGGGGCGGCTGCGACACAGTTTACACCGAAGTGGACGCATTTTATATTATGGGCAGAGAGAGCCAAGTTACACTTGCATCTATTTTTTGAAATACGGTATTCCCATGTCTGCGATCCCGCTGGGAAATGACTAAACTGATACGCCCTTATCTTAATCTTAAGTGGATAGGGCGTTCATCTATATGTGCGCGATATGCGTACTTGCGATAGCGTATAAGGTTAATCACTTCCTGTTATCAGGCTAAGGCTGCTTAGCTTACGCGCTTTTTAAGCGGGATAATCCATGCGAACGGTTTCACCATGTTTGCGTATCAGAGCGCGGTAAAAAGTGAGGTCTCGTGGTTTTAGCAAATATAAAAGGAGGACAGATATTTGCCTATCCTCCGATAATCTTATCTATCCGTATCATAATAGAATATCTGATAGATATTCTGTTACGTGTCGGAAGACCCTTTATTTTTTGCAAACGCCGTTGCAGGGGCTGCCTGTTGGGTTAGTTATAGGTTAACTTTCTTTAGTATAAGTAACGAGTTGAGTCCAGAGACCCTGGTTACCGACGCATCAACCGCTGACATTATCGCCATGTCCAACACGTCGTTTGAGGACAAAGAGATAATTATACTGCCTGACATATCTATATCGTTAAGTCCGGGGAGCGTACGTGTGATGACACTCTCCGGAATATTGGTACCGCCCCTGCGGATGGCGAGAGTAATTTCGGTGGAATTTGATATTCCCACGTGTAGAGAGTAGTTGATTTCATAATCACCAGATTGATGTACGCTCACTCTGCTTTCCGTTTCATAAGTAATGTTACTGCTCGCCATGTTATAGGTCATGGGCACCCGTAACGGACTGCCGCCGGTAAGATTAAAGCCGTCTGGGGTGTTGTTATAAATTCCCCCATAAGCAGAAAACGCGGCCGGTCCGGCGGGACCGGTGGGGCCCTGGGGCCCTTGCGGGCCTGTCGCGCCGTCCGCGCCGTCTGAACCAGCGGGACCGGTGGGGCCCTGGGGTCCTTGCGGGCCTGTCGCGCCGTCCGCGCCGTCCGCACCAGCGGGACCGGCAGGGCCTTGGGGTCCTTGTGGGCCTGTCGCGCCGTCCGCGCCGTCCGCACCGGCGGGACCGGTGGGGCCCTGGGGTCCTTGCGGGCCTGTCGCGCCGTCCGCACCGTCTGAACCAGCGGGACCGGCGGGGCCCTGAGGCCCTTGTGGGCCTGTCGCACCGTCTGCGCCGTCCGCACCAGCAGGACCGGCGGGGCCTTGGGGCCCTTGCGGGCCTGTCGGTCCGGTTATGGAAGAGCCCTCAATGGTTACCACTGCTGAACCTGAGCTCACGGCGATATCTAACGTTGTTGATTCAAACACAAGGCCCTCTCCCAATGTCAAGGGTACGGAACCATTCGAAGCAGTTACGTTGATTAAGGTGGTAGTCGGGTCTATTGCTCCTGTCGGACCGGTCGCGCCGGTTGGACCAGCCGGACCCATCGGGCCTTCCGCACCTGTGGGTCCAATCGGCCCGGTATTACCCTGTATGCCTTGAGGACCCGTCGCGCCTCTTGCGCCGGCTGGACCAGTTGGACCAGTTGGACCGGTAGGGCCGGTAGGACACGGCGAGCAGCAGCAGGTGCAGGGCTGTTGACAGTTGTGTGTAAAGCAACAACAATTTTGTTTATTATAAATAAAATTCTTATTATTAAATAGCATAGTATGTCTCCTAGTCTATTTTATTTTGTTGGTTTTATCTTATGATGAATTTTATATATAGGTTACTTTTTTCGGCTGTTAATCTGAAATTGTCATATACAATTTATTAATTAAATTTTGACCAGGAAAATAATATTTTAGACAGCGGTAAATTAGCACATCTTACATTTTGTTTCATAGGTGCAATTATATAATCTACAGACAAGTTTATCTGTTCAATACAACTGTAAATTAAATTTTATGATTTCTTACTGTAATATGTTGAGACGGATGACATGTGCGTAATAAATTATAACGATGGCTCGCTGTTTGTTTTTGTGTTATTGTATATAAAATGAAGAAATCGACGATGGTAAATCATCCTAAGGTCCTTTGGACAGCTCTAGGGATGCGGATGGAAATATAAGATCCTCCGAATTGGCGATTCCGGCCTCTGCGCGGGAAGGTTCGGAAATCAGCGAGATGTAGGACAATGACACCATAAATAAAGACAAAAGTTTGTATAGGAACGCAAAAACAGATAAACAAGAACTGTCAGGGCAGCAGTTCATAAAGGGCCTGTACGGTGGTTCAAGGGAGGTCAAGCCGGTTGATCAAAACCTGTCAAACCAGCGGTCCAATTATATAGATAATAATAAATCAGATATTATTCATACAAAGCCAAGTCCATATATCAACACTTTATGTAAATTGTCTGGAACGGGCAGACGAGTGCGGTAATATAGAAAATTGGAAATAATTATCACAAAGGCTGAATTAAAAGTGCTTCCCAAAAACAAAGCCATAGTCTTAAAGACTCTATAGAGCGGTTTTTTGCCCTGGATTGTCAAGTCAAGTGCAACACCTTGTTAAAGAAGACCTCCTCAGGGGTTTTCCAACCTAGATATTTGCGGAGGCGGCCATAGCCCCGCCGGATGTTAGTTGCTCTCAGGCTGCTTAGGCGCGCTCTCCCTTTCAGCGTTGGCCCCCGTCTTAAATATATAAGCTGCCAGCGCCAGAACAAGCCCATAAACCGCACGCGGAGAGGACAACACATTATAGGATACCCTAAGGCGATTGTCGGACATGGTTTCCACGATGTTGGATACTGTTTCGTCAACGAATACCTGCGCCGGAATCGCCAGGAGCATAATAACGCCGCAAATCAGCAGCAGCGCCGCGTTTTGGCGAGCGAACGTCCGCTTTGCCGCTATGTTTATTAATACAACCAGTATCATCGCCAGACATGCCGCCACTGGAATCACCCTGACAAAATATACCGCCAAAATTCCTGTGCGCGCCGGTGATGCTATTTCGTTTTCATGGGGCGCAATCAGTACAATAGTATCCTCAGGTATATAATAATCATGTTCTACCCCATACTCGCCATTAAGCAGTATGTATTTATGGAAGGGCTTTTCATAAAACAGCTCAATCTCTATGCGTCCTGTGCATACGTTGATTGTATCCTTGACCGCGCCCGCTAAAATTAAACAGCAGGCTAGCGCCAATAATACAGCCAGTATCCGCCCTACGGGCTTTGACAGAGTCTTTCGTGTGATCATAATAATATCTCCTTTTGTTAAATTTCACTATACAGACTTTGCTTATAGGATTTTGAGTCTTTTTATGCAGATTAATTATATGTGAATAAGTTTATAAATTGTAACTATTAAATATCCACGCCGGCATATGCAGCGTGCTGTTTTATCTGAAACTACTTATATTTTTGCCCTGTTCGGCCGCAATGTCGTCTATCAGCCGGCTTAACGGCCTGACATAATCCTTCATTCCAGGATGTGCGGAAGTCTGCATATATTTATCGCTGCTGTCGGACAAATAAAACACCTGCCGCTGCTGTCCAAGCATTACAAGCTTATCGTCGCTTAAATCTCTGTCATAGGTCATGAGATGCCAGATCTCCTTGATTTTATATCGTGACAACGCGTTGCTGTCCGCCGAGGACACCTGCTTCCACCGCTCGCGCAGGGTTCTCTTGCAGCTTATTCCTATGCTCCAGCCATCGGTACATTTGAACCATTTATCAACCTCGATATCGGTTTGGAAGTGATCGGGCTTTTGATGCGAGCCAAAGCCATAATAATTAAAGATAAAAGTGGTTACGTCTTCAAGGCTGTTACCGGCGCGGCTTTTTCTTTTTTGCCCGGCTCTTCTTTCAAACTCCTGTGCAAACGCAGTAAGGATGGTATTTGTCTCTATTTCAGTCCTTTCGCAGGAAATCGCGTTAAGATTGGCAATAAGCTTTGTAAATTCACCTACAATTTCATTTCTTTCCAAATTAAGACACCCTTTTACGCCCAGGGTATCCCAGGTCCCCAATAGCCGGACTACCCCCTTTTTACCGAGGCTGTCCAATATCTGCTTTGCCGTTTCATAGCAGAATTCAACGTCGTTGCTGGGCACCCTGCTCAACGCTTCGTTAGTAGGTATTACAATATAGCGCGCAGTTATTATAAAAGCAATGACGTCGTCAATACGATTAATCTCCGTATCCAGCGCCAGCGCCAGATCATTCGCGAGAACAGCCGCTTTTGTGCCCCTTTTTGAGCTGTTGCTTATCTTATTTATAATGATGTCCCTGCATATCTTGAACTTTTCCTCTTCATTCAAGGCTGTTTGCTCTAAAATGGTTTCCACCTGGCTGACAATGCTCATCAGCAACGCGTCTCTTTTGCCTACGGCGCCGTATTGGTCCGTATTCATCAGCATGCGCGCAAACCAATAACAGTTGCGCCATGGACTATAATAAACCGCCCTTTTTATCTCGTCCGCAAACGTCATTCCAATCCCCTCCGTCTATCCTTTTTTGAGCCATTTTGCAATACTCTTCTGAATTATCGATGCAGACAAAACTCCTGTTGTTTTGTTTCGCGGCAACTCCCGTAGTGCCGGATCCGCAAAAAGGGTCGAGAATCAGGCCCGAGTTTGTCGACTCAACTATTCTATTGATCAATTCCAGGGGAAACGGCGCCGGATGCGGATTGTTCAGCTCCTGTTTTATCTCCCAGACGTCGCCGTGCTTGTTCGCTCCCTGAGCCAGTTTGAAAGCCGGCTTGGCAATCATATATATAACTTCATATGTGGGCAGAAAATAACCCTTGTTGAAATTAATCCCGCCCTTGCGCTTCCAGATTATAATTTGCCTGACAGGGAATCCTTTTACAATTTCCGTGCGGTCCTGAAGCAGTCCCGCCTGCACCCGCCACTTGTGATTATAAAATATTGCGCCGTCGTCCTTTAATAAACGGAGCATCTGTTTTAAACACGCTCTTTGCCACTTGCAATATACGTCATAGGGCATATCATCCGAGTGCTCCAGATAGCCGTTTTGCAGCGCGGCGTTTTCCCATTTGCCGCCACGGCCGTCCTTCATTCCGTTTCCCGTAGAATTTTTAAGATTATACGGAGGGGAAGTAATTACTAAATCAATGCTTTCCCCTGGCATCTTTTTCATTGTGGAAAGACAGTCGCCCAAGATTATTTTATTTGCGACAGCCTCGATCTTCAGCCGCTTTAAGCCGTCCACTTTGATAACATCCGTCATCATCAGCACCTCAATACTATGAACATCATAAATAGTTTATCACACGCCACCCGCCTTTACAATCAACGGCGCTTTTATACCTAAAATTATAGTAAAACGATTAAAACTAATCTACCTCTCCTTTTATATCCATTGAATTGTTATTAAGTAACGGTATTCGGCAATAATTTTGAATAAGATAAGCAGACGTTTATTGCTGTGAAAAAGACGTATAAATAAACTAATATTAATTAAATTTTTTTATCCTCTTGGAACGTGGATAAGGCTTTTTTTCATCGGTAATTCCGGCTAAATAATCCATGCTAGTACCCAAAACAAGCGCAATACGCCTGCACTGCTCAAAGGTACAATACCTCTGGCCGCGTTCAATTTTAGAATAGTCGCTCTGATCTATTCCTGTAAGCATCTGCATACGTACTTGTGTATAACCCTTTTCGAGTCTCAGTTTCTTAAGCCTATCCATCTAATCACCAAAATAATTATGGAGTATTGACCTATTGACTTTAGGGTTATATTGACCTATAATTGTATTAACTATTCTCGGAACACATCAATACCGGGCAAATAGCGTTTGTGACAAGATAACAATACAACAATTCCCACGGAGGTAAAACGAAAATGAACGATTCTCACGACATGGATAAGGAACTTATCGAAGAGATACAGTACTATGCAGGCAAACTGCCGCCAGAACAGCAGGAACGCATTCTTGAAGTTATCAGGGCCATGCTGTTTACAAGAAGGGAGCTTTCCGGACGGGAAGATGGAAACACATCGATGATAGACGGAACCTGAAGCCGGTAGACAACTTCCGCTATAAAATAATCGTATAACGCGGCTTATTTTGCGGCGTGGGTATTGATCTGTCGCCAGGGGTAAATATTATATATCGGGCTGAAATCAGCTTCTAGCTTTCCGCTTGACCCAGTAGCTTTTGCTGAGTTTTAAGAAGCTCTTTGGCCATTAAAAGAAGATATTGTTGTGTAACAGGAGTTAAACTGCTGAATATCACCATAAACTCCTTTTGATAGGGAGAAGATAAGAACATTTCGCCCTCCCCATTACATAACCATTTTTCATTTACGTTAAAGGCAGAGCAGATCACCTTAACGTATTTTAGGGCCAGCGGGCGGCTGCCGCTTTCGATCATTGAATATGCAGTTTGTGTAATGCCAAGATGTTTGGCAAACTCCGTCTGGTTAAGACCAAGTGTTTTACGTACTTCTTTCATGCGCTGAACCATAAGCACTCCTCTTTAATGATATTGTAATATCACTTTATCACAGATCAGGTAAAAAAACAAGCTTTATATATCATAAAATTTATAGATTCATTTGACCATTAATTAATTATGTGATATAATTCCATCATAAATATAATGAAAGGGAGCTTTATAAATGGAAGCAACAATAATAAAAGAAGTTGTTGATATTTTCAAAAATCTGTCGCTTCAAAACCAAGCTTATTTTATGGAATTAATAAAAGTTGCACAAATCGCAGAGAACAGCGTTAAAGACTCCATAGCTGCCCCTTCCCGTCCGTCCCATAAAGCAGGAACTGAATCTAAATAAAATATTGCAGGATGAAGTAACGCAACTTGTGTTAAAACATTTCGATTATCATAAATAGGCATATAGTATTAATTACGACTTTTATCAAATAAATTTAATACAAAACGAATAAGTCACAAATTCCCACGGAGGTAAAACGAAAATGAACGATTCCCACGACATGGATATGGATAAGGAACTTATCAAAGAGATACAGCACTATGCAGGCAAACTGCCACCAGAACGGCAGGAACGCATACTGGAGGTTATCAGGGCCATGCTGTTTACAAGAAAGGAGCTTTCCGGGCGGGAAGCGAAAAACGGGTTAGTGCGGAGAACAGGCGATATGAACGTATATATTACAGATTGCCGTTCATTCGCCGTCCTCAGCATGGCCCTTGCCCTTAGCCTCGTTTTGTTTTTCTATCGTCTCCATACCCAGTCGGATTAGCTCCAGCGTTGCGGCGGAGCGGCTTGGGTATCGGTTTTCAAAGCGAAAATTATCAATTCTTTTAAGTAGTTCTTCATCAACTGTAACTGTATAGCGTGGCTTTTTAGTTGGCATATAACTCACCTCCGTATAGTTCATATTATGCGTCGGTTCATCACCGTTGTCAAGGAAATTTTTTCAAAAAAAACTTGACAAGTTCACCACCGATGAACTATAATTAAGACACAGAAGTTCATCACTGAGGCGCCGAAGGGAGGTGGCCATATGGCAACTGAGATGAAAAGATTGACTTTTACAATTACAAAAGAAATGGGCCCTGCTCTAGACCGTGCAAAAAAGGATATATTTTATGACTATAATCAATCCGAAATGATTCGTATACTTATAACGGCCGGATTGGATACTTTGAAAAATGAAGCTCGGATTGAGCGCCCCCTACCCAACCCGCCTGGACAGCGGCAGTCCTGATAAAAGCTTTTATGTATACATAAAAGCTTTCGGTATAATACAGGAACACCATGCAATCTCAGTTTACAGCGTTTTTTTAAGACTTTAGCCATACTGGCATATTTAACGCTGATATTAATTTTGTTAAATAGGTTTATAGCGATAAAAACACATTAAAGCATACAATTCCCACGGAGGTAAAACGAATATGAACGATTCCCACGACATGGATAAGGAACTTATCAAAGAGATACAGCACTATGCGGGCAAACTGCCACCAGAACGGCAGGAACGCATACTGGAGGTTATCAGGGCCATGC
>ERZ857984.210-NODE-210-length-80941-cov-4.516134_pt1 | contig 80941 bp, 59 predicted proteins | sample MGYA00519914_ERZ857984 | MGnify/ENA primary metagenome ERZ857984 (study PRJEB31778, sample SAMEA3449417) | human gut metagenome | biome: human gut; feature: human-associated habitat; material: faeces | place: United Kingdom | collected 2010/2012 ...
TCTACGTCGAACGGGTCGACCACGCGCACGCGGCGGATGCCGACGGCGCGCGCAAGCGCTTCGAGATCCACGGCGGCGGTCGGGTCGCCCTTGATGGTCAGACCGTTGGCGGGGTTGTTTTGGTGGCCGGTCATGCCTGTGGTTGAGTTGTCGAGCACGACGACGGTGGAAATGCCCTTATTGTAAACGATATCGATCAGCCCTGTGATGCCCGAGTGGATGAAGGTCGAGTCGCCGATGACGGCCAGCGAGCGGCGCGCCTGTTCCTTCCCGCGCGCTGTGTTGAAACCGTGCAGCGCGCTGACCGACGCGCCCATGCAGACGCAGGCGTCCATCATCGACAGCGGTGCGCTCGCGCCGAGCGTGTAACAGCCGATGTCGCCGCTGACGTAGGGCTTGAAGGGCTTGATGGCGTAGTACAGCCCGCGGTGCGGACATCCGGCGCAGAGGACCGGCGGGCGCGCGGGGATTTCGCCCGGATAGGTACGGTATTCGTTCTCGAGCCCGAGGACGGCTTTCCTGACCATCGACTGCGAAAATTCACCGCACAGAGGGAAGAGAGACTTTCCTTCCACTGCCAAACCGAGTTTGCGGCAGTGCGTTTCGATAATGTCGTCCAGCTCTTCGATAACGATCAGGCGGCCGACCTGCGCAGCGAACGCCTTAAGCGATTCGACCGGCAGCGGGTTGACCATCCCCAGCTTGAAGTAGGACACCTTGTCGCTCAGCGCCTCGCGCGCGTACATATATGTCGTGCCCGCGCAGACGACGCCGATGGATTTGTCGTGGTATTCAGCACGGTTGATGCCGCTTGTCTCCGCCCATTCGCGAAGCGCTTCGGTCCGCGCTTCGACGTCGATGTGGCGCGCCTTCGCCATCGCCGGCATCATTACGTTTTTGGCTACATTGCGGACATAGGGAAGATTTTCACGCGCTTGCCGTTCGCCCGTCTCGACGATCGAGCGCGAGTGTGAAATGCGGGTCGAGAGCCGCAGCAGCACGGGCGTGTCGAACTGTTCGCTCAGTTCGTAGGCCCGCATCGTATAACGCAGACATTCGGCCGAATCGGACGGTTCAAGCATCGGCACCTTGGATGCGATGGCGTGGTGGCGCGAGTCCTGTTCGTTCTGCGAGGAATGCATCCCCGGGTCGTCCGCCACGGCGCAGACCATACCGCCGTTGACGCCGATATAGGACGCGGTGTAGAGCGGATCGGCTGCCACGTTGAGCCCGACGTGCTTCATTCCGCAGAAGCTGCGCGCGCCGCCGAGCGAAGCGCCGAACGCCACCTCAAAGGCAACCTTTTCGTTGGGCGCCCACTCAGAGTAAATTTCATCGTATTTTGTGACCGCCTCGGTGATCTCCGTGCTCGGGGTTCCGGGGTAGGACGACACCACCGTCACGCCGGCTTCGTATAAGCCTCGGGCAACCGCTTCGTTGCCGAGCAGCAATTTCTTTTCCATTATGATTTGCCTTCTTTCCTCAGATCGACCACGCGCTGCGCCTTGCCGACGAAGCGCTCGATCGTTTTCGGCTCGACCAGCGAGACCTTGATCTCGATGCCGAGGATTGCTTTGATTCGGTTATGTATGCCGTGCTGCAGCGCTTCCAGCTCACCGTAGCGCGTCAGCAGTGAGCCGTCTACCAGCTCCACGCGGACCTCCAGCGCGTCGGCAAAGCCTTCGCGGGTGACGACGAGCTGGTAGTGCGGGCTGATCTGGCTGATGCCGATGAGCGCGCTCTCGATCTGCGAGGGGAACACGTTCACGCCGCGGATTTTGAGCATATCGTCGCTGCGGCCGATGACCTTGTGCATCCGCGCGCTGGTGCGGCCGCAGGAACAGGGCTCGTAGTTGATGTAGGTGATGTCTTTTGTGCGGTAGCGCAGCATCGGCAGCCCGCGCTTGGTCAGGTTGGTCACGACCAGTTCGCCGGTTTCGCCCTTGTCCAGCGGAATGCCGGTATTCGGATCAATGATCTCGCAGAGGAAGTGGTCCTCACAGATGTGCAGACCATCGCGGTACACGCATTCGCCGGACATTCCCGGGCCGTTCAGCTCGCTCATCCCGTAGTTGTCGGTCACGAAAAAGTCGTTGCCCCAGCGTTCCTCAATCTGGGCGCGCATTTCGGGCGTACAGCCCTCGCTGCCCAGCAGGCCGAGTCTCACATTGTAGGAGGACATAGGGAATTCCTCTGCAGACTCGTGCGCCGCCTCGGCAAGATAGAGACAATAGGACGGCGTGGCAACAATCGCGTCGGTTTGGAAATCACGCATGAATTTAAGCTGCTTGACCGTATTTCCCGACGAGGTGGGGACGACCGTCGCGCCGATCTTTTCCAGACCATAGTGCAGGCCGAGCGCGCCGGTGAACATTCCGTAGCCGAAGCAGATCTGCACCACCGTTTCGTCGGTCGCGCCGGCGGCGACGACCTGCCGTGCCACCTGCTCGCTCCAGTTGTCCATATCTTCGCGCGTATAGCCGACGACCGTGGGATTCCCCGTGGTGCCGGAGGAAGCGTGGATGCGGACGAGCTGCTTTTTCGGCACCGAAAACATACCGAAGGGGTAGGTATCGCGCAGGTCGTTCTTGGTCGTATAGGGGATATATTGTATGTCGGAAAGCGTCTTGATTTTGTCCGCCGAGATGCCGGCCTCTGTCAGGCGCTTGTGGTAAAAGGCGACGTTGCGGTCGCAGTAATCGACCAGCGCCTTGAGCCGTTCAAGCTGCAGGGCCTCCATATCGGGGCGGGACATGCATTCCATTTCGGGGTTCCAGATATTGCTTTTCACGTCGTTTATCAGCCTTTCCTTTCCGGCGCAGCCGCCGGCTGAGCATAGAATCCGCTTTCCGTACCGTCGCTCGGCTTGACAAGCGAAACGAGCAGACAGAGCACGATCGAAACAAGCATCGCCAGACAGGCGAAATGCGGGCCGAGGTCCGCGACCTTACCGAATGCGGTTGTCGCATCGGGGAAGAACAGTTTGCAGACGACCGGCGGGCAGGCAGTGAGAAAGCCGCCCAGCATCCCCGCCCATGCGCCGGCGCGGCTGAGCCGGCGCCAATACAGGCTGATCATATACGGCGCCATAAACGAGCCGGAAATCATGCCCCATGAATAGGACATCATGTCCAGAATCGGCGTATCGGTGTTTGCGATCAGATAGGAGACGGCAATGAACGCCGCCGAAACGACCTTGGCAAGCAATCCGGCCCGTTCCTGAGGCATTTGCTTGAAGAGCTTGGCCTGCAGGAAGTCCATTGTCAGCGTGGTCGAGGCCGTGATGGTGATCGAAGCCAGTGTGGAAACAGAGGCAGAGATCAGAAGCACGAGCACGACGCCGAGCAGAATATTCGGCAGACCGGCCGTGACCAGCATATTAGGGACAAGATAATCGGTGCCTTTTTCGGGCAGCTCGGTAAAAAACAGATGAGACAGCGAGCCGATCAGATAGCCGCCGCCGGCAATGATGAGTGCGAACAGGGTTGAAATCACTATGCCGCGCTTGACCTCGGCTTTGTCCTTGATGCCGTAATATTTGTGAACCATCTGCGGCAGGCCCCAGGTGCCGAACGAGGTCATCAGCACCGTCGCCCAGAGTCCGATATGCGCCTGCGCGTCCAGCTCCAGCGCCTTCGTCTCGGCTACGATGCTGCGCAGTCCCTCTGCAAGCCCGCCGACCTGCTGCGAGCGGAAAACGACGACGATCAGCGCAATGACGCCGGCAATCATAATCAGCCCCTGTAAAAAATCAGCTTTCAGGGTGGCGACATAGCCGCCGAAAATAACCAGAGCTGCGGCCGCCAGAGCAATGATGATCATACAAAGCTGTTCATCCACATTCAAGAGCACTGCGCATACGCTGGACAGTCCTTTGTAAACCGAAGCGGAATAGGGGACCAGAAAAATAAAAATAACAAATACGCAGAACTGCTTCATCACGCCGCTGCCGAACCGCTTTTCAAACAGCTGCGGCATCGACCGGATGTTTAAGCGTCTTGTGACCTCCCGTGTGCGGTTGGCAAGCACCATCCACGCCAAAAGAGAGCCGAATATCGCATTGCCGATGCCCGGCAGTACGCCCCAGATGCCGTATTCCCAGCCTGAGCTTCCGGCATATCCGATAAACATAACGGCCGAGAAATAAGCCGTACCGTAAGAAAAAGCCGACAGCCACGCCGATGCGCTTCGGGTCCCGACGGTGAAATCGGAGATTGTGCGCGAGCTTCGTCTGCTCAGCACACCAACGGCGATCATAAGTACAAAGTAGACGGCAATCGTGAGATAAATGACTGCTTCTTTTGACAAACGCTTCACATCCAAACCAATCGATTCTGAGACTTATGCTAACTTTATCATTTTACACCATTTGCGCCCAAAATGCAATAGAAAAAAGCACAAAGCTTTACAAAATCCGCGTTTTTTCACAGAGGCGTGTTGCTGCCGCTACGAAGCGACGGGATCGGAAAGGCAAAGCGGGGGTAAAAACGGATTTGAAGGCCGGCGCAAACAGGAAACGCATAGTGTGGCTATATGTTGATTATCGTTGATAAGACTGTTCTCCGATTCGGCTTGCACCGCACAGAAAACAGGGATTGGCTTTCATAAGCAAAATCCGTATCCTATCTGCGCGATTTATTCAAATTTTCCATAAATGAAGCAAAGCGGCGCCGAATGCACCGGCGCCGCTTGGAGGGATGGTTATTCGTGGGTAATGGTAACCTTGACGGTGATGGTCTTGCTCTGCCCGACGTCATCGGTAACGGTGACAGCAAAGCTGTCTTCGCCGACAAAGCGCTCAATCGGCTCATAACGGCCGGTGCCGTCTGCGTTCAGGCGAAGCGCGCCGTAGAAGGGCAGGAGTGTGACCTCGGCTTCGAGTCCGTCGATCCCTTCCAGAGTGAATTCGGCGGTTTTGCCATCGGTTGTTTCAAGCGTCAGTTCGGACGGAAGTCCGTCCAGGCCGGCGCCGGAAGTCGCATAATAATCGGGCGTCATTTCGCCGGTGGCATAGAGGCAGGTATCCTTGTAAACGCTGAATTCGTCGTCATTATAGTATTTCGACGAGAAAATCGCGCCCGGGACGCCGCTCTGGTAGTAGATGTTGACGCTGTTCACATATCCGGTTTTGACGCCGCATTCGAGATACGCCTTATACTTGTCGGTGCCGGCGGCGCTCTTGTAGTCCTCGATTTCCAGCTCTACGCTCAGGCCGTTGACCCAGCAGAGCCAGGCGTTGGCGTACAGCCGCTGTTCGCTTATGACCGTAAAGGAGTAGTTGGACTGCATGCAGGCCAGATCAAAGCCGAGCTGATCCCAGTAATAATAGTAGTTCGCATCAAAATAAGGAACCCAGAAGGTTTTATAATCCAGTTCATGCGCATAGGCGTTGAATTGCTTGACCAATTCGATATCCTGTGCGGGCGTATCTACGTTGATCGCTTCGTTCTCCCAGTAAAAGCCGGCGAGATACAGGTTTTCGTAGCCCTGCGCATTGAATGCTTCGATATACCGGTCGATGACATAGCGGACGACCTTGGCACGGTCTTCGTTGTCCGAATAATTCAGCACTTCGCCGTCGACCTCGCCGAATACATGATCCGCCATATTCATCGAGAAGACGCTCAGATATACCGGCATCTTATCGGTGATGCCAAGCGCTGCGTTGATTTCGCCGCGCGCCTTTTCGATGGCGCCGAGGTTCATCTCTTCGTCAAAAATAATATCGAAGTATTGCTCGTAGCCTTCGATTGTGTCCGGCGAATAGCCGAGCGTTGTCGCTTTTGCCATACAGACAGCGTCCATCAGAATGCCGGTAACGGTTCCGTCCTCATCGCGGAGCGAAAAGGCGTCCATAGCGATATCATAATCGAACGCGTGTGTGTCGAGCGTGCCCAGGCAGGCGAAAAGCATATTGCGGATGCCGTCAAGCTGCTCGGGCGAGGCGAAGCGGCCGTAAACGCTGCCGCAGTCCTCTGCGGGCTGAGCGTTTTCTGCGGATTTGGTGCCGAACACCTCGATTTCGGACATATACACACTGACGTAGTGATCGGTTACGTTCCACTGTCCGTTGTCGACGACGAAGGAAAAGCGGATATAACGCGCTTTATAGGTGTCGTCCAGATCGTTGGCGAGTGTGACGATCTCATTCCCGTTTTCCCCTCTGCCTTCGCTGTGGACGGCGTCCACCGTCGTCCAGTTTTCGCCGTCCTCGCTGAGCGAAACGACCAGATTCATCGGGCAGCCCAGGCCTGCCGATACGTTCGCGGAAAGCTCCAGGCTCCAGCCCGAAATTCCCATCAGGTATTTCAAATCAATGACCACGTTGCGCCCGTCGCCGCGGACAAAGTGGTACAGTGCAGGGTCGGTAAAGGCGTTCGTTGTCATCTTCTGACCGTCGATGAGCATAAATTTGTCTTCGGCGGGAGAATTGGCTTCCAGTGCGCTTTCGATGATTTCGCCGAACTGTTCGATCTGCACGTCCACGCCTTCGAGCAGGGCGAGATTCTGACGGGTGCTGTAATCCGCGTCATCCGTGTTGGGGTACGGCTCCGAAGGGGAGAGATCGAGTGCATAGTCGTAAATGTCCATTCCTGCCGTTTCGGCTTCGGGATCTTCTCTCGGACCTTCGCCGTCTTCCGAATAGACGTAGGCGCTGATCTCGTCAATGAAGTGGAAGGATTTCTCCGAATTGGCAAATGAAATGCGAATGAAGCGCGCCGTCGTCGCCTTCGGGAAACAGAAATTGTATACGTGTTTGTCGCTGGTGTCCAACCCGGTGGGCGTGTAGAGCTTGCCGATCTCCGTGTAGCTCATGCCGTCGTTGGACGCCATAACCGATACATATGTCGGCAGGCCGATCCCGAAATCGAGTTGGCGCAGGCAACCGACGCTGATATCTGCAATAGCTTGCTTATTTCCTTCGCCAAGGTCGAAATCGATTGTAAATGCCGATGTTCCGGAAAAGCCAAGCCAGTTGTATTTATCAAAAAGCTCAGTGGTTATGCCGTCGGTCAGCTTGGGGGCGGACGCGTTGTCGGCGTAATCGGCGTTCGGTTCCTTGGAGGAGGTGTAGGTCATCCCCTTAAAAACGTTGGTGCAGGGCAGCGTGCGGTCGATTTCCTCCGTAAGATAGCTGTTGATCTGTGCGATCAGCTCGTTTTCCACGAACGGCTCGCTTTCGGTGCCCGAGGTTTCGGAGGGTGCGGACGAGCTTTCGCCGCTCTCATCAGAGGCGGGATCGCCGCAGGCGACCAGCAGCGGTAATGCCAGCGCACAGAGGAGGGTAAAGAGAATGCATTTTTTCATAGTGTTGTACAGCGTTCCTTTTCTTGCAGTCGTTAAATTGGCGGGGGCGGGCCTGCGTATCCAGACCCGCCTGAACGGATGTGGATTCAGCCCAGTTCGCTGCGAATGCGGGCCTGCGCGGCGGCAAGGCGTGCAATCGGTACGCGGTAGGGCGAGCAGGAGACGTAGGTCAGCCCCAGCTTGTGGCAGAACTCGATGCTGGACGGGTCGCCGCCGTGCTCGCCGCAGATGCCCATTTTTATGGACGGACGGGTTGCACGGCCCTTTTCGGCGGCGATGCGCACGAGCTGGCCGACGCCGGTCTGATCCAGCTTGGCGAAGGGGTCGCTTTCAAAAATGCCCGCTTCGTAGTAGTCCTTGAGGAACTTACCTGCGTCGTCGCGGGAGAAGCCGTAGGTCATCTGCGTCAAATCATTCGTGCCGAAGGAGAAAAATTCCGCTTCGGTGGCAATGGCGTCGGCCGTCAGCGCCGCGCGCGGAAGCTCGATCATCGTGCCGACCTTGTAGGAAAGCTCGGCGTTCCGCTCGGCGATGATGCGGTCGGCTGTTTCGGTTACGGTCTTTTTCACGCGTTTGAGCTCCTGCACATCGCACACAAGCGGGATCATGATTTCCGGCTCGGCAGCGATGCCTTCGGCGGCGACGTTGAGCGCCGCTTCAATGACCGCAGTGGTCTGCATCACGGCAATCTCGGGATAGGAAACGGCCAGACGGCAGCCGCGGTGACCCATCATCGGGTTGAATTCGTGCAGCGCGGCGATGGTCGCCTTCAGTTCGGCGACAGGCAAGCGCATCTCGGCAGCCAGCGCCTGAATATCGCCCTCCTCTGTCGGCAGGAATTCGTGGAGCGGCGGGTCAAGGAAGCGGATGGTAACCGGCAGTCCGCCCATTGCGCGGAAGATGCCCTCAAAGTCCTGCCGCTGCATCGGCAGCAGCTTGGCCAGCGCGGATTTTCGCTGCTCGACGGTTTTGGAGACGATCATTTCGCGCATCGCTGCGATGCGGTCGGCGTCAAAGAACATATGCTCCGTGCGGCAGAGTCCCACGCCCTCCGCGCCGAAGGCAATTGCCTGCTGCGCGTCTTTGGGCGTGTCGGCGTTGGTGCGCACGCGCAGGGTGCGCTTTTCGTCTGCCCATTTCATAAAGGTCTCAAAGTCCCCCGCAATCGTAGCCGGCGCCGTGGCAATCTCGCCGATGTAGACAAAGCCGGTCGTGCCGTCAATGGAGATGCTGTCGCCCTCGCGGACGGTCTGGCCGTCGACGGTGAAGCATTTTTCTTGCTCGTTGATTTGGATGTCGCCGCAGCCTGCTACGCAACAGCGGCCCATACCGCGCGCGACAACCGCCGCGTGCGAAGTGCGTCCGCCGCGCACGGTGAGGATGCCCTCGGAGGCGTACATGCCTTCGATGTCTTCGGGCGAGGTCTCCAGCCGCACGAGGACGGTTTTTTCTCCGCGCGCAGCCGCGGCCTTTGCGTCCTCGGCGGTGAAGCGGACCCTTCCGGCAGCCGCGCCGGGTGAGGCGGGCAAGCCGGCGGCTGCGGGCTTGGCGGCTGCAAGCGCCTTGGCGTCGAACTGCGGGTGAAGGAGCGTGTCGAGCTGACGGGGCTCCACCTTCAGCAGCGCCTCGTCGGTCGAGAGCAGTCCCTCGGCTACGAGGTCGACGGCGATTTTGAGCGCGGCTGCGGCCGTTCGCTTGCCGTTGCGGGTCTGGAGCATATACAGCTTGCGGTTCTCGATGGTGAATTCCATATCCTGCATATCTCTGTAATGCTTTTCCAGCGTGGAAGCAATCTCGGTGAAGCGTGTGTACACCTCGGGCATTACCTCTTTCAGAGCGGAAATCGGCTGCGGCGTGCGGATGCCGGCAACGACGTCCTCACCCTGTGCGTTCATCAGGAATTCGCCGTAGAGACGATTTTCTCCGGTGGCCGGATCGCGGGTGAACGCTACGCCCGTGCCGCTTGTATCACCCATGTTGCCGAACACCATCGCCTGCACGTTGACCGCAGTGCCCCAGCTTGAGGGGATGTCGTTCATCCGGCGGTAAACGATGGCGCGCTCGTTGTTCCAGGAGCGGAACACGGCCTTGACCGCCTCGATGAGCTGTACGCGCGCATCGGTCGGAAACTCCTTCCCCATGCTCTGCCTGTAATGGGCGAGGAATTCGTCGGTCAGACGCCGCATGTCCGCAGCGGTCAGCTCGGTGTCGGCCTTGACGCCTTTTTCCGCCTTGATCTGATCGATGATCTTTTCAAAGCTCGATTTGGGAAGCCCCATAACCACATCGGAGAACATCTGGATAAAGCGCCGGTAGGAGTCGTAGGCGAAGCGCTCGTTGCCGGTGAGCGCGGCCAGTCCTTCCGCAACCTCACGATTCAGGCCAAGGTTTAAGATGGTGTCCATCATCCCGGGCATCGACGCGCGTGAGCCGCTGCGGACGGACACAAGCAGCGGGTTCGCCGGGTCGCCGAACTTTTTGCCGGTGATCTCCTCGGTTTTGGAGACGTACTGCGCGATTTCATCGAGAATATCCTGCGCGATGATGCCGCCGTCCTCATAATATCTTGTGCAGGCCTCCGTGGAAACCGTAAAGCCCTGCGGCACGGGCAGGCCGATGTTGGTCATTTCCGCAAGGTTTGCGCCTTTACCGCCGAGAATGTCGCGCATCTGTGCGTTGCCTTCTGAAAACAGGTAAACGTACTTTTTTCCCATGTTGAACATTCCTTTCATAAGATTGCTTGTCCGCTTCTGCGCCGTTTTGTTCTCCTGCTCACGGGCGGCGCGGCTCAATGGCTCGCTTGGCTTCAAGCCTACCTATTTTATCATATATTGTCCCGTCTGTCTATAGTCAAACGCGAATATTTTCACTGACTTAGTATATATTTGGCAAACGATACAAAAAATACGCGATTTGCTTGACATCGACAAAAATATATTGTAAACTAATATGAATTCGAAATTTTCAAAGGATGAGCTGATATGGCGCTGTTTCAAAGGAAGAAACCGGTCGAATACCTGATTGTCGGCTTGGGAAACCCGGGAAGGGAATATGAGCGCACGCGGCATAACGTCGGCTTTATGGCGCTGGACTACATCGCCGGCCGCATCGGCGCGGAAATTCGTGATTTGAAGCATATGGCGTTGACCGGACGCGGAATAATGGAGGACAAAAGCGTCCTGCTGGTCAAGCCGCAAACGTATATGAACCGCTCGGGTGAAGCCGTTGCCGCCGTGATGCGCTATTATAAGCTCGAGCCTGCGCGGCTGATTGTGATTTATGACGACGTTTCAATGGAATTGGGCAAGCTGCGTGTCCGTATGAAAGGTTCGGCTGGCGGTCACAACGGGGTAAAGAGCATCATAGAGGCGTTGGGTGACGAATGGGCGCGCATCAAGGTCGGCGTGGGGAGCAAGCCGTCGCCGGATTATGATCTGGCCGATTGGGTGCTTTCGCGCTTTTCGACGGATGAACTGAAAACGATACAGAACGATTACGAAAGGATCTGCGCCGCCGTCTCCTGCCTGCTGGCGGGGGAGCCGGCGCGTGCAATGGAGCGCTGCAATGGTTGAACGGACGATACGCCCGGCGCGCGCGGGCGACTTTGAGGCGGTCGTGCGGATGATCGCCGAGTTGATGACCTTTCAGGGGCTGGAGGGCGGCACGCCCGTCGAAGCCGCCGTGCTCGAGCGCGATGTGCTGCAAAACGGGCATCCGTCCGTCGCGGTCGCGGAGGAGAGCGGGAAACTGGTCGGCTATGTGCTGTATTTTCCGACCTATTCCTCGCGCTACGGGCGTCCCTGCCGCTATATCGAGGATGTGTATGTCAAGGCGGAATGCCGCGGCCGCGGCATCGGCGGCGCGCTGATGCGCTATGTGATCGACGAGGCGGTTTCGCAGGGCTGTCTGCGCGTGGAATGGAGCTGTCTGGACGGAAATGAGCCTGCACGGCGTTTTTACCGTGCGCTCGGCGCCGAACCTCAGGACGAATGGACAACGTTCCGTCTGGAACTGTGACGGAAAGGGAAAGGGACATGGATATTCTCAAGCGCTTCGGGGAGGACGCGGAATACGCCGCGCTGGCCGGAGCGGTCAAAACAGGCAGTCTGCCCGTTCTGGTCAACGGGCTGTGCGAGGCGGCGCGCCCCGCTTTTTGCTGCGCCCTTGCAGAGGATACGGGCAAGCCTGCGGTCATCGTCGTGCCGGATGAGAAGGAGGCCTACCGCCTCTACAACGGGATGGCGGCGTACACCGACCGCGCGGCCGTTTATCCGGCGCGCGATTTTGTTTTTGATTCGGTGAGCGCGCGCTCTAGGGATTTCGAGCAGGCGCGCCTTGCGGTACTCACCCGCATCCTTTCCGGCACCTGCGGGCTTGTCATCACCGTTCCCGATGCGCTGATGCAGTACACGATGCCCCGCTCTGTGCTTGAAGCCGGCACCCTCCGCATTGCGCGCGGCGCACGGCTGGACGTCGCGGCGCTGACGGCGCGGCTGGTTTCAATGGGTTACACCCGCTGCGAGCTGGTCGAAGGTCCGGGACAGTTTTCGCTGCGCGGCGGCATTCTTGACGTGTTTTCGCCCGGGTCGCCGTACCCCTGCCGCGTGGATTTCTTCGGGGACGAGGTCGACCTGCTCGGCTATTTCGATATCGTCAGCCAGCGCCGTTATGAAAATACGGCGGAATACCTCTGCATTCCCGCCGACGAGGTGCTGTTTTCCGCGTCGGCGCTGCAGCGGACGGCTGAGGCTGCCTCGAAGCTCGCAGACCGCTTTCAGGGAGAACCGAAGGCGCTTGAAGGACTGCGCGAGGAATGTGCACAGGCAAAGGACGGCATTCCGCCCGCTGCGCAGGATAAGTATTTTTCACTGGTGTACGACGAAAGAGAGACGCTGCTCTCCTATCTCGGCGACTGCACCGTGCTCCTTTTCGAGAGCTCGCGGATCGCCGAACGCATCCGCGCCTTTTCGTGGCAGACGCACGAGACGCTCGAACTGCTCGTTGAGCAGGGACGGACGACGTATGCACTTGCCGGCGTGATGCAGGAGAGTGACGGGCTGCTTGGTGCTATCGCCGGCCGCAGCGTGGCGGTGGATATGTTCATGCAGGCCGGCGGGATGTTTTCCTATCGCGCGCAGTTCACCGTGCAGGCCAATCCGACGGCGCCGCTGACCGAAAATACGGCGCTGTTCCTCGACGACGCATCGAATTACCTTGCGGCCGGCCGGCGGGTGATGCTCTGCGTTTCCTCCCCGCGCGCGATGTCCGCAATGGAGGAGAAGCTGCGTGAGGCGGGCATCGCTGTCTATCCTTACGACGGTGTGCTGCGGCCGGCTGCGGTGGCGCTGATGGTGAATGACGGCAGTCGTTCGCTGCAAGGCTTTGAGCTGCCCCGCGCCGGATTTGTATGGATGACCGATGCCGAGATTGGCATTGGGAATAAGCAGAAGCGTGCGCGTACGTCGAAAACGAAAAAAAGCGAGCGTATCTCATCCTATGCCGACCTGTCGGTGGGCGACCTGGTTGTCCATGCCAACCATGGCATCGGACGCTACGTCGGCCTGCAGACCGTTACAACCGAGGGCGTTTCGCGTGATTATATTAAAATTCAATACGCAGGCAGCGACTGTCTGTACGTTCCCTGCAACCAGCTTGATTTGGTCAGCAAATATATCGGCAGCGGCGGGGAAAGCGTGGCCAAGCTGTCGAAAATGGGTTCGTCCGAGTGGCAGCGCGCCAAGGCAAAGGCCAGAAGCTCGGCGCAGGGCGTAGCCAAGGAGCTGATTGCCCTTTATGCTGCGCGTCAGCGTATACAGGGGCACGCCTTTCCGCCCGACGACGAGCTTCAGGAGGAGTTCGAGGCGCAGTTCGAGTACGCCGAAACCGACGGCCAGCTTGACGCGGTCGCTGAGATCAAAAGCGATATGGAGCGCGCCGTTCCGATGGACCGCCTGCTTTGCGGCGACGTCGGTTTCGGCAAGACCGAGGTGGCGTTGCGCGCGGCGTTCAAGTGCGTTTCCGACGGCCTTCAGGTCGCCGTGCTCGTGCCCACGACCATCCTTGCCTGGCAGCATTACCAGACGATGCTCTCGCGCTTCCGCGGCTTTCCCGTAAAAGTGGAGATGCTTTCGCGCTTTCGGACTGCGGGCCAGCAGCGCGAGATTCTAAAGGATCTGAAATGCGGGAAAATCGATGTGATCGTCGGCACGCACCGCCTGCTGCAGAAGGATGTCGGCTTCAAAAATCTCGGTCTGATGATTGTCGACGAGGAGCAGCGCTTCGGTGTGACGCACAAGGAGCGGCTCAAGCAGCTTTCGGTCGGAATCGACTGCCTGACGCTGACGGCGACCCCCATTCCGCGCACGCTGAATATGGCGCTGTCGGGCATCCGCGATATGTCGGTGCTCGAGGAAGCGCCGCAGGACCGCGTGCCGGTGCAGACCTACGTCGCCGAATACGACGAGGTGCTTATCCGCGAAGCCGTCCGGCGAGAGCTGCGGCGCGGCGGACAGGTGTTTTATCTGCACAACTACATCGATACCGTTTACGCAAAGGCCGCTTCGCTCAGCGCGGCGTTCCCCGATGCATCCATCGCTGTAGCGCACGGCAAAATGAGCAAGGAGGAGCTTTCCGAGGTCTGGCAGGAGATGGTCAACGGCGAGGTGGACATCCTCGTCTGTACGACCATCATCGAGACCGGTATCGACGTGCCGAACGCAAATACTCTGATTATCGAGGATGCCGATCATATGGGCCTTTCGCAGCTCCATCAGATCCGCGGACGTGTAGGCCGGTCGTCCCGCAAGGCGTATGCGTACTTTACCTACCGGCGCGGCAGGCTGCTCAGCGAAATCGCGTCCAAACGCCTGCAGGCTATCCGCGAGTTCACCGAGTTCGGCAGCGGCTTCAAAATTGCCATGCGCGATTTGGAGCTGCGCGGTGCGGGGAACCTGCTCGGTGCCGAGCAGAGCGGATGTATGGAGTCGGTCGGCTACGACTTGTATATCAAGATTCTGGAGGATGCGGTCAACGCCGAGAAGGGAATATCCGTTCCTTCCGTGCGCGACTGCCTCATCGACATCAATATCAACGCGTATATCGCCGAGGATTATATTTCCTCTTCGCAGCAGCGTATCGACGTTTACCGCAAGATCGCGCACCTCGAGTCCGCCGAGGAACGGGATGATTTGCTTGACGAGCTGTCCGACCGCTACGGTGAGCTGCCGCCCCCGGTGAGCAATCTCGTCGACATCTCGCTGCTGCGCAACGCGGCCAGTCTCCTCGGTTTCACGTCGGTCGAGCAGAAGGGCGTGCTGCTTTCCTTTTATGCCGACGCGCCGGATATGGAGCGCATTGCCGCGCTGGCGATGCTGCCTGAACTGCGGGGACGCATCACGGCCTCCGCCGGCAAGCGCGGACACTTTTCGTATCGGCTGGAAAAGGGAGAGAACAGTCTGACGGCGGCGCATCGGGTGCTTTCGCTATACACAAAATTATCACAAAAAGGTATAGACAAATCGGAATAATTACGCTATAATAGAGATGCTCTAAGTTCTGTGCGAACACAGCGAAGCATCTCTCGAAAAACGAAGCTGCGCTTCGTTTTTCCGGGGTTTAAAGAGCGCAGGCGGTAGGCGTTTGTGTTTGGCGCTTGTGCGGCAGGGCATTTCCGCTTGATAAAAACGATCGGAGGTAAAAAAGTGAAATTAGTTCGTAAGACCGTTGTGCTTCTGCTCGCTGCGGCGATGCTGCTTACGTTCTGCGCGTGTGCGACGGGTGCGGAGAAGACAGTGCTGTTCAGCTATGAGGGGACGGATTTTTATTCCGGCACCTTTTCCTATATGCTTTCATCCGAAAAAGCGTATTATGAGCAGCAGTTTGCCTATATCAATTACTATTACAGCGACGCCAACCTTGGCTGGTCGTCCGTGCTGGATGAAGAGTCCGGGATGACGTATGCCGACGCGGTGTGGGAAAGCCTTGTTCTCAATGCAAAGCGGATGGTCGTCGTCAATCATCTGCTCAAGCAGTACAACCTTGCGCTGACCGACGAGTCCGCCGTCAGCACCATCGAGGGCTATATCCAGCAGGATATGGAAGATGCCGGCGGCAACGAGTATGAGCTGAACCTTGCATATGCTGAGTACGGTGTGGATATTGATATGGTGCGCGACTATTATTTGAACAATGCCAGCCTGAGCGTGCTGCGCGATTACCTGTATGGGGATAACGGCACCCAGAAGATTGCTGCCGACGCCGTACGCGCCGCGTTTGACGAACAGTATTACAAGGTCGAGTCGATCTATTTCAATTATTATACTGATTCCAACGGCACTACGCTTAAGACGCCGGAGGGTCTGACCGACGAAGCGGTGGCTGAATATTTCAAGGAGAATTATGTCAAGGTGCGCCACATCCTCTTTAAGACGATCGACGACAGCCGCAACCCGCTCTCCGACGAGCAGATCGCTGTCAAGGAGGCCGAGGCAAAGGAATTGTACGACCAGATCATCGCCGGAGAAACGACCTTTGATGAAAACTATTCCAGATCGGAGGACGGCGGCTCGACGACGTATCCCGATGGGTATGTATTTACTTATGGTGAGATGGTCGAGGAATTTGAAGAGGCGGCCTTCGATATGGAGGTCGGCGAGTATCGGCTTGTCGAAACCTCGAACGGCTGGCACATTATGTGCAGGGAAGAGTTGGAGGAGGACGATATCGACGGCACTTCGATTTCCGGCAGCACCAACATCGAAACCGCGTGTGAGACCGCATTGACGAAGCAGCTTATCGGCGAACAGGCCGAGGCGTTTTACGAGCAGCTTCAAAACGGCGAGGCCGAGTTTGCCGACGGCGGCGACGACGCCGAATATGAATACGATGCAGGCACTGTGTTCAAAATCGGTGAGGGTGACGAGGCCATCGAGAAGGCTGCGCTCGATTTGGAAACCGGCGAAACGGCGATCGTCACGGTGGATGCATACGGCGTTTATATCCTCAGGCGTGTCGACACCACCGAGGAGGATTTCAATGCCAAGTACAGCACGGTGGAATCAACGCTCATTGACGAGGCGTATGTGAAATATCTGGATTCGTTTGTTGACAGTGTCACCGTTAATGAAGAAGAACTGGCCAAATATGATATCAACACCGCAAAATCGCTGGTGATCGCGTAGGAATGCGCTTCTCTGATGCGGCGGCTTGATAAAACAGTTGTGGAACAGCAAAGCAGGAAATCGGCTTAAAGCCGATTTCCTATTTGACGAATTTTATGGAAGTAAAAAAGATCAAGACGGCGGCCGGCAAAACGCCGCCCTCGCCGCTGCTTTTGTTTAGATTGCAGGAAAGGAACGTTACGTTATGACAACGCAGGAAGTGTATGAAAATCTGCTCCGGGACGCCGTGTCGATCTATTCCAAGGAGGGCCTGAAGGAGAAGCTGGAAAGCGGCAGACGCCTGAAGATCAAGCTCGGCGCCGACCCGAGCCGTCCCGACCTGCACCTTGGCCATTCCGTTGTGCTCCGCAAGCTGCGTATGCTGCAGGACCTCGGCCATGAGATCGTTTTCGTCATCGGTGATTTCACCGCGATGATCGGCGATCCTTCCGGGCGCAGCAAAACGCGTGTGCCGCTGACCTTTGAGCAGACCCGTGAGAACAGCCGCAGCTATTACGAGCAGGTTACAAAGATTCTGGACAAGGATAAGACCCGCATTACGTATAATTCCGAATGGCTATCCAAAATGAATTTTGCGGACGTTCTCGCACTTGCCGGGAAATATACCGTGGCCCGTATCCTCGAACGCGACGATTTTGCCAAACGTTATGCCGAGAAGGCGCCGATCGGGATGCATGAGATGTTTTATCCGCTGATGCAGGGCTACGACTCGGTTGCACTGGAGGCTGATATTGAAGTCGGCGGCACCGACCAGACCTTTAATCTGCTCGTCGGCCGCGAACTGCAGCGCGATTACGGACAGACTCCGCAGGAGGTCATCACCTTTCCGCTGCTGCCCGGATTGGACGGCGTGGAGAAGATGTCCAAGTCGTTGGATAATTATATCGGTATTGACGAACCCGCAGATATAATGTACGAAAAATGCATGAAGGTGCCTGATGCGCTGCTACTGTCCTATTTTAATCTGACTACCGATTTGCCGGAATCGGCTTACGCTTCGCTCGTGCGCGGCGACATCCGGCAGGCGCACTTCCTGTATGCGGCAACCATCGTTCGCCTTTATCACGGCGAGGAAGCAGTCGCGGCTGCCGAGGCACGCTACAGGAGCGTGGCGGCGGGCGGCGTTCCCGAGAATATGGAATCCCTGACGGCAGAACCCGGCGCCCTGCTGACCGAGCTGCTCGTCCGAAGCGGGCTGGCGCCCAGCCGCAGCGAGGCGCGCCGGCTGATGACCGGCGGCGGCGTTAAGCTTGACGGCACACCTGTGAAGGATCCGACCGCAGTGCTCGCAGACAAGGGCGAATACATTCTCAGTAAGGGAAAAAACAAGTTCGTCAGAATTGTAATAGCTTAGGGATCAAAAACAAATATGGCAGAGCTGTGCGGCGTCGGCAGACGGTTGCCGGCCGGCAGGGATGCCGCCGTTAAAACAATACCCGTCGAAAATTCGACGGGTATTGTTTATATAATAATATCATGAATATCATTTGCGATGCGGCAGCTCGGCAAATTTGAAGGATTTGCCGTAAAACGGATGCGGGACGGCAGCTTATCCGCATTTTATGCGGAGCGATCAACAGGACATCGGCTCGAGTCCGATGTCCTGTTTGCTGAATAAATGTTTTGCGTGATTATTCCTGTTCCGGCATATACCAAAAGGAATTCATATGATATAAATATGTTCTTGAACCCCTCGGCATTTGCGTCAATGCATTGAAAACGTTGTAGTAATCACCGAAGCCTATTCCGATACAAACGATTCCGAACGCGGTGAGAGAAACGAGGCGCGGAAACAGCAATCCGATGCTGTAAGGGATGCACCCGAATAGAAGATTCGGCAGGAGTGACATCAGAATGAATCTGCTTTTGGACATTGTCTCGGGCCCGACAACGAATAGCATGCCCTGCTTCCAATTCGTATAAAGGTACACATCCTTTTTGAAGCAAATCGCATGAAGCAATTCGTGGGGAAACAAAACAAGCATTGCGCAAAGACAGCCTGCCATGACAGGCAGAACACCAAGATATGCGCGGCAGCGAAAAAAGGCGGGAACAGCCAGCAGGGCCATCAGAAAGATTGCGCCGACATTTGCGATCAAAGCAAGCGTCTTTGTATCCTAGGGTTCTCGGAACGGAACTGCGTTCGGCTGATGCTCTCCGTGCGGCAGGGATTCCGGATTCAGATCGAACTTGCCTTTATAATGCAGTTTCACTTATCTTTACCCCTTTTCTTCGGCATGCGCTGTGCGGAAGGCTGGGATACGCGGCATAATCTTAACCGGCCGGCTGCGCGGTTCGTTTACCTTGTGTCGGTTACGGTGTAGTCATCGGGAATTTCGAACATCGCATTGCTGATGTCGCTGCTGATCTCCACTGTGTTGACGATCGTGTCGGAAACGCTTTCATCATAGGTCCTGTAGCGCTCAAGCACGCCGCCGCTGAAGAAAAATTCAAAATCCTTTCCGGTTTCATCGGTGTAGCTCTCGTATTCATATTCACGGCCGAACAGTTCGGTTGTGCCGCTGTCGGTCATTGTAATTGCGCCGTTGTAGAGCTGCGGAAGCTCCACGCCCGCGGCAGCCGCGTCGACAATGATGGCAATTTTATTGTCGGTGTCGATGATGTAAACCGCGTCGCCGTCCAGCAGCATACGCGAAATCACGCCGGATTCTTCCGTCTCCACGTAGATAAGCGAGCCGTTGAAATAAGCGGCCGTCGTGTAAGGCGCAGCGTCGCCGCCGACTGTTTTCGAGACTGTCGTTTTCAACATTCTTTGGCTGCCGGCAAGGATGTCGGCATAGGGCTTGGTCAGCGGGCCGATCTGGCTTTCGGCAGGCGCGTCCGAGCTTTCCTCCGGTATCGACGGCGTTTCATTCGATTCATCGGGATTCGATACCGTCGGTATCGAACTGCTCGAATTGCCGCTTTCGCCGCTGCTTGTGTTTGCGGATGCTTCGGAGGATGTCTGGCTTGTTTCACTTTCGGCAGGCGGTTCGGAAGAAGTCTCGCTGTTATCTCCTGTGCAGGCGAATACGGAAAAGAGTGCCAACAGCAGTGCAAGGCAAAGCAGAGTGATTTTTTTCATATGCAAACTCCATTATCAAGCCCGCAGGACGGGCTTTATTGATCTTTTTTTGTATCCGCATCCTTGGACGGTGCATCGGCTTTCAGCTCTTCGAGCAGCGCTTCTAATTTTTTACCGTAGCCGGTTCCGGCGGACTTGTCCGTGTCGCCGGACGGTGCTTTGAGCGTGGCAGCCAGTTCTTCGAGCAGCTCGTCGATGGATTTCTCGGTTTTGTCTGACGGCTTTGCGGACGGTTCGGATCGCGGTGAAGCCGGCTCCGAAGGCTCGGGCTGTGACGGAATCGTTTCCGCCGGCTTGGGCCGCTCCTCCTTGCGGGCGAACAGGTCGGCGAGCGCCTCGAAATCATCTGCTTTTTCTGTGCTTTCCGCTTCGGCGGCTTCCTGCTTCAAGGTTGGGACGATGTCCTTTAACGGCAGTTCTCGGGTCGCGTCGTCTGTTTTCGGCGCAGACGGGGCGTCGGCCAGCCCGGCGGCACGCTTCATCACGCGTTCCAACTGCCGCAGCGGCATTTTGACGTCCGATTGCTTGATGATGATCTCGGGCACACCGGTTTTCATATTGTCGGATAATTCCTTGTACACCCGTTTGTCGGGGATCTCCTCGAGCCGGTCGATCGATTTGAGCGTGATGCCGAGCAGCGGCTCATCCTCCGGGCCGAAAACCTTGATACTGTCGACGTTCGACCACGGAACGAAGCCCGTTCCCGCTTGGCAGACTGTATAATCGCAAAAGCCGTTCTCGTCGATCAGCAATGCATTCTGCGGGATAAAGATGCGGTAAACCGAGCTTGCAAACATATATGAAAAGTATAAAAGCCCGATACCGCCTACTGCGAGGAAGGCATAAAAAAGCATATCGTCAAATTTTTTTATGTAGGGAAAAATGATGCAGAAAATGGAAGCACCCGTCATAAGAAGTGACAGGATTGCCAGTACGGGCAGCAGGGCACTGCGCCGCTGGATGCGTGTGATGCCGTCTTTCATAAACCGTTTCTCCTTTCGTCGTACGGATTTCGCTGCGGTGCTTGTGAACGCCGCGTTTGGATGAATGACTCCGTGAATCGGAATGCTTTACTGCTGTATGCCAAGCTGCGGCATTTTGGGTAAAACTATACCGGGACGCGTTTTGAAAGCATCCCCAGCGTATTATGAATTCATCGGGAAGTAAAGCGTCGGACAACTTCGGGTTTATAACTATAACCGGAGATTGGGGTATTTAGAGCACTCGCAGAGCAGTTCGGATAACGAAGCGCCGCTCGGAATACGGTTATACAGCGCTTTAATAACCGGGAATCGGGTGCTCCAGAACGTATTCCACATAATTGCTCCGGCCGGCCATCGACCAGTGCAGTCCGTCGCCGCCGTCATACGAACTGAGCAGATATCCTTCTTCATCGGTCATCGATTCCGCCACGTTCATAAAATAGCAGCCGTTGTCCTTTGCCAGTTCCAGAAGCAGCATATTGAACTGGTCGATGCGCGCGTTCAGCTCCTTGATATCCTTGGAAGTGTACGTCGGGTTAGCGTTTTTGCCCCATGGCGATGCGGATACCAGCACGATCTCCGAGCCCGGCGTTGCGGCTTTGATTTTGCTCAGCAGCGTTTTGTACAGATTGATATGTACGTTGACGTCGAAAATGGACATCCCGTTGGCGCCGAGGAACAGGTATACGATCTCCGGCTTCAGCTCGCTCAGCCACGCAATCGTAGTCTTTCCCGAAACGTTCGACTGGTTATATACCGGATTCTGCGTGTAAGTCGCATAGTCGCTCACGCTCAGACCGCCGTATGCCAGCACGTCGTAGTTTTCCAGCCGGTTGCCGCTCATTCCCATATGATAGGTCAGCGAGTCGCCGCAGAAGGCGATGCGTTCAAGGTAGGATTCGTCCGCAGCGACCGATTCCCTTTCGAGATAGGTGCCCTTGAATTTCTGGAACTCGGCCTGCGTGTAAGACATATTATCCGGCACTTCGAGGTCGTAGTCAATGATCTCGTAGGGGAAGAAGTGCTTGAGCAGCTTGTCGTTCTGCGTTTGCATATCGGTATAGAAGCCCTCCACCTGCGGCGTGTCAGGCAGGCGCTCGTCGTAAAAAACATAGTTTGCCATCGAGACCGACAGCGCTACGGCGAAGGACGTGGACACGTACAACAGCTTCTGGTAAATGGTCATTGCGCTGCAGCTCCTTTCAGATATTTGCTGTCCGGCGAATCGTATTTTTCTTCGGAAATGTAAAAGTTATTGCTGTATACCTCGGTGCTGAAAATCGGTGCTTCGGTCCCCGGGCGGTAGATGCGCAGGGTGTAAACGGTGCCCTCCGTTGCCGAATCTGCATAGTCCTCGGCAAAATCCTCGGCATCTGCGTCTGAAACGGCCAGAGCCAATCCTTCCTCATACAGGCGGGAATATTCCTGTGAAAAGTCTTCGCCGCGGTTGGTCACATTTTCCGACAAATCAAACGCTACGTTGCTAAAACAAAGCCGCTCGAACACGTATTTATCCTTCGTGTCGCGCACACGGTTGACCAGCGGATATTCGTTGCCTCTGCTGTCGGTGAGGGTGTAGAGCAGCTCTGTTTCCATATTGTCGCCGGTTATTTTGCTGCTGTATCGGATGCCCAGCTCGTATTCGCCCTGCGCCGCCGCATAATAGCAGTTTTTAATCTGGATCGTCGCGTCATTGTTCATAAATGTCTCCGGAAAGACGTAGTACAAATCAAAATCATCGCCCAGCCGCTCAGCTTCGGCCCGTGTTTCGCTCGTGAAGATCATCTGCTCGACCAGATCGAGGTCCGATGTTGCAATTATACGATAAATCAGAATCGCATATACGAGAAACGAGATGCCGTATATCAGATATTTGAAAATCTTTTTGACGGTCTTGCCGGTTTTCGACTGCCGGCCGTCGTCTTCGTCCGGAAAATATTTGCCCTCGTAATCCATCGTGTGCTCCTATTCTGTGCCGCCGCGTTGACATAACCCCAGCCGGACGGCGACTTGTCCACATATCCACCGACTTATCCACAATGCGGAGGACGGAATCACGCGACTTATGCACATTTTCCACCGGGTTATCCACATCGCATTCGGTGAATTGGAGATTATTTTGCGTTTTTATGTTAACTGTCAGGTCATTGCCAGTATTTTTTATTCATACTCCGCAATTGCAGTGCAAGTCCGATATGTTCCTTGCGGATGATTTCGCTCTTGTCAAAATCCGCTGCTGTGCGTGCGACCTTGAGGATGCGGTCATAAGCGCGTGCGGAAAGCGCGAACTTGTCATAGGCGGTCTGCATCAGCTTCCCGCCGGATTCGTCCATACGGCAGAAGCGGCGGATGTCCGAAGGCGTCATCAGCCCGTTGCAGGTGACCGCGCCGTCCGTTCGTTCGGCGGCGTATTCCCGAGCGGCAATCACGCGCCGGCGGATTTCCGCGCTCGGTTCAGCCGGCTCTGTGCGGGATAACTCGCCGTAGTCCAGCGCCGGAACCTCGACGTGGATGTCAATGCGGTCCAGCAGCGGTCCCGAGATTTTTGTCGTATAGGCCAGACGGGCTTTCGGCGTGCAGGTGCAGGGCTTGGAGGCATGTCCGTAATAGCCGCACTTGCAGGGGTTCATCGCACAGACGAGGATGAACGAGCAGGGGTAAGTGACCGTTCCGCTTACGCGGGTGATGTGTACGACGCGTTCTTCCAGCGGCTGACGCAGCACCTCGCTGACCGAGCGGTCAAACTCGGGCAGTTCATCAAGGAACAAAACGCCGTTGTGCGCCAGCGAAATCTCGCCCGGCCGCGGATTTTTGCCGCCGCCGGCCATGCTTGCGCAGGACAGCGTGTGATGCGGCGAACGGAAGGGCCGCTCCGAAACCAGCGACACGCCGGGCGGCAGAATACCAGCTACGGAATGGATTTTGGTTGTTTCGATGGCTTCTTCGATGGTCATCGGCGGCAGTATGGACGGCAGCCGTGAGGCGAGCATGCTCTTGCCCGAGCCGGGCGGGCCGATCATCAATACGTTGTGACCGCCGGCCGCTGCGATCTCCAGTGCGGTTTTGGCGGCGTCCTGCCCTTTGATGTCCGCAAAATCCAGCGCGTGTACGGAAGTCTCCGCGCGCAGCCGGTCTGCGGAAAAGGGAACGGGTTCGAGCTGCTTGCCGCCGGTCAGATGGTTGTACAGGGAAAGTACGTCCCGCACGGGGAACACATCGATCCCCTGCGCGGCGGACGCTTCGGCGGCGTCGGCTTCGGGCAGATAAATCTGCTTATAGCCAAGATCGCGCGCTGAAATGGCCATCGGCAGCGCGCCGTTGATGTGCCTGACCTCGCCTGTGAGCGACAGCTCGCCCGCGAAGCACTTGCCGTTGTAGTCGATGCGCTCGGAGGCGTCGGTGTTGATAAGCGAAAGCAGAATCGGCAAATCGAAGGACGAACCCTCCTTGCGCACATCGGCGGGCGCGAGGTTGACGGTGAGAACGCCGTTGTGCAGCGGCAGACCGGATGAACGCGCAGCCGCACGTACACGGCCGGCCGCTTCTTTTACGGCTGCATCGGGAAGTCCGATGATGTCCAGCCTCGGGCTGGGTGAGCCGATGCATGATGACTCTACGACGACGGGGATGCCGTCGATGCCGTTGAGCGCCATGGTGCTGATGACCTTGATCATAACGCGTACCCTCGCAGTTCTCGGTGTTTGAACTCCGTGCAGTGCTTCGATCCCGAAGGAGGGAAAGACCGCGGGAAGGAAGAGGTGGGAATAGGCAGTATGGGAACCGTGTCCCCGCGCCGTGTGCGGAGGCCTTTTCCTTCGCTTTGCTGACGGAGATGACTGCCCGAATTCCAATCCACTCTTATGATAGCATACCGGCGCTTTTTTTTCAAGACGTAAATGTAAACTAAATCCTGCTTTCGGGTTGTGAAAAGATGTTGTTTTGATTCTTTCCCGTTGCTTCCCCCCCCCGCTATGCGTGGCTGTTTCGGAGCCAAGTGCAAAGCCGGGTGTAAAAAAGAGAGGAAAAAACGAAAAAAAGTTGCGAAACATCTTTACAGGAGCGAAAAAAAGTGGTATGATAAGTTGATACGATAAAACGGAGCAGTCCGGCCGCGGCAAATGCGGATGTTCCTACTGCGGCGTCTTCGTTTTTTGTATGGATGTTCTTTTATATGCAAAGAAAGGAATGGTCATGGTAATGGCAAGAAAAAAGATATCGATGGACGGCAATACCGCCGCAGCGCATGTTTCTTATGCGTTTACGGAGGTGGCCGGCATCTATCCGATCACGCCGTCGTCGGTGATGGCCGAGGTCACGGACAAGTGGGCTGCAGACGGCAGGAAGAATATATTCGGTCAGACGGTCAGGGTGATTGAGATGCAGTCTGAGGCCGGCGCTGCCGGTACCGTGCATGGCTCGCTTGCTGCCGGCGCCCTGACGACGACGTACACCGCCTCGCAGGGGCTGCTGCTGATGATTCCGAATATGTATAAGATTGCCGGTGAACTCCTGCCCGGCGTTATCCACGTTTCCGCGCGCTGCGTTGCTTCGCATGCGCTCAACATTTTCGGCGATCACTCTGACGTTATGGCTTGCCGTCAGACCGGTTTTGCGATGCTTTGCGCCGGCAACGTGCAGGAGGTTATGGATCTCGGTGCGGTCGCACATATGTCCGCCATCAAGAGCCGTGTGCCCTTCCTGCATTTCTTCGACGGCTTCCGCACGTCGCATGAGGTGCAGAAGGTTGAGGCATGGGACTACGCCGACCTTGCCGAAATGGTCGATTGGGACGCCATTGAAGCGTTCCGCAACAACGCGCTCAATCCGGAGCATCCCGTCCTGCGCGGCACGGCACAGAACCCCGACATTTTCTTCCAGGCGAGAGAAGCGTGCAACAAGTATTACGATGCTGTGCCTGCTATCGTCGAAGAATATATGGCAAAGGTCAATGAGAAGTGCGGCACTGATTATAAGCTCTTCAATTACTACGGTGCGCCCGATGCTGAGAAGGTCATCATTGCGATGGGCTCGGTTTGCGATACGATCGAAGAAACGATCGATTACCTCAACGCCCGCGGCGAAAAGCTCGGCCTTGTCAAGGTGAGACTGTACAGACCTTTTGCGGCCGACCGCCTGCTTAAGGCGCTTCCTGCCACGGTCAAAAGGATTGCGGTTCTGGACAGGACGAAGGAACCCGGTGCGCTCGGTGAGCCGCTCTATCTCGATGTGGTTGACGCCGTCCGCGGCACTGCGTTTGAAAACGCACTTATTGTTGGCGGCCGTTACGGACTCGGCTCGAAGGACACCACGCCTTCCTGCATCATCGCCGTGTATAAGAATCTCGACGCGGACAAGCCGGTCAACGGCTTTACAGTCGGTATCGAGGACGACGTCACCGGACTGTCGCTTCCGCTCGAACCGGCGCCCAGCATGACCCCTGAGGGGACAGTTTCCTGCAAGTTCTGGGGCCTCGGCTCCGACGGTACGGTCGGTGCCAATAAAAACTCGATCAAAATTATCGGCGATCATACCGACAAATATATTCAGGCGTATTTTGCCTATGATTCCAAAAAGTCGGGCGGTATCACGATCTCGCATCTCCGCTTCGGCGACAAGCCCATCCGTTCGACCTATTACGTGTCGCACGCCAACTTTGTGGCCTGCCACAATCCTTCCTATATATATCGCTATGATATTACGGAGGATATTATCGAGTGCGGCACCTTCCTGCTGAACTGCCAGTGGTCCGCAGAGGAGCTGGAGGAGAGACTGCCTGCAAAGGTCAAACGCGACCTCGCCCGTAAGAAGGCAAACTTCTATATCGTTGATGCGGTCAGCATTGCGCGCCGCCTTGGACTTGGCGGCAGAACGAACACCGTGCTGCAGAGTGCGTTCTTCAAGCTGGCCAATATCATTCCGATTGACGACGCTATCAAATATATGAAGGAAGCGGCGTATAAGAGCTTCTTCAAAAAAGGTCAGGCCATCGTGGATATGAACTACGCGGCCATTGACGAAGGCGTTTCGGCCGTGCATAAGGTTGATGTGCCTGCTTCTTGGGCCGATGCGGTCGACGCCAATCCGGGCGATGCGGAGATTACGGGCCGCAAGGAGGTCGTCGATTTCGTCAAAAATATCATGATTCCCGTCAATGCGCAGCAGGGCGATAAGCTGCCTGTCTCTGCGTTCGTTGACGCGGCTGACGGCACATTCCCGCAGGGCACGGCTGCTTATGAAAAGCGCGGCGTGGCTGTGGATATTCCCGAGTGGCATCCCGAAAACTGCATTCAGTGCAATTTCTGCTCGCTTGTCTGTCCGCACGCGACCATCCGTCCGGCGGCGATGACCGACGAGGACGCGAAAGCGTACCCCGGTATGAAGCTTCTGCCGATGACCGGCATGCCCGGCTATCAGTTCGGCGTCACCGTTTCGCCGCTCGACTGTCTCGGCTGCGGCTCCTGCGCGCAGGTCTGCCCGGGCAAGAAGGGCGAAAAGGCGCTGGTGATGAAGCCGTTCGACACCCAGCTTGAGCAGCAGAAATACTTTGAAGCCAGCTATAAATTTGCCGACGATCCTGCGGTGCTTGCCAAGTTCAAGCCGGAGACGGTTAAAGGCAGCCAGTTCAAACAGCCGTTGTTCGAGTTCTCCGGCGCTTGCTCCGGCTGCGGAGAAACACCGTATGCAAAGCTGATCACCCAGCTTTTCGGCGATCGCATGTTCATCGCGAATGCGACCGGCTGCTCGTCCATCTGGGGCGGTTCGGCGCCGTCGATGCCGTACACCGTGAATAAAGAGGGCAACGGCCCCGCCTGGGCAAACTCGCTGTTTGAGGACAATGCCGAGTACGGCCTTGGTATGGCAATCGCGATGCGTCAGAGAAGAGAAAAGCTTGCGGAGATCATTAAAACGCTTGCTGACAGCGACTATGCGCTTGTCAGCGAACCGGCCAAGCAATGGTTGGCGTCGATGGATGATGCCGAAGGCTCTAAGGCTGCCTCCAAGGCGCTGATTGCGGCCCTGGAGCAGGCGGTTAAGGAGTGCGGCTCCTGCGGCTGCGAGCTCGATGCGCTGTATAAGAAAGCGCTGGCAATGAAGGATCTGTTTGTCAAGAAGTCGATCTGGATCTTCGGCGGCGACGGCTGGGCTTATGATATCGGCTTCGGCGGTCTGGATCACGCGTTGGCAACGGGCGAGGACATCAACATCTTTGTCTTCGACACCGAGGTTTATTCCAACACCGGCGGCCAGTCCTCCAAGTCCACCAATACCGGTGCGGTTGCGCAGTTCGCTGCGGCCGGCAAATCGCAGAAGAAGAAGGATCTTGCAGCTATCGCAATGTCTTACGGCTATATTTATGTAGCGCAGGTCGCGATGGGCGCGGATTACAACCAGTGCATCAAGGCGCTGAACGAGGCTGAGCGCTATAAGGGTCCGTCCTTGGTTATCGGCTATGCGCCGTGTATCCACCACGGTATCAAGAAAGGCCTCGGCACGAGCCAGCTTGAAGAGAAGGCGGCGGTTGCCTGCGGCTATTGGCACACCTTCCGCTTCAATCCTGAACTTTCCAAGGAAGGAAAGAATCCGTTCGTGCTCGATTCGAAAGAGCCGACCGCCTCGTATCAGGACTTCATCCGCAACGAGACGAGATACTCGGCGCTGCAGATTGCGTTCCCGGATAGGGCGAACGTCCTGTTCGGCGAGGCTGAGGTGCAGGCTAAGGAGAAGTACAACAAGCTCAAAAAGCTTGCTGAGCAATAATCACACGGCATTGCCGCGCTGCGGCGGGGCGGACAAGAGTGCTTTGCTCTTGCCCGCCCGCGCCGTTGAAACGTAAATGCTTGCGGGAAAGGAATGGCGGCGGAAAGTATGAAGTCTGAAAGGATCAAAAAAGCAGGGTATACATATCTGAACGTTGCAGCGATTGTTGCATGTTTGACAGTCATCGCTCTGATACTGGCGGCTGTATTTTTCCGCACGCCGGGAGAAGATGCGCCCTCCGAGCCGCTTGACCAGTTGTCGGCCGCGCCTTCGGATGAGACGAGTGTGGGAAGCGATGCGTCGGATACTGAGAGCGAATCGCTGTCCGGCCCATTTGCTGTGCTTACTGAGCAGACAGTGCTGAATGCACAGGTTGCCTCGGGCGATCTGATTCTTGTCTCGAATGAGTATCATTATACGCATCCCGATCCTGCTTCGTTGGCGAGTATCTTTGAGAATAAAAGCGGTTCGTACAAGTGCGGCGATACCTCCGGCCTTGCCGAAGCGCGCGCGATTGAAGCGTTCAACGAAATGCTGGATGATTTCTACGCGGCGACCGGAAGCGGCTCTGTGACGGTTCTTCACGGCTATCTTACACCGGAAGAGGCGGGGGATCGTTATGACCGCGCCGATGATAAGACACATACGGCGCAAGCGGGCGGCAGCGATTTTCATACAGGTCTGTCTTTCTCGCTGACCGTTTATCCTTCAAGCGACGGAAGCATCGGCGACGGCAGCTATGCCTGGCTTTCGGATAATGCGTACCGCTACGGCTTTATTTTGCGTTATCCGGAGGATAAGCTTGATGTGACCGGTATTTCTCCATCCGACGGGCATTATCGTTATGTCGGCCGTGCGGCTGCGGCGTATATGTACGAGAATAACCTGTGCCTGGAAGAGTTTCTTGATCTCGTTGAGCGGGCCACGCCTGAGGAGCCGCTTCTCTGGGATTGTGAGGTCGGTTCGTTCGCTGCTTATTTTCAGCGCGCATCCGATGGAACCGAGACGATGATCTGGGTCCCCGCTGTACTCGAATATTCGGTGAGCGGGAATAATCGCGACGGATTCGTGGTTATTGCGTCGAATGGGTGACGGAAAGGCGTAACGACGGACGAGATACGGTGCCCGCGAACAGAACATCCGTTTTGTAGCCCTTGTCAAGGCGTAAAAAAATAACCCTCGAATTTGTATATATTGCACAATAAAAATCGGCAAATTTTTGCTGGTTTTTTTGTTCCTCGATTGGGATGTGTTGAAGAACAAATTATAAACAAAACCATTCCGGACACATTTTTTACACGTGGCTGCATTTTGCTTTTGGGCTGGTACCAAAAGCTCTTGATTTAAGGTCTGTTTAAGGCGGGGAAAATGGCTTTTCTTTTGAATTATATAGTTGTGTTTACAGCAGCCTGTAAAGACAGTGTATAAAATGTGTCCCGCTTTCTGCGGTTTGCATGCCTGCCGCCCGCTAACGGCATCGGTGCATAATGGACAAAAGAAGACTGCCCAATATATGCACACTTGACAAATCGACGAAGACATGCTATTATTTAATATAAATAATTAGGAAAACGCTGTAGTGCATTTTCCACAAAGCACGTAACGATTTGGTAGGAGGAAACCACATGACCAACATGAAGAAACAAGCCAGAAGGGGATTCTGCTTTTTCCTGATGTGCGTTATGCTTTTTACAAGCTATGCGTTTCTCGGGACAGGGCTGTCCGCTTCCGCGGTTGTTGAAAGTGTCGGCGGCTCGGATTCACTTGTCCGTACCTCTTTGGATGAGATCAGGAGCGTCCTCACGGGTCTGACCTACGGTGAATATCTCGCATCGCACGAGAACACCCCTAGGGCCGATTCGACAATTGATGTCGACATTATGGACATACTGATGGAAACGACCGACAGCCGTGGCAATGTCGTTGAGCAGACCACTGCGACGATTGAAAATGTTTCCGGCAGCGATTATGGCACGGATGGAAACATTCTGCTTGTCGGCGATGACGGTAAGATCACATGGAACATAAATGTTGACAAAAGCGCGATGTATTCCGTCGTGATTGAGTATTTCACGGGTGATATTACCGTGCATGATGCCGACGGGAACGTTGCCAGCCAGGGCAAGTCGTCTTCAATCGAGCGTATGCTGCTAATCGACGGCAGCGTGCCTTTCAGAGAGGCTCGCTCGCTTGTGTTGTATAAGTCTTGGTCCGACAATTATTTGGTTGTCGACGAGAACAACAAGGCCGTGCTCGATGAAAACGGCAATAAGCAGTATTTCACTTCCGCGAGCGAACAGTTCCGGGAGTTTGTAAAGGAGCAGGCGAACCAGAACAGTGACAGCAAGCGTCTTTTCGTGACGGACTCCACCGGAAACGAATTGCGGCCGGATAAGCTGCTCAATGATAGCTGGGTTGAAAAGGCACTGGTCGATTCTTCCGGTTATTACGATGAGCCGCTCCGGTTTTATCTTGAAGAGGGCGAGCACATGCTCACGCTGGAAACGGTTCGTGAACCGATTGCCATCAAGAGCATCACCCTGTGCAGCGTTGAACAGCCCGATTCGTATGAAGCATATCTTCAGAAACACGCCGACGCTGCGGATTACAGCGGCAGCGACAAAATCTATATCCAGGCTGAATATCCCACTGCAACCTCCGACCGAACCATATATCAGCTTAACGACAGATCCTCGGTGATTACAATGCCGCAGGACCCTGCGCTTATCAAAATGAATGAGATCGGCGGCGAAAAATGGCAGTATGCCGGTCAATGGATCGAATACACGGTGACGGTGCCGGAAAGCGGCTTTTATATGATCGTCCCGCGTTCGAAGCAGGATGTTTATTCCGGCATGTACACCTCGCGTAAGATTTACATAAACGGCGAGGTCCCGTTTGCCGAGGCGGCGAATTTCCGCTTCGATTATTCGAGCGATTGGCAGACCAACCCTCTTGCTTCGTCGGACGGCCAGACGCAGTATAAGTTCTATCTTGAAGCCGGGGAGAACACCATTCGCTTTGAAGTGGTGCTCGGCGACATGGCGGAAGTATTGCGTGAAGTGGAAAGCTCGCTGAGTACGATCAACGAGTATTACAGAAAGATCCTGATGCTCACCGGTTCGGACCCTGATGAGTACCGCGATTATAACTTCCAGCGCATTATGCCCGATGTGCTTCGCGGCCTCGTTCAGCAGGCGGAAGCGCTTTACGCCGTTTCCGACCGCTTGGCTGAAATTACCGGCGCTAAGGGCGAGAATTCGGCTACGCTGGATAAGATTGCTCTGATTGTCGATTATATGGGCAGATATCCCGACACCATCGCGGCGCGTCTGTCAAGTTTGAAGGATCAGCTTGCGGCTCTTGGCTCGTGGCTGACCTCAACGCAGAATCAACCGCTTGACTTGGATTACATTTGTTTGCAGGCGCCCGGCTCCGAACTGCCGAAGGCGGAGGCAGGATTTTTCGAGTCCGTCTGGGGAGAAATTCAAAAGTTTATCATGTCCTTCTTCTCGGATTATAACTCTATCGGCTCTGCAACCGAAGAAGTCACCACCGAGGAATTGGAAGCTGCCGGCATCGAGGTCTGGACGATGACCGACCGTGACAGAGCGCAGATCATCCGTTCGCTCGTTGATGACGACTTTGCGGAGCGCTATGGGATTCCTGTTTCCGTTCAGCTTGTTGTTGCTTCTACCCTGATGCCCGCGACGCTCGCCGGTACAGGCCCGGACGTTTCGATGGGCAATACGCAGGATACGGCTATCAACTACGCTATCCGTTCTGCCGTGTATTCGCTCAACAGTACGGCGCACGGGTATGATTTCAACGACTTTTCAAAATATGAAGACAATCCCGTCTATAAGGATATCCTTGATGATGTCGCCACCTTTGACGAGGTGATGGAGCGCTTTGCGCCTGCCGCTTCCGTGCCGCTGACGCTGTACGGTGAAACCTATGGCGTGCCGGAAAATATGAGCTTTTCTATGATGTTCTACCGCAAGGACATTTTCGTTGAGCTTGATATCGAGGTGCCGAACACTTGGGACGACTTCTATGCCATTATTTATAAGCTCCAGTCCAACAATTTGGATATCGGTTTCCCGACGGGACTGACCGGCTCTACCATTCTGATGTATCAGTTGGGCGAGACGATGTACAAAGAAGGAAACTACGACGCGTATATGGAGCAGTACGGCGACATTCTGCGCGAAAACGGCCAGACGTACATCAATGCCGACGGCGAGGAGATTCCGAAGACCGACGGTATGGAGATCAATCTTAACTCCAATACGGCACTGGCTAAATTCAGAGAAGTCTGCCGGCTTTTCACTGACTATAGTTTCCCCGTTACCTATACATTTGCGGATCGCTTCAGGCAGGGTACAATGCCGATCGGCATTATAGATTATACAACGTATAACCAGTTGATCGTTTTTGCTCCCGAAATCAAGGGCCTGTGGGAATTCACGCCCTTGCCCGGCACGCTGAACGAGGAAACGAATACCATCGATAACACAACGGTTGCCAGCGTTACCTGTATGATGATGATGCGGTCTGTTACCGAGGCCAATCATTTCTCGGCATGGGTGTTTATGCAGTGGTGGTCGAGTGCTGAGATTCAGAGTGATTTCTGCAACGAGATGGTCGCTCTGCTTGGCCCTTCCGGCAAACAGAATACGGCGAATATTGAGGCACTGGAGGGTATGTCCTGGTCGAAGGATGAGCTGGATAACCTGAAGGCGCAGTTCAACGCGGTAACCTGCACGCCGGAATATCCGGGCGGTTACATCATTGCCCGTTATGCAAACTTTGCGTTCCTTGATGTTTATAACAATGGTACGGATCCTGTTGAAACATTGCTTTCCTATATTGACAGCATCAACGCTGAGCTGACAAGGAAACGCCAAGAGTTTGATCTGCCTACGGCCGACGAATTCCCTCTGGATACCAATTAACCGATAAGATCCCAATCATCTGTTAGAGGAGGATAATAATGGCAAATTCCACCACGGCCGAGCATGCTGTTATTAGAAGAGACATTTCGAAATTCAAATGGACGATGATGCAGATGAAGCAGCATAAGGTTGCTTATCTGATGATTGCCCCGTTTTTCATTCTCTTCTTTATCTTTACGGTTGTTCCGGTTCTGCTTTCGATTATTCTGAGCTTTACCACGTTCAACATGCTCGAATGGCCGACGCTCGTATATGCCGATAACTATATCCGGCTGTTTCTGGACGACGAGATTTTCTTGATCGCCGTCAAAAACACGCTGATGTTCGCGATCATTACAGGCCCGGCGTCATACTTGCTCTCGCTGTTCTTCGCGTGGTTCATCAATGAATTGCGTCCGAAGATCCGTGCGGTTGTTACGCTGCTGTTCTATGCGCCTTCCATTTCCGGCAACGTTTATCTGATTTGGACGATCATCTTTTCCAGCGACCAGTATGGTTATGCCAACGCACTGCTGATGAAGTTCAACATCATTCAAAAGCCGATTCTCTGGTTCCAGGACGAGAAATACATCTTTACGCTTGTCGTTCTCGTTGCGCTCTGGACCAGCTTGGGCACTTCGTTCCTGACCTTTATCGCCGGCTTCCAGGTCGTCGATAAAAGCCTCTACGAGGCCGGCGCGGTTGACGGTGTGAAGAACCGCTGGCAGGAGCTGTGGTTTATTACCCTGCCGACCATGCGTCCGCAGATGATGCTCGGCGCCATCCTCGCCATTACGCAGTCCTTCGGCTTCGGTGCGGTTATCACGGCGCTTGTCGGCTTCCCCAGCCCGAATTACTGCGTGCATACCATTATGCACCATTTGGAAGATTATGGCAATCAGCGCTTTGAAATGGGTTATGCTTCGGCCATCGCTACGATCCTCTTCTTTATGATGATCGGATCCAACCTGCTGGTCACGAAGATTCTTAGAAAGGTGGGCTCGTAAAATGGCTAGACTCAGAAGCAAGGTCAAACAGCCCAAGGAGCAGTTCAAACGCTCGGTTACCCGTTCGGTCGGCGGCGATATCGGTATTTATATCATTCTGGCCATTTTCGGCGTTATTATGGTGCTGCCGCTCGTTTACGCGATTGCGCAGTCCCTCAAGCCGCTGGATGAGCTTTGGGTGTTCCCGCCGCGTTTCTTCGTAGTCAATCCGACGTTTAAGAACTTTACCGACTTGTTTAAGTTGATGGGCGATTCCTGGGTGCCCTTTTCGCGGTACATATTCAACACGGCTTTTATTTCCGTCGTCGGTACGGCGGGCAACGTGCTCTTCTCCGCTTATGCGGCGTATGCCATCGCGAAGGTTCCGTTTCCGGGCCGGAATTTCCTGTTCAAGATCGTTGTTTACTCCCTGATGTTCAACTCGACCGTCACGGGTATCACCAACTTTCTTACGATGTCGGCTCTCGGTTGGGTTGATACGTATTTCGCGGTTATTGTTCCTGCGTTCTGCACCACCTTCGGTCTGTACCTGATGAAGCAGTTCATGGAGACCTCGGTCACGGATGCCGTCCTTGAGTCTGCACGGCTGGACGGTGCCTCCGAGAATAAAATCTTCTGGAAAATTGCTATGCCGATGGTCAAGCCGGCGTGGATTACGCTGATCATCTTTGCTTTTAAGGATCTGTGGAACTCCGGTGCGAATATGTACATCTACAGCGAACAGCTCAAGACATTCAACTATGCCATCAGCCAGCTTGTCACCTCCGGCATCTCGCGCTCCGGTGTAAGCTCGGCTGCAACGGTCGTGATGATGATCGTCCCGATTCTGGTCTTTGTCATCACGCAGAGCAACGTTATCGAGACGATGTCGGCATCCGGTATGAAAGACTAAGGGAGGAGAGAAGTATGAAAAACAAACTCGCAAGAATTTTCTTCCTGACCGTCTGCCTGCTGATGATTTTTTCCGTCTCGGCGGCTGCGATTGTGCCGTATACAACGTATACGTATAATGTCGACGGTATGCAGCAGAACAGCCCGCATGCGTATGTGCCGCAGCAGGTGATTTCATCCGCTTCGATTAAGCAGGGGCTTGCGAACCGCGTGAATGAGATTGCGGCCGATAAGTACGGCGAAAATTTTCTCGATCTGCAGGCTATTAATGATGTCTGCGTTGATGATCTCGGTCATGTGTATATCGTCGATTCGGGTTCGGCGTCAACGGCCGGATCGGGACGCATCATCTGCTTGGACGAAAATTATAATCTTCGCCTCGTTATCAACGAGTTCGTGAACGATCAGGGCGTGCCCGATTCGTTTTCCGAACCCAAAGGTGTGTTCGTCACGGATACGGAAATCCTGGTCGCTGATTCGCAGAAGGCAAGAATTGTCATCTTTGATAAGGTCGGCAATTTCAAGACCATTGTGCCTGAGCCTGCGAGCGACGTTTTCCCTGAGGCGAGTGTTTACACACCCATTGCGGTCGCAACAGACGCGGCCGGCCGTATCTATGTTGTCTCTTCAACAACGAACTACGGCGTCATTTCGCTGAACCGGGACGGCTCCTTCAACGGCTTTATCGGGCCGCAGAAGGTAACCATTGACGCGTGGGACTATTTCTGGCGTATGTTCCAGACCGCTGAGCAGAGAAGGTCCAATATTCAGTATGTCCCGACCGAATACAATAACCTTACCATCGATTCCGACGGTTTTCTCTACGTTACCACCTCGTCTATCGATGCGGAACAGCAGCAGGCTGCCATTACGTCCAGAAGTACGGCGGATACGTATGCGCCGGTCAAGAAGCTCAATCCGAGCGGAAGCGACGTAATGAACCGTAATGGTTTCTTCCCGCCTTCGGGTGAGGTGGATGTGTACACGGGTGTCGGCAATAAGGATATTACCATCACGGGAGCTTCCACGATTGTGGACGTGGCACTGGGTCCGAACGGGATGTGGAGCATCATTGACCAGAAGCGTTCCAAGGTATTTACTTATGACGCCAACGGCGTGCTGCTGTTTGCATTCGGTGATATGGGGGATCAGGTCGGCAACATTCAGAATCTGCAGGCCATTGCCTATCAGGGTTCGAATATCCTGCTGCTCGACTCTACCAACAACACCATTACGGTGTATAAGCGTACTGCCTACGGTGATCTGATTGCAAGTGCGCTTCAGAACACCGAGGATCAGAACTACGATGCGGCGGTCAACTATTATACCGCCATCCTGCAGCGCAACAACAACTACGACAGTGCCTATGTCGGTATCGGGCAGAGCCTTTATCGTGACGGCGAATATTTGCAGGCGATGCAGTACTTTAAGTATGCCTACGATACGGAGAATTACTCCGAGGCCTATTCGGCTTACCGTAAGGAATGGGTCGAAAAATATGTCATCCTGATTCCAATCATTATCGTGGCTGTCTGTGTGCTGATCAGTTGGTTCTTCCGCCACGCGAAAAAGGTCAACAAGCGCGGACACGTATACAAGGAAAAGCGCTCACTGGGGGAAGAATTGTGGTATGCGATTCATGTGATTTTCCACCCGTTTGACGGCTTCTGGGATATCAAGCATGAGAAACGCGGCACGGTCAAGGGTGCGACTACGATTCTGGCCATAACCGTGGCAGCTTTCCTGTATCAGTCAGTCGGCCGCGGATGGCTGTTCAACCCGTATCAGAACAGCGCAAGTTATATTATGGTCTTTATGTCCGTTGCGCTTCCTGTCGCGATGTGGGTGCTCGCCAACTGGTGCCTGACGACACTGTTCGACGGCGAAGGCACGCTCAAGGACGTGTATATCGCGACCTGTTATGCGCTCACCCCGCTGCCGCTGTTTGTCATCCCGATGACGATCGTCTCCAACTTCGTTTCATCGGATGAAATTTCGCTGGTTTCAATGTTCCTCACGCTGGCTTATGTGTGGACCGGATTCCTCATCTTCTTCGGAATGATGACCATTCACGATTATACGCTCGGCAAAAACATCATCATTTCGGTCTGTACGCTGCTGGGCGCCGCAATCATTATGTTTATAGCGATGCTGTTTACCGGTCTGATCCAGAAGGTATTCACATTCGTCTATAATATCGTTGTAGAGATCCAATTCCGAATGTAGCAGAAAGGAGCAGCTCATCATATGAAACAATTCAAACGCATAACGGCAACGCTGCTGACGTTCTTGCTGCTGGTACCTTTTCTCACCGCTGTAAACGCCTTTGCCGCCGATGAATCGGAGGAGGATGTGGACGTTTGGGAGGATGTGCTCATTCCTGCTTATATGCAGGCCGAGTTCACCTCGATCGATGAACGGATCAAGGGCGACGGAAATGCCATCGCCGCGATGGAGCAGAAGCTTGTCAAGGACGGCTACGCGCTCTACGTCGATGCCAAGACCGGCGAAGTGGTCGTGCTCAAGCTTATTGCCGAGGGCGACGACTATAAGCGTAATGAGGACGGTTCGTATGCCTATTCGGGTTACTATTCTACCAACCCGTATTCCATAGGCAGCAGCAAATCCTCCACGGGTGCGGATAGTACCCAGGCGACGAAGTCGAGGCTGTATGCGCAGATTTTACTTGACTTCATTGACAATGACGCAACCACCACTTATAATTCCTTTGACGACTGCGCGATCAGCGATCAGTTGACTGTCAAGGATATCCGCAACGGTATCCGTGTCGAGTATACACTCGGACGTGAAGAAACCAATTACCTCGTCCCGCGTGTAATCAGAGCGGATAAGTATGAAGCGCTGCTTGCTCAAATGCAGCAGAATGCTGAAAATGACCGCCATTGGCGTCAGTTCGATGCGTACTATACGCGGAAGGATCTTGACAACCCGAGCATTACCGAGAAGACGAAAGTACAAATCGAGATGGCGTTCCCGATCACAAAGCAGTTCCCTATTTATGTTTGTGACGAGACCATCGTTCCCGCAAAGTTGTCGTTGCTGGAGGAGTATATCAAACTCTATACCGATTACACCTTCGAGCAGATGGATGAAGATCATGCAGAGACAGAATATGTCTCCAACGATAAAACACCGCCGCTGTTTAAGCTGGCACTGGAGTATACCATTGATGAAATGGGGCTTTCGATCCGCTGTAACGCAGGTAACGTTCGTTTCGATTCCTCTGCCTTTACGCTCAGCAACATTGTGATGCTTCCGTATGCGGGCGCGGGCAATGTGAATAACGAAGGCTATGTGTTCACACCGGACGGCTCGGGTACGATTATCGAGTATGAGGATATCGTGGGAAGAAATTTCACGATTACCAGTTCGATCTACGGTCAGGATCAAGCCTTCCATACGATCACCGGTCAGAATAAGGAAGTCGTTCGTCTGCCCGTGTTCGGCGCGGTTGAGGTGGAAACCAGCACCGAAACCGTCACCAGAACCGAAACCTATGTCGATGAAAACGGCGACGAGCAGCAGCGTGAAGTCACCGAACAGGTGATTGTCGAAAAGCCGAGAGGCTTCCTCGCGGTCATTGAGAGCGGTGAATCGCTTGCTAAGGTCACCGTTGAAAACGGCGGCGCAAGCCATATGTTCTGCTCGGTATATACCAGCTTCAATCCTCGTCCGAACGATTCCTATACGCTTGACGGTGGTTTATCCGTCGGCACCAACGCGGTCTGGACGGTGGAATCCGAGCGTAAGTATACCGGCGACTACCGGATGCGTATTTTCATCCTTGACGAGGATAACGCTACCTACTCCGGTATGGCGAATGCATATCGCGACTACCTGATTTCGACGGGGGTTCTGACGAAGCTTGAGTCGGACGGCAAAGACATTCCGCTTTATCTTGAAACGCTCGGCGCACTGGAAACAACGAGAACGGTGCTCGGCGTACCGGTTTCCGCGACCGTATCGCTGACGAGCTTTAAGAATACCATCGATATTCTTTCCCAGCTTAAAGAACAGGCGTCGATCACCAACGTGAAAATCCGTATGGTCGGTATTGCAAACGAAGGGCTTGTTCCGCTTGCACCTGTCAGCTTCGATATTGTCGAAGAACTGGGCGGCGCGGACGGTTTTCAAGAGCTTCTGACGTATGCGAAGGATAACGGCGTCATTCTCTATCCCGATTTCGATTATGCACGGGCGTATAAGGATAAATGGTTTGACGGCTTTGATTCGAGCACCGATCTTTCGCGTACCATCGATGACCGTATGGCCGGCTATCGGATCTATGATCCCGCTTGGCAGGGCTTCATCGGTATGGGTACCGGCGTGATTACGCCGAACGTGATGGAAACGATGTATGATAAGCTCTACGCGGAGTATGAACAGTATAACGTCGGCGGCATTTCGGTCGCCACGCTCGGTTCGGATCTGAACTCCGATTTCAATGAAGATGAACCTCTTAACCGCGAGGATTCCAAGACCGCTATTGTCAAGCTCCTGAAAAAGATTAAGGAAAACAACGGCAATGTGATGGTCTCCGGCGGCAACGCATATACGCTGGAGCATGTCACCGATATCATCGATGTGCCGCTTGACGATTCGCAGTACAAATACTCCGGCGGTACCGTGCCGTTTATGGGTATGGTTCTCCACGGGTATAAGGAATTCGCCGGCAGTGCCATCAATCTGGCAGGGGATTATCAGTACACGCTGCTGAAAACGATTGAAAACGGCGCCAATCCGTATTTCGTCGTTGCGTATGAGAATACATCTGAGTTGAAACAGTATTCAGGCTATTCCAATCTGGCGGAGTATTACTCGGTGCGCTACAACATCTGGGTACAGGATATGGTGAATACCTATGTTGAATTGAATGACGCACTTAAATCCGTTAAAAACGCCACAATCGTCAATCATGAGTTCCTCGACGAGAATAACAAGGTCGTCAAGGTGACTTATGATAACGGCGAATGCTTCTACATCAATTACCTGCTGACGCCTTATGAAGTAGAAGACACGGATATCGTGATTCCGGCTGAAGACTTCGTTAAGACGAATGCGTAAGAGAGAGGAGAGGTAAAGATGGATAATGCACAAGAAGTCGTAAAGACTGTCAAAGCACCCAAGCCGGAGACCGCTCCTAAGCAGCGCAAGGGAAAGTCGCTCGAACGTCAGAAGGCGAAGATGGGATGGCTGTTCGTGGCTCCTTTCCTCATCGGCTTTGTGTTGATTTACCTTCCGCTGATCTTTGAATCGATCAAGTTCTCCTTCAGTGAGATGCATACGCAGCCGGGCAGCGGCTACATCACGGAGTTTGTCGGGTTTGAAAACTATTCCAAGGCCTTGTTTGAGGACCCTGACTTTGTGAGAACGCTTGTCACCACGCTGAAGGATCTGGCCATCAATATCCCGGCCACCGTCATCTTTTCGCTTTTTATGGCTATCATGCTTAACCAGAAGATGCGCGGAAGAGCTGTGTTCAGAGCTATTTTCTTCATCCCGGTCATCGTGTCGACCGGTATCATTGCCAGTATCGATGCACAAAATATTCTGGCGCAGGCGCAGCAATCTGCGACAGATATGTCGGCCGGCAATATTGCAGGCGCCTCATCGGGTACCGAGTTTATATCCGCAATCGATATAGCGCGATTGTTCTCCGGGATTCAAATCGGTACGGGTGCAATCGAGTGGATTACGTCGCTGGTCAACAACATCTATGACATCGTTAACCGCTCGGGCGTGCAGATGCTGATTTTCCTCGCAGGTCTCCAGTCCATTTCGCCGGCTATTTATGAGTCGTGCTATATGGAAGGTGCCTCCGCGTGGGAAACGTTCTGGAAAATCACTTTCCCGATGATCAGCCCGATGATTCTGGTAAATACGATTTATACGATCATCGACTCCTTCACATCCGAGTCCAACGCCGTGATGCAGACCATACAATCGGTCTATGATTCATCCGGCCGTATGACGGAATCCGTTGCGATGTCCTGGATTTACTTCCTCATCGTCATCCTGATTCTGGCGGTCATTGCAGGTATCCTGTCGGCGTTCGTCTTCTATCAACGCAGAGATTAAGGGGGGTATACAGATGGATAACGTAAATAAAATCAAATCCGATCCCCGTCTTCGCAAATTTGATGAGAAGACAACGTTTTGGGAGCTGCTGAGGTATAAGTATTTTACCTTTTACTTCTTTAAGCGTGTCTGCTGGGCGATTTTCCGGCTCGTGCTGCTGATCGGTATTTCGTATGTCGTGCTGTTCCCGTACATCTCAAAGATCGCCGGTTCGTTTATGAGCCGTGAGGATTTTGTCGATGTTATGGTCAAGCTGATTCCGAAATATCCTACGTTGGATACCTATAAAGCTATCATCAACGACAATGAGTATTTCAAAGCGCTGTTCAATACGACTACGCTTTCGCTGCTCTGCGGCATTGCACAGATGCTTACCTGCGCCGTCGTCGGCTATGGCTTGTCGAAGTTCAAGTTCAAGGGCAGAAACATTCTGTTCTTTGCGGTGATCTTCACGATGGTCATTCCGCATGAAACGCTGCAGATGTCTATGTTTATGAAGTTCCGTTACTTCGACATTTGGGGCATCTACGGTTTCATTGCCAAGACCTTCGGTCTTTCCACGGAGGCAACGCCGGCAATCGCCAATTTGCTGAATACCTATTGGCCGTTGGGAATCCTGTCCTTCACCGGCTTGGCGTTCAAGAACGGTCTGTATATCTTCATCATGCGCCAGTACTTCAAGGGTGTTCCCGATGAGCTGGAGGAGGCGGCGTATGTGGACGGTGCGGGCGTCATCAAGACATTTATCCGCATCATCCTGCCGATGTCCGTGCCGATGCTGGTCACGATCTTTATGTTCGCGTTCTCGTGGCAGTGGACCGACGAGTTCTATACGGGCCTGTTCTTCACCGATAAGACGAAAAACTGGCTGCTGCCGAATATCGTTTCGATCCCTTCGTCGCTGGACACCGAATACGCGGCAAAGGAAACGTACGAAGCAGCCATCCGCAATACCTGCGGTCTGTTGATTCTGGCCCCGCTGGTTATCATCTACCTCTTCGCACAGCGTACGCTGATCGAGGGTGTGGAGAGAAGTGGTATCACCGGCTGAGTTCGGTATTTCGCTTTTCTGTTCCGTAATATGAAAAACGGGTGCAATTTTGCACCCGTTTTTATTTGCAGTAAGACCTGACCACTCAGTGGTCGGGTCTTTTTTGCGTTCATTATGGGGGCCGCTTGCGAACGTTTTGCCTGTGCGCACCATATGCTGACAAAAAGACTGCCATCTGCTCTTTCAAATATCCGATTTGCAAAAAATGTCCGAAAAGGCAGACCATATCGTTCTATCTGTAACCGGGTATACATCCGTATTCCATATTGGCAAAATTGGATATAAACGGGATAATACGGACACAATTGACATATAAATGGGAAGGATTTGAACAATAACACAAACGAACGAAGAAGGCTGCATAATTATTCGGAAACCAAGACAAGTAAGAAAACCCCAAATACATATTGCAAACCGAAAGGAAAAGACAACTATGAAAAGACACCTGAGATGGCTGCCGCTGCTGCTGCTGTGCCTGCTTTTGGCACTGATGTCGCTGCCGGCAGCGGCACTGGAAGCTTCCACGGTCGAGCTTGTCGTGGATGCGAACGCGGAGCTTGCGGAGGGCGAAACATATCCGACTATCCAGCAGGCAATCGATTACATTGCCGCAGTCCAAACGGCAGCAGGCGCCGATGACGGTACACAATGGCGCGTGACGGTCAAGGCCGGTACATACGACCGTTTTGATGTGCCTCTGCGCACGAAGAATATCACCATCATGGGCGAATCCCGCGAAGGTACAGTTGTGCGCGTCCTGCAGGAAGAAGATGAATCCTTCTGGGGAACGGGTTACGACAGCGGCGGTATCACGCTGCGCGGAACAAACATTACATTGAAAAACCTTACAATTCAAGCCGGTACGCGTCAAATGAACGGTTTTACCGCCGCGGTCGGTGTCCACGACGGAAATGTCGGCGGCAGAGCCTTTTCCCCTACGATAGAAAACTGTACGCTGACGGGCAGCGGCAGCGGCGATGCATTCCTTTTTGATTGCCCGACCTTTGTGGTCGCCGGCTGTACGATTACCGGTTTTTTGCAGGCAATCGAGTTTTACGGTGATAATTTTTCCGCTGCAGATTGTGCAATCTGCAATAACGTCATTTATGATTGTATTTATGCCGTTCATGGCTATTATGGCGGAGCGTCTGCGGATGGCTATATGGAAATTTCCGGAAATACCATCACGGGTGCGGACGACCAGTTCGCCGTCATTGCCATTCTTGACCAGAATAACACCGGCGCTGTGCGCTTGAGTCTGGAAGGCAATACTTTCAGCCGTACCATTGTCGGCGCGACCAATATGCGCAAGGACGGCGACGTCAAGCAGGGAAGTATGGAGGACTTGCAGGACGTCAACACTTTTGCCGATTACAGTTTTATCGTCGACGCCTTTTGGTACGCGGCGGATGATTACGGGTCTGTCTTTATTGATCCTATCCGTCATGAGAATAAAATAGCCGTATGGTATGCAGATCCGACCACTGAAAACGGTTACTTTACAACCGAGGAGGCACAGGAAGCGCTCGAGCAGTTCGGAACTGCCGGCCAGTTCATTGAAATCAATGCGCCGCTTCAGGAAATCTTCACGCTGGTGAAAAATGCGATTGTCGTTAAAGAATACTGCGATGCGTACGATCTGACGGTGGAGAAACAGGTTGTCAACAGCAGCGAGACCGACCCGTCATTTGCATTTACGCTGTCTTTCACCAAAAAGGATGGAAGCCCGCTGAATGGCCGATACGACTATCGGATCACGGACGCAAACGGCAAAACAGTGGATAAGGGTAAAGCGGTCCTGAAAGCCGGTGCGTTTAACGTTTCGCTTAAAAACGGACAGCGCGTAATCGTCGAGGATTTGCTCCCCGGCACACGCTATACGGTGGAAGAAAAGCTGACCGAGGCACAGACCGAGATATACCGTTCCTCGATTGCCGTTAATGGCGAACCGGTCGAAGCGGCTGCGGGCACGATCGATGGCCATACCTCGGTTTGTTTTACCAATCTCGGACCGGACGGGGTCACGCTTCAAGTCCGTAAGGAATGGGTCGGAGATGACCCGTCTTCACGTCCCGATTCGGTGTTTGTCACCCTGTACGGCAACGGAGAGCCTGTTGGCGAGCCGGTTTGCCTGTCGGACGATAACGGTTGGAGCTATACATGGTGTGATCTGGATAACACCGTCAGGTGGACGGTAGATGAGCTTGATGTGCCGGAAGGTTATGAAAAGACCATAAAAGCCGAAAAAGACGGTTTCGTCATTGTCAATATGGCGATTTTTGATACGTCGTCGGATACGGAAGAGTCGGATGTGCCTTCCTCGTCCGAAGTCCCTTCAGAATCGTCCGAGGATATTTCCTCGGGGACTTCGTCACAGACGCCGCCGACCGGTGATGCGGGGATCGCAGGAGCCGTTCTGCTGTTGGCAGCGGCGTTGTCCGTGTTCTGCCTGCGCGCACGGAGACAATATTAAACAGGGGGAGGGACGTTTCTGAACGTCCCTCCTTTTTATAGTCTGGCAAGCAGTTAGTTCTGCTTGCTCTTAAACAGTATCGAAAACAAGAACGCAAAGCAGATTGTCGCCGTAATGCCTGCCGCCGTTGCCGTCAGTCCGCCGGTCAGCGCGCCGAACAGGCCTTTTTCTGCGACGGCCTCGCGCACACCGGTGGCCAGCAGGTTCCCGAACCCGGTCAGCGGCACCGTCGCGCCTGCGGCGGCGAATTCCTTGAAGGGCTCGTACAGTCCCACCGCGCTCAGGACAACGCCGGCGCAGACATAACCGACGAGGATATAAGCCGGTGTGATTTTGGTTTTATCAATGAGGATCTGCGCAAACACGCAGAGCAGCCCGCCGACAAGAAAAGAATATACATACGTCATTTTTGTGTCCTCCTTAAATGTACGAGATGTGCTACGGAAGGAATCGATTCCTTTTGCAGTACAGTTCTCGGAGACAGCAGCGCGCCCGTGCCGATAAGAAGCATATCGCGGATTTCCCCGCTGCGCAGCTTGGGGTAAAAATAGGAAGCGGTTACCGTTGCCGAGCAGCCACAGCCCGAGCCGCCCGCGTTTACGTCTTGTTTTTCGCGGTCAAAGATGAGCATTCCGCAGTCCGTCATCCGACCTTGGGGATCGAAGCCGCATTTTTTCAGCAGCACTTCGGCAATCTCCTCGCCCTCTGCGCCGAGGTCGCCGGTGACGATGCAGTCGAAGTCCTCGGCTTTGTGACCGCTCTCGTCAAAATAGCGCAGAATGGTATCGACCGCCGCCGTGGCCATCGCCGCGCCCATGTTGTTGGCGTCCTTTACGCCGTTGTCCACAATACGGCCGACCAGCCCTTCGCAGACTTCGACGCCTCGGTCTTCCTCCGTGTCGATGAGGAACGCGCCCGCGCCTGTAACCGTGCATTGTGCCGTCGGTGTTTTCTGGTTGCCGTATTCAAGCGGGAAACGGAACTGGCGCTCGGAGGAGCAAAAGTGCGATCCTGCAAACGCAATAGCACGCTTGGTCTGCCCGCTGCAGCAGAAACGGCTTCCGATCAGAAGGGATTCTGCCGCTGTTGAGCAGGCGCCGTATAGGCCGAGAAAGGGGATTTTCAATTCGCTGACGGCAAAGGTCGAAGCCGTACATTGGTTGAGCAGGTCACCGCCGAGGATGAGATCGATATCGTCGGGTGTTTTGCCCGCCTTTTTGAGCAGAACGTTCAGCGTGCGGTGCACCATCTCGCTCTCAGCCTTTTCCCAGCTTTCCTCGCCGAAATAGGGGTCGCGTTCTATCAGGTCAAAACAGGTGCCGAGCGGGCCCTCTGCCTCGATTTTTCCAACGGTCGAGGCCGTGTGAGAGATGTAGCAGCCCTGATATTGAAGTATTGCCATGGCTATCGTTTCTCCCCTTTGTTCAAATGCAGAAATAATAGATTATACCGTAAATCACCGAAAGCGATGTGCCGAACACGATTACCGGGCCGGCAATTTTGAACATATCCGCGCATACGCCGGTCACGTAGCCTTCGCTGCGGCTTTCGATGGCGATAGAACTTACCGCGTTGGCAAACCCTGTGATCGGGACAAGCGTACCTGCGCCTGCAAACTTGGCAAGCACATCGAACCATCCGATTCCGGTCAGCAGTCCGGCCAGAAAGATCAGCGAAACCGAAGCCAGTGCCGAAGCGACGCTTTTTTCCGCGCCGAGATGGCTGTACAGGTCCGAAAAGGCTTGTCCCAGCGCACAGATCAAACCGCCGACGAAAAAAGCCTTGATTGAATTGAGCAGACACCGGCTCTTTTTGCTTCGTTCGGAGACATAGTCGAGATAATCTTTTTTATTCATAAAAATCTGCAACCTCACATTTAATGTAAATATATTCTCTGCAATCGGTCAAAATTTATACCAAAGTACTTGACTTTGCTGTGTGATCGTGTATATAATTGAACTGTTTAGGCAGGAATGAAACAGAGGGAATGGTGAGATTGAAAAAAATATATCCGACAGAGAGATACGGCAAATTCGCAAATCTGCAGGAGTTGGTCTCTTCCAGTGCAATGCGGTTCGGTGACAAGCCGCTTTACAAATATTTTGATGCGGATGGACAGATCCGGGAGATGTCCTACTGTACGTTCGGCAATGCGACAAGGGCATTGGGCACTGCGCTGGCTGCGAGAGGGCTGCTCGGCAAGCGTATTGCAATCCTGTCCGAGAGCCGGCCGGAATGGATGGTCGGCTATGTTTCTACCATCGGCGGCGGTGGGGTAACGGTCCCGCTGGACCGCGAGCTGCAGACCGAGCAGATCCGCAACTTCCTTAACGTTTCTGAAGCGGAAGCGATCCTTTTCTCTGCGCCATATGAAAAGGCGCTGCTGGAAATGGCGCCTGAATTGCCCGGTGTGCGTGCGTTTATCGCTTTTGACGAGACGTCCGAGACGTGGCCGCCGGAGCTTGCGGGTCGCCTGTTGTCCTATCGCCGTATGGTTGAGGACGGACAGGAGATGTATGAGAACGGCAACGACGCATATACCTCTGCCAAGGTGGATGTGTACGCGATGAGCGCAATCATTTTCACCTCCGGCACAACCGGTACCAGCAAGGGCGTAATGCTTTCGCACGACAATTTGCTGGAATGCATCAGAGCTTCTGCCAATATGGTGAATTTCAGCAGCCGGGATGTACTGCTCTCCGTTTTGCCGCTGCATCATACCTATGAAACCTGCTGCGGTATGCTTACCCCGATTTGCATTGGGGCGACGGTCTGCATCAACAACAGCCTGAAATATGTTGTGCGTAATATGAATATCTTCCGCCCGACAGGTATGATCCTCGTGCCGCTGTTTGTTTCGACGATCTATAAGAAAATCTGTGACGAGGTGCGCAAAAAGGGCAAGGAGAAGCTGCTTGCACGCGGTATTGCGGTGACCAAAATGGTGCGTAAGGTCGGCATCGACCTGCGCAAGCCCGTTTTTGCGGAGGTGCGAAGGGGACTGGGCGGCCGGCTGAGCAAGATTATCTGCGGCGGCGCTGCGCTGGATCCCGACCTTGTCGACCGCTTTGATGAGTTGGGTATCCAAATCGCACAGGGCTACGGCATCACCGAGTGCGCGCCGCTCGTCTCGGTGAATCCCTATACCAACCTGAAGTACGGTTCGGTCGGCGTACCGATCCGAGGCAGCAGCATCAAGATTCTCCGTAAGAACGATGATGGCAGCGAGAGCGAGGCGGAGACCGGCGGTATCGGCGAGATCTGCGTCAAAGGCCCGCAGGTCATGCTCGGCTATTACAATAACCCCGAAGCCACGAGGGAGGTTTTTACGGAGGACGGGTATTTTCGTACCGGCGACCTCGGCTATGTGGACGACGAGGGTTACATATTCATCACCGGCCGGCTGAAGAACGTCATCATTCTTGCCAACGGCAAGAATATCTATCCCGAGGAGTTAGAAGAATATCTGTATAAGCTCGATGTGATCAATGAGTGCGTCGTGGTTGCGCGCGAGGTTGGCGGCGAAACGCTGCTGACCGCGGTCGTTTACCCTGAATATTCCCGCTTTGAGGGTGCAGATGCCGAACAGATCAAAGAAACGATCAAAGCTGAGGTTATGGCCGTCAACAAACACCTGCCGGTGTTTAAGCAGATCCGCAACATTGAAATCAAAAAGAACGAGTTTGAAAAGACCACGTCGAAAAAAATCATTCGCTATAAGGTTTGAACCGGCGAAAGAACAGAAGGAAAGAAGGAACGGATTTTTATGTATGAAAAGCTCAAGCAGGTGCTTGTAGAGGAAATGAGCATCAATCCTGACGACATTAAGCCCGATGCCGAGCTGATCAACGATCTCGGCTTCAATTCGCTCGAGTTGGCCGATCTGGTCGTGCTTTGTGAGGAAAAGTTTGACATCGTGTTCAAGGATGCAGATCTGCCCGGTCTGCTGACCGTGCGTGACGTGGTCGATTATTTAGAGGCGAACGCCTAAGGCGCTTATGCGGGTCTTGGGAAACGTCCTCTGGTTCCTGATTGCAGGGCTGGTGTTGGCCGTCTCGTGGTTCTTGAGCGGGCTGCTCTTCTGCATCACGGTCATCGGCATACCACTCGGGCTGCAATGCTTTAAGTTTGCCCGATTGGCGCTTTTCCCGTTCGGGAAGGAAATCGTGTTCGGCGGCCCGTCCGTCTGCGGATTCCTTGCAAATGTTCTTTGGCTGTTGGTTTTCGGCTGGAGTCTGGCGCTGCTGGCTGCTGCGCTCGGATTGCTTTTGTGTGTGACAGTCGTTGGGATTCCCTTCGGCCTGCAATGCTTCAAATTCAGCAAGCTGGCGCTGATGCCTTTTGGTGCGTCCGTGCGTTGATTCTTGTGTGTATCTATCCAAACATCAAAAATGCCGCCCCTTTTTCGGGACGGCATTTTTTGTTCGGACGTTTAACCGATTTTGCTTTTTCGTACTATATGAATGAAAGCTTTCAAAGGATGAGGGTGTAGTTATGACCGAGATGCAAGCCGCCGCATGGATTTCCGAAAATCTGACGGCCATTTACGGATATGCGTTTGCCCGCCTGTATGACAAGAACAAAGTGGACGAATTGGTTTCGGAAATCATCTGCGCGGTGCTTTCCTCGGTACGGCGCCTGCGAAAGGACGCGGCGTTCTACGGCTTTGTGTGGCGGACGGCCGAAAATACGTTCCGTAAGTTCATCCGGAGGGACGACCCGGCTTGCTGCGGCGATGCGGAACTTGAAACACTGACCGACATATGCGGGGCTTCTGCGGAGGATGTGTATATCGAGCGCGAGGAGAAGGAAAAGATGCTTTACCTGCTCCGGCGCGAGCTGTCGCTGCTTTCCCAAACGCACCGTGAGGTTTGCGTCGCCTACTACGCAGGCCGGAAAAGCTGCTCCCGCATTGCAGAAGAACAGGGCATCAGCGTGGAGATGGTGAAATACCATCTGTTCAAAACACGCAAGCTGTTGAAGGAAGGAATCGGTATGACAAGAACTTTAGGTGAAAAAAGCTATAACCCCGGCGTTTTCCGCTTGGACTTTTGGGGTGACCGTAACAAATATCAGGAGCTGTTCCGCAGAAAGCTCCCCGGCTCTATCCTGCTGGCGGCTTATTACGTTCCGATGACTGCCGAGGAGCTGTCTGTCGAGCTTGGCGTATCTATGCCGTATTTGGAGGACGAGCTGGAAATCCTTATGTCTGCCGGACTGCTTACGCGAAACGGAAGCAAATACCAGACGAATCTGGTTATTCTGACGGATGACTATGAAAAGGAATTCGTTAAAACCACCGAGGATGTATATCCGAAAGCCGCCGGAACAATTTTCGAGGCCGCAGAGAAGCTGCTCCCGCAGGTCCGCAAGCTGGACTTTCACGGCAGCGACTATGACGACAACCGGCTGCTGTTCGCGCTGTTGAATATCGCTTTGATTAAGGGGTATCAGCTGGCAAACGAGAAGTCACCGCTGGGTGAGCCGAAGCGACTGCCCTTGGGGTGCAGCGGCTGGGTATTCGGCTATGACAACGATTACGCAAACCATCATTTTTACGGCATTATGATGGAATGCTGGAATCGGGAGGGCAGCGCGTATTTTTCGGTCGAAAACTACCGCGTCATCTCTCCCTGTCAGCGCTATGACGAATTTGTTCTGGGTACAAAATCCAGGGTAATGTGCGACGCTGTTTTGGAGCGGGCGGAAGCCGGAGAAAATGAGGAGCAGTCATGGCTTGTCGAAAACGGCTTTGTCCTCTGCAAAGACGGTATCCTTTCTGCCAACTTCCCTGTATTCCGTTCGGACGTGTTCGCCGAAGTCTGTGCGCTGCTCGCACCGATTTCGGAGACAGCGGCGGTGTGCATGCTGGAAATTTCCGACGAAGCGGAGCGTGTTCTGAAGGAGCATGTACCGTCCACGGTAAAGGACCAGTGCGGGGATATTGCCAAGATTCATCACCGCTTGGACGCGGCGGCATTTCTGATGGAAACGTGGATTGCTGACGGGAAGCTCGTGCTTCCGGCAGAGAAAATACCGCTCTGCGTCTGGGGCGTCCGCAAGTAATATGATTTCTTGATAAAACGGTTTGAAACCGTTTTATCAACTGCGGCAAATGCCGCGGCATTCCAATCCTTTTGGATTTGCAAGAAATAGAGATTGTACGGTATATTTTCCAGACTTCGCTCGGGGTGTCATACGCAAAAGCGAATGACGGATGAAAATGTTTTCAGGATTTTCATTATAATAAGAACCAAAAGCCGGTCCGAATGTAGACCGGCTTTTGGTACGTTTGAGAGCATAATGCGAAACCCCAAAAATCCATACATGCAAGATTATGTTCGGCATTTTGTACCGTTTTCAATTGCGTTTGCGTATAAGAAGAATACGTCGCTTTGATGCCGGACAAATTCTTTGCGCACTGTACCGGACAACTTATATATGAATTGTGTGCGGTTCCCGGCGAATAGGCGCTTTGGCCCCTCCCACTGTGTCCGGAAGCAGCAGATGCTGCTCCTGCTTGCTTTGGGCCATATGTGGTGCTCCACAATAAAAATGTCCCTCGTGCCAAACGGCGGGGGACATCTTTGTGTACGTTATATTTCCGTGCGGCCCTCGAACGCCTTCAGCAGCGTTACGCCGTCGGCATATTCCAATGTGGCGCCGACCGGCAGTCCATAGGCCAGCCGCGTCACTTTTACGCCCAACGGGCGAATGAGACGGCTCAGGTACATTGCCGTTGCTTCGCCCTCTACGCTCGGGTTGGTCGCGAGGATCACTTCGCGAACCTCCGGCGTCAGCCGTGCGAGCAGCTCCTTGATTTTGAGCTTCTCGGGACCGATGCCGTCGACCGGCGAGATCACGCCGTGCAGGATGTGGAACAGCCCGCGGTACTCGTTCAGGTCCTCAATCGCCTTGACCGCCTTCGAGTCCTCTACTACACAAATGACCGAGCGGTCGCGCGACGCGTCGGCGCAGACGGGACAGAGCGCGCCCTCACAGAAGTTCATACAAACCGGACAGATGTGGATGCTCTCCTTTGCACACAGCAGTGCGTCGGCGAATTCGCGCACCTCGCTCTCGTCCATCTCGAGCACATGATAGGCCAGCCGCAGCGCGCTCTTGCGCCCGATGCCGGGCATCGATGCGAATCTGCCGGCCAGCCGTTCGAGCGCGGGAGTCAGGCTGCCCGGCATCAGAACATACCGCCCGGCAGGGAAAGCGAGCCGGTGATCTTCTCCATCTCGGCGGCGTTTTTGCTCTCCACGCTCTTGTACGCCTCGTTGACCGCCGCGACGATCACGTCCTGCAGCGTTTCCACGTCCTCCGGGTCGACCAGCTCAGGCTTGATGGTAATATTCAAAATCTCCTTTTTACCGTTGATCTTTACCGAAACCATTCCGCCGCCGGCGGAAAAGTCGTATTCCAATGCGTCCAGCTCGGCCTGCTTTTCGGTCATGCTCTCCTGCATTTTCTGCGCCTGACGGATCATCGCATTCATATCCTGCGGCCCACCGCCCATTCCCTTAGGTAATCTGACTTTCATTTGCTGCTGCCTCCTGTAATTCGTGTATGAGAGAGGGGTGCTCCTGTTCGGGCGCCTTCTCCGTGATTTCGATTTCAAACCGCCGTCCGGTCACGGCTGCGGCGGCTTCTGCAATAAGCTTTTTCGCACCTTCGGTAGACATAATGTTTTTTCCGAGGAAGTCGGTATATACTTTCAGCTTCCCGCCCTGCACGACGATGCGTGAGAGGGAAAGAAAGGAATACAGATTCTTGTGTCCCTGCAGCGCCTCCAGCAGCTCGGCGGACCGGCTGAACAGCTCCGCTTTTTCCTCCGGCTGCGGCGCGGGTGTCAGCGCAGAAGGGGAAGCGGGCGGCTCGGAAGTCGGCGGAGGCGGTACGGACGCCGGTGCCGCAGTCTGTACGGGCGTGACGGACAGCGCGGCGAGCTTGCGTTCCAGCTCGGTTATGCGCGCTTCCAGCGCGGACGTATCGTTCGCCAGCCGCGGGTCACACAGCCGGATAACCGTCAGCGACAGCAGGGTGCGCTTGTTCGACGCGTAGCGGCTGAGCCGCCCCTGTAAGTCCTCAAATGCAGCCGCACAGCGCATCAATTGGCCGACGGTTGTACGGGCGCACAGCGCGCAGAGCTTATCCAATTCTTCCTTCGGAACCGCCAGCGGCGCCGGCTCGCTTGCCTGCGCAGACGATGTGCTGCGGATGAGCAGATAGCGCAGAAGCTCCAGCACGTCCTCCAGAAAAACCTGTACGTTTTTCGATTGCCGGTGAATCTCGTCCACCGTTTTGAGGGAAGCGGGCAAATCCTTATCCAGAATTGCGCAGAGCAGCGCTGCGGCCGAGCCGTCGTCGGAGATGCCGAGCTGGCGGCGCACTGCTTCCGCGTCGATCGGACCGCTACCGGCTGCCGCCGCGCAGGATTCGAGCAGTGAAAGTGCGTCGCGCAGCGCCCCGTCTGCCAGTCGTGCCAGCAACACGGCCGCTTCGTCGGTCAGAACGAGCGATTCTTCTTTTGCGACCATCGCCAACCGTTCCCGAATGACCTCCGGCGAGATTCGCGTGAATTCAAACCGCAGGCAGCGTGACAGGATGGTCGCCGGAATGGCGTGGAGCTCCGTCGTCGCCAGAATGAAGATTACATGCGCGGGCGGCTCCTCGAGCGTTTTCAACAGCGCGTTGAAGGCGCTGGTCGACAGCATATGCACCTCGTCGATGATGTACACACGCTTTTTGAGCATCGACGGGGGATAGATGACCTCTTCGCGCAGGTCGCGGATGTTTTCCACACTGTTGTTGCTGGCTGCGTCGATTTCCAAAACGTCGGGCGTCGTGCCCGCATCGATGGCGCGGCAATTTTCGCAGCGGTTGCAGGGGTCGCCGTTCTGCAGGTCCAGACAGTTGGCTGCCTTGGCCAGAATTTTCGCCGTGGTCGTCTTGCCTGTCCCACGCGAGCCGCAGAAGAGGTAGGCGTGCGAAATGCGGCCGCTTTCGGCCTGATTCCGCAGCACGGCGGTAATGTGGTCCTGCCCGCGCACATCGCTGAAGGTCTGCGGACGCCATTTTCTGTATAGAGCGAGGTACACGAAAAAACCCGCCTTCCCATAAGAAACGAAACGAGAGGATACGTAATACGGCCATACATCCAGAATCGAGCAACGACCACACGCGTAAGTCAAAATCTGTCCTCGGGACAGGCGCCCCCGCGGCACACCGGCGCTACCGCTTAATGCTGCTTGGTTCCCCACCTGACATGGTTCACGGCTGCCGATTGCGCGGGACCCGTCCTTCAGCGGACTCGTTGTTGACGCGGCCGCACGGCCGCTGCCCTCAAATGGCATATAACCCCTGCTATAGCGGATTGCAGGCTACAAGGCACCGCTGACTCCCCGGTTAGTATGACCGTATTACATATCCTCGGATACGGTAAGAGTATACCACAAATCCCTGCCGGTTGCAAGATAAATTTTTGAATTTTAATTTTTCTTGCATTCCATTGACTTTCGGCGCAGAAGCATATATAATACGTAATGGTTAAAATGGGAAGGAAGTGCAGTCGCATCGTGACAAAAACACGGATTTTTGTTTCCTGGCGCGCCGAGGAAAAATGGCTCAACGCGATGGGTGCGAAGGGCTATCGTCTTACCGGCGTTGACGCGTTCGACTATAAGTTCACCATTGCTGCGGGTCAGACGTTTGTCTATTCGCTCGAGTGGCTGGATGTTTCACCTATGTCCGACGAGGGCGAGCGGTTCGCGGCCAAACGGGCCGAGGACGGCTTTTCGCTCTGCGCCTCCAAGCGCGGCTGGGCGTATTACATCCGGGAGGGGACCGACGTTCCCGAAAAGGATACGTCGGCTCTGCGGCTGACGATGGGGCACTATCGCGCCGTGTCCCTGTTTGCGCTGGTCATGTTCCTTGTCTTTACCGGACTGACCGCGTATAATTTCTATTATCAGTCCGTGTTTGCCGCCGAGGGCTATACGATCCCCAAGAGCAGTATGTCGGTTGAATTTTTTCGCAATATTTATAACAACCTTCTCGTCGGTAAAAATCCGGCAACCGTACTTCTGCTGCTTCTCGTGCCGATCACGGCCGTGTTTCTGCTGCTGTGTGCTTCCTTCGGCTCGGAATATTTTGCTACGCGCAGACTGATGAAGCAGTCGGTCCTCCGGCAGCTCGAACGGGCGGCGGAGACGGCGCAGGAGGACGGGGAAGCGCGGGAATAAAACAAAGCAGAGCCGACCGGAAGGGAGGTTTCGCAGATGCGTTTTCCGGCCGGAAAGAGTTTCTGTTTTCATTCTGCAAGAAAGGATGCTTTCGCTGCTGCGGAAGCGAGGATCGCGGGTATGCAGTATCAGGTTAAATTGGTCGATATCGCGAAGGAGTTTTCGCTCGAGAAGATCTACCTTCCCGAAAACATCGACGAAATTTACGTCCGTCGGTCGGACGTTTCACGTCCCGGATTGCCGCTGGCCGGGTATTTTGAATATTTTGAAAACGGCCGTATTCAGATGATCGGGAATATGGAGCATGGTTATCTCAGCAGTCTGGGCGCCGAAGCGCGTTATAAGGCGCTGGACGATTATCTGTCGCACGACGTCGTTGCTGTGGTTGTAACAACAAGTCTGGATATTTTCCCAGAGCTATATGAGCTTGCGCAGAAGCACGAAACACCGCTCTATCGGACGACATGGCCGACGAGTGAGTTTATGGCGGCGCTCATCAGCTCGCTTTCCGTTTCGCTTGCAGAGCGCATTACACGTCACGGCGTGCTTGTCGAGGTGTACGGCGAGGGTATCCTGATGCTGGGCGACAGCGGCATCGGCAAGAGTGAGACAGCTATCGAACTGGTCAAACGCGGGCACCGGCTCATTGCGGACGACGCGGTCGAAATCAAGCGCGTGTCGGCGAAAACGCTCGTCGGCAGCGCGCCGGAGCTGATCCGCCATTACATAGAGCTGCGCGGTATCGGCATTGTGGACGTGCGCCGCATTTTCGGAATGGGTGCGGTAAAGGAGACGGAGAAAATCGACCTTGTGATCCATTTTGAGGTTTGGGAGCAGGGGAAGATTTATGAACGCTTCGGGATGGACACCGAATATACCGATATTCTCGGCATCAAGGTGCCGTCCATTACGCTTCCGGTCAAGCCGGGGCGGAATCTTGCCGTTATCATCGAGATCGCGGCGATGAACAACAGGCAGAAGAAGATGGGTTATAATACCGCGGTCGAATTCAACAAAAAATTGATGAATCGCAGCCTCGAACCGGATGACGACCGGTAAGGGACGCGGAAGTATTTTGGACAGCAAGGAAAGGATTGGGCGAAATTCTATGTATTATGTCGGTGTGGACCTCGGTGGGACGAACATAAAAGTCGGTATTTGCGACGGTGAGGGCAAAATTCTGAAAAAGGGGAGTATAAAAACCGGTGCTGAGCGCAGCGCGGACGAAATCACGAAATCTATGGCAGATCTGACGCTGCAGCTTGTTTCGGAAATGGGACTGACCGAGCAGGATATCGTCTGCGCCGGTATCGCGACACCGGGTACGGCGGACAGCGAGCACGGCGTGGTTGTATACTGCTGCAATCTGCCGTTTATGGATTACCCGCTTGCGCAGCGGTTTTCCGACTTTACGGGAATCGCAAAGGTAATGATCGAAAACGATGCCAATGCAGCAGCCAAGGGCGAAAGCGTCTGCGGCGCCGCCAAGGGGTATAGGAATTCCATTACCATCACGCTCGGGACGGGCGTCGGAGGTGGCATTGTGATCGAAAACGGCGTTTATGCCGGCTTCAATTTTGCGGCGGCCGAATTGGGGCATATCGTTATTGATTTCGGCGGTGTGCAGTGTGCCTGCGGCCGCAAGGGCTGCTGGGAGCAGTATTCCTCTGCGACTGCGCTGACCCGCCAAACGCGCGAGATGATGGAACAATGTCCCGATTCGCTGATGTGGTCGCTTTGCGACGGCAAGCTGGAAAATGCAACCGCCCGCACTTCGTTTGATGCTATGCGTGCGGGTGATCAGGCTGCTGCCAAGGTAGTCGACACCTATATCCGTTATCTTGCCTGCGGCGTGGTCAATCTGATCAATATCTTCCAGCCGGAGGTGCTGTGTATCGGCGGCGGCGTCTGCAATGAGGGCGACTATCTGCTTAAGCCTCTGCTGGAAATTGTCCATAACGAGCAGTATTCGCGGCACAGCGTGGACCAGACCGCCATCAAGATCGCCGAGCTTGGCAACGATGCCGGTATCATCGGCGCGGCAATGCTCAGCCTTTGATCGGCGCTTTCCCCAAAATATACCCGCCTGCGGCGCGGCGTCAGGAAAAGGCGTGCAGTCCTTCGGTGGGGCACGTCTTTTCGCTGTATAGCCGCTGCGGAGATTGGAGAGCTACATGTCTGTTACGATAGAAAAAATAGCGGAAAAAACGCTGCCTACTATTGCGCTGCGCGGTATCGTTCTCTTTCCGCGCGTCATCACCAGTTTTGAAATCGCGCGGAAGGCCTCGATCAAAGCGCTCCGACAAGCGCAGGAGTCGGGCTCGGAATTGTTTTTAGCCATCCAGCGCGACGCGTCGGTCATCAGTCCGAAGGCAGACGATCTGTTTGAAATCGGCATCACCGCAAGAATCAAGCATGCGCTGCGGCTGTCCAACGGCAATTATCAGCTTGTCGTGGAGGGGATAACCCGCGCTGAGCTGATGCAGGTCAGCGACGCGGAGGGGTTTCTTGTGTCGCGCGTACATATACGGGATATCAGTGAGCTGCGTGACGATACTGAGGACAACCGCCGCCTGATCCGCGAGGCGTGGGCGGTATTCAACGAATATCTTAAGTATGTCCAGCGTCCGTCGCAGGACGTTGTTGCTGAGGCGAAGAAGATCACCGACCCCGGCCTGCTGGCCGATTGTCTGGCCAGCACTTTCCTGGTTAAATTTGAAGACCGGCAGCAGATTATTGGGATTATCGATGCGGAAAAGCGTCTTGAGGCCTTATTGGGGATTTTCCGCCGCGAAATCGATTTGATTGAACTGGAAGGCTCCATTCAGACCAAGGTTAGGTATAACCTCCAGCGCGGCCAGCGGGAAATGTATCTCCGTGAGCAGCTCAAGGCCATTCAGAGCGAGCTGAACATCGATGAATCGGGCGACGCGGACAGCGATGAATATTATGCGCGTATCGAGGCTGCAAAGCTGCCTGCCGAAGTCAGCGTGCGGCTACACGAGGAGGATGCCAAGCTGGCGCGGATGCCCTTCGGATCGCCGGAGGGGACAGTGATCCGCAATTATATCGAAACCTGCCTTGAGCTGCCCTGGGGCAAGCGGACAAAGGACCGTATGAATATCCAGCAGGCGTCTAAAATTCTCGACGAGGACCACGACGGCTTGCGGAAGGTGAAGGACCGCATTCTTGAATTTATGGCCGTCAAGCAGCTTTCGCCTAAGCTCGACGGACAAATCATCTGCCTCGTCGGTCCGCCCGGCGTGGGCAAAAGCTCGATCGCCAAGTCGATCGCGCGCGCGACCAACCGCAAATATGTGCGCATTTCGCTCGGCGGCATCCGTGATGAGGCGGAAATCCGCGGCCACCGCAAAACCTATATCGGATCGATGCCCGGTCGAATCATCGCTTCTCTCAAGCTCGCCGGCAGTATGAATCCCGTCATCCTGCTCGACGAGGTGGACAAACTGACGATGGACGCGCACGGCGATCCAACCAGCGCGCTGCTTGAGGTGCTGGATACCGACCAGAATAAGCAGTTCCGCGATCATTTCATCGAGCTGCCTGTCGATCTGTCGGAGTGTCTGTTCATTGCCACTGCCAACACGGTCGAGACGATTCCTGCGCCGCTGCTGGATCGTATGGAAGTTATCGATATGGACAGCTATTCGGATGCTGAAAAGCTGTCGATCGCCAAGAATCATCTCATTTCCAAGCAGCTTAAGCGCCACGGACTGACCAGGCGCAACCTTTCCTTTACCGACAGGGCGCTGCAGAAAATCATCAGCGGCTATACCAAGGAGTCGGGTGTGCGCAATTTGGAGCGTGAGATCGCCTCGGTTTGCCGTAAAGTGGCGCGGGATGTTGTCTCCAACGGCATAAAAACGCACCATGTGGATGAGAACGCCGTTATGGAACTGCTCGGACCGGAGAAGTTTTTGCAGGACCGCATCTATCCGCAGGATGAAGTCGGCATTGTCAACGGACTCGCATGGACCTCGCTTGGCGGCGAACTGCTGCGGGTTGAGGTGCTTTCGATGCAGGGGACCGGAAATCTGGAGCTGACCGGCCACCTCGGCGATGTGATGAAGGAATCGGCCAAGGCTGCCGTCAGCTATATTCGCAAGCATGCCGAGACGCTCGGCATCGACCCCGGCTTCTATAAGACGCGCGACATTCATATTCATGTGCCCGAGGGAGCAATCCCCAAGGACGGTCCGTCCGCCGGCATCGCGATGACGACGGCAATCATCTCCGAGCTGTCAGGACGTCCTGTCCGGCAGGACGTGGCGATGACAGGGGAGATCACGCTTACCGGCCGCGTGCTCCAAATCGGCGGTCTCAAAGAAAAGAGCATGGCTGCCTATAAGGCCGGCGCGACGACGGTTATCATCCCGCGCGACAACCTGCGGGACGTCGAGGAGTTCGACGCGGAGGTGCGCGAGCATATCCGCTTCGTCGGCGTCACTCATTACACCGAGGTATTCGACATCGCTTTCAGAAAGGACGATGCCGCCATATGCTGATGCAGATCGGGCCGCTTAATCTGCATAACGCCGCGCTGAAGCTGACTGCCGGCGCGCCTGCACAGCTCCTGAAGGCCGGGAAACCGCAGATTGCGTTTGCGGGACGTTCAAACGTAGGCAAAAGCTCACTGGTCAACTGCCTGCTTGGACGCAAAAAGCTGGCGCGGGTTTCCGGCGCGCCGGGCAAGACGATTACGGTCAATTATTATGATATCGACGGTAAGCTGTTTTTTGTCGACCTGCCGGGCTACGGCTACGCCAAGCGCTCGTTTGCGGACAAAAAACGCTGGTCGGCGTTGACGCAGTCGTATTTTGAGGAGAATGCCGCGCTCGCGGCTGTGTTGCAGCTCATCGATATCCGCACCGGTGTAACGGCGGATGACGCGGATATGCTCGCCTGGCTGCGTTATTACGAGGTGCCGCATATGCTTGTTGCCACCAAGTGCGATAAGCTGGGCAAAACCGCGCTCAGCGAAGCCGCCGTGCAGCTCGTCCGTTCGCCGGCGGTTGCGCCGGGAACCGGCTGTGTTCTGTTTTCCTCGCTCAGGGGCGAGGGACGCGACGCGCTTTGGACGCACATTACAAAGCTCGCATTCGGCGGGGAAGGGAAGGATTAAAGGATGCACATTCTACACGACAATTATACCGTCGGTGAAAACGGACGTCTTTTCGTCGGCGGCTGCGACACTGTCGCGCTCGCGCAGAAATACGGCACGCCGCTTTACGTCATTGACGAGGGGAAAATCCGCAGCAATATGCAGCGCTTTTCCGCGTTGCTGCGGGAATGCTTCCCTGCAGGCAGCCGCGTGCTGTTCGCCTCGAAGGCGCTGTCGTACGTGGACATCTACCGCATCGCCGCATCGGAGGGCGTAGCGGCGGATGTCGTTTCGCCCGGCGAGCTGTACACGGCCTGCAAGGCGGGATTTGATACGGCGGACGTCTATTTTCACGGCAATAACAAGACCGACGCGGACATCGCTTACGCGCTGGACGTCGGGGTGGGCACCTTCGTCGTTGATAACGAGGACGAGCTGCTTGCGCTCGACCGCATTGCCGGACAGAAAGGGAAAACGCAGCCGATTCTGCTGCGTCTGTCGCCCGGCATCGACCCGCACACGCATAAGAAGGTCGTCACCGGCTCAGTCGATTCCAAGTTCGGCACCGCCATTGCGACCGGGCAGGCAATGTCCATCACCGAGCGCGCGCTGGCGCTCCAAAACGTGCTGCTGAAGGGCTTCCACTGCCACATCGGCTCGCAGATCTTTGACAGCGCGCCGTTCATAGAGGCGGCGGACGTTATGCTCGCGTTTATCGCCGACGTGTACCGCAAGACCGGCTTTCTTGCTGAATACCTTAACCTCGGCGGCGGCTACGGCGTCACTTATACCGAGGACACCGCCGACCTTGACGCTTCGCGCGTGCTGCGCGAAATCGGGGAGAAGCTCCGCACATTTTCCGCTTCGCACGGTATCGCCGTTCCGAAGATTCTCATCGAACCGGGCCGCGCCATTGTCGCTGCGGCGGGCGTCACGCTTTATACCGTCGGTTCGCATAAGACCATCACCGGTTATCGGACCTACGTTTCTGTGGATGGCGGTATGCCCGACAACCCGCGCTATGCCCTCTATCAATCGGATTATACCGCGCTCATTGCCTCGCGCGCCGCAGAGGCAAAGACCGAGCGCGTCACCATCGCCGGCCGCTGCTGCGAGAGCGGGGATTTGATTCAGGAAAATGCCCCTCTCCAGCCTTGTGGGAGGGGGGACATCCTCGCCGTCCTTGTGACGGGTGCGTATAATTATTCGATGGCTTCAAACTATAATCGTCTGCCGCGTCCGGCGATGGTTTCGGTTCGCGACGGCGCCGACCGGCTGGTGATCCGCCGGGAGAGCTATGAGGACCTGACGCGCAACGAGCTTTAATCCTTAAACATAACTGTACAAAAAACCTTCGCATAATCTTACATAGGTGGATTGTGCGAAGGCTTTTTTGGGAAAAACGTTTTTATTCGGTTTTATCTAAACAATTCGAGAAAGTAGGGCCGCTTGGCGTGGAAGGTCTTGCCCTTGAGATAGCCGAGCAGCTCGTGCGGCGCCTGAAAATCGAACGCCAGCGTGTAGGCGCACAGCGCCTGATGTACGTAGCCGAGCCTGCGGTCTTCGCGGTTGACCGCGTATTTCCCGTCGCCGAGCAGGGGATGCCCTGCGGCGGCGAGCTGCGCGCGAATCTGGTGCGTGCGCCCGGTGATCAGCTCGATTTCCAGGAGTGAAACATCCAAACTTTCGTTGTATTGCAGAACGGTGTAGAGAGATACGGCCTTCTTGTCCTCTGCGCCGTTTCTTTTTTCCTTGACGATCACGCGGTTTTCATCGGCCAGTTTTTGCAGATAAGAACAGAGCTTCCCGTTTTTTTCGGAAAAGCGGCCCTTCACGGCGGCCAGATACAGCTTTTTTACGTCGCGCGTGCGAATGATCTCGTTCATCTCGCGCAGCGAAGCGGCGTTCTTGGCCGCGATCACCAGTCCGCAGGTGTTGCGGTCGATGCGGTTGCAGAGCGCAGGCGCGAATGCATGCTCGGCACGCGGGTCGTATTCGCCCTTGCGGTAGAGATAGGCCTGAATGTGGTCAATGAGCGTGTTCGAGCTGCCCGGCTTGTCGGAATGCACCAGCATCCCCGCATTTTTGTCGGCGATGAGAAGGTTTTCGTCCTCGTACACCACGTAGACCGATGGGCGGATGCGCAGGAATGCGTCGGCCGGCGCGTGTTCGGCCGTGGCCGCTTGTGTGAACTCGTCGGGAATGAACAGGGTAAGGATATCCCCTTCGACCAGAAGCTCGTTTTCCTTCGTGCGTTTGCCGTTGCGCTTGATGCGTTTGGTTCGTATGTATTTGTAGACCAGCGGCAGCGGCATCCCTTTGTATCGTTTGGTGAGAAACTTATCCAGCCGCTGTCCGGCGTCGTTTTTCCGGATGGTCAGCGTTTCCAACGCGTCAACCCTCCTTTGTTTTGATTTCTATTCTATTATAATCTTTTTTTGCGTAATTGCAAGCGGGAAAAGAAAAGCATTTGCATTGGACGGATAGCCGCAAATCATATAAATGGAAAAATGCGTGTCTGCAATGGTCCGCATAACACAGAAAAAGCCATTTTTTGCGGCGATGGCGGCAATATATACAATTAAAAAACCTCCATATGCATAAATACATACGGAGGTTTTTTGTGACGCGGGCATATGCCATTACACGTATTCGAGCAGTGCGGCGAGGTTTTTCAGCTCGCGTGAAAAAAGCGTCTTGGCCAGAAGCAGAACTTCCTCCGACGCGTCGCCGTAGTCGTTGATTTTGCGCTTGACGTCCACAATGCCGGCAAGCGAGCCGAAGGCCATCATCCGTGCCAGATTCGCCGTTGCCGGCCGAGGGTGCGGCAGCGTGTTGAAGCGGATCATCGCGGCTACACGCAGCTTTTCCAGACAACTCAGACGAATGTCCTTTTCGCGCGGCAGCTTGGCTGTCCGTTTGGCAAACGACCGATAAAATGCGTATTGCTGCCGAAGCAGCGCGTTGAAGCGTTTGTCCTTGGAAACGGATAGAAGCATCGGGATCGTGTATAAGCCCATCTGGGCATTTTTGTATAAAAAACCGGATAGTTTGCGGCTGTCCATGTTCATTCACTCTTTGCCTTCCCGGCGGGATCGGATCTCGCCAAAATGTTCTGCTCTTATTGTAACCAAAAAAGCAAAAAATATGTGAAATTTTTGAATCGGATGTCCGCGTTATGCGCGGTCGCACAGCAGCGACGGCAGCGGCGCGCGCATATAAGCGGCTGCCGCCGCTTCGTCCGCCAGCCAGTCGCCGACGGCCTCTGCGGGCAGGATTACAGGCATCCGTTCGTGTATCGGCCGCACCGAATCGTTGGCTTCTGCGGTGAGGATGACGAACTGCGGCAGCGAGTCGCATTCGCGGAAAATGCCGCCCAGATAGGCGCCGCCGCAGCCGGGCAGTCGGAAGCGGTATTTCGTTTTGTGCGCGTCCCACTCGAAAAAGCCCGTGCAGGGCACCGCGCAGCGCCGCAGGCGGAACGAGGTGGCGAAGGCAGGCTTTTCGCGCACCGTTTCGCTCCGCGCGTTGATGAGCGGGCGGCTTTTTCCCGTCAAGGGAAAGCCCCAAATCGCAGGCGTCAGCCCGGCGGACGCCAAAATCGGAGCCGTCTGTCCGGGAAAAATCTCGCCCGTGCGGACCGGAATGCCGGGAAACTCTCGTGCCAGTCTGTCCGTGATGCGTGCGGCGAAGCTGCCGCCGTCGTCGTCCAAAAGGGTATATCTTCCGCACATATCAGTCTTTCCCCTCCACAAACCATTGCGGCCGGTCGTAGTACAAAAACCGTCTGCAACGTCCGATTTGTACCGTGTAACGGACGCCGGCGCCTCCCGCTTTGAGCGAGGCCGCGCGCCGCACATCCAGAACGCGGTCGATCGGATAGCGCCGTCCGTCCTCCCAGACAAGGTCGAGCGGCGTGAGGCTGCCGTCAGTGTCAAAGCGTGCGGTCACTTCTACGAATATTTTGCTGCGCATATGGGCAAAGCCTCCTCATATCGTTTCATTTTTGAAAAACAGGTCGGGATGAATGGCGTCGCCGGCCGTCGGCGCGAACGCGGCCAACCGCCGGTCGGTCAGCATCAGCCCTTTTTGAATGCTCTCATAGCCGAACCGCTCGCGCAGCCGGTCGACTGCAGCGTCTAACGTCTCGGCTTTTCGCGTCTGCGGCGGGTCGGGAAGCAGGGTCGGGGCGCCGGTGTCGTCTGCCAGCCCGTAAGCGCGCACGTACAGCGAACGCACCGGCTTTTCGGGGCTGCGGCTTTCGCGGAACAGCGAAAAGGCTTCGTGCAGCAGGATCGATGACGCACGACCGGGCAGCGGCAGCGCACGTTGCCTTTCGTAGCTTGTCAGGTCGGCATAGCGCACGCCGAGCTGCACGCCGGAGCAGATGCTGCGCTTTTGCCGCAGCCGCGTCGAGACGCTCTCGCACAGGCCGTTGAGCACGAGCTTGACGTCCGCGTCGCTGATCAGGTCGCGCGGCGCCGTCGTGCCGTTTCCCACCGAGCGGACGAGCAGTTTTGCCGTCGTCCGCGCGACGGGGGAACTGTCCAGCCCGTTGGCAAACAGCCACAGTGTACGGCCGTTTTTTCCCAGCAGCTTTTCCAATGCTTCGGGCGCTCTGCGCGCCAGTTCGCCGATTGTCTGCACGCCGCTTTTTTCCAGCTTCCGCCGCGTGGAAGCGCCGACGAACAGCAGTGCGCCTACCGGCAGCGGCCAAACGCTTTCGCGGAAGTGCAGCCGGTCGATGACGGTGGTCGCGTCGGGCTTGCGCAGGTCGCTTCCGAGCTTGGCGAAGACTTTGTTGAACGACACGCCGATCGACGCCGTTACGCCCAGTTCGGTTCTGATCCGACGGCGGATGTCATCTGCGATTCGCTTTCCGTCGCCGAAAAGCGTCGTGCTTTCGGATACGTCCAGCCAGCATTCGTCCAGCCCGTAAGGCTCGACGCGGTCGGTGTACGACCCGTAAAGCTCGCGCGTCAGCTCGGAATAGCGCAGATAGCGGTCGTAGTCCGGTGGCACGAACACGATGCCCGGACAGCGCTGCTTCGCCAGCCAGAGCGGATTGCCCGTCGCCACGCCGCAGCGCTTCGCCGCGTCGTTTTTGGCCAGAACGATACCGTGCCGCGCTTCCGCGTCTCCGGCGACGGCCACCGGTTTTCCGCGCAGATCGGGGTCGTAGAGGCAGGCCACCGATGCGTAAAAATTGTTCAGATCACTGTGAAGTATAATGCGTTCCATTTTCGCCACAAATCAAACAAATGTTCTTAACTTTATTGTACCCCTGCTGCGCTGAAAAGTCCACAGGAAAAAAATGGGAATTTTCGGTGCGGCCGGGGTGCAGACAGTATACCACAGCATAAAGGGCGAATTTTGCAGATTGGCGCTGCACAGGATAAAGAATGAATAAAAATCCGGCCATTGTATGGAAATATTGGGTAAAATATTGCCAAAACAGGAAATGTGTGATATAGTAAAAACAGATTTGCCCGAAGCGGGTAAAGGGGGAGATAAAAATGCTTGCGGCGTTGAAGAAGGCTATGGGTGCACATAGCCTTCTGTCCGTTTATCCGTCGGCGGACATGGACACCTTTTATGTCGGCTATGTCTGTGAAGTGAATGAAAGAACCATACTGATGAAGCTGATTACGACAAAGGGATATGAAAGTGGCTTCTCTGTCTTTTTTACAGACAATATCCAAAAAGTAACGATGGACGGCTGCTACGAAAGAAAAATACAGCGATTGCTGCGAAATAACGGCATTTCGTTTGATGCCTTGAAACGAATGCCGACGACCGGCAGCCCGGTCGAGGACCTGCTTTCGTACGCGCGGGACGGCGAAAAGCTCCTTTCTGTCCGAACCGATTTCGGCGAGACGCTGCTGTGCAGAAGGGCGGTCTTTCTGAAAGATTGTTTCTATGCGGAAGTTTATGACGAATACGGATGTGAAAACGGTTGTGTGTATTTGAACACCGATAGGGTTTGCGCTTTGTCTGTCGAAAGCGATGAAGAAACGCTCGTGCAGATGCTTCTTTCCGACGCTACGGATGAGAGGCGGCAAAAGCGTTGAGGTTACGAATATGATGAGGCTTTGGTTCGCGGCGGATGAAATAGGAGCTCAATATCCGGAACGTTTTACGGGACGAAAAAACGGTCTTGTGCTGCGCTTTGATAAAAATGTGGACCCGGAAGTGAGAAGGTGCGTAAAAGCGTTTTGCAGATGGCTGAGACAAATGTTCAGCTTTCCGCTTCGCATCACCGTTTATATAAGAAAAACCGCGTATGTTCAGCTGCGCACAGGTGAACCGACATCTGCAAACGTTTGGGGCCCTTATAAAGCTGACGCCTATCCTTATGCGGCCGTTGCCGCAGGAGATTACCGCCCTGCGCTTCAGGGGAAGGAAAAGGATGATCGGCTCGCTTCGATTTTACAGTCCGTCGGACACGAGCTTTCGCATTATTATCAATGGATTACAGACCCGCACTGGTTGGAAAAGCAGGATGCGGCGGCTATCCGAAGGGAGGAGCGGCAGGCGGTGTATTATGCGCGGCAAATTGTAGATTATTACGCGAACATTCGTGCGCATCCGTAATCGTGTAAGTTAAAAGCGGCTTTTTAAGTCAAGCAACCGGTCTTGCTTTGGTTAAGAGCGATGGCGTATATGCGGATTTCCATCCATTGGGGGTGGATTTTGCAATATCCTATCATTAAGCTGCGGTCGATTTGCTTTCGGAATAGCGTGTTGCGCCGAACACGGATAAAGTTTCTCTATGTTTTTGAGGCTCCGGCTGTTTTGTGCCGTTCTTTTGGCATTTTGCATTCTTTGAATGATTTTCAAACATCACTTAAGGGTAAAAATTTCATGAAAAATCAGGAAAGTACTGGAAAAAGAAGCGCAAGCGATGTATAATATATGCAATAAGAGAAAAAGGGAGTATATAGGTACGTGAAGTCGAAAAAAGGGGAAACAGGTTATAGGGAAGACGGTGGAGCGAGTACGGGACGTATGAGCTATGCATACGTTCTGGCGCTTGTAGAGGAATGCCATCGCTTTCAGGATAAAACGTATGAGCGTGTATCGTTGGAGGAGTTGGTGCGGAATCGGAAGCTGATCGACGAATATGCGGCGACTTTATACCAAACGCTGGACCGTTACGGATTAAGGAGTGATCGGCGCGCTCTGAACGCGCTCGGTATGGAGCTTGTCGAGGCCTCGCTTCGGCTGCTGATGCTTCGATATATTCCGTACGAACGCACACGCTGTGTTCCCATCGTATCTGCGGATGCGGCAGGGAATTAGAAATCTTTCACAATAGGGAAGCATGTAAAATGGCTGCGAGTTCCTATATCGGCGGCACCTATTGGCTGCAGGGTAAGCCTTTTCGGCTGCGCTCCGTCCGCCTGGAGAGCGCGGCCTTTTGTATTCCTGCTTCGCGCTGCGTCCGAATCCGGATTCCGCTGACCGAGGCGCGATAACTTTTGAACCGTATGCGGAGACGCAGGAGCGTCGGCTCTTTACGGAGGATGAACTGGTATCTGCTGTGTTCACGGACGGATGCTGCGTAGCAAAAACTTTTTTGCTACGCAGCTTCTCGAACGCGAACTGCGCGTCGATCCGGAATTCTGCATTGATTCGTCCTTGCCGGCACGTTACAGTGACATTTGGAGCGGGCGCTGCGATCTGCGCTGTTTGCAGACTGCCCGGATGGCCTCCTTAAATCCGTACTGCGCCTATTATACGGAAAACTTTTCGGAAGTACCGGCGGATGTACATTCGCTGCGCGCGATGCTGTACGGCTTCGCGCTTTATTGTGAAAGCGACGACTGCGGTGCGGTCTGCCGTCTGCGCGGAGAGCGTAAGAATGTGTCGCTGCTGGAACCTTCCGTGTTGTTTCCGGAGCGGAGGCGCTTACAGCGCTGCTGCCGTTTGTAAGCAGCGAGATTTATGTCTTTCATCACAGGGCGGCCGGCGTGTTGTATTCCGGCGGGGAGGACGGCAGCGGCTTTCTGGATGAGGAGGTCGTCAGCATGCTGTCGCCGGAGCGGGCGGAGACTGCTGCACGATACGCGCTTTAGCTGGATACGGATACCGATTCTTTCGTCACAGCCGACGGCAGCTTCCTGCTGTTGCGCGGCGAGGAAGGCATTTACACGGTTTCGTGACTTTTGTCAGGAGCTTTCCTGTTTTTCCTATGGGCGGAGAAAATATTCGGAAATCTTCCGTAGAGCGTTATAATACAAAAATGTAATCAAATATATAAGATTATGCTCGGCAGAGCCGTCACAAAATCTGATTATGCTCGGCAGAGCCATCATAAAATCTGATTATGCTCGTTTTTTATACAGGTTTAATGGCGTTTAAGTATAAAAAGAGGGAGCCTTTCTGCAAAAGGCTCCCTCTCGAAAGAAGTTGTTGTCAGTTACACCGAAACCGAATGGTTTCGGTATTTTTTGTATAAAAAACCACCGGCCTATCCTGACGGGATCCTATTTCCTCTGAATTGCGCGTGGCTTTGAAAGAAGGCTTCTCGTCCGGGAATACAGCTCTGCGCTGTCCTTTCTCCGATTGTCTATGGAAATAAAAAGGGGTTTTTGAGCGCCGGACAGGTAAGGGATTTTCGGGCCATTCGGTACATTGCCTTGGCGTGAATTCTGTCATGCCACAGGAACCGCCTGCATACTTTGCGCAGCGACCACCATTCGCCGTAGCTGCCCTCCGCAGCGGGACGCGTCAGAAAACCGCTGCTTTGTTCCAGCGCCGCAAACCCTTTTGTTCGGCATTCCAAGATGGTGCCGGAGTTGTCCGTGTCCACCCCGATTTCTCCGAAATAATAGCCGTTCACATTTTTCGTATGCTCGTACATTTCGTTTGCTGTGCGCGGCATGGTGCCGTAAAAGGTCTGCCGCGCAGACAGAAGGCTGAAGTCCTTTTCGGGGATGGACAGGTACAGCGCGCTGAAATCCGCAGCGGATTTCAGTGCCAGCGCTTTCAGCACCGTGTACGCTTCCCATGTCAGCGGCGCTTTTTCGGCATCGAAGAGGACGTCTGAATCGGCGTCTGCGATTTGCAGTCTGCTTTCGTGTTCCTGTACGATTTCGACCGCTTCGAATTTGGGGTCGGGCAGGCGTGCCCATGCCGCATATGCACGTGCCTCGTGCGGCATCTTCGCCAGTGCGGCGTCCAGGCTCGCGCCTCTTGTGTAAGCGCCCGGATAATCCGCCGCGTATAACAGTGTGTCGCCGCCGTTGTGCTCCCATACGCATCGGAGCTTCATAACGGCCCGCCTCCTTCCCGATAAACGAAGTGCGCGACGCCGTCACCGGACTGCCGGAGCAGCCGTTTCGTCTGGACGGGGTACACTTCGATTTCATTCAGCCTGTCCAGCGGGATCCAATGGAATTCGAGCGTAAAGTTCCGTCCTTCCGGCTGTTCTTGAGCGGTAAAGACGCCGTCTGCCGGCGTATGCGCGTCTTCAATCGTGACGGCATAGTACAGGCAGATCTGGTGGCATGGCCTGCCGCCCCAGTCGAAAAAGACCTCCGCGACCCATTTCAGATTTCCCACAGCGATTTCGGCGCCGATTTCCTCCCGAAACTCGCGTCGCAGCGTCTCTTCGTTCGTCTCGCCGAACGCGACATGGCCGCCCGGAAAGGCAAAGCCGTCGTCACCGGTCGGCTTTTGCAGCAGCACACTGTCGTTTTGAATACAGACGCCGGTCACGCGGTAGGAAAAGATATGGGAATCCGTGCGGAACAGGATATCGGTCATGTTCGCCTACTCCTCTCGAAAGCCTGAAAACGGCCGCTTATGCTTTCTGCGGTTTGTCAGTCGCCCGGCGTTTACCGGTCATCGCCGTCACGGTCAGACGCATAATGCAGGTGCGCGCTGCAGCCTCGCGGCTCCAGGGGAACACACGGTCGTAGTGCGCCATCAGAACCGTCAGACCGTGCTCCTTTTCTGCGTCGGGTACGATTTCCAGTACGCCGCGGCCGATTACGCTTTCGTATTCCATCGTGCAGTAGCCGCGCGATGCGTCGGTGACCAGCTTATGTCCGCAGTCGCATTCGAAGGCGACGTTCGGGTTCCGGCGCAGCAGCTCGTACTTCTTTCCCTCAAGCGCGCCGTGGAAGTACAGCCGCAGTGCGCCGTCCTCCACCGCCTCGCCGAAGTTCAGCGGCAGGATATAGGGTACTTCTTCGTCGTTGAAGGCCAGTCGGCAGACATCGCAGCGCGCGATGACCGCCAGCAGCTCGCCGTAATCCCGGATTTCTCTGTCCGCCCGTCTCATTTCCCGATTCCTCCTTCCTGCTGCTTCTCGCGTGCGACGGCGAGCATCAGCTTGATGCGGTTTTCCTGATTGACACGCGTGGCGCCCGGATCGTAGTCGATGGGGACGATGTTCGCTTCTTTGTGCAGCTCGCGGATGCGGCGGATGACGCCCTTGCCCACGATGTGGTTCGGCAGGCATCCGAAGGGCTGCGCGCAGACAATGTTGATGAACCCGTTTTCGATCAGCTCCATCATCTCGCCGGGCAGCAGCCAGCCCTCTCCCATTTTGCAGCCGAGCCCGATGACGGATTCGGCCAGCCGGCGCGTCTCGCGGAAGTCGCCGTAATACGTGACGTTTTTGCAGTCCTTTGTGGCGTCCGCGATTGCGCATTCAAAGCTGTACAAGTACCGTCCGGCCGCCGCCGCAGCCGTTTTGATGACGGGGTTGCCGCCGTAAAGCTTGTAGCCGACCACGTTGTTTTCGGCCATATACATCGCAAAGCCCAAAATCCCCGGCAGACAGACCTCGCAGCCCTGCTCGAAAAGGAATTGTTCCAGGTCGTTGTTGCCGAGCGCGGAATATTTCACATAGATTTCACCGACAATGCCGACCTTGAGCTTCGCTTTCGGATTCACGGGGATCGCGTCAAATTCCGCGGCGATCTGCTTTGAAATGCGCCGGACGTCGCGGACGAAGCAGCCCTTGCCGTCGGCCAGCATCACGGACAGCTTCTTCTGCCAGCGCGCAACTGCACGGGCGCTGTCGCCGGACTGCTTTTCGTAGGGCTTGGTCTGGTTGTCCAGCGACATCAGCAGGTCGCCGTAGGCCAGCGCGGCGATGGCCATCCGCAGCACCGGCAGCGTGATTCGGAAGCCGCTGTTTTTTTCCAGCCCCGCCATGCTCAGCGAAATCACCGGCACATAGCCGTAGCCCGCTTTTTCCAGCGCCTTGCGCAGCAGATAGATATAATTGGACGCGCGGCAGCCGCCGCCGGTCTGCGTAATCATCAGCGCGACCTTGTGCGGATCGTAGCCGCCGCCTGCGAGCGCGTCAAGAAACTGACCGATGACGAGCTGGCAGGGGTAGCAGATATCGTTGTGCACGTATTTCAGCCCCGCGTCCACCACCGCGCGGCCGCTGTTTTGCAGGATTTCCATTTTGTACCCGCGATTGACGAACACATTCCGCAGCAGACCGAAATGGATCGGTGCCATGTTCGGTACGAGGATGGTGTATTCGCTTTTCATTTCCATCGTAAATTCGACACGGTTTTGGCTTGTCACGGCTGTTTGGTTTCGCCTCCTTCGCGGCTGTCCTCCAGCGCGGAGAACAGGCTCCGCAGCCGGATTTTAACGGCGCCGAGATTGGTGATCTCGTCGATTTTGATTTGTGTGTAGATTTTTCCGTGCGACTCGAGGATGCTGCGCATCTCGTCGGTCGTGATCGCGTCGATCCCGCAGCCGAACGAGACAAGCTGCACCAGATCGATGGGCTGTACGGCGCTCTGCGCGCAGACAAATTCCGCCGCCGCATACAGGCGCGCGTGGTAGGTCCATTGGTTGAGCACGCTTGTTTCGGCTCTGTGCAGCAGATTGCCGAGTGCGTCCTCGCTGACGACGACGGCGCCCATCAAGCGGATGAGCTCGTCGATGCCGTGGTTGATTTCCGGGTCGAGATGGTAGGGACGGCCGCAGAGCACGATCACGGGTAGGTTCCGCCGTCGCGCTTCCTCCAGCGTCTCCTCGCCCTTGCGGCGGACCTGCGCGGTGTAGGCGGCGTATTCGGTATAAGCCGCATTCGCCGCGTTTCGGATTTCGCGCTCGGTCAGCTCGCCGAATGAGCGCCGGAATACGGAGACCGCCTTTTTGACGAACCGCTTCGGGTCGCTCAGGTCGAGATAGTCGTAAATGAATTTTACCCGTCCGAGCGCGCGGATGTTGGCCGCGGCCACCTCCGGGTAATAGGCGACGACCGGACAGTTGAAGTGGTTGTCGCTGAGATGTTCGTCAAAATTATAGGACATACAGGGATAGAAGATCGTGTCCGCACCCATCCGCAGCAGCGCGTCAATATGGCCGTGCATCAGCTTGGCCGGATAGCAGACCGTGTCGGACGGAATCGTCGCCTGTCCGCGCAGGTACAGATTGCGCGTAGAGGGCGGGGAGACGATCACCTCATATCCCAGCGTCGTGAAAAAGGCGTGCCAGAACGGCAGATTTTCATAGAAGTTCAGTCCCATCGGGATGCCCACCACGCCGCGCGTCCCTTTGACCGGGCGGTAGGCGGAGAGCAGCTGCCGCTTGTACTCAAACAGGTTCGGCAGCGGCGCGGCCTGCGTTTCCTCGCTTTTGCGCAGCGGCTTGTCGCATTTGTTGCCGCTGATGTAGCGCCGTCCGCCGTCAAACGTCGACACCGACAGCCGGCAGGCGTTGGTGCAGCCCTTGCAGACGATCGGCGTGGACGTGTATGTAAAACGCTCCAGCGCTTCGGCCGTCGGCGCCGTGCTTTGGGCCGGGCGGTGGGCGAGCGCATACAGCGCCGCGCCGTAGGCGCCCATCAGCCCCGCGATGCTCGGGCGCGTGACCTCGGTGTTCAGTTCCTGCTCGAACGCGCGCAGCACCGCGTCGTTGAGGAAGGTGCCGCCCTGCACGACGATCCGTTCGCCGAGATCGGCGGCCGACGCCGCGCGGATGACCTTGTACAGCGCGTTCTTGACTACGCTGATCGAAAGACCGGCCGAGATGGCCTCCACCGGCGCGCCGTCCTTCTGCGCCTGCTTGACGGAGGAATTCATAAACACCGTGCAGCGCGATCCGAGGTCGACCGGCCGCTCGGCGTAAAGCCCCAGCGCGGCGAAGTCTGATACGCTGTATCCGAGCGCGCCCGCAAAGGTTTGTAAAAACGAGCCGCATCCCGAGGAGCAGGCTTCGTTGAGGAAAATGTTGTCAATCGCGCCGCTTCGAACCTTGAAACACTTGATGTCCTGCCCGCCGATGTCGATAATGAAATCCACCTGCGGGTCGAAGCGCTTGGCCGCCGTGAAGTGCGCGACCGTTTCCACCACGCCTGTGTCGAGCGTGAACGCGCTGCGGATGATGTCCTCGCCGTAGCCCGTCGCACAGGAAGCGACGAGCTTCGCAGCGGGGAAGGCGCTGTAAAAGTCCTTGAGGATCGCCAGCACGATGGCAACCGGATCGCCTGTATTCGACTGATAGCGTGTGTAGAGGATGTCGCCGTTCGTGTCCGTGACCACCGCTTTGACCGTGGTCGAACCGGCGTCGATGCCGAGCGCGGCTTCAAACGGACCGTCGGGAACGGGTGTGTCGGTACGGACGGCGGCGCGCGCGTGCCGTTCGGCAAAACGCTCGTATTCGGCTTTGGAAGTGAAAAGCGGCAAGCAGGCGCGGTAATCGCCGCTGCCGCCGTAATTGCGCAGCGCGTCGGTCAGTTCGCCAAGACCGTGCGCGCCGTGCTCGTCGGACAGAGCCGCGCCCAGCGCCACATAATACAGCGAGTTTTCCGGACAGATGCCCGTCGTATCCAGTGTTTCGTCAAAGCTTTTGCGAAGCTGGCTCAAAAAGGTCAGCGGTCCGCCGAGATATACGATTTTGCCCTCCAGCGGACGTCCCTGCGCCAGTCCCGCGACCGTCTGGTTGACGACCGCGCCGAAAATGCTCGCACAAATGTCGTTTTTGGAAGCGCCCTGATTGATGAGCGGCTGAATATCGCTTTTGGCGAATACACCGCAGCGCGACGCTATGGTATAAGTCTGCTTGCTGGATCCGGCAAGAAAGTTCATTTCGTCGAGCGTGACGTTGAGCAGCGTGGCCATCTGGTCGATGAAGGCACCGGTCCCGCCCGCGCAGGTGCCGTTCATCCGCACTTCTGTGTCCTCACCCAAAAACAGGATTTTTGCGTCCTCGCCCCCCAGTTCGATGACGACGTCGCAGTCGGGCAGAAAATGCCTGACCGCTGTCCGCGTGGCGTAGACCTCCTGTATGAAGGGCAGCCCGAGCGCGTCCGCGATGCCCATACCCGCAGAGCCGGATATGACCGGGTCACAGTCCTTTTCCTCCGGGAAGGCGGCTGCGATTTCGCCCAGCATTGCCGCTGCGCTTTCCGCTATGCGCGAAAAATGGCGGCGATAGTCCTTGTACAACAGCTCGCCGCGCTCGTTGAGGACCACGCACTTGAGCGTGGTCGAACCAATATCCAAATCGATTCTGATCATAATGCTGCAACCATTTCCTTTTGTCTGGGGCCGTCCTTCGCACAGAATCGACAAAAAACGCACCGCTCTGTGCAAAAGAAATTTTCTCACCATTATATTAACATAAAATTATGAATATTTAGCACAAGAGAACGGCGCGTTTCAAAAAAATCTTGTAAATTTGCGTAAACTGTGCTATAATTTTTTTGTCATATCTCCCATCCTTTGAAAAAGGAGTTTTATTTTGAAAAAAACATGGATCTATGCTGTGATTGCGTTGCTGCTGGCTGTTTTGCTGTGCATGCCCACAGCGGCGCTGGAAGCGGAGGAGGAACGCACCTTCCTCCTTGCCGAGAGGGAAGCATATACGGAATATCTGCTTTCTCTTGCGTTGCCCAACGGCGCAATCACGCTGTACAGGCCGACGGTCGCACAGTATTCCTCGTCCGTGCCGGAGACAGTTGACGGCGTACCTGCCGAGACCTATCTCCGTTGGCGCAGCGCCAAGCTGGAGCCGTCTGCCGCGACGGCGGCCGCGCGCGGTCTGCTGACAGCGGGCGACGCGGGCAGGGAAGCGGTGGAGGGCTATATCGAATGGTATCTTTCGCATCTGAACACTGCTGCGGAGGACGTTTACGGCGTAGACGGCACGGTGTATGACACCTTTTTTTTCATAGAGGACGGGGATTCGCCGCGCGTGCTGGAAATCACCGAGCGCGCGCTGTTCGCCGCCGAGTATGCGGACGAAACGGCCAATCCGCACGCCTATGCGTCAAGCGACGCTTCGAGCGCGTCATTTCTTTCGCTGCTGCGTGAATACGTCGAGCATTACGAAGGGCTTGGACGGTTTTCCGACCGGCTGGCTGAAATCGACCGTGTCGCCGCCGCGATGCTGGCCACATATAATGAAACGCTTGGCCTGACCGGCGTCAAGGCCGCCTATCCCAATTGTCTGCTCATCAACAACTGCGCGGTCTATCAGGGCTGCGTGGACGCTGCGTGGCTCTACAGTGTGCTTCCCGACTGTGGAGAGAAGGCTGCCGAAATGGAGGCATATGCCTCCCGCCTGTGTAAGGGGATCGAGACGTATTTCTGGGACGAGACGTCGGGCCGCTACCGTACCGCCGTTTCGCAGGACGGCGAGCCTGTGGATGCGGACGAAAGCACCGAGGCGTTTGCGCAGCTTTATCCCCTGCTCTGCGGGCTGCCGGAAGCCGACGGCGCGCGCGAACAGGCTCTGTATGCAGCGTTTCGTGACGAGGCGATGAGCGGATGGCTTGCGCAGACGACCGGCGCGGAAATCCGGGCGGTTCTGGGACAGGCCGTCCTGAAGGCCGGGGACGCGGAGAATGCACTGGCTTTCCTTGTCTCGCTGCACAACCGATACGCGGAAACCGGCTATTCATATCCCTTTTCTTCGTCCGATGCCGGCTATACCCTGTTGACGGTTGACGGCCTTCTGGCGCTTTGCCCGCCTGCGGATACGACGAGCGCGCCGCTGCTCTCAGAAGCCGGAACGGCCTCTGAGGGCGAAACGGTTTCCGAAGCGTCGTCGGAAGGAAGCGTTCTGCCCGCTGCGCTGGCTGCCGTCGGCTTCGCGGCACTGGTCGCCGTTTCGGTTCTGCTGTATTTCCGCCGGAAAAAGAGATAAAGTGTTTTTCGGGGAAGCCGTCAGCCGTGTTTGGCGGTGGAGGAAGGATGAGAGCTGCGTCTGTTTTTGTTTGTCGCTTTGCCTGCGCTGAGCCTTACGTCGCGGGAATGATTTTCCGAATCGGCGCTGAAGCAAAAAAGCACGCGTCGAGACGGTCGGATTTGCATGTGCGCATGTGCGTGTGCTGCGGACGCAGCAGGCCGTGTCCCCTTGGAGGGAATGCTTTTTGCCCGCCGTGTGCGTTTTCGCACGGCGGGCTGTGTTTTTGCGTGTGCTGCGGCGCGTTTTTTGTAAGAAAAAACGGTTGCTTTTCAGACGGAAATGTACTATAATAATGTTTACACGGCATAGCGCGCAATTCTTTCTACAATCATCAAAATCGGCGATTGTAGAAAAAATACATTGTTGTTATAATGCGTCATCCCGCGGGCGGCATTGATATGCCGCCACGGGAAGTGCAGGTTTTTTGCTGCACCGGCGGAAAAACCCGTGCTTGAGCAAATCTATGGGTTTTGAAAGCAAAGACTTTCAAGACTTTCGGATTCGTTCAGTATGCATGGTCACAATATGCAGCGCGGATTTTGCCGCGCGGCCGTAGGCGGCTGTTTTGCTCCTGCGGTTCGATACCCGGCCTTCCGACGGTCCGAAGGTCAAAAGGGCAGCCGAAAAAAGGAGGGCGGACAGGATGACCGAACCGAATGCCGCAGGCGCGGCGGTAAGCGCGCCGGAGGATGTCTATACGGATAAAAAACGCGCGCTTTTCGATAAGCTGTATGCGTTCCTCAACCCTAAGCAGCGGGAGGCCGTTTATGCGGTCAACGGGCCGCTGCTTGTTTTGGCCGGTGCGGGCAGCGGGAAAACGACCGTGCTGGTTAACCGCATCGCGCACCTGATCCATTTCGGCAACGCGTATGAGGACGCATCCGTTCCCGCCGGCGCCGAAAAATACCTTCCGGTGATGGATTCGCTGCTCGAAAGCGGCACGAAGGATGAAATCTCCGAGTTCCTGCGCGCGGCGGCCGTTTCGCCCGCGCGGCCATGGAACATCCTCTGCATCACTTTTACAAACAAGGCTGCCGGGGAATTCAAGCAGCGGCTTGAAACGATGCTCGGTCCCGCTGCCAAGGACATCTGGGCCGGCACCTTCCATTCGGTCTGCGTGCGCATCCTGCGGCAGAGCATCCATCATATCGGCTACGACAACGCCTTCACGATCTACGATACCGACGACGCCAAGCGCCTCGTCACCCAACTGATGAAGGAAGCCAACATCGACACCGAAACCCTGCCGGTCAAAAGCGTGCTCGCCGCCATTTCCCGCGCGAAGGAGAACCATGTCCTACCGGCGCGCTATCTGGCCGAGCTCGGCGCGCACGACGTGCGGGAAAAGCATATCGGTGAGATCTACGACGCGTATCAGAAAAAGCTTAAGCAGCTTTCCGCGCTGGACTTTGACGATTTGATACTTTATACTTCGGTGCTGTTCGATACATGTCCCGAGGTGCTGGAGAAATACCGGCGTCAGTTCGACTATATCCTTGTGGACGAGTATCAGGACACCAACCCTTCGCAGAGCGCACTGGTCGAAAAGCTGGCCGGAAGCAAGCGCAACGTCTGCGTTGTCGGGGACGATGACCAGAGCATCTATTCCTTCCGCGGCGCGACAATCCGGAACATTCTGGAATTTGACCACGTTTTCCCCGACGCGCGCATCGTCAAGCTCGAGCAGAACTACCGCTCCACGCAGAACATCCTTTCCGCCGCCAACGCCGTCATTGAAAACAACGAGGGGCGGAAGGGGAAAAACCTCTGGACAGAAAGCGAGGACGGCGAAAAGATTCTCGTCAAGGAGGTTTATTCGCAGAACGAGGAGGCGATGTTTATCGCCGACCGCATCATGGAACGGGTCGCGCAGGGCGAAAAACTCTCGTCTTTTGCCGTCCTTTACCGCACCAACGCGCAGTCGGGCGCGCTGGAGAGCGCGTTCACCAAGGCGCGCATTCCGTACCGCGTGTTCGGTGGCATCCGTTTCTATGAGCGTAAGGAGGTCAAGGACATCGTCGCTTACCTGTCTCTGATCGCCAACCACGCGGATGATATGCGCCTTATGCGCATCATCAATGTCCCCAAGCGTGCCATCGGCACGTCGACGGTCGAGCATGTTGCGCGCATCGCCGCAGAGGAGGGCGCGCCGATGCTGGAGATCGCGCGCAACGCGTCAGATTATCCGGCGCTGCAGCGCGTCTCGTTCAAGCTCGAGCAGTTTTACGCGCTCATTGCCGACCTGGCGGAATTTGCGGCGGAGCATTCGCTTTCCGCGCTCGTGGAGGAGGTTGTCGCGCGCACCGGATATTTGGCTATGCTGCGCGATTCACCCGAGGACCGCGACAAGGAAGAAATCGTGCAGGAGTTTGTCTCCAGCGCCAAGCTGTTCGAGGAAACCAGCGAATCGCCCGGACTGTCGGCTTTTCTGGAAGACATCGCCCTCGTCTCGGATACCGACAACTATGACGCGGACGCCGAGGCTGTCAGCATGATGACCGTCCACAGCGCCAAGGGGCTGGAGTTCCCGTACGTGTTCCTGCCCGGGTTCGAGGATGGGCTGTTCCCGTCTTCGCGCTCGCTCGACAATCGCGAGAGTCAGGAGGAGGAGCGCCGGCTGGCCTATGTTGCCATCACGCGTGCCAAGAAGGCGCTGACCATCCTTTATACGAAAAGCCGCGTCATTTATGGGCGGACCGAATTCTGTACGCCTTCCCGGTTCCTGGACGAAATCCCTGAGGAGCTTGTGGAAAAGGAAACGGCTAAGCCCCGCGCCGTGGTTACGAACCGGCGTCCCGCGCCCGACGTGACGCGCCGCAGCTCGACCTTCGGCAGCGCCCCTGCGCGCAGCACGGATTCCATTATTGTAGGCGATAAAGTCGCACATCCCATTTTCGGGAAGGGCGTTGTCGTCGCCGCGCAGGATATGGGCGGTGACACGCTGCTCGAGGTGGAGTTCTTCAGCGGGCAGACGAAAAAGCTGATGCAGAATTATGCGAAATTAAAGCTGATATAAAGGCAAAAAATAAAAAAGAGGTATAAAAAATGGCGGAAATCAAACCCATCAGGGCACTTCGGTATACGGATAAGGCAGGAAGGCTGGCGGACAATGTATGCCCGCCCTATGATATCGTATCTGTATCCGAGCGTGAAGCGCTGGTCGCGCGCAGCCCGTATAATCTAATCCGGCTCGAGCTGCCTGAGGGCGGCGACGACCGCTATGCCAAGGCCGGTGCGCTTCTGGACGAGTGGCTCGCTTCCGGCGTCCTTGCGCGCGATGACGAGGAGGGCATTTTCATCTATGAGGAGGAATTTGATGCCAACGGCGGGCATTATGTGTTCAACGGCATTGTCTGCCTTGTAAAGCTGGAGCCGTTCGAGAAGCGCGTCGTCCTCCCGCATGAGGAAACGCTCAAAAAGGCTAAGGAAGACCGCTTCAATCTGATGAAGAACACCTTCTGCAATTTTTCCTCGATCTATTCGCTGTATCTCGATGACGAGCACAAGATTCCGAGCCTGCTTGCCGGTTATACCAAGCGCACGCCCGAGCAGTCCTTCACTGACGACGAGGGTGTGACCCACCGCCTCTGGAAGATCACTGCACAAAGTGATATCAACTTCATCGTCTCCGTATTGGCGGACAAGCAGCTCTTTATTGCCGACGGGCACCATCGCTATGAGACGGCGCTGCGCTTCTCCGGCTACGTGAAGGAGCAGGGCATTGCGGGCAGTACGGCCGATTATGTAATGATGACGCTTGTGGATATGGACAACCCCGGCCTCGTCGTATTTCCGACGCATCGCCTTATCCGCGGGATGGAGGTGGACGCGGACGCGCTCAAGGCCAAGTGCGCGCCGCATTTCACGGTCACTGAATACCCCGACGTAGCCGAGGCGGAGCAGGTGCTCGCCGCCAACCGCGACAAACATGCCTTTGCGCTCTACACGGGCGGCGCAGGTTTCACGCTGCTGACGGCCAGGCCCGAAGTGGACGAAATGCGCTTCGACGGCAAGCCCAAGTCCTATTCCTCGCTCGACGTCACCGTGCTGCACACGCTCATCCTCGAGGGCGCGCTCGGCATCGACCGCGAGAATATGGCCAATCAGGTCAACCTTCGGTATACGCGCAGCTTTGACGAGGCCGTGCAGTCGGTCCGCAGCGGCGAGAGCGCCTGCGCGTTTATCATCAATCCGACCAAAATCCGTGAGATCAAGGCCGTCGCGGAGGACGGGGAGAAGATGCCGCAGAAATCCACCTATTTCTATCCCAAGCTGATCACCGGCCTGGTGATGAACCCGCTGAAATAAGGCGGCCGCCGTGAGAGCCGCCGGCCTCTTCTCTTGGATTTTGGACGAAAAACGGAGGAGATATTCTCTGATTTTCCATGAAATAATGGTTTACAAGCCATGGGAACTGTGCTATACTTTATAGGCGCACGTACAGCGTACGCGCCGACGCCCTTACCCCGGTTTCAGGAGTAAGCCCCGACGGGGATTTCGCCTGCCTGCTACTGGGATATGGGAAACTATTCAACGAGGTGAAAAAGCATGTTAAAGGAAGAAAAGAACGCTATTATCAAGGAGTATGCCCAGCATGAAGGGGATACCGGTTCTCCCGAGGTGCA
>ERZ857984.215-NODE-215-length-79985-cov-10.611335_pt1 | contig 79985 bp, 104 predicted proteins | sample MGYA00519914_ERZ857984 | MGnify/ENA primary metagenome ERZ857984 (study PRJEB31778, sample SAMEA3449417) | human gut metagenome | biome: human gut; feature: human-associated habitat; material: faeces | place: United Kingdom | collected 2010/2012 ...
CCACGGCTGGTGATGGAGGTGCTGCCACGGCTGGTAATAGAGGTGCTGCCACGGCTGGTGATAGTGGTGCTGCCACGGCTGGTAATTATGGTGCTGCCACGGCTGGTAATAGAGGTGCTGCCACGGCTGGTGATGGAGGTGCTGCCACGGCTGGTAATAGAGGTGCTGCCACGGCAAGAGGGAAGGCTTCAACAGGATCTAATGGTTTGTCAGTAGCAAGAGGGAAAAATGTTCAGGTAAAAGGCGGAATAGGTGCAATTTTGGTCATAGCTGAGGAAAGGGATGATACGTATGATATTGTTGATTGGAAGGCTGTAGCAGTTGATGGTGAGGTTGTCAAGGCTGATACATGGTATAGACTGGAAAACGGTGAGTTAGTGGAAGTTGATTAACAGCTTGCTGATATTACAATAAGAATTTAATTGATAATAATTACCATTTACCTGACATCAGGAAAATGGTTCAAAACGAATTAGAAATGAAAGAAAGACAGCTTGATTTTAACAGGCAAGATAAGCCAGCTATTGTAGAAGATTCTAACGGAGAACTGATAACTGAATTGAAAAAGCAATATAAAGAAATTCAGCAAAATTTAGGATTGGCTATAACGATGCTCGAAAAAGGGCAGCTCACCGAAGGAATGAAAGAAAACATCCTTTCTCTGACAGACCACAATGTGAATAGGTTTCTTACCCGAATGGGATATGAAGGTGTACTTGCAGAGAAACAAAAGAAATTAACTGAACAAATCCGCTCATTGAATGATGAAAATCGAAAATTACGTCATCAGCTTGGGGAGAAGGTTTCAAACGAAGATGTTAGAGAACGTTTGAAAATTATGGTATCATCATTTAGAAATTGGTGGACTGAATATGGATTTGGGCATGTTAGTGACTTTTATTTTGGAGAATACGTTGCAAAAATCTCATTGAGTGGAATGGTTTTCGCTTCCCGTGTTTCAAAGGCAGGAGAAGAAAAGAAAGAAGAATACTTGTCTCGGTTAGGTTTTGAGATAGAAGATAGGATGGTTATCTACAATGACAAATCTATTGCGCTACTAAATAAGCTACTTACCGATAAATATCCAAGTATTGATATTTATAGTATCAATCTGACCACTTCGGCTTTGAATGGAGTACCCGTTATCCAAGATGTAGTAGTTTTCTTGAGAGATTTAGACAACCTTACCGAAACCGCATCTCCTATCAACTAATTCCAAATTATTAATTCAAATCAGGAAAATTATGAATAAAAGAACAATTCAAATAGATGTTATCGGTCCGATAGAAGAAACTGAATTAATGAAATGTAAATTGTATGTTGATGGTCGTGTGTGTGTAATCGGAATGTCACTATATGACTATGAAGAGTTAATGCGAGAAAAAGTGTTTATCCGGGATGGTAAGAGCGTTGATTCTGCTGGTGTGATAAACACGACTAACACTTTCATCGAAAAAGATTAATATTTAAAACTGATTAGATATGAGTGAATTATATATACCGCCTGAGCGATTTGAGAGAGACTTTATTACCGGACGATTTTTAAAGGGTTGTGTTTCTCGCAACAAGGGTCGTAAAATGGTTTATCATTCAAAACGTTCCAAGGCCAGAAGTATAAAAAATCTGTCTAAAGGACGTGGGGCTTGGCATAAGACTGGTGCAGGCATGAATAAAAAGAGCGTTGTTTTGATAAAGGATGAGAAATTATGTGGAGTATTCCCTTCGATACAAATGGCTGGTAAGATGATTGGCGTGGCTCCTTCTCTGATCAGTGCTATATGTCGGAAAGTGAGAGGCAAACATACGGCTAATGGATACAGATGTTTTTTTGAAGATAGCAATGATTGGTATAATTTAATTAAACAAGATTATGAATAATGACAGGCAGAAGATATTAACTGATTATATTTCTTACATATACACGACAGGAAGGACTTATGATACTGTCGGGAAATATATCAAGCATGTCACGGATTTTTTAGAGATGACCAAAGAAGTGAACCGCCGTGGTTATTTGAATTACAAGCGTGAAAATGCAGATGTCATGGTGCGTCATTCGCTAATGTGTTCAGCGATATGCGATCTATTATCCTATCTCAACATCGGATATGGAAAAAGGGAAAAGGCGGTGAAACCTTTGGAAAAGCTTGACGTCATTTCAGAGAAAAATAAGAAACTACTCCATGATTTCATAATATGGTTGACTGATAACAATGATTACTCTTCTCATACAGTTGATATATATTACACATCCATGAAGAAGTATTTCGAATACGCCAATGAGGTAAACATGGATAATTGCAGGAGGTTTATAAAAAGTCTTGAAGAAGAAAAATTATCTCCCGCTACCATCCGTTTGCGGATTACAGCAATCGAAAGATTCTCTAAATGGCTGAAGAAGCCTATAGAACTGAAGCGCCCCAAAATAAAGCGCAAACTTGATGTGAACAATGTGCCGACCGAGGAGGAATATAACCGGCTGTTGGAATATCTCAAGGCAAAAAACAATAAGGATTACTATTTCTTTATTAAGGTTTTGGGTACAACGGGCGCCCGTCTGTCGGAATTTCAACGATTTACATGGGAGGATATAATTAGTGGTGAGGTTACATTGAAAGGTAAAGGTAACAAGTACAGACGTTTTTTCTTTCAAAAGCAATTGCAGCAAGAAGCGAAGGCTTATGCTAAGGAACATGGTAAGACCGGGATTTTCGCAGTAGGGAGATTCGGTCCGATCACACAGCGGGGCTTTTCCCAGCACTTGAAAGCATGGGGAAAACATTGCGGTATTGATTCAAGGAAGATGCACGCCCACGCCTTTCGTCATTTTTTCGCTAAAATGTTCCTGAAAAAAAACAAAGATGTTATTCAACTGGCTGACCTTTTAGGTCATGGGAGTGTAGACACAACAAGAATTTATTTGCAGAAAAGTTATGACGAACAAAAAAAAGATTTTAATCGAAACGTTACATGGTAGTGTTGCGCAGCTCAATGAACTGTCATCCATGACCGAAGGGATAGACATCTATGACGATACCGGGCATGTTGACACCGATTTCTTGATCGAAGCGCTATCCTGTGTCAATACCTTCGTGAATGCGAGCAATACGGTTGTTCAAAAAATTTCCTCACTGTTAGCACCTGACGCCCCGGTTGGGGAAAAGAAGAAACAGGCTGACGAAGGTAAAAAATGGAATGTAGAAGAAATACTGAAACATTGTACTCTTGAGAACAATATCCTCAAACTTCCTCAAGTTCAATTCAATAAAAAATCTTATGCCGAAGCAAAGAAGTGGATAGAAGAAGCTGGCGGCTCATGGCAAGGTGGGAAGATACAGGGTTTCACATTCCCGTTTAATCCGGAGCGTGTGTTTTCCATGCTGAAAGAGGGTAAACGGTGCAACCTACAGCAGGATTACCAGTTTTTTGAAACTCCGGCCGATGTTGCTGACTGGCTGGTTATGCTTGCCGGAGGGATACATGAAGATGATACGGTACTGGAGCCGAGTGCCGGGCGTGGCGCCCTTATAAAAGCAATCCACCGGGCTTGTCCTTCTGTAATGGTTGAATGTTATGAGCTGATGCCGGAAAACAGAGAATTTCTTCATACCCTTAACAACGTAATATTGCTTGATGAAGACTTTACCAAAGACAGTGTAGGTAGTTACACTAAGATTATTGCAAATCCTCCGTTTTCCAGTAATCAGGATATAGAGCATGTCAGGCTTATGTATGATCGATTGGAAGAGGGTGGAACCCTTGCGGCAATAACCAGCCAACACTGGAAATTTGCTTCGGAAAAGAAATGTATTGATTTCCGCAACTGGCTGAAAGAAGTACATGGAGAAGTGTTTGAAATCAGCGCAGGCGAGTTTAAAGAGAGTGGCACTTCTATTAGTACAATGGCGGTAGTTATAAAAAAATAATTCAAAATGGAACAAAAATGAACAAAGAAGAATTTCAGACAAAGAAAAATGATATTGATTCAAAAATAAGGGAATTGAAGAATCAGAAAATTCAGTTGGAAAAGGAATACATTGAATCCAACCAAGGATTCCCTGTTGGAAGTAAGGTCTGTATAACGGTCCTTGCTCATGAAAGATATATTTTTGGGAACAATGAAAGGATATTAGTCCCAGAAGCGAAGAAGTTAGCCTATATTGCAGATTATGAGATTGATGACAACGGAGAGGTTGTCCCCTCTTTAAGACAGTTGGATTACAATGGGGGCATGTCAGCAATACCTTTATATGTTAATTTTAAGAAGACTATAATTGAATTAGTGTGAGTTAATTAAAAATGGAACAATTATGAAACAAAAGGACATAACTATTGAATGGCTTAGATTGGAGTTTTATAAATGCAATCATGCCAAGTACAGAAAGTATGCTGATGAATGGCTAAACAACCTTACTGATGCACAGATAGATGGATTTGAAAAACAGCGAATAGGACAAATTGATAAATCTAAATGCGTATGAAACAGACAGTAGAAGAAGTGGCACGGGAAGCGGCAGAAGATTGTTATGAATGCCATTACGATGATAGCTTAGAAATGAGATTAGTTAAAGAGGCATTCAGACAAGGTGCCGAATGGCAGTCCAAGCAATCGCCTTGGATAAGCGTTAAGGAGCGGTTGCCTGAGCCAAATAAGCTTGTCCTTTGCAGAATGGTATCAAATGGAGCGATTGTTAGTGGCTATATCGTTGTTTCATCCGGGAGATCGCCATACGTTGCGACAGACGGAGGATTTGAATTTGAGGATTGGAACGGATACGAGTGTGACATGTGGATGCCCATCCCGTCTTTCGATGATATACTCGAAGCTAACAGGGATGTACTGGAACGAATTAAAGAGAAAGGAGATTGAGATATGAAAAGATTGAGTAAATATAGATACAGAGAAGTAAAGAACTATATCCATAACGAATTAAAGTTGACTAAAGACGATATAAAGGATATAATGGTTCCAATTGTGAAAGAGGAAGTTAAACGTATCTTCCATAACACCTATGGGAACGATGTTGATATAGAGAGGTGGATTCGTTATATGGTTTCTGACGAGATAAAGAAAAACGGCGATTACTTTATGATAAGAAATTTATGTAGGGAGATAATTAAGGAGGAAATTGCCGATAGGTTGTCAATTGATATAAGCCTTAAAAAGAAGGAGGGATAATTATGAGCATATTTACGTTAGAGGAAATGAATCAAGCGATCAATATTGCAGTTGACGAAACATATAGAAAGGCAGTTGAAATTCTTTCGTCTGTATTGGACAATTGGGTGCATGGCGGTGATGCATACTGTATCATTGCGGAGTTTGAGGAAAAGTTAAATGAAGCAATTAATGGATAAAAGATGATAGGTGTATAGACAAGCAGATTGCGAAACGCAGAAAAAGGAATAAGAACAGTAAAACACATAGAAAAAATGAAAAAGTATAAAGTTTTGTTTTGTGATATGGACGGGACGTTAATAGAAACTGCAAGCGGTGAGACGTTTCCAAATGGTATATGGGACATGAAGTTTAAGTTTGACGTCCTGGATGCAATAAAGAATCTGAATCCTAAAGTAATTTTTATCGTGACAAATCAAGGAGGGATAGAAAATGGTCTGTTTCCGGAATCATCCATCTATGTTAAATGTGAGTACGTGAATGAAAGTATAATAGATTATTGCGGCATTGATACACGTTTTAAATATTGCAGAGGTAACAGTAGAAGTAATCCTATGAGAAAGCCGAATATCGGAATGCTCAAAGAATTACTTAACAATTATATAGCATGGGGTAATGATTGTGAATTAAAAGATTGTTTGATGATTGGTGATGCAAGCGGACTTGAAGGGCAGTTTTCAGATAGTGATAAGAAAACAGCCGAGAATTTCGGTATAGACTATATGGATGTCAGCGAGTTTGTAAATGTTTACGGGAAAGGGGTATAATTATGGAAATAAAGAATGGAATAATAATAGACGGGGTGCTGCATGAATTGTGTGTTGGAATATGTGATGAGTGCTCATTACAAAATGAGTGTGATGATAGTTCAGAAATCATTTGCGATATAGCTTATGAAAACCCAAACATGGACCAGTGCTTTGTCAATCGTGGAAAAGTAACTGATATTAAGATAGATAAGGAGGAATAATTATGTGTAATTCAATAGAATGGGGCAGATGCGAAATATGTGGAAAAGAAACCCAGTTGGAACGTACTTATTTTTACTATCCAATTCATTGTGAATGTTGTGGCAATAAGGAAAACAGACATTTTGAAATGATAAGACATTGTAAAAAATGTCCTGCCCCTATGCCTAAAGAAATACATCCACTATGTAAGGCAATGGACGGTAAGACTTATCATGCGAGTGTTTCCAATATGCTTCCCATTGATATTCATGGAGAGTTTATTATAAATGAGCGAATAATTAAGGAGGAATAACTATGGGATTTACAACACCGTGCTTCATACGTAAAAATACCGAAACACTTAGAAAGAAGCTAGAAGAATTGGGATATGAAATACTTAATTCTGGTAATACAACATTAGATGAACATAATTATGACGGAAAGGGAAGCCATAAAAGTATCGAAGAAGGAAAAGCTATTATAACGTCTTATGGTAATTTATATGGAGTGATATATAATGTAGATACTGTCACTAAGAAAGGACGTATTGATTGCGGAACGAATGAAGAACTTTTCCTGGCTATCGCTGCATTAAGGGATGATACAGACAACAATCAATTATTCACTAATGGTAAGGGCGATTGGGGTATATACCGGGATGGCTCTGATGGAGGTTTGTCTGGAATGGATTTCTATGGGATGCCTAATGATTTTAACTTATCATATTATCACAAGGCTACCGTAAACGAACTGATTGAACATTTTAAAACAAAGGAGGAACAATGAAAGCAAGAGTAAAATCAACAGGAGTTTTGGTAGATGTAACTCCCCAATTAAACATCAACTCTCAACATAGCAAAGATTATTTATATGTATGCGATAACATGGTTTTCAAGGAATGCGAACTTGATTTTTCAGCTATCGACTGGGAACAGAGGCGATATGAACTAGCGAAAGATATTATTAAGGCTGTTATAGCAGAAGATCGTGGGGGTGATTCTGATGCAATCGTTAAATATGCGGTTAATTGCGCTGATGCACTAATTAAAAGATTAAAGGAGGTGAATAATGAATAGCATACAGACACAAACACTTTCCATTAACGGAGATGGAGGTGGTGAAGCGTATATTGACTTTTGCGATGGACAATTATGTGTTTCTTTATAGAAGGAAAACAGGCGGATTTTCACTTTGATCCTGTTACGTTAGGGATGTTTGCCCATGCTTATAAATTGCATTATGAATAGTGTGAAAATAATAGAAAGAATAACTATGAAAGTATTAAGAAATGAAACTCCTGTCGCTCGTAAAGAGCACAGGTGCAATTTTTGCGGTGGAGTAATTTCCGTTGGAGAAAAATACAACAGACAGACCAATGTTTATGACGGTTGTGTTTATGACTGGGTATCCCACTGTGAATGTTCCAAGTTAGCCTGTGAACTTGATATGTTTGATGATTGCGATGAAGGACTTGACGATGATGGATTTATTGATAGACTTAATCAGTATGTTTACGACAATCATTATGACGATAAAATAGATGATATTGCGAAGGATTGGCAATTACCACGTTATGAATTGGTAAAGAAAGTGTTGAATGAATTAAACAAGAAATAGTTATGACCGAAGAACTTGTAACATTAGAAACAGCAAAGTTGCTGAAAGAGAAAGGGTTTAATGAACCATGTATGATTGCTATGAATATTGAAGATGGTAGACAATATGGTACTAATAGAACAAATAGCGAGTTACCAATAAAAGTATGTTCCCATCCTACTCAATCCATTGCCCAAAAGTGGCTTCGTGAAACCAAAAATATTCATATATGTGTATATAACTGTGCCTGTGGTTATGGATACGAAATATCTAAAGCTGACAATGGAACTCATATAATCAGTTCTGCTTATAAAGGAACAAATGATGGAGAGGAATGGGATAGCTACGAGGAAGCACTTGAAGCAGGTTTACAGGAAGCATTAAAACTTATATGATTATGGAAATAGCAGAATCAATATTTAAATTCATCCTTGCCTCATTAAACGTTTGTGCTCTGGCATTTACTTTAATTTTGGTAAGCAAGTGGCATATACGCATGGAGAATAAGCTGGATGAAATAGAAAGATATGTCCGCCATGTGTCAGATCGTAACGATATTGTTTACATTAACCAGCTTTCAGAATTGCAAAGACTGTTGATAAAAGAGGAACGGTATGAGGAAGCTGACAAGATTGGGAAAATAATCAAGGACGAAGAAATTAAATTAGGAATAAGGGAATGAGTAATATTAATTTGAACGAACTACGGGATCGTGCTTATAAGACCGCCTGTGAGCACGGTTTCCATGATAAAGAATTGAGTAACGAACACTGCCTTTGCCTTATCGTTGGAGAGCTTATGGAAGCGGTAGAAGCGGATCGGAAAGGGAAACGTGCCGACAGAGAATCTTTCAAGTCTTCCTATGAGAATGAAGAGCCGCATTACAATGCCGATTTCAAGTATAGTTTTGAAAAATATATCAAAGACTGTGTGGGGGACGAGCTTGCTGATGCATGCATACGCCTGTTTGACTTGTGTGGGCTTCGTAAGATAGACATTAATGGTTTTACAGAGGAAATGATATACGAGGCAACGGAAAGCTGCAACGGGGAAACATTCACTGAAAGCATATACGCCATATCCACATTGCCAATTCGTTATTTTTATGAATATAATTATTCTTTTGAAAGTCAGATAGGTCATATGTTATTATCAATCATCGGGCTTGCCAAGCATATGAACATAGACCTTATATGGCATGTGGAGCAGAAGATGAGATACAATGAACTAAGACCTATGTTTAATGGAAAAAGATATTGATTATGCCACTGTTTATTTGTAGCAAATGTGGTTGTGTTGAGAATACAGCCACATCGGATTATTGGCCTGTTGTACATAAAATCTTTCCCATAGAGTATGATGCAAATATAAAGGAGTTTGAAGGAAAACCGTTGTGCTCGGAGTGTGGAAGATTGATATTTGACAGTAAAGGGGAAAATCCGCGTATGATACCGGGGAAGTGGCATGGAAAATTTCCCAAAAGACAAGCCACTGATGCTGAAAAGAGAATGGTAGATAGAAATGGCAGGTTTTAAAAAGAGAAAGGGATGCCTGCAACATCCCTTGAAAGGAAGCATTACGCAATTTTCTTGTCATCTACCAAGAAAGAAAAGTATTTTCCATGTTTAGGATAAATACGTTTGCCGTTCTTTACGATATATCGACAGAAAACACGAGTTTTGCCGCTTTCATCTTGCATTTGATTTTTCACACTAACACCTCCTTTCCGTTTTGCCTGCCAAGCTGCAAGACCAGCAAGCTGATAATCTGTTATACCCTGTCAAGCATAACAGAAAAAAAGCCCAAAGCTTGCAGGACAATGGGCTTAATTCTTTCTCAAGGAAATGAATAAGATTTTGCGAATGACAGTTCGCTGGATTGGAGGTGTTAGTTTCCAAATCAAATGCGATGCAAATATAGTTTGTATTGTAATAACAATGAAAACAATTAACTATTTTAATAACAATGTTAATAATTAGAACAATTATGAAGAATATTACCACTCTTGTGGTAATAGCCACAGTATTTGGGTGTAGCCACCCTATCGAAGATAAAGAATACCCAAAGATATACTATACTAGGCATAGCAGCATAACCTATCTTAATGACAGTATAGTAGTTGTCAGCACTCATGTAAGTGGGCTTGATAATTACGAAACAAAGATTATTAATTTAAAAAAGAAATAACTGAATTATGAAGAATAAAATAATATCCGGCATTATAGCTGCACTGTCTTTACCCGTATATTTTTCTCTACTTTGGGCTATTGATCAGTTCTTGTTAGTTAGAATTGTCTTAGTATTTGTAATGATAGCATGTATGATTGTATCGGTGTACAAGCTATCCAAACTTATTCTTGACGAACATTTTAAAAAACATGATAAGCGATGAAAACAATATTACTTACAATTATATGTATTATCGCCCTATTATGGGTTGGAGATCTCACAATTACATTTAAGCCGTTTTCCATCTCGTTGCCCGGTTGGTATAAGCCTGTAGGTATCCTTCTATTTTTTCTGTCAATGGCAGTATATACCACAGGGGAATATACTAAAGGCTATAAACAGGGTTTCGATGATGGGATAAAGGAATGTGTTGAAATACTTAAAAAGAAATGAATATAAATGTTAACTACTTCTAAACTAAAAATTTAGGGATTCAAATGCGAGCCCTTATAACTACTGGGAAAGCCACAATATTTTACCCAATCTTATGGCTTTTCCAGAGTCCTTTAACTTGTTTGAAATTACAGTTTGTGGATAATTGACAATCAATCTTCTGTTTTCAGAAAAACATTCTTCAATTCGTCTTTCCTTAAAGAGCCGTATCTTATAGCACGGTCAATACGTTTTCGAGCATTTCCGTCTTTAGCCTTTATAGTATTCTTAGAATTATCCTTAGATATAATTAGTTTGACCAGCTCATTCAGAGGAATAGGGGATGTCGTATCTCTATCCCAAATAGAAGTGAAAAAATCTTTTGCAGGTTTTCCCATAAGTAATTTCTTTTCCGTTTCATCACCAACTTTTTCAAAATGAAGGTAAGGCTCCGAAATAATATTGAAGTAGGGCAGGAGCGACTTCTCATCCGGTTCACTCACCATGCGAGTTTTTAGTAGTTTTAGATAGCGTCCTCCATTCCTTGTACGTCCTATGGCAAATACCCCGTCTGCAAAGTTAGACAATATCTTACTTCCTGCCATATTGGTTTTAGACAAGGGCTTCCATTCCTCAATCTTAGGCGTATGTGCTATCACCATGATACTGATTTTTAGCTCACGCTTCAATCTAGTGAGACCGTCCATAATAACTCCGGCATACTCTGCTTCCGCTGTCTGGGTGGATAGATATGAAAGATTGTCTAGTATCATAATCTTTGCTTTCGTGTCAAGCAATTTATCCTTTATCCCTTCAATTACGTTCATGCTGAACTCTTCGCTATCCACGTTATCAGATATGGTGCATCTGACAAGATTTTTAGGGAACTTGGCATTTTTATACCGTCTTGCAAGCTGCCTGTCCGAAAGCTCAAAATCGAAGTACAACACGGCTTGCGGTGGCATCTCCACTTCTGTACATTCGCTCTTCCCTTTAGCAATCTCGTAGGCTATCTGTGTGGCAAGAATAGACTTACCAATACCACTGTCAGCGAACAAGAAAACAAGCTCGTTCTCCCACCAAAAATCACCCCACAACCTATGGATAGGCGGTTTTTTCTTCCCATTCTCAATGACTGACTGCATATCGGAAGAGCTGAACAATGGTATTTGTTCAACCATATCGCCATCGTCAGGAATTGCAGAAGCGTTGTTCTCGAACCGTTCTATGTCGGATTGTATCTGTTCTTCTTCGGTCATACCTTATTACTAATTTATGATTACACACTCCCGTATTTGAACGAAGCAAAGCAATCTAATTCATCATAAACGAAAAAGCCAAGCCCGTCAAGAGTTTCCTTATCTTCGTCAGAAACTATACTTGGGTCAATATCAACGTAAAGTATATCGTGTTCGCAATATGTCGGGTACATTTTATTCTCGTACTTCAAGAATATCTGCAATGCCTTAATTAAATCTTCCATACTATATTCTTTTTAGCAGGTAGCGCAGTTTCCCACGCTGTCGTTTCTGTTCCTACACTTGGCAGGTCAGATGTTATTATTAGTCCATTCGCTTTTAGTTATACATTTCAACTGCTTGAATGTACCTGTAATCTTATTCTCACCATAAGAATACACGTAGCACGCACCATCACCAGTAATATTCACAGCAGAATTACCGCCGACATACAGCTTGCAGACATTACCTCTCTGTACATGGAACTCAACCTTTGAAGCCAACACAGTAGTAAGCGTGCAATCCTGCTCTATTTGCCCGTTATAATCAACGTACAGGCACGAAGTATATCCGTCCTTGCTCCTCTTCCATTTACCGTTTATATAGTCAGAAAACGTCCGTTTCATGTACTGAATATCCATACCGAATCCAAAGCTATGGGCATCTGCCAACAGCTCCACACCGTTTGAATCCAAAGCTATATCCATTAACGCTTCCTTACTTGTAGCTACGTCCCATTTATTCTTATATCCAGTGCAAAGACCGAGCATCATGGCATTACGTTTAAAAGAAAGCAAATCATTCATAAAATTGGAAATTTTTTTAGTTCAACTTCTATAAGCTCTTTTATCATCATTACGGCATTGTCCGAATCAGGAATGCTCTTATAAGTCTTTACTGATCGTATAATGTTACGTGCATGAATATGAGAATGCTTTTCTAACGCGCTGTACGACACCCCAAATCGGTCATGCGCAACCACAAATACGGCAGGTCTTGCCATCCTTTTTACGAACGGTATATTTGTCTTCCCTTCGTATAAAGACAATGGAGATATGAGCGAATATTTATCCTTGCAGAATGCTTTGTTTACGCAATCGCACACAATACGCTCAACCTTTCTTATAACGTCCGATTTTAAGCAATTTTCTCCTTCTGACATACTTTTCTATTATTTTCTTTTGGTCTTCATTAAGAATTTCACCCATAACATACATATTGCCAATAGTAGCCTTTCTAAAATCTACTTCCTTTTTCCCACATTTACCCATATTACAATCTACACCTTTTGAAACATTCGGTATTATCACATGGGTATTAGTGCATCCTTTTACGGGTATCGCCTTAAAGCTAAGAAACATATTACCGTTTCTCACCTTAATGCATCCTGTTTCTACATCGGGAATAAAAAGCCCCTTTGTCACTTCTCCGGTCTGCTTGTCCTTGAATGACACCCATTTCACACCAGGATGCCGTTCCATCTTTATATAGATGTGATATACATTGTCCGGGTTATACCTGTCCTTCCTCGGTTTTAGTTCCATCGTCAAACATCTCCTCCGCTTCTTCTGCTATGATAGCCTTTTGTTCAAATTCCGCATTAGCTTTCAAGTCTTCTTCAGGCGGCGTAGTGTTCATTGCTTTATTCAAATCTTTCATCTGACCTTCCATCCACTTCATATAATTTTCGGCTTCTTTCTGTGCGTCGTTAATATCTGTGAACACAGTCATTGGCTTTATAAGGTTTGCTTCAGTCAACACTTTCATACCGTCCAAGAACTCCTTGTTGGTGGAAGTAGTTTCCCCGAACATTTCATTCTCCTTGCCTTTGATGGATTTCTTGAAGTCCACCATATACTTCAACCATGCATAGAGGGATGTTTCATGCGCCACACCGTCCAATCCTACTGCGTATGGAGTAGTGAACACCCGGAATCCTGTGTAGTTCTTAAAACAGGCATATCCTTTCGTGATTACAATCTCAAACGAACCGAAGTTTTCTCTCTCCAGCACATCTTTTTCTTCTATGATAAACTCAAAGCCTTTGGTTTCTTTCTTCTTTGCCATAGTTATTCTTCTTTTAAATCCTTAAACTTACCACTTTTCACATTCCAAATGCAATTAGCAGCCCATTCGATAAGGTACGCCCTCGCTTCTCCATCGTCAAAGTTAAACCCATTCAATCCAAACGAATCGGATATGAAGTCCGTGATATGGCTTGCTCCGTGGGCAGCCGTTCCGACAGACAATCTGTCTTTCCTGAATATCCCGCAAAAGATACCTATCCAACCGCTTTCCTTGTCGCTTACAGGATAGCAAGACGCAACGGTAGTCGTGCTGTTCCACGATTCTTCGGCATCAAAATCTATTCGTTCATTCTTATTGTTTAGCAGCCAAAACTTATCTTTTACATCTTCAAATGACGGATTTACGCTTACCCACAATCTAAATGGGTATATTGTTGGGCTAAACTCGTGTATTTGGTGTTTCTTATCTGTCATATTTATTATTCATTTATGATTACATACTTCCGTATTTGAACGAAGCAAAACAATCATTTTCATCATCAACGAAAAAACCAAGTTCATCAAGGACTTTCTTGTCCTCATCAGAAACAACGCTCGGGTCAACATCAACATAAAGAATATCATGCTCGCAAAATGTAGGGTAATTTTTATTACCGTACTTTAAGAATATCTGCAACGCCTTAATTAAATCTTCCATGATTATTCCTCCTTTCTCGCGTTCCTACCTCTTCTCTGCTTGAACGCTTCCTTAGCGTCCTCTACCTCAATAACACACTCTCCTTCGTCCTCAACGGTGGCAATGGCTTCGTTATCTTTTAGTTCTTCCTCAATAACAGGATTAACCGCTTCCTCCGCTTCTTCCACAACAGACTTCCCGAATCTAGGTTTCTCTTGGTTCATGTTCAGCTTCTGCATATCCATTGCGTACTGCAACTGGTACGCCTTGAACTTTTCATCGTCCGAGTCAATGATTTCATCCGCATAGCCAGCATAGTGCATGGCGATAGTTCGTCTGTTTGCTTTCATAGCCATTCCCAACGCTTCTTCATCTACGTACATATACGGATGGATGGAAATAAGCCCATCAATAGGAGAAAGCCGTCCGAATGTCTTCTTGTACTGGATAAGTCCGTCTGCCCTCTGCTCCACAATGGCGTAGGCATTCATGAGGTTCTTTTTTTTGATAAGAGCGATAGCCAATATCCAAGTAAGCCCCAGTTCGGGATTGAACTTCTTTGGCAAGTCTTTCAGCTTGGCGAAAGACAATGCTTCTGATAAGGTCTCTGTTTCTAAAAACATAGCAATATAGAATTTAATTTTATTCGTTAGGAAATTGTTCGTCATATCCGAAGGAATGTCCGTAAACGTTCTTGAACGTAAACGTCACTTCCTTGTATTTCTGTCCGTAAAGGGTGTCGCTTTTAGGCTCTGTGGCTCCTGAAAGGTACATCAGAACCTTTCTCTTTCTCGCTGTATCACGGTAGGCAATCTTGGAACCAGTAATGAAAGCCATAAAGTCACGGTAAGACTTATCATCCTTGGTATCATCCTCCAAGAATATCAATGTCAGTTTTATAGTTGTCTGCTTGTATGCCGGTGTGCTGGAAACATACACTTCAGCCTTGCTTGTCTCGGCAAAATCCTCTGCATACATATTTGTAGGCTCTCCATACGAATTAAGGCCTGTACATTCTTTATACCTCAAACCGAGAAAATCTGTTTCCAAGTCTTTCCAACCGGCACCAAGCTCACCGTAACGCATCATATAAAACTTATAGTCATTCATATTATAATATTATAATACACGCAAATATAATTAATTAAATTCATATATTAAAGCTTTACTTTAATATTTATCACTATGATATATTTAAATCCGTTTCAACATTAAGTTTTTAATCTTAAAAGTAAAAGAATACTTGAAGTATGCCTTGTATTGCATAGTACTACATCATTGCATATTAGACATACCCTATATAAATAAAGGAAAAATGTCTAATCCAAAACCCATAGAAAGAAAGTAACATAAAGAAAGAGTGAGCACAGCGAACACCTCACTCCCTTTGTTTATTTAAATAATCAAAGGGGAATAAAAGCAATCTGAATAGGAAAGCATCAACGTAAAACATGAATATCGATATAATGATAAATAATATTATTTTACATAACAAATTAAGTTGTGTATATGAAAAAATGCAACATTGTAAAGGCGTGAAAATTCAGAAAAAAATAAAAAAAATCGGGAGAGGGCGGATGTTTACGGATGTATTGGCATAGGGGGGGGTGGGGTATACCTGCAACACATTGCAACGCTCGTTTGATTCGTTGTATACGGCTTTAATAAAGGCAATATAGGGCAAAGATAGGTGTAGGCGATACATTGTGAAGATGAAAGCAAAAGGGCTTAATATTGCACTGATTAGGCTTCTAATTGTATGTTATTTAACATGTAATATTTTTATGTTTGTTTACAAATTTAGTAGGTAAATATTTGGTAGAATGGTAACTTTTTTGCACCTTTGTATTGTGAAAAGGAAAGGATATCACATAGTACTAACACAAGATATCCGATTACTTTCACAAGGATAAGCGTAAAGCGAAGCATGTACGTTGACATCCAAAAGCGTGTTATTAAATGTTGGAATAAAAAGAGAGCCTTAACACGGCAATGTTAAAGCTCTCAAAGGATCGAAATACTAAAGTACCTCATTCCTATCACACGGAGCAAAGGTACTTCTCTATTCTGATTATTGCAAATATTCTTCCATTTATTTTTTTGGTTTACTGATATTACGATAATATACAGCTATTGAGTGTATAGGCTGTATTGGTATTAGTAGGCTATTAATCACGCTGTAAGTTTGAATTATTAACAATTTAAATATAACAGTTATGAAAGCAATGAATTTCTACACACAAAACGGTTGGGCCGGTTCAAATTATGACAGCAAGTTAAGTACAAAGGAAATCGCCGCAAAAGTTAGGTCTTATGCAAAGAAGAATTTCCCGGGTTTTAAATTCTCTGTTCGCTCTGAATGGAGCATGTACACTGATTCAATGTATATCGAATTAAAATCCGGCCCTTGTGTTCCTTTTGTTGCAGGATCAAGAAGCGCGGAACGTGGTTATATGTCTACAATGTCAACCGTAAAAGGCTGGGAAAATGAGTTAACGCCGGAAATGTTCAAGGTGTTGGACGCTGTTACAACGTATGCAAATTCTTTCCGTTACGATGATAGCGACGGTATGCAAGATTATTACGATACTAATTTTTATTTGAAAATCAAAGTTAGCGACGAATATAAGGTTATAGAGCCGAAGGCAAAGAAAAGCAGCGTTAAGCCTGAAAAGGTTGAGGAAGCCAAAGAAGTGGAAGCCGTGACGGTTGAAGATCTGGAAATGGTGGATTATTCCGAAAAAGCTATTGCGGTGTTTGGCGATACGAAGGCTATCAAAGAGCAATTAAAGGAATTAGGCGGACGCTTTAACCCGGCTTTAAACTACAACGGGGAAAAGCGTGCCGGATGGATATTCAGTAAGAAGAAAGCGGACGAAGTGCGCAACCTGATGGCTTCCGAAAAGGTGGAAGCCGTGGAAGAACTTCCGGCGCCTTCTGAAGAAATATACATCCCGGAATTAGAGGAAGAAACGAAACAACCGGAGAAGTTAGGTAATATCCATTTAATCGAAACGGGCAACTTTAACGGCGTGCGCTATTACAACATTGAAGGCGCTGGAATCATAACCAGTGCGAAAGTACGCGAGGGCATACAGCCGGGCGATGTTTTCAACGTATACACAGCAGAGGATCGCAAATACGGCGTAACCTATGACGGTGTAAGCCTGGAAAGCAGTTTAAAAAACGATCTGCCCGGTATAATTGAGTTTAACGGCAAAATAGAATCGGGCACTCTTAGCGCTTCATCACATTATACCCCGCTTGCTGAAGGAGTGGAATTTTATGAGAAGGAAGTAAAGGGAAAGCGTTACACCGTCAAGGACAAACCGTTAAATCTTGGATATTACGGCATATTAGATAATTTGGACAACTGTATAATAGAATGCTATCCGACTAAGGAAGAAGCCGAAAAAGAGGCGGAAATACTTAACGGGTTTACGGATGGTAACGGACGATTAAAGACGGTCATTTAATTAGCTGAATATGGTTTTGTTGGTTTTGTTATTCGGTGCTGTGATATTCATTTCCGGCACCGACAGGGATAAGCTACGCGAATTTATAAACAAAAGTGATGAATCAGATAAATAATAATAATATGAATAGCGAAACGATCATAATGCTTAAAAGGGAGTTACAAGCGTATTATAACAATGCGAGTAAAGGCGGTGCATACAGACGTAGAAACATGATACTGTTACGTTGGGACATTCGCAAACTGGAAGAATCGAACAAGGTTAACATCGGAATGTGCAAAGACAAAATACAATAAAAATATATTGCCACAATTAGCATAAGAGCACGTTGAGGTTACGACCAGCGTTCAAATGATGCCCCGGCAGTAATACGGCTGCCGGGTAGGCGATAGGTAAGAATGAACGAATAAATTTAATTAAGGAGGAAATAATATGTTCATGATTTGCGTCTTGATTTGGTTAGCTGTTGGAGTAGGTAAGGAGCTGACAGGAAATAACGGTTTTTAATCCGAATTATCCGCCAAAGGTTCAACGCCTTGCAAGTGGTGCAAGTTCCATGGGCGGAACTATTATTTATAATTAAATGATTGAATTATGAAACAAATTGCAATTTTGGCTTTATTATCATTGAGCCTATCATCATGTAGTGAATACTTCGATAAACAACATAATGATAATGAACTAAAGAAAAAGTATTCTTTCGCATTAAATTACTATGTTGAAAGATTGTCCGAAACCGGAAATGAAATGGCTAAAATTAGCTATTATAATTGTCCGTTATTTGAATCATATAGAGATAGTGTGAACAAATACACAAGACTTTTAAATGAACTTGATTACTAACTTAAAAACAAAAGAATATGGGAACGAACAAACAACTAAGTATTAAGCAAATAATTTGCTATAACATTATAGCAGCCGAAAAAGTTGCCGGGGATGTGTGTCAAGGTCTTGCCATCAAGCTGGCGAAAGCGTTTATATACGATAGCCGTGATATTGATGCCGATGAAATCTCATACATTAGCCAACAATGCGAAATTGCGCTTCAAAATATATCCGAATTAGGGCTTACAGAAGCCAAGAACAACGAAACGAATAATATAATAGCGAATTTAATCTAAGGAGGGGAAATTTATGAAAGTAGTAGAATATGGTCGTGTATCCACTGACAAACAAACATTGGAGCAACAAAACAGAACCGTCCAAGAATGGTTGAAAAGAAACGGTTTAAAATCCGACATTGTGATAACGGAAGAAGGAATATCCGGCGGTGTAACCTATAAGAAACGGAAATTAGGAACTGATGTACTTCCATTACTGGAGGCTGGAGACATGCTGATAGTAGCCGAAATTTCCCGTTTGGGGCGTTCTATGAGCGATTTAAACAAACTTATCAATGATGAACTAAAACCGCGTAAAATTCGTCTTGTAATCGTCCAAATGGGCATTGATTTGAATTGTGGTATGATAAAAGCGATGGACGAAATGATTTTGTTCGCTTTCTCCTTTGCTGCGGAACTCGAACGAGAACTTATACAGGAACGAACTAAATCAGCATTGGAAGTAAAGAAAAAACAAATTGAGGAAAACGGTTATTTCATTTCCAAAGCTGGAAACAAATGTACATCATTAGGCGGTACTACATCAGGTCAGGCAAAAGGCGGTAAGGCGAACGGGGAAAAGCGGAGGAAAGAAGCGATGAACGATGAAAAAAACAATATGATAGCCGCCATGTTGGAAGGCTGCAATACTCCGCAAGATATTGACAAGGTAGTTGAACGATTGAACGCAAGGGGTATTTTGACAAAGACCGGGCTGCCCTTTACCCGAAATCGCCTAACTGCCCTACGGACTAAGATTAATAGACGCACTGAATATATTCAAAGTATGCTTTAAAACATACTTTGTGAAACGAATTACTGATTTGTGAACGATATATCAAAAAGTTATGCTATTTTTGTTCCAAATAATTAAGAATAATATGACAAAATTTGACAAACAAAAGCTGACCGAAATTGTTTTGTATATTCTAAACAAGACAAAAGGATTGGATTATTATCACGTATTCAAAGTGATATATTTTGCAAATATTTCATATCTGGCAAAGTATGGTTTCCGCATGACTACTGATGAATTTTGTGCTTTGCCTGACGGTCCGGTTCCTTCTATTCTATATAACTGCATCAAGAACGATTGTTATTGCGACAAAGAACTTAAGGCCATGATAGACGGAAGCGTATCAAAGGGAGACTGTGATGCGTATTATATGCTGACTGCAAAAAGGGAGGCTGATTTGGATTACCTGTCAAAAGCCGATATTGAGGAAATCGACAGGTCAATAGAAAAAAACGCCTATTTGCCATATGGAGAGTTAAGAGAAAAATCACATGGAGAAGAATGGAACAGAGCTTATAGCAATTCAGGGAAAAAAGTAATGGACGTTTTAGGTATGGCAAAAGACGGAATGGCTACCAACGATATGTTGGATTATATTAAAGAAAATCTCTCCATAGAATCCGCATTATTATGACAAGCATAGGAGATCTTCTTGGTGACTTGGGGGACAAGCTCATACAAAACAATATAAAAGTTGGGGATGTTTATATGCTTGCACTTGACGGTAGTAATGGCATAACCCCAAAAAACGGAGACAATACACGTGATAAATTTTTCGTAGTGCTTGGCTTTGATGAAAACGGAGACATAATAGGAGGTTTGGTAATAAATTCTAAAATAAACCGTAATCTCCCTGATATTCTGACTGATTATTATTTGCCCATAACGGTAAAACAGTGTCCATTCCTGTTATACGATTCATTTGTCAACTGTACCAATCTTATAAGAGCTAAAAGGGATAAATTCAACAGGAATACTTATAGAGGAAATATCAATAACAAAAGCGAATTGATGAAGCAGATTATTGAGACTGTAAAAGAAAGTCCTACTATAAGTAGAAAAATGCTAAAAGAATTTGGCGTTATCAAATAAGATTTTCCCCACCGAATTATTTTGGTGGGGATTTTTGTGTTATATAGCATATTCTTTTTCTTGACACGAGACTTAATTATTATATATTAGTTTATTAATTTTGCAGCGTTTTAATAAAAAGTTATATAATCATGAAGAAAATTTTGTTTTTACTGGCAATGTTGCCTATGTTGGTGTTTACCGCTTGTTCGGATGATGATGAAAACAGCTTGTCACTGGATAAGTCGGAAATTTCATTGTATTATGAGGATGAGATTAAGTTAATCGCTTCCGATAATGTTACATGGAGTTCAGAGGATGAGTTTGTGGCGAAGGTTAGTAGTAACGGTATTGTTGAAGGCGGTCATGTTGGAAAAACTTTTATTGTAGCTTCCAATGGTGCTGAAACTGTAAAGTGTGCCGTAGAAGTGAAACCGAAATATAATACATTTGTTGAACCTGTGTTGGACTTTGGAGCAAATAAGGCTGATATAAAGGCTAAGGAGAAAAGGGAACTTGTAACTGATAATGCTACGTCCTTGGGATATAAGGATAGTAAGGATGGTGTTGCTATCATATACACATTCAAAAACGGTAAGATGAACGCTTGTGGATTTGGATTGCAATATAAATACACAGATGATATTATGGATTTTCTGTTGGAAAGATATGCTCCTGCTACAATGAATAATGATAAAGACATGTTTATTTTCGTAAACGGTATGTCTGGCAAGTGGGATATGATGGTTGCTCTTACGGTTCAGAGCGGAATGATACAAGTAATGTACGCACCAAAAGACGCTACATCTAAGAGTATTTCAAATGAAGTTCCTAATATGATGGAACATGCGAGAATGATATTGGAGTAATTGGAGTTAATAAAATTAATCTATAAAGCCACGGTAAACCCTATCGTGGCTTTTTTATGTAAAAAACATACAGTAAAGTTTTGCCGTTACAAAAATTATGCGTTACTTTGCAGTGCTTAATACAACATAATAATTCTTGGGCAAAATAAAGCGAATACATTTTGTACAAGATATTGGGAAACCCTCTAAGGTGGCAGAAAGGAAACAATCTGCAACTTCTATGCCCTGCGTATGTTGTGTTAAGCACACCTACGGAGGGTTTCTTTTTATCATATTCGTTATAAATATGCTTAACACAACGAATGAACTGATTCCTATTAGTGATAACAACGGTAAGAAAGCCGTTAATGCACGTGATTTACATGCTTTTCTTGAAAGTAAAAGAGATTTTTCAACGTGGATTAAAGACCGTATTAAATCTTATGATTTTATTGAAGGTGTTGATTATCAATCATTCACCGAAATTGTGGAGCGAGAAATAGGAGCTACGACACGAATCGAATACGCTCTCTCAATCAGCATGGCAAAAGAACTATCCATGATTGAGAATAACGAGCGTGGGAAGCAAGCGAGAAAATACTTTATCGCATGTGAGGAAAACAAGCACGAGCTTTCCCGAAAAGAACTTGCCTTAATGGTGGTTCAAGCCGAAGAAGAGAAAGAACGCTTGGCTTTGGAGAATGAAAAGCAGCAGAAACAAATAGAGAAACTCCAGCCCAAAGCCGACTTTGCTGACAAAGCCTTTGCGATGGAAGGAAAGTGCGACATAGGACAGGCAGCAAAGATACTCGGGCTACCTTTCGGAAGAAACACTCTTTTTAAGAAGTTAAGAGAGTTGGGAGTATTCTTTGCCAATCGCAATGAACCAAAACAAAAATACATTGATGCAGGATATTTCGAGATGAAAGAAAAGCCCGTCCCACGTGAAAATCACCCTGGATTTATAGTAATGGTAGTGCTTTGCACGCAGAAAGGTTTGGCTTACATCAATCACCTGTTTGGTGGTAAACCGTCTGACGGAAAACTTGCGAGAATAGTATAATCAATCAAACATAGTGTATGATTATAGCACTTCATTGACATGGAGTGCATAACTTTCACACCCAAAAACGCAACATTGTTAATTTTTAGAAGTATGGAAACAAATAACGAAAACAAGAAAGAATACGATTTTACTTCACTTACTAAGTATTTTAACGAGTGGCAATCACCCAAGCAACTTGCGGATGATATAGCACGTGTGCTTTTCAATTATGCCACACTGATAGACTGTAATACCATAGATGAGTTCAAAAACGATGTGGTTACACTGCAATGTATCTACAAAGAAATAAATAGGATATCCGAGAAATAGTATTGGATTATGAATATTGCCACATGTTAGTATAGACACACGTTGAGGTTTCGACCAACGTTCAAATCAAAAGGCACTTTACTTATTGCAAGTGGAGTGCCTTTCATTACAGGCACAACGATATCACCCTTGCCAACACGACAAAGGGTATCAGTCTATAAATGAACCTCTCTATACGTTCCATCGCATCACAGCAAGTAAACGACAGAAATACCAGTGAGGCACATCATCAGCATGTTCAAGCAATATGTTCAACTTATCTTCTTCCATATTCTGTTAACATAAAAAAAGCGGTAAAACCCGTTGGGGATTACCGCTTAATGCTAAATAGTTACTTTATTTTGCGTTTTTGAATATTTAATTTTATCTTTGCGCCATGAAGATAGCCCTTGATACATTGAAAGGCTACGTTGACCGTAGCTCACTAGTGTAGATGTATGGGGGGTATCTTTTTTTGCACCTTTAGATTGCAGAACAAAACTACAATTCGAAAAAATTATTTATCAATCTTTTTCATTTCCTTTGCTGTCATTTTAAGAGCTTTTTTAATTATAGGCAATTCTTTTTCTTGTGGCAACTGTTCAGGTTTGCGCCCAGTATTTTGTTCTACTATATTTCGGACTTGTCTTCCAACAGTATAGTGTGTTTGTTCTAAATTAGCTTGTCCAGATATTTGTTTACTCTTTATAAGCTCTTCGGTTTGGGTAACACGGAATAGATTGGCAGCAAGTTCGGTACGGCTCATTCTGTCAAATAGCTTTCCTTTTTTAACGCCACGTTTCTTTTCAAGCTTCCACGATTCCATATTATACATACCCAGATAACCTGCATTTTGAAACTTTGCATAATCAGTAACATTTGCGGCTTTTGCTGTTGAAGCGAGAGATTTGTTTCCATCTGCAAGTTCTTCACGTATTAGCACGCGGTCTATTTCCTGATTGTTTTCAATGTATAATTCAAATTTTCGTGTTTGCTGTGCGAAATAAGCTTGCGCCAATGCTACTTCTGGCTTCTTTGGATCGCCATTCATAGCAGCAAGATAACACGCAAAACGTGTAAGTTTGAAGTCTTGGAACTCAACACCATTATTATTGCGTTTCACAGCTATTATATTTTCATAATGAGGAATGTTGAGCGAAACAAAAGCCTTTGTCGCGCGGTCAAGAACTTTACAAAATGCTTTCATATCATTATATCCAAGCATAACCATTACTTCTGAGGCCCACCAATAAACGATGCCGTTTTGGTTTTTAAAGTCTTCAAAAGAAAGAATCGCATTGTTGTTTTCTTGTTCCATTTCCATCTATAATTTAAAATTCGGCTCAAAGATAGAATAAAGTATTTGTTATTCCAATAATATCATATAATTAAGATATATAATTTTATTGGATTTATGTATATAATTTCACGACTATTTTGTAAAAACGGTAATTCCAACAAGTCAAAGAACGCTTCTGTTCGATTATTATTTTTCCATTCCCTTTCTGCAATGTTCACATAAGAACTTTTTGGCTACAGGGAACATCTTTTGACCGACATATCCACTGAGATATTGCGCTTCCTCTCCATAAGGATCAATCCCGAAAGCCTTGGAGATATGCCGGCACAAATGACCTTTTTCGTGGTCCCACGAATTTTGAAACTCTTCGGGGGTAGAGGTTAGTGAGATAACCATTACTGTCTCTCTTCTCCTGTAGTCCGAATAGGTTAGACCGGTATTCATTCTGCCTTCAGTCAGATTGCGATACGCACGCTTGAGGGAATCCCCCCTGCATCCTATACGGTACAGGTCCATAATGATCCGATCCGCCCAATAGGTGTGTACCGCATAATACACTTTGACGTGCCAGTCCCCATATTTTGGTATGTAGAACTCCTGAACAATCATATCACATCCGACCAGATTACAGGAATCCCTTTACCTATACAGGTGGCAAAGAACTCGTCAAACGCCCTGCAAGGATCGCCATCAATATCATCAAGGTAGCACTTTATATGCTTGCACAAATGTGCCTCGTCAACCAATGATTTTTTATAGAAATCCGCTTTCAGCATGTTTGCGACATAAGCAACGTCATAACCCTTGTCGTGCTCGATGGTAATTCCGTTCGCTTTCAGCATATCGTCCACTTCGTCTTTGCTCCACGGCTCCAACTTTTTTTCTTTACCCGTGGTTTCGTCTTTCACTTTCATTTTTGAGACGGCCCATTCATAAAGTTTCTTGCTGAAATGAAAGCCGTATGCTTCCAGATATTCCCTCATGCCAGATGGGAATCTGCTGTATGTATCCAATCTCTGTTCCATAACCTTTGTTTAAAAAGAGGGGCATTCCACCCCTCCACCATTAATAAAACTCACCGTTGGCGCGTCTGCGTCTGCGTTCTCCCATGTCATCCATGCGGGGATATTCAGGGAAATAGCCGGGATATCTGCGTTCTCCCATACCTGATCCTGAATAATTTCTTCCGCCATCACGGAAGCCCATGTCTCCATGAATCTCTCTCATGGCCTTTTCGTAACCGTGGCGGCAGCCTTCCTTGTAGGCTTCTTCCACCTCGTCACCTCTCATTCCGAAGCCGCGTCCGTAATCGTCACGCCCTTCTTCTAATATTTCCCACATTCCCATAATCATTTCTTTGTTTTGGATGTTTCAACCACTCCGAGCTGTTCCATAAGCCGTTTGTTCAATTCCATAAGGTCAGACATGTTCTTGCTCATTTCCGACATTTGCCCTTTCAGAGAGGATATTTCCTGCTCCTGACGTTGTTTCTCGGCAAATTCAGGGTTCAAGAGCGTAAGCATCTTGTCACACCCTGCAATGACGGAATTGTGAAAATCCATGCTGTTGATGATGTCTATGCTTTTCTGTTTCATAGAAGCGACCTCGTTATTCATCGCATCACGTGAGCATGACACTACGATATTGCCGTTCTGTCCGAAGTCGGCTATATCCATGCCGGCAGGAAGATTTTGGAAAGTCGTGTTCTGCCCGTTGATACAGACAACAACATCCACAACCATTTCCATTTGGGGCAACTGTCCCATAGGGGATGCCATAGGATATTTCGGCTTGGGAGCGGAAACGCTGACTACCGGGCCGTATTCGATAAACGGGTTAGCATCCTTATGAAGTATATATAACTGGTTATTGGTACGAAGTGATTGAAACATATTGGTTTAATTTTAATAGGGTGCCAAGAACCCCGGCACCCGTGTTAACTACTTGCTTTTGCTTGACATTGCTTCTGCCGTTGCAGCCGGAGTAGCGGTAGGTCTGTATCCGCCATTAACAAGGAACAGCTCGTTGGTGTATTTGTTATAGTGGATTTCATAAATACCGGTTCCGGCAAGGTTGGCAACCGTAATAGGCTCGTTGTTGTAAGCTAACAACGGTCTTGTATCCCCGTTGGTCCCTATCAATATAGGCAGCGTGGCAGTCGTGCCGGCAGGGATCGCCTGACGAAGATTGACATAGAACCCTCCGACATAATCCCTGTTGCGGAACGCATGGTTAGGAAGCTCCAAAGTCACATTCTCAGTACCGACTGTTACAGCCACCGTAGGAAGAGTGTTGTAATTCACTCTGCCAAGGGAGGGAAACGGGAACGGAAATCCTGTAAAAAAGTTAGGCCACATATCTACCTCCTTTCTCACCGGATTAACCCCAGTAGTTATTGCAACCGCATCCGTAACCACCACGGCCATATACAGCATCACCTGCATAAGCACCGTATGCTGCGGCACGATATGTATCCACGTTCACACCTACAATATTAGGGTATTGTACCGGGACAGTGTTAGGTAATTTACATTTTATACCATCAACATCGCTCTGCAATGCCTGCAATCCGGCTGCTAAAGGAGCGATCTGTTGTCCTACCGCACTCAGGATAGTGGCGTTCTGGTTACGCTGAGAGATTTCGGCTGTCAAAGTAGCCTTTTCCGCAGTAAGAGATGCGATCTTGTCCTGCAATGCCTGATTCTGAATAGCGTCAAGTTTGGCAAGGATGGCATTCGTGTTGGCTGTCGCACCATCACGCAATGACAATGTGTTCTGGTTAGCAGTGTTGACTAATGTGTTAGTCTGGTTGCACATTGCAAGCTGGTTCTCGTATCCCTGTGTGGTTACAAGCTGTTTCATGTCGCAGCAACAGCTACAGATCTGAGATGTCAGAGCGTTGTTACCTTGCATGATCGCAGTGAGGATACTGTTGGTGTTCTGGCCCATTTGGTTGCCGAGACCGCAGATAGCCTGTGATACAGAGTTAATACCGGCAAGGATTTGGTCTGATGATGTGTTCACAGCTTGTGCTAATGCTGCAATGTCGACACCGTTTCGGTTAAGTGTCTGCATGATCATTTCTCTTCCTTCGTTCGCTCCTTGGTTGTTGTTGCCACCAAATCCGAAGTTCCCGTTACCGAAGATGGCTGCAATCACAATCAATGCGATGATGTCCTGAAAACCGCCATTGTTTCCGAAGAAACCTCCGTTTCCGTTTCCTCCCATCAGCCCCATCAGATAGCCAGTGTCAATTCCACGGTTCTGCAAGGACGGAAGAATGGACGCAAGCAGGCCATTGTTTGCGCCGGTTCCACCGTCTTGGTTAAAAACATAAGTTCGTTCCATAAGTATTTGTATTTTGTATCCGGTCAAAATCGACCGTGCACAAAAGTATATAGATCATAACTCATGGAAAATCAGTTGTTTCCCAACAAATTCTTTATATCGTCCCAATATATTCTCATCATTTTCCCACTCTCCATCCTCTCATGGAAATTGGATATCATGTAGTTGACAGCACGTTTGGTCTTATGGATATGAGCGGCTATTTGTGAAGGGTACATACCGCTTTCGAAAAGAAAAAATACAAGAAGATACCGGGCATCCACTGTTTCCATATTCTTATCAGACGATAATATTTGGTCTACAGACACTTCTGTTTCTTTTGAAACAATATTAATTATTTTGGCAAAGATTTCTGACTTGCACATGTTTTTTCTAATTTTTTATTCTTATCTTTGCCATGCCACATAAAACAAGATATATCGATGAACAAAGCATAAGACATTTTGTTGAAGATATTTAGCCTCCAACGTGCAGTGTCTTATGCTTTTATCATGTTTTTATGTGGCAATATTAATATGAGCGTTGGGGGCTTTTTTTTGATTCTAAGCCCCTGAAAGAATTACTTTTGTTATGAGTTTTTCTATTATGTGCCACGCTTCTACCTGTGGCATTTTGGTTACTATTTCATCTTGCACCTCCCTTCTTCTTTATCAGCCAAATGACTACGATTAGTAATATTAATATAATACCTATTGAAAACTCTCCTAGTTCTAATTTCGTCTTCTGCCACCATGTTAATTCCTTCTCCACAGGGTAGGGGACTTCTAACTCTTTCTCCTTCTCTATATAGGCTGTATCGCGAATCATCCTGTCACGGTAGACTATATGCCACTTGTCAACAAACACTGAATCGCCTTTCTCTTTTATATGGACAGAATCCTTAATGTAGATGGAATCACGCTCATGCATGGTAAGATAAAGACTGTCAGTCCTTATAGTTTCTACCGGGACATACCTTATGCTCCGGCATGATCCAAACAGCAATAGCAATGCTATCCCTACCGCAATCCATATATAGACTCTCTGTTTCATCCCTCAAATTTTATATCATTTATACGGTTCATCCAGCCCCGTTTGAACTTGTTGTTTGCTGGGCGTTTCCGGCATATATCCTCGATGAAATCAAACCGTGCAATCTTGATCTGGTCAAACAATTCACGGGGATTACGGGAATTTACTGCGGCGAGTGTCTTAGGCCCGACAATGCCATCAGGAATCACACCAACCAAATCCTGCGGTACTTTAATACCATGTACCCCAGAAGCCCATACAAAATCGCATACTATCTCTGCTATACTTTGGCTTCTTATTTCATCCGCATTCCATCTATCCCAATACAACATCTTCAAGATACTTTTCCAATCGTTATATGACAAATCCATCAACCTTCCGGTCGTAGGTTTTGGATAACCTTTTCTACGACAATATTCCTCATAGGTAGCCATTGTCACACCTACCATAGTTTGTCCTCCTAAATCATCGGGATCATCAGCCCATCCTGTTTTTCTTGCTCTTTGAAAAAGAGACTCATTGGTTTCATTGCTTTTCTTACTTATACCAGCTTCCCATTTTATAAGAAATGGTATGAAATGTTCAATATTAGCCATTTTTCTTTTCCTCCTTATCTTTAAATTATAAAATTACTATTATTTTTGTCGCAAAAAATATGGACTTATCAGAACTTATTAGAAGCTATACTCCTGAACAGAAAAATGTGTTCAGTGCTTTTCTCATCCAACTACCATTAATATTTACTATAATGTATTTATACATACCTGCTTTTAAATCCTTAGAGCTTTATTTGCAAGTAATTTTTGCCATATCTGCGTCTACATTATCTATTTATTATTCTTTTTGTTTGTTATGTTTATGCTCCGTTTGTTCCCGATACAGGTTTAATATGGAAATACCTATACTTATTATGCCAACATTGACAGCTGCATTTCTTTTACTGCGTTCGCCAGAAAGCTATTTAAACGGGCATGAATATGTATTAAGAATAGCGCTTAAATGCACGTCATATTTCTATGGATTCATCGGAATTACAGGATTCTTTTACCGAAAATGCGTAGATTATGGCATAAAGTGCAAAAGGCGCAATAAAAATAAAATCAATTAAACTCATTTCTTTTCCTCCTTTTTATTTTCTGTTATTATTTCATTTATATCCTCTTTTTCTACATCAAGCACCTTCTTACCAAACAGACCTAACGCCTTAAGCATATTAAAGCTGTATCCTTTGGGCTTCAATATATTTGATATGATAGAGCAAAATTCAATGAAGCAAACTAACAAACAGGAGTATATGTCTATATCCCATTTGCTGCCGGATGCAATGTTTATCATGACAACCATACAAACAAAGGCGAAGTAGGTTACAAGTTTACCCATTGTGCGGCGTATTGCACTAGAGAAACGAACCTTTTCGCCCATTAAAAGGCTTTTCCTTATTCCAAAAGCCAAATCACATATCACTACTGCAAATGATACAATAATCCAAGGTATCATGTGCTCCAATGATTCTGCTATAAAACCGCTTACTATTACGGAGAAGCCACCCGGTATGGCTTGGGTCGTTATACTATCTCTTACCATCAGAATGATTATTTAAATGTATTAAATTAATTAGTCACTTATGAATACTCTTAGTCCTGCTCCCCTTGAATTTGAATTTGGTGCGAATACACGGTCTATTCTATCTGAAATAATCTCCAAATATCCCGTCTGCGCTTTCAATTCAATTAGCATGGGGTTTGTTTCAGCTTGTGATTCTAAACTATATCGAGCTTCTAACAGATTTCTGATAGCTGTTATATCAGTAGTTTGCTGGTTTACAAAGAATCTGATAGAGTTTAGTAATGCCTCAAGTGCCTCGGCAGTAGTCTCTGTTATACCTTGTATGCTTTGGGTGAGAGCGGACAGATTTGCTTTACCTCCGGGTCCCCATCCTATTTGGTTAAAAATTTCTTCTGCCGCCTCGTTATATTCACCAAACACTTCCTTCATCTTGTCAGACCAGTCTTTGATGGCTTCGGTATTAATATCATTCGGCTTTAAAAAATCCGTATATGCCTTTTGAAGTCTTTTATATTCCTCACTATTTTCTATCTCATCAGCAGCGGCATTTGCCTTTTTTGCGACACTTTTCACAACCGAATTATTGGCTGTGTTTCTTAGCTTGGTTATTTGGGCTTGAAGTTCAAAATACCTTTCTTGATCCTCTTGCTCCATATCTGTTCTTGTTGCAATTAGACTGTCAAATTCTTCAAACATAGGTTTTAAGAACTTGTCAGATAATCTTAGAAGTATCTGTTGTTTTACATAGTTTTCCATAAAATCATCAAAACTTTCTTGAAGTCCAGACAAGCCATCCCCTGTTTCTTGAAACGCTTCCAACCATGCCGATGCAAAATTCTCAGCCAATGTTTTGAAATTTTCATCGGAACCTACACCGCCAAGCTCCGCTATCATGTCATTAGCACTGTCAGCCAAAGTATCCCTGAGATCTTCAATCTGTTCCTGCCATTCGTTTATTTTGTCCCAGTCAGTATCTTTCTTATCTCTTTCGGCGGCTATCATGGCATTGAGAGATACTATCTGTTTGTTTATGTTCTCATTAAGTTCATTCCCATATTCTTGTAGCTTTGTTATATCCCATACATTGTCTATACTCTCTTTTAGCTTGTCGTATTCACGTTCCAGCTTCTTTATCTTTCTTTCATGTTCTTCTATTTCTTTTTGTAAATCTTTGTCATGGTTGCCGAATATAGATGAAAGAATGGTGGCTACAGCTTGTAATGCAATTAGTACCCATCCAATTGGTCCTAATGCAGCATTCATGGCAACACCCATCTCTTTTGCCGCTTCTGTACAAAGTCCTAATTGCAATTGAAACATTACTGCCTGTATAACTAAATCCCCAATAGTTCCGACCATGTTTAACAGCCTCATACTTGTACTATCGGTGTCTTCTCCCATTGTTTCAAGGATAGACACTATGCTTCCCATTGCCTGTCGTCCCGCATTTCTTACAGAATCCCAGGCGGATTTCATGTATTCAAGGCTGCTTCTTGCATCTTTGAAGTATTTTAAATTCTTATTCGCATTTTCATTCTCCTTATTGTTGTCATTTATCGTGTCTTGTTTTGCTTTAACCATGCTTTCCAATACGGAAATAGATTGGTTATAAAGATCTTTGTTTTTTTCAATAAATGATGATTCAACAGAATCTTTTTCAATAGATTCTTTTTTTAGTGCTATAATCGTATTAAGGTCAGATATTTGCTGTTGCAAATTTGTATTTTCAATGTCATTCTCAGCAATTCTTTGTAGAAGCCCTTCTTCTGTTATACCTTGTGACTTTAGTTCTTTAATTTTTTCATACGATTTTAAGAACGATTCCAGAGGACTTCTCTTAAAAAGTTGTTCATCCATTTTGTTGTAGAAGTTCATTACTTCCTTTAGCTGGGATGGATCAAGATTCTTCATCTGCTCTTTTAACGTTTCAAGTTTGGCTTTCATATTCTCAATGGCTTTTGTTGAAACGTTTTCCAAGTTGTCGAACATATTCATATAGGTATCTGTACCCTTAAATGCCTTCCATGTATTTTCAGACGATTTCTTGTCATATTGTGCTTTCAAATTTTTGCTGTATTGTTCTTGCATTTCTTTTGTAAGCACATCCTTAAACGTCTTTGTTTGTTCATCATAGACCTTTGTATAAATTTTGCTTCTTTCTTTATAATACCACATATCTAACTGCAACTGATCTGAAAGCTGTGTTTTATAAGCTTTAGTCAGTTCGATAACAAGGTCTTGACTGTCCTTTATACGCTGCTGGTTCAGCTTGTTTAAGTCTGCTAAATATTGCTTGTTGGCATCGGTATCAGCAATAAGGTATTCGCCTTTCGGAAATTTCTTCTGATATTCTGCTTCAATCCCTTTCTGCACATCGTCCAAGGTCTTGGCAAGTCCGGGGAACAAAGCCTGCACTTCGGCTTCGGACAGTCCTGCATCTTTCAGCTTCTGGTGTAAGTCTAAGCTGTTGAACATGGATTCAATGTTATCTTTAGTTTTGTCTAGCTGCTTTTTAAAATCATCTGCATCCTTTTCGTCAAACAAGACATTAGCATCTTTTTGTGCTCCTATCTTCTTCCTAAAGTCAGTAATAATCTTTGCAAGTTCCTGCAAAGCCTTTGCCGTATTTTCCTTATTAGGCAAGAATGCTTCCCCTATGATATTTTTAGGCATCTGAACATCTTTCAATTGGGATGCGTAGCGTTCCATGACTGTCTTAGCTGCCTTATCGCTGCCCATTACCTTATTCAGCTTCTCGTATTCCTTGTTAAGTTCTTTGATAAGAGAAATGCGTTCTGCTAATATGTCACGTTCATGTTTGGGGTTTGATTGAGGATCTTCTTGATTTATTCCTGGTCTAAGAGGAACTTTTATATCTCCCAAGTTATATATATCGTATGCAAGTTGCTTCTTTATATCAGACCATTGTTTGGAAAAATCTCCTTTATCTATTAAAATCTTAAATTGTTCTCTTGTTTTATTACCTTTTATTACCTCATCATTTACGGAATCAAAGATTTCACGTATTTCTTTAGTTGCTTCTTCTTTATCTTTCTCCAAATCTTTCTTTGTTCCAAGAAATGAGCTGGCGATAGAACTTTTCTTACCTGCAAAAAGAACACCATTCTGTAACTTCTCCAAGTAGTCTGCAAGTCTTTTGTAGTAGTCAATTAAATTCTCTCCTTCTTTCTTTCCTTTTACTAGTTCTTGTATGTATTCTTTTGCTCCTTTGCCTAAGGAGGTTGATTCTTCTGAAATCCTTAATAATTCAGCTTGTATTTTGTTACCCTTCGCTATAAAGTCATAGAAAGCGTTTTCGTATTCGTCTAAATCTGTTTCAATATCATCATTACCTATCAGCCATCCTTTCTTTCTGTTTTCTGCATAGTTGGCTTCAATCTTCCTAATATCTTCCAAGAATCCTGTATATTGTTTTTTATACTCTTCAAACTGTTCTTTTGCTTCTTTTTCTGATATATTAGGCTTTATCTCTATTTCAAATCCTTCATTATTCATCTCTTTTACAAGGGATGATAACGCTTTTCTTGTATCATTTTTAGCTATTTCGTCTATTTCTCCTATTCTTAACTGAGCTGTATAATATTTATTGCTACTTTCTCGTAACATTTTGTTGTATTGAGAATGCACATTCCACAACTCATTAACAAGTTGTAAAGCCGCTCCAAGTGCTATTAACGGAAATGATGTTTTGAACGCTAATCCCAAAGAACGTAATGCGGTTTCTGCTTTTGTAAAAGCAAAGGAAAGCAAGCTAACTCCATTTGCAGCGGCTTTTATCTTAGGGAGTAAAACCATTGAACCAACTACAATGCCAAACGCTTTTGCCACTTCGACAACTGTTTCCCAATTATCAATCAATACCTTAATAGAATCAATAGAACCTTTCAGTGTATCTTCGTTAGCCTTACCGATAGAGTTAAGCATCACATCAATACTGTCTTTCAAGTTGGAAATTTTACCCTGCAAAGTTTCGGCTTGAATTTCCTGCATATTGTAGAACAATCCTCCGCTGTCAGTTAACCGTTTGAAGATGTTCTCAATATCTTCAAAGGTTACTTTTCGTTTTGAAATCATATCCACAATTTGGGCAGTGGTATATGCTTCGCCTTTAACTTCTTCAAAGTAGCGTTGCAATTCTCCATACAAATTGATACCTGCTTCCGTAAACTGACGAACTTCCGTACCACGCAAATACGCTGCCGCTTTGACCTGCCCATAAGCAAGAATAAGTCTGCCCATATCAACACCTAAACCAGCGGATACATCGGCAAGTCGTTTTGTCGTGTCATATAACTTATCCGATTCAATACGGTATGCTGCAAGCTGTTTTGTGAATGTAACCAATTCCTTAATTTGGAATGGCGATTTTACAGCAAGTTGGACGGTCTTGTTGAATATCTGGTCTGCTTGCGCTTTATTCTGTAAAATGGCTTCCAAGGAACGCTGCTGTAATTCAAATTCTCCACGTACATTTGCCAACTTACTGATATACCCTTCAATCTGTGATACGGAGAACACCAAGGCAAGCTGACGGCTTAATTGCCCAGCCGTATCCATTAGGTTCCGGTGGCGTGTGGCCAGTTGCTGCGATTGTACTCCTGCTTGCTGCAAGGCTTGGTTGTGCTTGGCGATGGCTTGGTTTATCTGTTCAAGTGTCTGCCTGTAGTTGGCATCTGTAGTGTTTAAAGACAAACGAGCCTGCTTCAAGTAGTTTATGGCTGTTACTTGGTCACGCAAATATTTGGCGTTTCTTGAATAGTCCAATGCACCTTGCGGCGTAGTACGTTGAGCTATTTCTTGCTGTCTCGCTAATTGTTCTGCTGCTTTTGCCGCACGCCTATCGGCTGCTTCTTTTCGTTGTGCGGTTTTCTCTGCCGATTGTACTCTCTGTTCGTCAGTTTGGCGTTGGTAGTCAAGCTCCATTTTCATGTAACACATGGCATTAACGGCCGTCTGTTGCTGTTGTTTTGAAATAGTCTGTGTATTCTCAACAAACTTTTTCAAGTCAGAAATACTTTCTTTCAGTCCGGCTATATTCCATCCGCTAAACGAACCTTGCCCTATTTTTTTATCACCTATCCGATTCAGTAAATCTGCTGCACGTGAAAGGCTTTCGTTCATGGATGTGGTTTTCTTTTCGGTATCTCCAGCTCCTTTACTTACTCCCTCAAACGGATTCCCTTTAGACCCAATCGAACTTATCTTGCTGGCTAACGAAGCGATTGCGCTCTCCAATTTGGAAGTATCTACTACCACACTGCCAAACCCGTTTTTCAACGCATCCGCAGCCGTATGTGCATGTTTCTCTATCTTCTCCAGCTTCTCATCGAAACTGTCCAACTTCTTTAATACATCGGGTGTTATGTTGAGGAATGCTCCTGCTTCATTATCTGGCATATCGTTATCCTTTTTTATTAATTATGGGCATACCCAAATCATTCAAATTCTTCAAATCGTCAACCGAACTTATCTTGTTGACCTTCTTCTTTTTCTTATCCTTATTTCCGTATTCTACATGGGAAAAATCAAACGAGCTTAACCGGACTTGCCCGACCGTCATTTCCCATAAATATTCTTCACGAGAGCACCAAGTGTTGGAGCGCAGAAAATCAATCATCTGCCCCCATTCGGTACGGGATATTATCAGCTTTGTTCCGTTTTCTTCATCTTCCTTGCCAGTGTCATCTCCCTCACGGTCTGAATCACATTGATACTCTCGAAAAAAAAATCCGTGCTTATGAGGTTAAGGATTTCACCGAGCAATAAAGCCCAATCCTTTATGTCGTATTCCCCCCACATTAGAAGGTCATAGACTTTGTGATAGTCATCTGAAAGTTCTTTTTTCTCATAATCAGAGAATATCCTGTCCTTGTCATTGAGAAGTGCAAGCGTTATTACATGTGCCACTGCTGGTAGATTTACTGCAAACTCCTTGATAACATCTCCCATGCTCAGTTTCTCTCCTTTGACGATCCGGCACGCTTGTTCGGCTATAAGCCATTGAACACCGGGCTTTAATCCTTTGATACACCACTCCGTACCGTGGAGTTTCATAATACTTGGGCTGTCGTTCATTATCCTTGCCAAACGCTCCATTGATTCATTGGATACAGGAGTATGAGCTGTTACAGCGTCTTTCTTTGGTTGTGTATCTTTTTTCTTTGCTCTATATACTGCCATGATTATAAGCATGAAGGGCGGCGGCATATCCAGCCTACCGCCCTGTAAAACAATCTTCTTATCTATTATGGGTTATCCTGCCGATGGTAGGGTATAAGCGGAATCCACATAAAACGGAGTTCTGATAGTCTTTGCTCCATCGGCGACATTTGCATCATACGCTGTTCCTGCAAGACTGATACGTCCAATATTGGAGTTTAATGATTCAAGCATTAGCTTGGAATTAAGTTGTAATTTTGGAACCACAAATGCTGTCATCGTTTCCCCTTCCTCAAACACTACGTCAATCTTTGCATACAATTTCTTGTATTGAGCAGGAGCAAAGTATTTGGTAGAAACAGTAGTTCCAGCCGTAAATCCCATGAGAGCGATTAGCAGATCTTTTTGTGTATCTGCGACCTCAGCTGTAAATTGGTATTTGCCGAGTTTCACGATGGAAAGAATAGGACTGTCGGAAGTTTCACACTCGATGTCGTTTACATCATTATCGTCTTGAGCGATTGAAGTGGTGTCTTCAACTACATCTTCAAGAATGTAAGAGTCACCCTTTGGCACATCGTCTTCTTCAGTACCAGTGAACAGAGTTGCCACGATGTAAGAAGGTTTGATAAATTTTTTGGCTGTTGCGCCAGTATTGTTTACTGCCATAATTAAAAAGTGTTATCTTGTTAATAATCTGTTTATCTTATTGTTATCCCGATATTGTACACATTGCAATAGAAGTTTCCGGAATTTTTACTTTCTTTCCCTATCAGTTCACAGCTTGTTATGACGAAATGCTTGTCGTTGGATTGGTCAATTGCCGAGAATAGTGTTTTTTCCATGTCGAACAGTTTTTTTACTGGCTTTGATCCCAAACTGTCCGTGGACTTCGCATAGAGGAATATGTTGGCGGAACATTTCGCCTCTCCTCCGTAATCATTCACGCTAAGAACATCTACAACGATCATGTCCGTGCTGTCACTACTTATTGTCAGCGGTGTTTCATCAAAAGAGATTATTGATGAAATCTTTGCTTTTGTAAGTAACATGGATAGAAAATTCTCTATCATGCTGCCAGTTTTATATAAATCATTCATATATTGTCTTGTTTACCGTGACTGATAATGCCGAACTTCGCGTTCTTGAATTTCCGTGATAATGCCTTAACTTCATTACGTGCCACTGCTATCACTTCATATTTCTTCTTCACGTTACCTTCTGCATTTTGTAGTATTTCTCCGTAAGGCATGGCGGCTACAACTACCAAATCAATTCCCGGATGTGGCTTATATTTGGATTCCAAGTATTCAACCACTGCTTCATAACCGGTAATTTCCTCACCATACCATTTTTTCTTTATTCCGGGAGAGCTGGCGGTATATCCCTTTCTGGCAAGCTTTCCGTCAACATATACTCCCCAACCGTAACTATCTCTCAAATTGAGGCTTCGGTAGGTATAGGAAACTTTAGCCAGTTCCTTAGCCACTATCTTCTGTCCCTCGTTTGCGAGTAAATCAACAATACGGGTGATTGCACTTTGCTTGGTCTTTGCCATACTTAACCTACTTCACTCATTTTGATGTTAACTTTCACGCCACCAAGCTGGCTAATTTCCATTCCTATAACACGACCGTTAATGCCTATTCCGTAACTTTCCTTTGGACATCTAAACATATCTCCAATTTTTACAGGTGAAATGCTGCTTTTTTTTAATGGGAAAAACACGTTATAGTCTGCCATGATAGTGCCGCCATTGAACATCTTGGAGGCTTGCTGTATATCGCATTCGGTTTCAAGAAGGATGGTTTCTTCCAAAGTTTCCGTATTCCCTTCGTTTTTCTCAGTTATTTTCGCATTGAGAGAACCATCCGTATCTTCACCGCCTAGCAAATCACCGTCAAGCAATCCTCCGTTACCGAGAAGGTCTCCGTCCTCCGGCTTTTTCGTTATCACGGTGTAGAATATACCATGAAACGGATATTCTGCTATTGCTTTTCTTTTGAGACGCATAAGCTATACATCTAATGAATTTTCATTGACCCAACTCATACTACCCGAATCCATGCTTCCCAACGCTTCTTCTTCACCATACTTTTTGTACAGTGCTTTCAGACGGTCTTTCAAGTTTTGGATTATGGGAGCCGTTACCGTTTCACTGCCTACGTCCTGTCTATAACTGCCATGCTGGAGTGATGATGAAGCCACAGACCACGGACCGTTAATGACAAGCTCATATAGTGCGATAAGGCAATGGTCTTTAGTGCATTCGTCTATTTCGGAACGGTCTGAAATAAACATCAAACCGTTTTCGTATGCGATATTTTCAAGCGCATCATCTTCAAAGACAAATCTCGTAAGCCCATTGAGGTATGCTATCGGGTCAAATGATTTTTCCATAACTGCTACTGTTGCAATGTGTTGTACATTAATCGTCTGCCTGACTTGTGTCTACAATGACGTGATTGCGGAATGTTTTCAGTGCAGGACAAGCCGACATCATCACATCCGTATGCCATTCCTTATACAGCCCGTTGTTTGTCGTTGTATTCACAATCGTGCAGAGACCATCATTAGCCTGAGCAAAAATTTTAGTTATTACGCTTGAACCATACTTGTCAAACATCTGTTTGTCTAAGTTATTGGTGTATTCAAACTCACAAGCATATCCGGTAGGACGGAGAACTGCAATCTTATCATCCCAACCTTGCACGAATGTGTCTCCAGTATTGGTAAGATTACGCTCACGTTCTTCTACAATTTCAATTGGAGATACACCGGGATAATCACGGAAAGCTGCTAAGAACAACTCACGTGTAGTAGGCGCAGTAGCGGTTGTTGCGATGTAAGCTAAAGGATTTTTCTTGAAACTTTCAATCAATTCCTTAACTTCGGCATTTTGCAACATTACTTCGTAAAACATCTTGCGTGTAACCTGCCATTCCATTGCACCTTCATATCCCCATTTTTCACGATATTTTTTCTCCTTTTCCGCCATTTGGCTCAGAATCTTGCATTCAGCGTCAGTCCACACCTTAGTTCCTGCTTTAGTGAAATTTTCATCCGGAATGTCTGCTTTGTGCAACGGAATTTGAATACCACGTGCGATATTGCGGTAGTCGATATTACCTTTAGACATTAACTGTGCAGTCATGAAGTTCATGGTTGCGTCCGCACTATCAAGCTGGGACTGTAATGTATGTACCCAAGCGGCTACCAAATCGGCATCGTTTCCAAACAACTCAAACTGTTGTTCTTTTGCTTCACGTTCCATAGCTGTTTCAACGAAACCGGGAGCGATAAAATCAGGAATGGATGCGGTGTACCAGTACAGACCGTCCTTATCCATTTGATTACTGTCACCAAGAGGTGCACGCAAATCCATCAAAGGAGCGGCTTTCAAGTCACGTCCTTTCACAGAAAAAGTAGCGATGCCATTAGGGGCGGTAGGTGTGGGAGCACCAGCTTTTACACCTTGAGTCTTGTACCAACCATAATTAGTGTATAGCAGACCTTCTGTATTGACAAAGGATTGCAAGAAACGTTGATTGGTCTTGTCAGAAAAAAATCTTGCATATCTGCTGTTATTAAAATCAAATTTAGGCATAGTCTCGTCAATTTTAAATGTTAAACCAACCCTTAACCTTGCTCTTGTTCAAAGCTTTTAATGCAGCCGAAAGAGGTTGCATACGGTCTTCGTAGAGGAATACATCTCCTAATGCCAATGCAGGAGTGATAAGGTATCTTGCACCATCGAAATCATCTTCGGATGTAGCTGGGTCAAAAACAAAATCAAAGTCGCAGGGAAGGTATGAGTTAGGATTAGTAACCATCGCTTCTTTACCAGAGCCTGTTTCTTTCGCTTCAACAAGGACAGATGAAGTTGTTAATGATCCGAGGGTTGCGCTCAATGTAACTTTCCAAACATCGCCAGCCGTTCCGTCAGTCGCTTTTTCAACGGCTGTAATTGTTACCGCTGTGCCTTTTCCTGTCAATGTAGAAGGTGCTACCATGAGGATATCTCCTACGAATGGGATAAGAGAATATCCGTCTCTTTTCAGGTAAATATCTGTGTCTGTAGATTCAGTTGTAGCTTTTGCAACCGCATACGATTTTAGGATACGTATTTCGCTTCCATTAGAACCATTACTGGGAATATATTCAGCGAGCGTTCCGGCAAAAGCTCTTGCATTACCTTTGAATGGGTTTTTAACAATTCCACCACTGGTAGGAAATACAAGTGCGTCCTTTCCGCTCATCTGTAACTTCACGAATACATAGCGGTGTCCACCAATGCTTCCGCGAGCCTGAACCAATGCTCTACCGGGAAGGTAGCCACTGTTCAATAGAATTTGCTGATAAAAATCTGACATTTTCTTTTTGGTTTAAATTATTATTACTTTTCTTCTCTGTGCGATTGCTTCTTTACGACAGCAACCACATCGGCAAAGTCATCGGTCTTTTCCTTACCGCTTCCCGTGCCTCCTGGAGTGATGTCAGGTGGAGTGTTAGCATTAAACTTATTGTAGCTCTTGAGCAGTCTTTCTGTGAGAGCATCAACATCTGTTTCAGAATCAATGTGAATCAATTCGAGTTGGTCGTTAATCCAATCCTCGTTCTTGACTTCTTTCCCTTTTAAGGATAATTTGAGTTGATTGCGTTTGTCTGAGATAGCTTTTATCTTTTTCTCTTCCTCACGCTCTGATTTCAAATCTTGGAGTTCTTTGAGCAACTTATCCAGTTTGCTTTCGTCTCCTTTGTCATCCTTGTTATCACTTCTATCGTCCTTGTTCGGATGATTCTTTTCCCACTCTTTTATAAATTTTGAGTTGTCATTTCGTATGTTGTTATCGTCCTCTTGTAAGTCATCCAAGTAGTCGGCAACAACATCATCCAGTTCCAACTCGTCCTTATCACTCGCTTTCTCCAACCGCTTGTAGATTCTTTCTACTTTGCCGTTGAAACTTCTCTCACTCATAGCTAAGTTTTTCTTGCCGTTGTTGGTGAGTTTCACTTTCAGTGCTTCTGAAAATTGCTCTTTCGTAAACTTCATACACTATATGTTTTATAATGATTATATGCGAAAGTAATGCTTTAATAAAAAGGTATAACTATAAAAAAATCACTGTATTTATCACTATGATAAATAGACATTGGTTTAAGTATATATTACCTTATTATTAAGAGGTATTTTTGCTTTTGATGAAAGAACAAGAAGTACATAGAGAAGTCGTAATCAAGCCGCAAGAAGGATTCCAAATGCAGTTTGTGTCATCATGTGTGGACGTAGTGTTTGGTGGTGGGAATCTTGGCGGTGGAAAATCTTTTGCTCTTGTTCTCGCTCTTGCAGAGCCATTAATGACAGATGGGGATTTTCGTGCGGTTATTACACGTAGGTCTTTGCAGTCGCAAAAGACGGGAGGTTCATTCGTAGATACATTCAAGGCTATATTCGGTGACTATTGTTCTGTAAAGACTGCCGATAGTCCTCGCGTATCATTCCCAAGTGGTGCGTATTGCGACTTGACCTATATAGATGATACTAATCTTGACAAAATGCGTGAGCAATGGAAAGGTAAACAGATTGATGCGATATGTATTGATGAGATTACCGAAATGTCTTGGGAAGCATTCAGCTATGTGCAGACCCGTAACCGTGGACGTTCAAAGACGTTTACGGGAAAGTTCTTTGGTACCCTTAACCCGAAACGTAGTCATTGGACGAGAAAGTTCTTGGATTGGTACATTGGGGTTGACGGTTTTATTATGTCGGATAGAAACGGGAAAGTGAGATACTTCTATGTTAACGGTTCTACTGTTGATGATGTGGTTTGGGGTGATTCCAAAGAAGAAGTTTATGCTAAGTGTAAGATAGATATTGATAGAAAACTTGCCCGTATTGGAGGTGATTTTGACTATACGAATATGATTAAGTCATTCGTATTCTATCAAGGTAAGCTATCTGAAAATAGGGCTATGCTTGAAAATAATCCTAATTACATAGGCTCTGTTGCCGCTTCGGGCGGTAAAATGGCACAAGCTATCATTGAGGGAAACTTCAACGTTGACCCCGAAGAAAACGAAAAGATACCTATTCCATCCACTTCCGCGCAAAGCGTATTCAACAACAACCCAGCCGTGAACGGTGACAAATGGATTACCGTGGATTTGGCGGATTATGGTACAGACAACCTTGTTGCACTTGCATGGGATGGATTTCACGCATACGACATTCTCATTCTTAGCAAGTCCACTCCGAGAGAAAACGCTATGGCAGTGAAGACATTTGCATTTGAGCATGGAACAGCTGAAAGCCATATCATTTTTGACGCGACTGCCGGACGGTATTTTAATGATTACATTCCCGATGCAGTACCTTATATCTCACTAAATAAACCTTTCGGGCTTTACCAACTTACCGCAATGACAGTAAAGGATATGTGCTATATCAGATTATGCAAGATGATCGAGGAAGGTAATCTAACCTTTGACGATAAACTTGCCGTACAGACATACACTCACCAGAACCTGAAATACAAAGTGACGGTTGAGAACGAGTTTATGGAAGAATGCTCTGTTGTACGGTTTGATGATATGCAGAGCGGAAAGAAACGGCTTTGGAACAAGAAGAAAATGAATCAGATGTTGGGGAAAGGCAGATCGATGGACTTGTTAGACCCATGCGCTATGAGAATGCTTCCGTGCGCTAACATTGAATACGGGAATGAGATTCAAGCAGGGTATTACAATCACGAAGAAGAAACCAAACAAGCGTTCCATGCACAGACAGAAGGAAGTATTTACGATGAACATTTATGGTATTAGGTTAGGAAATGATTAGTTACAATGACATAAAGGATATTCTCAATTCCCTTAAAACAGAAGGAATTGAAGCAAGGGTAAGAGATGTTGCCTATTTGGTAATGTGTGATTCTTTCGTAGATAAGGCTCTTGCTGCAAAGGTTGCTTACCAAGAAGATGAAAAGCCTTCAAACAAGGTGTTATCCATGCTTGCCGAGAAACTGAAACCTTTCGGCATCGGTGCTATCACTACCATATCTAAAGATGAGAACCGAGAAGCATTGCTGAAAGAAATATCGGAGATGAAACAGATTGCTGACGATGCGAAAACAAGTGGAGATTCAGACACTTTTATCAAAGCAAGTAAGGTCGTGTTGGATGCACGCGTGAAGCTGAACGATAAATTCAATATTGAAGAGGAAGAGGGGCAGAAGCGAATAATCGTTGTTCCGCAGAAGCACGACATTATCTGCAAATGGACTTCGAGAGAGTGTTCTGCAATGCCGAGCAAGGAAGCCTGTATGAAGTATTACAACCTAATTGATGCGGAAAAATGACACGGGAAGAGAAAAAAACATATCTATTGCGGAACGTAAATGCCTTGTTGCAGAAGAAACCGTTTTTCAGAGGAAGTGACACTTGCTCTACAAACGACTATTCCGACGGTCAGTCCGCAACCATTACCGAAACACGCACGGCAAGGCTTCCGAATGTAAAAAAGAATATCGTTTCGCAGGAAAAGTTTCTGAAAGAGCTTGACCCGATGAGCCATGAGGTATTATTTGATCAAAACTTGCCGAGCATTTGCGTCAAGTTAGAAGATGGGGGATATCAGGAAATCAAGTTCCAGCGCACGGCATTAGCTTTCCAAGAACAGATACTGGCGAGCCACGTAATCTACCTTTGCGGAAATCCCTGTACATTGTCTTTGAGAGGTGGCACTCCTTCCGAGAAAGATAAAGCCAACTATTCCACAATCAAGGAGTATTGGGTAGACAGGAATATGGATGGATGGCGTACAAAGGCAGTCCGTTCGCAGCTTGCCACAGGCGATGCCGGACTTCTGTTCTATTATGACTATAAGGGACGTATCAAATGCCGTCTGATAAGCTATGAGGATGGTTACGTTATCATATCGCACAATGACAACAACGGCGACAGGCTTCTTGAAAGCGTCTACTATGCCGATGAAAACGGTGTGGAATATATTGACAGCTACGATGATACCTACATGTACCGTATGCACACGCCAAGAGACGGTGAAGAAGCCGCAGAGGACGGTTTTGTAAGGGAAACTCCGATTGAGCACGGTTTCAGCGAGATACCATTGTGCACCAAACGTGGTGATGTGGCGTGGAACAACGGTCAAAGCCTTATTGAGATTTACGAGATTATCTATAACATCTTCTTTGTCATTCAGAAAAGGCATGGCTGGGGAATACTGTATATCAAAGGAAATATATCCGAGACAACCAAGAAACTTGCCGGAAGTATCATTTTGCAGGACAAGTCAATGGACGGGAACGGAAGTGCAGAGTTTAAAGCACCCCCCAGTCCGCAAGGAATGCTTGACAGTCTGCAAGACCTGTTCGAGAAGATACAGATAAACACTTCCTGCACTTTCCTTTTACCGAAGGATGTCAAGTCGAGCGGTGACATAAGCGCACTGGCTATCACGCTTACCCGTGACTTGGACTTGAAGAACGCCCAACAGGGTGTTATCGAGTGGCAGAATTTCGCCGACAAGATGATGCGTCTGTTCAAGGAAGGGCTTGCCAAAGAGCTTGTAAACAAAAGTGAAAATCTTAATGCCGTCACCGAGTTTAAAAAACTTCGTGTTAGCTGTAAGTTCAAAATATGGCAACCGTTCAGCGCAACGGAGTATAATAACATACTTATCTCAATGAAGCAAGCCGGCATTCTTTCCACAAAAACAGCCATTGAGAAAAACACCGAATCCGTTCCCGATGAAGAACAACGTATAGCAAAGGAGAAGGAAGAGGCTCAAAAGCTGTTGGAGAAACAGCAAAAAAAGGACAAAGGAGTTACGGAACAAATTGATGTGGTAAAAGAATAAATGGAAAAGGAAAGTCTGTACATATTAAAACTTGATACGCAAGGAAGTAAAGTAAAATTTCCGAATGCTGATATGCCTGCAAAATTAGGTGAGTACACCTATACGGCACAACGTATGGCAGGAACTCCCACACTGACCGCTACACTGAACTATCCTTCATGCTTAGACGAACTATGGACAGGAGAAGAGTTTGTTGAGTTTAGGGGGGAAAAATATTATATTGACCAAGTGCCTACATCCTCAAAGGACAACAAGAGTATCATGTACAAGCATGAGCTTCAATTCGTTTCAGAACGTATCGTGCTGGAAAACGTATATTTCATGGACGTGGTGACAGCCGGGGAAGACACGTATCACTCCAATTCCACTTCCGTCAAGTTCATGGGGGATATAAACGAGTTTGTTGGTCGCCTTAACGCTTCAATGGCAAAATCGGGTATCGGATATTCGATAGTGATTGATGAAGATATTACTTCTGAAAGCAAACTTGTTTCTCTTGACAGCGTATACCTTGCAGAAGCGTTACAGTCCATATATACCATATACGAACTTCCTTATTACTTTGTAGGTAAGGTTTGTCACATAGGATATACAGAGAATGTAATTTCTACTCCTTTCGAGTACAAGAAAGGGCTTGTATCAATAAAAAAGACAAACGCCAATTATAAGACCGTCAATCGCGTTACTGGTGTTGGTAGCTCTGACAACATACCTTTCTACTATCCGAATGATGATGAAAAAGGTACTATAGAACGCACGCAAAACCTTATGCCTTCCATTTATAGACAAACAAATGGAGCGGAAAGATTCTACAATGCACTTAACGATACGTATAAAATACCCGGTACAAATGATTACTATTTTTTCAAAAATACATATTCTTCTAAGAAAGTAAAAGAGATAAAGGTAGATTTTAGCGATATAAAGCCTACCATAGAAAATGTAACAAACGCTTCGGGACAGTTATTTGGTGAGATTGCGGATATTGCTTTTGATGATAACGATAGTGACGAACTCGGAACAGGAGAAGGGAATAATATATTCAATGGCACGGATGAGTATGTACATTCTTATTTCTACATAAAATTACATATATATAATGGGGATTACGGTTTTAACCTGTTCGAACAAGGTTTGGAAGGTGGTACGGCTGTAATCAATATGACTACGGGTAATTGTGCTGCTTGCGAGTTTGAAATAGGAGTTACCTATAAGGACAATGAGCCGGGAAGGGCATTCAATCCTGTATTGGTGGATTCTTCCGGGAACTTACCAGCAGGAGATTTTGAACAGAAGGTTACTTCACAAACATCCCAATATATAGAAAGCCAACAAAACACTTCTACAAATGAGGTTTGGATTGCGGTAAAAAAGGACAATACTACTTTCGGGGTTGTTATGCCTAATGCCACAAATAACTATAAACCTTCTGTTGGGGATAAGTTTGTGATTACAGGTATTAAAATGCCGAAATCTCTTGTGCTTGCCGCCGAGAAGAGATTAGATGAGGCGTTGATAAAGTATATGTCTGAAAACAACGATGAGAAGTTCTCTTTTTCCGTAAGTTTCTCACGTGTCTTCCTTGCAGAAAACAGTATGTTAGCTGGTCTGTTGAATGAGAACTCGCGTATATACATAAAGTATAATGATAAGGAATACTTCATGTATGTGAACTCATTTACTTGTAAGGCGGATAAAAATTGCCTGTATGATATATCCGTGGAGCTAACAGATAAGTTGTCCGCCAATGTTTCCGCTTTGAGAAGTACGATTACAGAGATAGCCGGGGATATCATAGGTGAGAGGATGGGTGTCTCTCTCAACGTGTCAGATATTCTTGGCAGAATATCCCGTTATTTTATCTCAAAGATAAATAACGACACAGCCAATGAGCTGATCACTTTTTTGAAGGGTTTACTTATAGGTAAGAACGGTAGTGGAATTACTGTACTTGAGAACGGTATGTCACAGGCTGTTGTTGATTATCTGTATGTCAAGGTCAAAGCCGTTTTTGACGAGCTTGAAGTAAAGAAGAAGACGTATGTAGGTGGCGAGCAGGTGATTTCCCATGCAGGCATGAAATGCAACCGTGTGGATGAGTTGGATGATGTCTACCGTTGTTATTTCAAGGAAGAGGAAGACGGAATTGAGATAGAGAACCAGTTTACTCCGGGATCTCTCTCCATCGCACAGGAGTGCAATATCAAGACAGGCATTTCGCATCATGTCGGCAACCGCTATTACTGGCGGTTGGTCACAGCAGTAGGTGAGAATTATATAGACCTGTCCAAGACCGTGTGTGATCCTAATGTCGAGAACGATGTTCCGGTGGCAGGTGATGATATCGTGGGATTGGGCCATAAGACTGATATCACCAGACAGGCGGCGATAATTCTCTCTTCGGTGAACGAAGTTTCTCCGTCCATCATCATGTATCAGGGTATTAATGATTTTACCTTGACCGGGAAAGATGTCATTTCTTTTGATTTTGACAGGTCTACCGGCAAGGCCCGGATGAAGGTGTACGGAGATACGTACATTGGTGACAAGGACCGGACCACTTACATGGAATACACTCAGGATAAAGGTGTTGATATCAAGGGTATGTTCCATATCGAGCAGGGTTCCACCGGATGGAAGAATATGGAAGGCTTGCCGGATGAGATACAGGCGGCGGCTGATCTTGCCCAAGAGGCTAAGGATGCGATAGACAATGCGGCTGTCGGAAGTGTCAATCTGTTGCGTAATTCCGGGTTTACCGGAGATTATGAAACAGAGGACCTGTCTGCCGCTACCGAGCTATCGGCGGATACCGAACTTTTTAGCAAGCAACTGGAATATTGGACGGGTGTGGCTACCGTATCTGCGGACAGTGATGCCGGCTCCGGGTACTCTGCTGCAATCGGTAGTTTGTCCCAGTCCGTATCATTGATTAAAGGAGAAAGTTATGTTATCAGTTATAAAGCAAAGGGTACGTCTGTGTCTGTTTCGTGCGGTTCTTTTAGTGTTTCTCAGCCTCTCACATCCTCTTATCAGAGATATACCCATAAGATCACCTTCAATGGCAGTGGTATATTTCTCATCAGTGGTACCGCAACCGTTTGTGACCTTCAGTTAGAAAGAGGGACCATCGCTACTGACTGGAAACCGTCCATTTTGGATAACGACAAGGCAACAGCCGGTTTTCAGTCAATCAATTATATCGCCAGCGCAATCAAGGATGGATCTGTGGATATCCTTGGTGGTCTGATTCTTGCCAATATGATCCAACTGGGTAATTACAAGAACGGCAAGTTACAGAAGGTCACAGCCGGAGTTAGCGGCATATACAATGATGATGATGATGTGGCATTTTGGGCAGGAGGAAAACTTGAACAGGCGATTCTTACCGTGATGAGGTTCCGTAATGATCCTAATTACCAGCCTACGGATGCGGAATGGGCGAACATGGCAAACTTCGTTGCCACTCATGGCGGTGATGTATTTTTGAGAGGATATATCTATGCTTTGGGCGGATATTTCCGGGGAAAAATTGAAATAGCCAATGGTAAGATACTGTTGAATGAGGATGGTTCCGGGCAGCTTGCCAATGGGAACATTAAATGGGATGCAGATGGAAATCCTGAATTTGTCGGGAAAGTGAAAGTTTCCTCACCGTCAGGTTACGAGATAACCATATTCCCTGAGGATGAATATGGGAGACCGTCAATTGATATTCATGATAATGATGGTAATTCGCTCTTAGATATATCCCTTCAATATGGATTGAAGGGTATGGTTCCCCGTATTTTTATGAATGACCCTTCCAATAGTGATGTATTGTATTTTCGCCCGGACAGTATGGTTGTCGAGCAAAGAGGAAGTGACGGTTATATATATCAAACCCAGATTATGGGTGGACGAATAATTATGGTTAAAGGTTCTGAGATTGTGTGGGATCAGAGCATATTGCCCAAATAAAATAAAGTGATATGGAACTTAATTCGATCAATAAAACAGGTACTTGGAGTGAGGCGGCAGATCGGCTTAACAACAACTTCAGCAAGACCTCCACTGAAGTGGAGAAGATCAAGCAGAACAGTGTCCGCAACAAGGGATTGTTTTCTACAGTAGAAGCATTGCAGGCTGCTGTCCCATCTCCTGTTGTGGGCGACTGGGCTGTCGTGGGAGATACCATACCGGGTCCTATATACCAATGTACGAAGAGAGGCGTATGGAGCGAAACAGGAACAACCGGAGGCGGTGGAAGTGTTGACCTTTCCGGCATCTTGAAAGCCGAGGATATAGACGATGTTACATCAATATTATAGTTATGAAAATTAATTACCAATCCGATTTTAAAATTATAGAGAAGAACCTGAATGGAGACATATCAACTCCCTTCCGGTTTACTTACTTCAATCCGTTCAAGGGAAAGTTTATAGCCTCTTTTGATGGGCAAGAGTATGTGGGTTGCAGCCGTATGGAAGATGGCAGTCTGCTTGTCGCTTTTGACAACCCCGGCTTCTCCCCTGGTATACTGAAGGTCAAACGGGAATACTTCATTTCTGATTCTGACTTTAGAGATGGCATCTGCAACCTTGTATCTATTGAAGATACAGGGATTGTGCTGACTACCGGGAAGACGGATGAGAGCACAGCGGAGATCATGCCCTATCCGGATTATGCCGCATACAATGCGGTGCAGAGCGTATCTCTGTCAGATCAGGAGTATGATGATGTGCTGAGTGATTTTAATAGTTAATAATAATTACATAAAATAACAACAGCCCAAGTTCCGGCGGAACTTAGGCTAAAAACAGGAGATATTATGGCAAAAATGCATAAACTGACCAAGGGTGGACAAACCATTTACCCGGCTACTATCTATGATGCGGTGGTTAACCCCAAAACGCGTAAGAGTCTGACTACGGAAATATCTGAATTACATGCAATGAATGTTATTATAGACATTCAAAAAAGTCTCAATATTAGTTATAATACTTTTGGTGAGTTAATAAAGTCACAAGAGTTAAAGTCCTATCTACGTAATACATATACAGATTTGTCAAGGTATAATGTGATTATGACATTTAGAAACATGCAAGGCGTGACCGAAACATATCAGTATAAGGGATATAACATTGATGTTAATTATATATCAGATGCGTCATATTGGGAACGATTGGACAATAGCCTAATGGTCGAATCAAATGCGTATTCGAATATGGCTGAAATTAGCCTAATAGGTGAAAACAAGTATATAGACTTTAATACAGGAGAAGTTAAAACATCTAACAGTAAAAATCATGCTGTTTATAAGACAGAATGTTCCGCTGGGAATATATTTATATATAGAGGTACAGTCTTGTATTCCGGTAGTTACCACAGAGCAGTCTATGCATTTTATAAATCAAGCTCTGATTTTAATAAAAATACGTTGATTTCTATTAAGGAAGCAGACGAAAATACCCCCTTATATTTTGAAAGATTAGAAGTTCCATCCGAAGCGAAAACATTGCTTGTGTTCTGTTTAAACTTCGAATCTATAAAAACCAAGTTTATGTTGACCAAAGAGTCGATTAAACAAGAACGACTATTGCCGGGTAATAGAATATTAATATCTGGAAACATTATCTCAGTTGACGATCAGGATCTATCGACAAGGCAGGAACTGTCAGATTTGGATAAAAAAAAAGCTGATATATCCATAGAAATGGTCAATCCAATAAATTGGTGGAATAAGAACAGCAAGATTGGTTTTTATGATGCAAATACTGGTGAATTTAAAGAAAATGAAAGTTATCTTTCGTCTGAGGTTATAACTGTAAGCGCCGGTAATATAATCCAATGCGGTTATTTTCTTTCGGTATCAGATGGAATTGGAGTTAATTGGGTTAGGTATAATCCAAATCAATTTATTACGCTTTGGCATTCTGACGGCAGGGTTGAGCGGATAAACAATACCGCCTTCCCTTCGTTCCCATATCAAGTTGAAGAGAATTGTAAGATAGCTTATACTTGGTATAAGGGGAATGTAGATGTGAACGATTTTGAGATGAACAAACAATATGGAGTGCTTATGATATCTGATGATACCCCCACTCGTTACGAAGAATACTTTATTCCGTATGAGCAAAAAAAACTGGCACCTGATATTATCGTAAACGGATTAGATACGTCAAAATTTGCAACTAAAGAAGATCTGGATACTAAGCAGAATAAATTAATTGTAGGAAACGGCATATCATTGTCGGAAAGTGGACAGATATCTTTGACTCAGGCAGGTAGTCTGTCCTTAATGCCTAATCCGACAATATATCGTCTAAGCTATCAAATTGAAAGCCGTAAATCTTCCGACAATTATCCGTCTCTTCCATTAATTAAGGATGCCAAAGAATTACTATTTGTTTTAAATGGGAAGATTAATCCAGCAGCCTTATTCTTGTTTGGCAAGCATCGTATTGGAATAGATCAAACAAGTTATATCTATTCAGTTGACAAGACAGTAACCTTATCAGGACAGAGAGGTGGAATTTTACCTTTAAAATTCATGTTCAATGGAGACGCTATCGAATTAGGGCACAGGGGAAAAACTGCTATCAGTATACTTGTCAACGAAGGAAATGGCTGGATGAGACTCGGAGAAAAGGCTATTGATATATTGACAGAGAATGGATGGAGGAGCTATACACAGATTAAATTTGCCAGCGCGATTGAACGTGAAATCATAATAGAGAATTCATCATTAGTGTATTCGCTACGGTATTCTAATTCCTATACAGTGTCTGAAGTAACATTAAAACAGCCTCTGGCTGTTATTGCAGGAAGTAGCATTACAGAAGCTACGGCAGGAGGTGAATTTGCTCCAATGGGATGGGCATCAATATGTTGCTGGCAGTTAGGAATGGAGTGTATAAACATAGGAGTTGGACAACGCGGACTTGTAACAGATACGGATTCCAGACCGTCTATTTCCTCTGCCATAGATGATATTACTTATTTTAAAGATGCGGATTATGTGTTATTAGGAGGTGCTATTAATGACCAATATGATGACGGTTATCGTAATAGAGTTAAAACATTTGTTGAATCTTTAAAAAAATCAATGCCGTCATCGCATATTATACTGCTTGGAGAATATACTCCACAGCCTGATTCTAATATATCAGGGAACACCCATGAAAAAAGAAATGAGGCTTTAAAATCCGTAGCAAGAGAATGTAGTATTCCATTTATTGACATGCAGAACTGTGAGGTATATAATCATATCCGTACTATAATTCGGAAAGATACCCAATGGATCAGTGGTACTTTTTTGGACAGTTCATCAGACGCTATGTCTCAAGAAGGAAATTGTGACTTGATATATCATCACGAAAACGGAAGTATAGACCATACTCACCCAGGCAGAATAGGGCATCAATATATAGGGACTCGAATGGCTAATGCTATGCTTGAGATATTGAAATATTTGTAGAAAATAGATTAAAAGTTTGAAATCACTCAAGGTGTAGACTTATGTTATGAATGGTAGACCATTATATAACTATAATGTAAGGGCTGATCTTGGTGTAGGTCAGCCCTTATGATTAAAACCATTCCGCATCCGGGTGCACTTCTGCGGACAGATGGATGCGGAATAATAAAAGTAGAACAGGATATATGGAACTTAATACTATTAACAAAACAGGAACTTGGAGCGAAACGGCAGACCGCATCAACAGCAACTTTAGCAAGATCTCCATTGAGGTTGAAGAGATAAAGCAGAACGGCGGTGGCGGCAGTGGTGGCGGCGGCGATGTCACTAACGCTGACCATGCCACATCTGCATACACGTTGGATAAGAATACGCCTGTGCTTGACTGGTTCCTTTCCGCATTGAACGATGATGATGCGCAAGGTATAGTAAACTTCCTCAAAGGTCTTAAGATAGCCGGGAATTTGGTAAACCGCATTGTGAAGCAGGGTGACAAGGATGTTACCTACACCGATGAAGACGTGATGAGCGCATTGCGTGTAATGACTGAGATAGAGAACAGTGCGGAGAAACTGAAAGAGATATTCTTGCGGAAGGACGTGGCGGATTCCACTAAGTTCCTTCTCAGCATGTTTGCCGGTGCTGTTTTCGGGAAGAATGGTTTTGCAAGCGGTTTGACCGGATTCGGAGCCAAGATATTCGATACAGGGCATGGAGAGTTTGAGAGCATGTTTATCCGCCGGTTCCTTGAAGTCCCCGAATTAAGATACAATCGTGTGATGGTCACGCTGGGAGACAAGTGGCGTGCGCCCGGAGCTGGTATTATAGAAACAGTAGATACAGGAACCAAAACATGTACGCTTAAGCTGGAAGATGGTGAGATTGGTGCTGTCGCAGTAGGTGATATCTGTATGGGTATCTATCATAATATCACCGGGAATGCTACGGAGGATTATGACGATGGAAAGGGCAACAGACGTTTTGCCGGATTCTGTACGGTCTATTTCACAATCACGGAAGTCACAGGTGAAAGAAACGAAACATTCAAATACCAGTTGCGTCCTACATCTTCATCGTGGTCTTCTTCTTTCGATCCATTTGAAATGATGAATTTTGTAGCATATGGTAACTTCACCGACACGGACCGTCAGACCTCAGTATACGAAACGAGGACTTACACCCGTATGTTGTGGAAGCAGAATACATGGGAGATCTCCGCTGCCAATGTTGCCCTGCAATATGGCGACCTTTCCAATCTGAATATATTCGGACTGAACATGGACGGTTATTCCATGTATCTGAATAATATATATATGACAGGTATTATCAAGCAGATAAAGCCTGACGGAACACCTGTACAGACTTTGAATTTCCGTGAGGAGGGCTATATACCTGGCGTGCATTATGATTACTACGACAGCTTGTCTTATAACGGAAGCATGTGGGCGTGTATCAATGAGGATGGTTCGTCTGCTGCACCGGGATCTAACGGCGATTGGCTGGAGATTGCTTCTAAAGGTGATACGGGAACACCGGGGGCACCGGGAAAGGACGGTGTGAGCGTGACCAATAGCGGTCCGTGGTATTCCGGCTTGGTTGTTCCCAAAATGAGTATCGTTACAATGGGAGGAAGTTCGTTTCTTTCTAAAGTATCCACTACCAATCCTCCCTTATGGTGTTGGACTGACAATGCCGGCAACCGGTTTACTTACAATGATGGCGGATATGTGCTGACGGGTGAGATAAATACCGATGAATATGAACTTTTGGTTCAAAGCGGAAAGGACGGAAGCGATGGTACCAGTTATGAGAGGGTATTCATCCATACTGCAACAGAGAGTAAACCTGCCACTCCTTCCACGTCACAGACGGACGATTATGTGCCTTCCGGCTGGCATGATGATCCTGTAGGTGTTTCCAGCTCTCTGCCTTATGAGTGGATCAGTGAGAGGGAGAAGAAAAACGGTATATGGAGTAAATTCAGTGCTCCTGCCCTTTGGGCGAAGTACGGATTTGATGGTGCTGACGGTGCTGAGGGCGTAGCCGGAACGAGCATCATTTGGAAAGGTGATTTTTCCTCCGCTCCTTCCAATCCTCAGAACGGGTGGGCATACAAGAATACCACTGATAAGAAATCATATGTATATCAGGATGGACAGTGGTATCAGATGACTATTGACGGAATTGATGGGAAGAACGGGAAAGACGGATTGAGTATTGTATGGAAAGGAGATCTCCAAACACCTCCTTCCAATCCTCAGACCAACTGGGCATACCGGGATACCAATAATGGTCGTGTATATATATGGAACGGAACAGCATGGGCATTGATGGTTGTGGACGGATCGGACGGTGCTGATGGTGCAGCCGGTTCTGACGGATTGAGCGTGTTTATAACTTATAATGACAGTACTTCCCAACCTTCTGTACCTACCGGGAACGGTACTACTGGAGGATGGCATACAAATGCGACAAGTACCGCCATATGGATGTCACAGAAGGTTGCTGCGTCCGCATCTGACGGAGCATGGGGTACACCGATAAAAATCAAAGGTGACAAGGGTGACGGTTACACCCAGATGGGGCAGTTTAGGACTGGTATGGTTGTACCCAAGATGGGTGTCGTTTCGATGGGTGGCGGCTCTTATGTAGCCAAGGCATCCACTACCAATCCTCCCTTATGGTGCTGGACAGACAATGCCGGCAACCGGTTTACTTTCAATGATGGCGGATACTGCCTGACGGGTGAGGTGAACACTGCCGAATACGATGTATGGGCAGAGAAAGGTGAGCCGGGCAAAGACGGAACGGATGGTAAGGATGGCGAGGATGGAAAAGACGGGAAGCCCGGTGAACAGGGTATACAAGGAATACAGGGATGTATTATACGGTCTTCCGAGTGGGCGTCCGGCGTGACGTACAGGAATGACGAGGACCTTACAAGTGGCACGAGATATATTGATATCGTGATGGTAAGGAATAATAGCGCGGTAGACGGATGGGATGTGTATAAGTGTATCAAGACGCATACATCCTCATCTTCTATAACCTATACCAATACCACCTATTGGACGGAATTAAGCAATGTTGGTCCTATTTATACCAGCCTAATAATAGCCAAGAATGCCAGTCTTAATTTCGTCCAAGGCAATGAGTTATTGATAAAGGATTCGAATAATAATGTCGTAGCCGGTCTTACAGGAGGAAGCAGCAAGGAAGCTGGTACAACACCTATAAGGATATGGGCTGGAGGTAAGGTTCCGGGAAACGCTCCGTTCCGTGTGGATCAGAATGGAAATCTTGTCGCAACGAAGGCGAATATCGGGGGTACGGTAACCGCCACTCTTCTCTACTCACCGGGAAGCGATATGGATAGTCTAGCTGATTCGGAAGGCAATATGACCGTGAATCCGTCTACTCAGGGATCTACGTTCTTCTCTGCTGACGGTTTGGGCGGAACCATAACTCTTCCTCCTGCGTCATCATGGAACGGATTGAAACTGGAGTTTGTGGTTGATATGACATCAAGGGTGGCCAAGAACCCGGATAAATACAAGGCTACGAACTATTTCTGCGGACTGGTGGGAGCTTACAATAACAAAACAGAAATTCAGATGGCAAGGCCTTATGTTTTGGAGATGAAGGCCTTTAACAACCATTGGTATATAACACGTATGGATTTAATTGAGTAAACGATATGATATTACAAGCAGGTTATGATTGCTATCTGACACAGGCCGAAGATATGCCTCTGTCGGAACGAAGATTTGAGAATCAGGTATTGATAAACAGTCCTGAGGATGTGGCTATGTGGAAAGAAATCACATCAAAGCAGAAGGAGCAGATGATTGCCGAAGCGTCCTTCATCGATACGGAAGCGATAGATGTTGAAGCACTTGATCGTGTGGATACACTATTAAACGATATTGCGGCAAACATTAACAATGCCGGGCTTACTGTAGAGGAAGCATTGGCGAAGAAAGAGTACTTTCCCTTATGGGAGGATCTGATAGGTACAGAGGTTGATGTGCAGTTCCGCTTCCGCTATGGCAGCACGCTCTATGAGGTTATACAGAAACATACACCGCAGGAGGACTGGAAGCCGGGAACGGGTACGGAATCCTTGTACAAGGTTGTGCAGATAGAGCACTCCGGCACACTGGATGATCCTATACCTTGGGTACATAACATGGTGCTGGAAGAAGGCAAGTATTACACCGATAAGGAGGTTCTTTATCTCTGTATCCGTGACAGCGGAATAGGTATGGCATTCGACTTGGAAAATCTTGTTTCGGGTGGATATGTTCAAGTGGTAGAAAATCAAGTAGTAATAAATAATTAAAAAAAATACGATTATGGCAGACAAAAAATTAAATCAAGTATCGCAGTTGACGGATTTTGATTATGCGTTGGTTGTAAAAGGGAATGACGTGGCAAAAGTTACAAAACAGCAGCTAGCTACAATTCTGGGAGAACTGTTGGGGATAAATGATAGTTGGTTTAGATTTATATTTGTTCTTACAGTTGATTCTGAGGAAAAATCTAAGTCTTTAACAGAAAACGGCTTTTATATATGTGTCAATGAATCTGTATCTCCATACGATAATACTTTTTTGATCGTTTTATCTGCTCAAAATGATAACACTGTCGTGCAATTTTTAGTAAGTGCAAACGGGAAATCTGTAAAAGTAAGAACGAAATGGTGGAGGGACGGATGGAGCGAATGGAATCTTATAGGTTCATGATATAAATAATTTCCATCTACGTGATGATAGAATGGGATATAGGGAAATTTGTATTGACATATTAGATATATGGATTACCTTTGCACCGCACATGGCGTTGTGCATATCAGGATCGGGTGGCACCGGCTTGTACCGGACCACCCGTTTTTTAATCATGTCTAAGATACGGTTTGCCAATTACCCCAACTGTTACTAAACCATTTCACTCGATATTTATAAATATCTCCGCTATAATTATATAGATTCTGAATACAACAGATATTAGGTTTGCCGATTACAACTAATACACAATTACGGACATATTCTAATTTTGAATTTTGTGATAGTAAGTATATTCCGCTATATTGCATAGAATCTAATTCGTCTTGAGATTCTATTTCTTTCTGATCTCTGAACCTTAACCACGTATCATTTATTCCCAACAGTTCTCCCAGAAGTGGGAAATCAGACCGCCGTTGTTGTGATTTTCGCCCAAGAAGACCAATTTCCATACCACATACTACGTATATAGTAAGATCCATCACCGTAATGTGTAATTTGGATGGATGAATCTTGTCCACCACCTAAATTAGTATATAAGGTAACCAATATACCCCATAATCCGTTATTTATAGGCGTATTGGTTGCTCCTTCTTGGATTCGTAGAATAACACTTTTTTTAATGGTGTTTAAGTCACCTTTAAACAGTCCTCCATCTCTTAACCACGAATCATTTATCCCTATCAGTCCTCCCAGGTCGGATTTTAGGGCTTTATGTTGTTTGAATTTGTTTCCAATCAGTCCATTGAAAATTACCATCAACGACAACACCTGCACGATATTTGATAATTAAAGTATTGACCACTTGTCTAGCTTCTTGAATAAGATAACCAGATCCGTTGAATACTAATAAAATTCCATAATCATTATCCGGTGAATTAGTAAATGATGCCAAAGATGTATATGTGTATATACCTGATTCTGTTATATTATTAAAATCTGTATTTTGTTCTAAAATACCTCTTCGCATGAATGGAAACAGCTTCAAATTAGTGAAAAGTTCTCCCAGAAGCATGGAATACCTATTTTTTTGTTAAGAAATAGGTATTTCTGTTAGTCCAGATGGGGTTTCGATTTTAGTTATAGAAGGCATAGAATCTCCACATAGTAATTTAACAGAAACTAAAGAAGACCTAGTAGAAGCAACAATAGAAAGGATAATATCTCCGTTGTCATTATAGAAAAATTTAACAGATAACATAGAACTCCCTACTACAACACCTTTAACGTTATAATCATTTTTGTAGTTACTGTAATATTTAGATACAATATAAATTTTAGGTTGACTCCTGTCTTCCAGTATCTCTACAAGATAACTACATTTTACAACATTAGATGGGATGATATTATAATAATACGAATCATTAGCTCCAGCTGAATTTCTAGCTATAGTTGCATCTCTTTTTAGATCATTTATGCCAATCAGTTCTCCCAGAAGCATTTTTTGTGGTTTATTTTGTAAATACAGAAGATTTTTTTAACTTTAAAACAAAAAGTTGAGTATGTTAGAGAAGATCAGATACCGTTTGGTTTATAACCGACAAAACAGACTAAATCGACAGGGAACCGCATTAGTACAGATTGAAGCCTATCTTAACCAGCGGAAATCATATTTTAAAACAAATATCTACCTAAAACCGGAGTGTTGGAGTAAGGATGGTGCCCAAGTTATCAACCATCCGCAGTCAAATGAACTTAACGCAATGCTATACGAAAAAATACTGGAGTTGCAGGCTATAGAACTTAGCTATTGGAAAAGAGGGCTTGAATCAAACCTTTCCACGTTAAAGGAGGCTGTAAAAAAGGGAATTAAACCAGTTGTGTCGTTTTTAAAGTTTGCGATACAAACGATAGAGAATTCAGATAGGAAACCGGGAACCAAGGATAACATGCTGGGCACGGTAGCCACTTTGAAGGAATTTCGGAACGTGATAGAGTTCACAGACATCAATTATACGTTTCTAAAGGAGTTTGACGCATTTCTTCGCAACAAAGGATTGAAGGTAAACACGGTAGGAAAACACATGAGAATACTGCGTACCTTGGTTAACGAAGCAATAAACGAAGGTTATATATTACAGGAGGCATACCCTTTCCGTAAGTTCAAGATCAAGAAAGAGAAGAAGGAACATAACTTCCTGATGCCCGCAGACTTGGAGAAGCTGGAGAATCTTGAACTGCCGGACAGGAAGAACAACAGCCGGCATATACTGGACGCATTTCTCTTCTGCTGCTATTGCGGATTGAGATTCTCTGATTTCAAGCAATTGACTTATAAAAATCTCGTAACAGTTGACGGAAAGGAATGGCTGGTCCTAAACAGCGTCAAAACAGGTGTGAAACTCAATATTCCGCTATATCTGCTGTTTAACGGAAAGGCACTGGGCATAATGCGGAAGTACGACAGCATCGAACAACTGGCTGCATTAGGTTGCAATTCGGACACTAATCGGACATTGCAGAAATTGGGAAGAATGGCGCGTATCAGCAAGAAATTTACCTACCATACAAGTCGTCATACTTGTGCTACTCTGTTGGTACATCAAGGCGTTCCGATAACCACCGTCCAAAAACTCTTGGGGCATACATCGGTCAAGACAACAGAGATATATTCAGAAGTGTTTGATGAAACAATCATCAAGGATCTGACAAGGGCTAATCAGAAGTATTCTAAAAGTAGAAATGTAAAACAAAATCAAATAAAATCTCAAAAATCCCCGGAAAAATATCTCAGGCAGTAGAAACCTATAAAAGCTATCTGTTTTATACTTGTTTTTCCGATCCCATTCCACAACATTCGTTTCATGTCAATAAATATACAAACTCGCCAGTCTTGCCGTTCTATTAATTCTCTTCATTCATTCTGCAAGTAAAAAATATTGTATTAATGGCAATTTTTTAAGAAGATTGGTTTTTGTTTCAACATTGGCTTCTTATAACTAATTAATATAGTTTTCTTTTTGTATTTCGTTTTTGTTATTGTCTTTTCGGGAAAATGGGATAGAGAGTAGGGCGTGGATTGAACGGCTGCTGTGCTTTTTTTGTGTTCTTATTTGCGAAAGAGAGAAGCAATATTTATCTTCACAAATCAAAGAAAATAATGTAGTATAATCACAAAAACGTCACAATAAAAAACAATTGGTTTTTAAATGTGTTATAATCAATTTGTTATATTTTTAATTTTAAATTTCCCAAGCTGAGGGTCGCGGGTTCGAATCCCGTTTGCCGCTCCAAAGAGAATTCTGATAGTCAGGTAGTTGGCTATCAGAATTCTCTTTTTTAGCACTATTTGAGGAAGATGAATACAGGTGGTTTGAACATCATTATGTAAATTGATTGAGCAGTATATGGCTAATGAGAAATATGGGAACAGATTTGTTTATAAATGCCCATGCAGTATATTCATACGCTAAAGTATCAGCACTTACACGAATTGCATCTGCATTGCTGCTTTCTATAACGATTTTCCTTGGTTGGATTGATGTGTACATCCGATAATGAAAAGACAGGAGAAATATGAAAACGTTATTTTCATAATCTCAAATTATATGTGAAGAAACAATGTCTTTACAAAAGTAATAAAAAGTGCAATCCATCAATAATCAGAATTGCACTTTTATTTTCCACTAATTTATATTCTTAATTTTCTTTTTTGAGGGATATCCAAAGATATAAAAACTATCTGATTATCAATAATTTAACTTGAATAGATTGTGTTGTTTTGTACTATTGAAAGAATATCCCTAAACATATTGGATTTACTGGGTGCAGATATAGAGAAAGTTCTTATTTTTTGATAATCAGTCAGAAGCTTCTTTATTAATTGGTGCAAAAATGCCAAGTACACACATTACAACTCCAGTTCAACCACAAATATCCATTTCCCTATTTTTAAATTCCCAGACACAGCCAGATCAATAGCCGCTTCGTTATTTTTTGTCTTGTCAGTCAAGCCGACACATAAGGTATACTTTCCCTGCAATTCTGCCGGAATATTAAACCGACTCAAATAATTGTATGATATTCCCTTCAACCATTCGGAAGGTTCTGCTTCCGGTTCTGTATAAAGAAATACAATTTCCTTTTTTTCATTCATCAAAACAAAACTAACCTGATATTTATAATTCCAATTGGGATGATTATTAGGCAATACACCCACACCATAGTTTTTCCATGAATGAAACAAAGTCAACGTTTTGTGGTCTTGCTCCACCTTTATATAGTCCGGATAAAGACGATAACCGCCTAAAGTTATAAAACGCTGAACTTGGTCCGGCAGCTCTTCTATCCAGAATTTACACTGTAAAGGTACACGCAAATCCAGCGTGTTACAATGGCTGTCCAAAGCATCAGTCACAGAAACGGTAAAAGCTTCTTTGAAATCGTTCATGGCAAAACGTTTGTCTCCTTGGAAATGCTTGTATTTTGAGTTATCCCCATCTTGTGCATTAAACCACCAGCATCCCTCACCAATAAGAGCTCTTTTGGGGAAAAGTTCGTCATGCACCATCGCACGTTCTTCATTAGAAAACCAAAAACTGCCTATACCATCCCTGCGAGGAAGAAACCCCAGCTTGTCATATACTAGCGGCTTGGAAAACCTGTAGTCGCTCTGCGAAAGATTCATTACCGTAAGCACTTTTTTGAAGTGTCTTGCATACGATTCGGTTATCTGTCGGATAACGCTTTCCAGATTATCTTGCTTTTCGAGTACCAGTCCATGTCCTTCTCCCCATCTTCCCAATCCATATGCATCAATATAATCTACCTCATCCGGATTGTCATATTCCTTTGCAAAAGCCTCTATGAACTTGTCCAGCTTTTCAAGGAATACTGGATTATCATAATAAGGCTGGGTTTTGCCTTCATCGTCTATTGGACTTTCTGTGGCTCCGGCTTCGTACACATAGGACGGTACTCCGTCTACACCATGAAAGAACACCCTGAAGGCCAGTTTAAGCCCTTTGTCTTTGGCTTTTTGTATATACCATTTATACCGTTCATTGTAAATCCATGCATATTTGCCCTCCTCGGGTTCCAAATCTTTCCACAGCATTCTGATGTACAGAATATTGGAATAATCAGCTGCTTTGCATTCTTCCATCTGTTTCCAAAAAACTTCGGGAGTATAGATGTTGCTTTTATTGTGGCGTGTTCCCTGAAAAGACCAGCCTTCTTCGTACATCATCCATCCCATGGCAGGATTTTTCAGTACGGTGGTCAAATCCGGGCTATAGTTTACCCATTTGTTCATTTGGGCTTGAAGTGAGGCGGATCCCAATAGGTGCATGCTGCACAAAAGGATTGCGGTTAGGCGTAAAATGGAAATACTTTTCATGGTTAGAATTAATATTATTAAAAATGTATTTTATAAAATCATTACAAAAGGTTTTTGATAAAAAAATAATCTGAGTCATTGCATGAGAGTTAATGAAACGATATACTTTTATGTCCATTGCTAAGACATTTTTTCTTCTCTAGATCCTAATATTGAAAGATACCGCTTTCGTTACTTGCTAAAACTTCAGTTGAATTACCTTGATAAATGTTTATATTAATTATTAAAAGTAAAGTAATTAGAATTGCAATCGTTTTCATATGTCATTATATTTAAAGTTTATATATAAGCAAATTTAAGGAATAATCTGTTACGTTGTTTTCAGTAATAGGACTTTAACTAAATTTCTTTTAGTTTTTTTTGACAACCTCAATAACATACTCTTTCGGATTGGCTATCAGTCATGCGTCTTTCTTTTGTTCTTTCAGAATGTTTGTGTCAATGACCCTGTATTACAATATTGTTTTAAATGTGTTGTATGTTGGTCTATATATAGTTTATTCTGTGCATTTTTTATGCATAAGATTTTTCTTTAAAATATTTGTTATAGCTTTGCTATCACAAATAACTGAATGTGTTTTTATTTTTTGATTCATTAAGCTTGGATGTTGTAAGGCATCTTGCTAGCAAAGCAGTTTGTATTGAAAAAGGCAGGATTGGTGAATCCCGCCTTTTTTATGTTCTTTATTCAAAGAGACGCAAAATATATTATTTCAGTATTTCACCTTTTTCATTGAAGAACACCGTACTTTCAGTTCCTTCCTTGTCTGTCAGAACAACCTGATAGGTCTTACTGCCATCCTCTGCCGCTTCCACCGCCGCTTCCTTGACGGTTGATTCCGCAAAATTTTTGGCGATTGCTTCCGTTACCGCTGCCGGAAGGTCTTTCACTTCAATAGGGGTGAAGTCATTTACTGCCATGACTGTTTCAACACCTGAGGTCAAATTTTCGGCAAATGCCACTGTTGTTCCTAATCCCATTACCAATGCTACTGCAACAAAAAATTTTTTCATAATCTTATATTTTTAATGGTTATTGTTTTACGATAATGATAGGACAATTTTTATGCCAAAAGAATATTTGATCTGATTATCAGTTGGTTAATATTTTACTAATTATATGTGAAATGGAAAAAATCCTCATATAGTGTGGGATGATGTGGAAATGTTCCACATTGATACCTTTCTTCCATTAATCTTTTCGCACCTTTGCGGAAAAATGGATAAAATCAGATACCGTCTTGTATATAACCGCCAGAACACACTTAACAGGCAGGGCACGGCTCTTGTACAGGTTGAAGCCTATTTGAACCAAAGGAAAATCTACCTGAAGACCAATGTTTACCTCAAACCGGAGTGCTGGAGCCGTGAGGGGGCACAAGTCATTAACCACCCCCAATCTAACGAACTCAACGCAATGCTCTATGAATACATCCTGTATCTGCAAGGCATAGAGTTGGGGTATTGGAAGCGCGGAATACCTGCCACACTCTCACTGCTGAAGGATGCTGTCAAGAAGAAAAGTGCCGTGAATATCAGCTTCTCCACTTTCGCCAAATCAGCCATTGACAATTCGGACAAGAAGCAGTCCACCAAGGACAACCTGCACTCTACACTGGCGGTCTTGAATGACTTCCGTTCCGGATTGGACTTCAAGGATATTACCTATACATTCCTTCGTGATTTTGAGCAATACTTAAGGGAAAAGGGCAATGCGGACAATACGATAGCCAAGCACATGAAACAGCTCCGTATCTTGGTCAATGAGGCAATCAACCAGGGATATATGCACGCGGATGCTTATCCGTTCAGAATAAAGCTACCTCCGTTCTGGGCGGCTTCATCAAGAGCACCCGCACCAAAGAATTTCACGATACGGGAAACTGAAATTTCCTGCCCGTTGTTATCTATAAGAGTCACTTTCAGAACGGTCTTTTCTCCACTTATTTCTTTCTTGTTGATTTTGACTGTCGTTCCGGTACATTTCCCATCCGTAAATACAGGTTCCTTAATTTCCACATCCTTATTTTCAGCAGGGTCACAATGTCTATATCTGTAGTACCGTCCTTGCTTCTCAATTCCGCAACCAAAGCCTTATAATTTTCTGTTGTCAAACCAATAAATTCAATATCAATTATATTACTAACGGAAGTTACCGAGAAAATATCGCAACCATCCTTGAACTTGACAGATAATATTTTGGTACGTGGTACGGTCAGCTTGGTCTTTCCGTCAGCCAGAGTGAATATGACATTATCAGGATCACTTGTGTAGTCCACTCCGTTTTCCACAAATACCGCATCACCCCTGTCGCCTTTCTCCCCGGTCGCCTTAATCCCTGTCGATTTCCAGTTTTTGCCGCCATCCGTTGAGATTTCCCATTCATTTGTCGTGGCGTTGATTTGAACTTGGGGGGCAATGGCATCGTCCCCTTTGGCTCCTTGCGCCTTTATTTTTGTATCAGTCATACCTATCCACCAATTACCGTTCTCGCCGATATGAGGTGTGATGCCGTCAGATTTACTTTATGATGTAAGAAAAATCATACTATCCCTTCTCATTTGGAGAATCCATATATCCCGATTTACAAGACGAACATAACGCTTTTTAAACTAATGTTATCAGATATTTATTAAATAATTGGTGCAAAATTAACTAAAAAATGATGCTGGCCTGTAATATAATTTTTTACATTCCAGACCGATTCAATATATTTATATTCTTCTTTGGTAAATCGTTTTTTATTCTTATTTTGCAGAGTCTTTTTTATTGACATATCGTGACAATGGATTTTAGTGTTTTGGCAGCGATGGTGCAAGCGGATAGGATTTTTAAGTGTGTATTTTATAATCAATCAGATAAACAATAGGCAGAATGGAATTAAATGACTGGTTGGCTATAACTGGGGCTTTAAGGGATTGGAAGCTGTCCGCTGGGGTTCATATTTTGTGTAAACCGCAAAACGCACGGAAGGAGAATACGTCTGCCGATTCGGTGGAGAATGAGAACGAGCGGAAGCAGGTTGACTGGTTGGAAAAGCGTATAGTCCAGTGTACTGCCAAGAGTGTAGAAAGGACAGCACTCGTAAGTCGGTCAACATCGTATATGGCTCTATCATCTCTTTGAATGAACTGATTGCAACCAATGGCAACTACGTGATTAATTTTCGGATTTATGATACAAGAAAACCGTCTGACAGCCCGACCAGGAAAGTTTTGTTACTGGCTGACGGTCACGTAGAAGGTGATTTCAGCAAGAATAGAAAGAAGGAAACTGCAACCAAAGACTGTACGGAGGTGAAAGCCGACAAGGAAACCACTTCCGATATCCATGAGGAAAAACGGTCAGAATCATAAAGGATAAAAAAGAATCCACTTTGCTTAAACAAAAAGGCTTTACCTGTGTTTGTGTAACTGTTTTGTTTGTCGTTGTGCTGATAGTAAAACATTGGCGCAACAGACAATCTTCATCATAAGACTTTAAATTTATAAATTGGACTGCCCCGGCTCGTGATGAGTCGGGGTATTTGTTTAAATACAATTTCCCAATTGGATTACACAATCAACTGAAGAGAATAGAATTTTATGTATTTTTGCCTTGTATTGTGGGGTAGAAGCCAATCTCATAACAAAAATTACTCCTTGTTTTGGGGATCTATGGTAATACGCAATAATGTGACAAAAAATATTTTTAGAAATAGGCAAATCCTTTTGAACAAATTCGTCATTGTTTTGTTCTTGAAGAATAAAGTAGATTGTCAAAACGTAACTAATCTGAACCGTTCCGGCTTGTGATAAGTGGGAGCGGTTTTATTTCAACAATTTTTTTGTTAAAAGATAGCGCGTGAATTATATGTTCTTTTATTTTTGTACACAGTTGACATGAATTTATGTATCATGGTGAAAAAGAATCTTATTCCGAAGAGAAATTAAATGAAATGATCGTATGGCTCAATAATCATGCCAATGAACTTCCTAAGGAAATGCAGATAAATAAATTCGCTTTCACTCCGGATTTGAAACTTACTGTTGAAAGTTGCATCATGCAGGCTAAATAATGTTTGGGTAACTATAAGATGGCTGGAGCTTTTAGACTGCTCCAACAAATCGGAGAGAACCTTGAAAACAATAAATGATATTCTTCTATTATTTGGTAAGTAAATCAAGATGTTTCTTTCATCGACAAAAATATGAAAGTATGCAATGTGTGTGCAACTTAAAAAGCCAATATGTATAAATGATTAGTTTTTCAGTGCTTTTTTATTTTTCTTCACTTTCCAATTCTTTTATCTCTTTATTGAGGAATACGGATAGGATGGTTCTTAAAACAACAATACCTCCCAATAGGGCCAATTCATTCAAAGTGGGCTCCAATACTGTTTTCAAAATATCCGAAGCTATCAGAAATTCTAAGCCAAGAAGCAGATAAGTTCCGAATGTAGCTCTTAATTTTCGTATATTGGTAATGGAATACCCTCCGGTAAAACATCGTATTTCATTCTTCAAAAAAGAGATGATACCTATCAATGCTCCGTATGTGACAATCAAAAGGCTTGTCACACTTATAACAGCTGCTAATAAATCCAAGAAATGAGTAAGCATATTTATTTGTCTTTATGAATAGAACAAATAAATAAGCGATATGTTCTTACATCATGATAACTCTATCTTGACAATTCCTCCATAAGGAGTGAGTGCGCCAAATGCCTCTTCGGGTTTAATGATACCTGCATAAATCTGTGCGTTCAGTAAAATGCCGCCATGAGCAAAGATCGCGACTTGTTCATACGGTTTTTGGCGAAGTTCGTCTAGAAAATCGGCAACACGCCGGTATTGATCTTCAAAGGACTCTCCATTGGTCGCTTTTACATGCAGATAATCTGCATACCATCTTTCCAGATTAGCGTCGGCAATTTCATCGAACCGATGCATTTCCCAATCTCCGAAATTTAGTTCCTTCAGGCGGTCGTCCCGTTCTGCATCCGGGTAGCCGCAAAAGGTAGCCAGGCGTACACAACGGGTTAACGGGCTGGTATAAACCTTATCAAAAGATAAGCCTTGTAAATGGGCTGCCGTTTGAGTTGCCTCCATTTCAAAAGTCGGCTTTAAGGGTACATCCGTCTGTCCGTAACAAACGCCTTGCGGAACATCAACAGCAGTATGACGCATGAAGTATATTACCATAGATTTGTATAGATTAAGTTTATAGTCAGATAAAAAGAAAACTCACATAATAGGAAAGTCGCTCCGCAACAATCACCGGTATATCCTTGCAGGCGTCTGCGCATGAGTGACATTAAAAGGATGAACATCATAGCAGGAGCGATGGCTGCCCACCAGTATCCTTTATCCAGTAATAAAAGCATAGGTAGGGCTCCGGCCATAAAAGCGGATAATAAAACACCTGGGCTCATACGGTCATATATGACTTTTGCTTTCGATTCTTCTTCTTTACGGGCGTATGGAAGCGTGTTGATGATTTGTGCGGCACAAAACTTGCTCCAGGCATCTCCGCTTAATATGGCCGCACATGCCAAGGGTACAGAAAGTGTGGTGAGTATATTCCACATCAATCCATAATAGAATAATAATCCGAGCACTCCGTATGTGCCGATATGTGAATCCTTCATGATGGACAGAATCTTGTCACGTGATGTACCGCCCCCGAAGCCATCGCAGAAGTCTGCCAATCCATCTTCATGTAAAGCACCCGTTACTAATAACCGGGCAGCCAACGCCATGAGCACAGCTATTTGTACAGGCAGAAATTCTGCTGTGATCCATAGAGTGCCTGCCATGATACCTCCTGTCAGCCATCCAACAAAGGGCCAGTAGTCCACTACTCGTTTAAAGTAAACAGGTGGTACGTCAGCTATTTTCCAAAACGGAAGGCGTGTGAAAAAAATGAGGGAGGCAAGCAGTTTCATGGTTAAAAATATTTAGTGATGGAGGCATGGGCGAAATTGTCCATCTCATTCATCATGTTTACAGAGGAAACAACGATGGGATAAGCGCATATCGCTCCTGTTCCTTCTCCCAAGCGCAGACCTAAATTTAATAAAGGGCGTACTTTCATGGCGTCCAATACTAGTTTATGACCGGTTTCATCTCCCTGATGTCCGAATATGGCATACGACAAAACTTCCGGATGAAGTTTTGAGGCGGCCAGTATGCAGTTGGTCATGATGAAGCCGTCTACCAGAATAATCATTCTTAATTCTGCCGCCCGGAGCATGCCGCCTATTGCCATAACCATTTCATATCCTCCGAACCAGGCGATGATATCTTTTGCAGAACCGTCACCGGCATAATGGTCAACCGATTGTTTCAATACATTGTATTTATGGCGGATGCCTTCTGAATCCAGTCCGCTTCCCGCACCTACACATTGCTCTAATGAAATACCTGTCAGCAAATGCATCCAGACAGAGGAAGGGGAGGTGTTGCCAATACCCATTTCGCCAAAACTGACCACATTGCAGCCGTCAGCATAAATCATATCCGTTATCTTTGCTCCACGTTCCAGGCATAATTCCATTTCTTCCATACTCATTGCAGGACCTTTTAGAAAACTGTGCGTGCCACGTCCTACGCTACAGTTGATAATGCCTTTCTCGTAAGGAAGATCGTAATCGACTCCTGAGTCTACTAATACAAGCTTAAAACCATGTTGGCGGCATAAAAAATTAACTCCGGCACCTCCATGTAAAAAATTACTTAGTTGTTGCCAAGTGATTTCTTTGGGAGACTTGCTTACCCCTTCTTCTACTATACCATGATCGGCTGCAAAAAGTACGTTGTGCGGATGGCTTAATGTAGGGGAGAGGGTTTGTTGGATTAATCCGATTTGCAATGCAAGGTCTTCCAGAACGCCCAATGAACCTTTGGGCTTTGTCAAATTGTTGATTTTGTCTATCAATGCCTCCCGAAGACCTTCATCGGGATACTCAATATGAAAGTTTTTCATTGTATTTATTATTTTATAGGAACAGGAATTCCCGATACCATCAAATATACTTGGTCTGCTTTTGAAGCTATATATTGATTCATCCAGCCCTGTAAATCTGTAAAGCGGCGTTGGATGGCGTTTTCGGATACTGCTCCGGAACCTATTTCATTGGTTACGAAAATAAAAGTGGCATCTTGCCGGATAAAATTATCAAACTCCTGTTTGACAGCCTGCAATGCAGCCTCTACATCCGCATCCAAATCAAAGAAAAAGTTGGTACACCATAAGGTGACACAGTCAATCAATACTACATTATCCTTTACTTGATGGCGGCTCAGTTCTTTTTCTTCTTCTATATTCGTCCATTCCGGTCCGCGCCTTTCTTGATGTTTGATAACGCGTTGGCGGAATTCTTCATCCCAAATACGGGAAGTAGCTATATAAACGGGAGTGGGTGATAAGCTTAATGCCAATTTCTCCGCGTATGAACTTTTTCCCGAACGTTGGCCTCCTGTGATTAAGATAATACGTCTCATTGTCTTACTTCTCGGTGGCACGCAGAATCAACGTAGTCGCACCTAATGTGATGATAGCGCCTTCCTCGATCCGTATCCGGTCCTTGTTCCCCAAAATCTCGTTCATCAGAAATGTTCCTGTAATGCTGTCATTATCACGCAGGGTATAAATGACTTCCCCTTGTTTGTTGCGTTTCACATTAATGATACAATGCCTTCTGTCCATGCTCGGATCTGATGTTTCGATAGGAATGTCCACTTCAGTGCCTTTGCTTCTGCGTCCTATCAGGTTGTCACCTTCCATCAGGGGTAATACTTGTTTGTATCCGAATACATTTTCTACTACCACGATACTTCCAAAATCCTCTTTATTGGCTTGTTCGTCCAATATTTCTTCTTTACGGGTTGCTTTCAGTTTGGACTTTCCGATACGGATACTGAATTGTTTTTTACAATGGTCGCATACAAAGACCAACGATTGGCCTTCTGTATATTTGGTTTCATCAAAAGTTATATAGTTGTCACATTTGGGACACAAAACTCTTTTCATAAAAAATAATCTTGTTTATTTGGAACTCAATATCCATGCATTCTTGAATGCATCATTTTGTTTCAGTTCATTTAATTTTTTATAAGCAGCGGCTTTATCTGCAAAGTTGCACAAAGACAGGCGATAACGTCCGTTACCTTCTATGATTGTTACATCCTTGTATCCTTTTTGCTTGTACTCATTAAGTACTTGCTGTGCGTCATTGGCTGTCGGTAAACTGGATACGATGATATAATACTTATTTTTTTTACTGCTCGAAGGTGTTGCTGTTTCTTTCTTCTCAGGGGCAGGTTTACTTACAGTAACAGGCTTGGCAACTGGCTGTTCTGTGTTGTTCAATTTTGCTGCAACAGTATTCTTGGGCACTGCTTCTTGTGCTTTTCCTACCTTCTCTACTTTTACAGTTACAGGTTTCAACGTGTTTTGATTATTTTTGATATTCGTCTTCTTGGGTTGCTGCGGTCTGGAAGGAACGGTTACCAAGGTCGTTGCCAAAGATTGGGAACGAATGGCGTCAAACAGACCATCCGTACCTAAAGAAGCATAATTACCTTTGTCCACATATGTGTTCTCTACCGGAACAGACAAGAAGAAAAATAAGACTACAGCTATAGCCACAGCTACTGCATTTCCTATCCACTGACGTTTGAAACGTACAGTTCTCTTCCTTTTTTCTTGTCGGGGAAGTAATTCTCTGGTTGCTGCAGATGTTGTTGAAGTAAGATATTCTAATCTGTTGATGGAAAACGAACTAAGCCCGTATAGGGTAGGTGATAATGCACCGTCCTCATTGGGATGGAACTCGTATGTGCTATGAATATTATAATGTAAGACCCCTATGCCATGCATTTCTGCACATCCATTTTGGTATAGTTGTTCTTTCAATCCGGCTACCTCTTCTTCTATCATGCGTGTGGCATCAGGAAAATCGGTGTGATGGGCTTGCATATACGATTGAACTAATAAACCATCGTTTATAGTCAATTGGGGATTGAAACCAATAGTACGTACAGGGGGAAGATAAAGATTTTCTTCCTTGATATACCGTGCCGGTTGATAGTGCGCTATAAAACCGCCAAAGTCTGGAATAATCACACAGTCATTTTCCAGTAACAGAATTTCTATATGTCTAGCCAATTCAATCATATCGCAAAATTAGCATTTTTATTCCGTTTCAGCGCAACTTTTATGGAAGAAAATAACAACTCACTCATAATTTATTGTAATTTTGCAGCGAAAAAGTTAGACTAACGAATTAAATAAAATGAATATAGCGATTGTAGGAACCGGGTATGTAGGACTTGTTACCGGAACATGTTTTGCCGAAACTGGCGTAGACGTAACTTGTGTAGATGTAAATGCGGATAAGATTGCTAATCTGCAACAGGGTATTATTCCTATTTATGAACCGGGATTGGAAGATATGGTCTTGCGTAATGTAAAGGCTGGACGTCTTCATTTCACCACCTCTTTAGAGAGTTGTCTGGACAATGTGGATATTGTGTTCAGTGCTGTGGGCACTCCTCCCGATGAAGACGGAAGTGCCGATTTGCGTTATGTGCTTGAAGTTGCCAAGACGATTGGTGCTAATATGAAGAAATACACCTTGGTCGTGACCAAGAGTACGGTGCCCGTGGGTACGGCCCGGAAAGTAAAAGCGGCTATCCGGGAGGAATTGGAGAAAAGAGGGGAGTCGATAGATTTCGATGTGGCTTCTAATCCGGAATTCTTGAAAGAAGGTAATGCTATCGATGACTTTATGAGTCCGGACCGTGTGGTAGTGGGCGTAGAGTCGGAAAGGGCTAAAAAACTGATGACCAAGCTTTATAAACCTTTCATGCTGGTTAACTTCCGCGTTATCTTCATGGATATTCCTTCTGCCGAGATGACCAAGTATGCGGCAAACTCCATGTTGGCTACCCGTATCAGCTTTATGAACGATATTGCCAACTTGTGCGAACTGGTGGGAGCTGATGTAAATATGGTACGTGACGGAATAGGTTCCGACAGTCGTATCGGGCGTAAGTTCTTGTATCCGGGATGCGGTTATGGTGGATCTTGTTTCCCGAAAGATGTGAAGGCGTTGATTAAGACTGCCGAGCAGAATGGTTATTCCATGCAGGTGTTGAAAGCGGTGGAAGATGTGAACGAGAATCAGAAAGGCATTTTGTTCGAGAAACTGGTAAAAGTATTCAATGGAGATTTGAAAGGCAAAACAGTGGCTTTGTGGGGACTTGCATTCAAGCCCGGTACGGACGATATGCGTGAGGCTCCGGCTTTGGTACTTATTGAGAAATTGAAACAGTCGGGTTGCAATGTCCGCGCATACGATCCTGCTGCTATGGATGAGTCCCGCCGCCGGATAGGAGAGTCGGTTTATTATGCGCACGATATGTATGATGCGGCTCTTGATGCGGATGCGTTGATTCTGGTAACCGAGTGGAAAGAGTTCCGTCTTCCTACCTGGGGAGTAATCAAGAAGGCGATGAAGCAGCCTGTAGTGCTTGACGGACGAAATATTTATGATGGTGACGAACTACAGGAAATGGGGTTTGTTTATCATTGCATCGGTCGATAAATAAAAAAATAGAGAGAATAACCATGTACAAACGTTTTTCGATAATAATGTTGGCTGTTGCGCTGTCTTCTTGTGGAACTCCGCAACAAAAAGCATCCGCTCTGGAAGAAAACAAGGAGGCAAAATCTTTGTTGGAAGGTATATGGTTGGACGATAATACGGAAACGGCATTACTGAGGGTGAAAGGCGATACCCTGTTTTATGCAGATGCCGCTACGGCTCCCGTTGCTTTTAAAATTATAGGCGATTCGTTGATTACGTATGGTGCACGGACTAATGGTTATAAGATTGAGAAGCAGGGGGAGCATATTTTTTGGTTTCATTCGGCTGTGGGAGATGTGATACGCCTGCATAAGTCTGATACGGAGAATGATTCTCTGGCATTTATCCATACTCGGGAAATCCCTGTTTATAACGAAGTTATTAAGAAAGATTCGGTGGTGACATACGATAATGTCCGTTATCGCGGATATGTGTACATTAACCCGTCAAAGATTAAAGTAATGCGTCCGGGGGTTTCGGAGGAAGGACTTGGGGTGGATAATGTATATTATGACAATATCATACACATTTGCGTGTATGAAGGCAGGAAGAGTCTTTATGCCAAAGATATCACCAAGCAGATGTTCAAGGGGGTGGTTCCGGATGATTTCTTGCAATGGGCTATATTGTCGGATATGGATTTTATGGGGGTCGATTCGAAAGGGTATCATTATCAGGCCACGGTGTGCATACCTGACGGCGCGTCTTGTTATATGGTCAATATTACTGCCGGCAAGGATGGAGGACTTGCATTCGAGTTGGTAAGGTAGTCGTGGCTATGTCATTTTTTTTATTTCGCGATTACTATTTGGTCGCTATCATGCTCTATAGAGAATACCCTGAAAAATCCTTCAAAAGCTTCAGCCTGCTCGCAAATGCCCTGCCCATCGGTATTCCGGCTGAAGGATTGGGCTTGGGAATTCTTCAGCAGGAGATTGGAATCCTTCAGCTGGATTGGTATTCTTCCGATTCTTGGGGAATTGGTTTTCCTGAAGGATATTTTCCGGCTGAAACATTTCACAATGCATATCCTTCAGCCGGAATGCCGACAGGCAGGGTGTTTGCGGAGTGGCTGAAAGATCTGAAGGAAAAAAAAGGCGTTTCGGCATGTAGATACCGTTATGGGAAAAACAACAGGTCAAATTTTTAAAAGCTCTTGTTCTTTCAATGAAAACGTCCTGTTCTTTTTTTTAAAGACCTTGTTCTTTTCGGAAAAGAACAGGATCTTTTAAGGGTTAGTAACGTGTATGCCGGAAGGTTAGTAACGTGCCACCCCACACGTTACTAATGTGTGGGGTGTAAGATTAGTAATGTTACAGATGAATGATATATATCTTAAGTAGAATATAAATGGCAAAATCAGTAAAAGCAAACTATCTGTTTAATTTGATAAACTCTGCTTCTCAACTTTTATTTCCTCTCATTACTTTTCCTTATGCTTCTCGCATTATGATGGCAGATGGCATAGGACAAGTGAACTTTTTTCAATCCATTATCTCTTATATTAGTTTATTTACTTGTCTTGGTATTCCAATGTACGCCATGCGTGAGGTAGCAAAGGTGCGTGATAATGGGAAGAAAATGACTCAGATTGCAGTAGAGATCCTTTTACTTCATGCCTTTTTGTCCTTATTAGGATATGTGGTAGTTGCTATTGTTTGCATGATAGTACCCCAGGTGCAGACAAATGTTCCTTTATTCTTGATATTAAGTGTGACTATTTTCTTTACAGCGATAGGTTGTGAATGGTTCTATCAAGGAATAGAAGATTTTAAATATGTAGCTGTTCGTGGACTGATTGTTAAAAGTGTATCAATAGTCTTGCTTTTTCTTTTAGTGAAAACAAAGGAAGATATATTATGGTATGGCATTTATACGGTTTTAGGTACGTTGGGTGGCAATGTGTTTAATTTTATTCGTTTACGAAAATATCTGTATCGAAATGTGGTTCATTTTTCTACTCTACACCCTTTTAGACATCTAAAACCTGCATTGCAAATTTTTGTGTTTAATGTGATAGTCAGCATTTATCTTCAGTTGAATAATGTATTGTTGGGTTTTATGAAAGATGCGGAAGCTGTGGGCTATTTTACGGCAGCGACTAAAATAATGATTATTACAATGAGTGTTTCCGGTGCATTAGGGACAGTGATGATTCCTCGTACTTCCAATTTGATAGCAGAAGGTAAAATGAATGAGTTTAAATTGTTAATTCAAAAATCGTATGATTTTATTTTGGCTATTACTATGCCTCTGACAGTAGGACTGATATTTATTAGTAAGAGTGCCATATTATTGTTGAGTGGTGATGGTTTTGTTCCTGCTATATTGACTTCTCAAATCGTGGCATTTAATATTTTGATGGTGGGTATATCAGGAGTAATGGGGTTACAGGTGCTTTATCCGATGGGTAAGATAAATATTGTCATTATTTGCACAGGTATCGGTGCAGTCATAAATGTACTTTTAAATGTATGGTTGATACCCAAGTATGGACATAATGGTACGGCAGTGGCTTATATGTTGGCTGAAGTGGCGGTGACGGTCTCTATGTTTCTTATCGGAAGGAAATATATTCCTATTAGTTTCTTGAAGAAGGAACATTTGCATTATGTGATGGGAAGTGTAGTAATGGGGTGTGTTTTATATTTTATTAAAATGTTGGGGCTTAGTCATGTTCTGACATTTGTTGTCATGTTGGTTTCAGGAATGACTGCTTATTTAATGGTATTATTTTATAAAAAAGATTCTATAGGTTTAATGTTGTGGACTATGATCATATCAAAATTAAGATAAGTTGTGAGATGAAAAATGGATATGTTTGGGAAATTCGTACACGAATACTTTTTTATATTGCATTATGTATTGCATTGGTGTTTATGATGCAACATTCGGTTACGTGGAAACTTCCGGATTTTATAGAGCTTCTTTTAAAATACATTGTTCTCTTGCTTTCATTAATACGATTTATGGCTGTTTTACCCTTATATACGAAAAAGGAGGTATTGTTTATTCTCTTTTTTTTCCCAATAATAGGTTTGATTGGAGTAAAAACTGGAAACCTGAACTATGTATTTCTTCCTTTCATTTTTGGACTTATAGCTAAAGGGTTGTATTTGAAAGACATCATTAAATGCTATTTCGTTTTTTGTTGGATATTGATTGTTGGTACTTTTTTATGTTGCCATATGGGATTGTTGGAAAATATGGTTTCGTTTCGTGAGGAAAAGGTTCGCAATTCTTTTGGGTTTATTTATGCTACAGATTTCGCTGCTCATATTTTTTATTTGGTGTTAATGTATTTCTATCTTAGATCAGGTAAATTTAACCTAATAGAAATCATGCTTTTTTTGTATTCATCTTTTTTTATTGCAAATCAATGTGACGCTAGGTTAGATTCAATATGTATAATAATGATAGTATTTTTTTCAATATATATCAATTTAACAAAAGGGCGTGATTGTTATTTCTCTGGTTATAAATATATTTTCCCGCTATGTGCGTTGTTGATAATTTTTCTTACATATTTATATTCTACAGGGGATGATTTTATTCTATTGATTAATTTCTTTTTATCTGGAAGATTAGCATTGGGGTTTGATGCTCTTATGTCCAAAGGAATACCACTATTGGGACAGAAATATATTCAGTATGGTGCAGGTAGTGGGATATATTATAATTTTATAGATAGTTCGTATTTGGTGCTACTAATAATTTATGGTATCATTCTTTTTTTATTAGTTATGTATGTGTATGTGCGTATTTGTTCACATTGTATATCGATAAGGAATCGTGTGCTTTTGTATGTCCTATTTATGATAGCAATAAATAGTATGATAGAACAGCATTTTATGGAATTTGCTTATAATCCTTTTTATATGGCATTTTCTGCAAAGTTAATAAAGTCAACGTAGAAAATCTTTAAATACAAATTTGTCTTTATCTAGTTTATTAAAAATGAATAGTCATAAAGAAACATCGAAAATAAATGTATAGAAGATGTAGTGACTATTTTACTGTGGTAAATATTTACATTTTATAAATGAAGTCAATATGAAGAAAATACATATTTTATTCGCACCTCAGTCCTTGGGGCAACATAATGCTTGGTCAAAAGCGCCAAGAGATGTTACTGCAATATTAAAAAGGAATGGATATGAGACTCTGCGTATTATGACGAGTGATAAGTTTCCTTTTATAGTTAAGCAACTTTATAATTTGTGGAAAATATCTTTGGCCTTTCTGAAGATAAAATCTGGAAGTACTTGTTTCATTCAATATCCATTTGATGCTTATATAAAATATGTTTTATTTCTTTTGAAAAAGAATGATATAAGAACTCAAATATTAATTCATGATATTCATTCATGTAGATTCCATGGTGAATTGAGTTCTAAAGAATATAAAATATTTGATTCTTTTGATAAAATAATAGTTCATACAAAAGCTATGAAAACTTTATTGGTAAAACATGGAATATCAGTCGATAAAATTGAAGTTCTTTATTTGTTTGACTATCTTGTAGCTAGTAATTCCATATTGAAAGATGAAGATTATTTTTCTATTTGTTTCGCAGGTAATCTGAAAAAGTCTATGTTCTTAAAGAAAATGAATCAATTAAAAAATGTTTATACAAAGTACTATCTATATGGGAATTTTGATACAGAATTGGTTGAGTCTGAATCCTTTATATATGGTGGACGTTTTGATCCTGACAATATTAGTAATATAAAGGGGAAATGGGGACTTGTATGGGATGGAGATGGATTGAATAAATGTAGTGGATCAATGGGAGAATATTTGAAAATAAACGCATCTCATAAAGCTTCATTATACTTGGCATCACAAAAACCGCTAATAGTATGGAACCAGTCAGCATTGGCTAATTTTGTTGAAGATAATAAACTAGGAATAACGATTGATTCATTAGAAGATATAGAAAAAGAATTGTTGGAGTTGTCGGAACAGCAAATGGATGAAATAGAATGCAATGTGTTACATTTTGCGAAGAAGATAACTTCAGGGGATATGCTTTCATCAATTCTTAAAAACATTAATTGACTTATATTCATTGAAATCTTCTAAAAGAAAATGATTCGAAATAGTTAGATTTCATTTCAAATAATTTCTAAATGAAAAGAGTACTTATTGTTGCCACTACTTCTTATGCAGGTATGGGACCTTATGTTAGTGGTATTGTGAATACTTTCTTGCCTAATGATGACGTCTATTATTTTTTTCATGATTACGATGATCTTTTTTTTAGGAAGAATGTGAAAGAAGAACTTCATTCGCGTAGTACATTTTATAAGTTGGCTAATTCTATATGGAATAAGTTATATGACCTTATCTTTGGACATTGGGTCTATGAAAAGGATATATTAGATTTATGTCATGAGAAAAGGATTGAACTTATACATTTTATTAATGGTTGCGGATCATGTTCTTTTAATCGTAAACTAGAAAGTATGGGGATAAAGGTACTTGGTACAGTACATGATCTGTATCCTCATGAAGTAAAGAAAGCTCCACACAAAATGCTTCGTCATAGGGTTAGTGTGCGCCGACTGCAGGCTGCAATTTGGGAGTGTCATAATCTCTTGACCAACAGTAAAAGCCAATATGTGGAACTACAGAAACTTTTTCCCGACAAAAATCTATTTTATCATGAATTCCCATCCTTAGTATCAAAGGATGTAAAAAATGGCAAGGACATTCCTATAGAATTGAGAAATGTAAGACTACCTTATATATTATTTTTTGGACGTATAGAAGAATATAAAGGAATAACTCTTCTTTATAAGGCGTTTACAGAAGTTCCCGAATTGTATAACAATTATCTATTAGTAATTGCCGGCAATGGTACGTTGCCATTTGAGCGAGCTGTAGGCGAAATAAATGTTATAATGATAAATCGTTATATTAAAGATACGGAAATACGATATATGTATGAACAAGCAGCCTGTGTAGTTTATCCTTATATTTCTGCTACTCAAAGTGGTGTCCTATCTTTAGCATTTTATTTCCGTACGCCGACACTTACAAGCGATGTACCTTTTTTTCGTAGTATTATTGAATCGGCAGGGGCAGGTATGCTGTTCAAAGCGGGGGATCTTGAAAACTTGAAGCAAAAACTTCTTTTATTGTTGTCCTCAGATACTTCGAATTTGAAAATTTGTGAAGCAGAATACTACGATAAAAACTATAATGATAAAGCCATACGAGAGCAACTTCTAACAATTTATGATAGTATAAATAAAAAATAATATTGGATTGAAACAAGAAGTATGAAGTCGTAAAATATTAATGTTTAAAGGGCGAGTTAATGAAAGAGCAATATAATAATGTCGTAAAAGACACTATGAGTCTGTCAAGCGGGTTCTGTAAGGAAGGGAGGGAGAAAGTCCCTCTTCTTACTCAACCAGATAGTTACTGTAATCAATAATCATTTTATAAATATATGCAAGCAATTATTTTAGCAGCCGGTATGGGCAAACGTCTTGGTGAATATACAAAAAACTTTCTGTGTGGTGATGTTCGGACTAATAAATGTTAATATCCTGTATTATAGTTTCT
>ERZ857984.218-NODE-218-length-79374-cov-6.430553_pt1 | contig 79374 bp, 68 predicted proteins | sample MGYA00519914_ERZ857984 | MGnify/ENA primary metagenome ERZ857984 (study PRJEB31778, sample SAMEA3449417) | human gut metagenome | biome: human gut; feature: human-associated habitat; material: faeces | place: United Kingdom | collected 2010/2012 ...
ACCTCTGGTGCACCAGTTGTCACGCCAGTGGCACAGCTGGGCAGCTATGTGCGGATCGGATAAACGCTGAAAGCATCTAAGCGTGAAGCCGGCCCAAAGATAAGATATCCCACTGAGTCAATCAGGTAAGACCCCTTGAAGACTACAAGGTTGATAGGCACGAAGTGTAAGTGCAGTGATGTATTGAGCTGGCGTGTACTAATAGGTCGAGGGCTTGACCACATTTCCGAAGGTACTCCTAGAGAGCCAGAACGCAGGATTATTATTCAGTTTTGAGGGTGCATCTGAGAAGATGGACTTTCGCGAGAGAAAGGCGATGGCCAGCAATGGCCGGTACCGATGACGCAGAGGACCCACCTGTTCCCATTCCGAACACAGTAGTTAAGCTCTGTGGTGCCGAAGATACTTGGCTGGAGACGGCCTGGGAAAATAGGAAGGCGCCGGCTTTCTTGGACAAGAGGCCCTGCAGGAAGGATTACTCCTTCCCGCAGGGCTTCTTTCTTTTTGTTCTTTTTCTCACCGCCCCCCTGTGCCCCCCGTGCCCCTTTGCCGGCGCGGGGCGATTTGTTGCAAAAATGTAAGTGTGCCGAGCCGCCTGTAAGCCTGTTCGATGGCAGGCAAGCGCCCCTTCCTTTTATAATAAAGTCACAGCCGGAAAAGGTATTGTGACCGGACGGGAAAAGGAGGGCGTATACCGTGCGATATTTAAAGGTTTTGAAATGGATGGGCGCAGGGCTGCTGGCGGCCGTGCTGTGCGGTGTGCTGTGGGTGCTTGGCCGCGGCTACTGGATGTATCGCTCGGCGGTAAACGAGGCCCCACTGGCCCAAAAGATTGAAGAGATCCGCCAAAAGCCCGGGTTTACACCGCTCAGCGAGCTGCCCTCGGTTTACATAAACGGTGTGGTCGCGGTGGAAGATCACCGCTTTTACAGCCACCACGGCGTGGACCTTTTTGCGATTGGCCGGGCGGCCTGGAACAACCTGTGGGCGGGGCGCCTTGCCGAGGGAGGCAGCACCATTACGCAGCAGCTTGCCAAGAACCTGTACTTTACACAGGAAAAACGGTTTGAGCGCAAAATCGCGGAGGTTTTCATGGCTTGGCTGATCGAGGACAGCTGCACCAAACGCGAAATTTTGGAGCTGTATGTGAATGCGATTTACTTTGGCGACGGCTACACCTGCGTAAAGGACGCAGCGGAGGGCTATTTTGGAAAAGAACCCTCCGAATTGAGCTTTTACGAGGCCACTATGTTGGTGGGGATCCCCAATGCGCCCAGCGCCTACGCACCCACCAAAAGCCCTGAGCTGGCGGCGCAGCGCCAGGCGCAGGTGGTGCAGCGCATGCAGAAATACGGCTATCTTCCGCCGCAGAGGCTTTCCGGCGGCCTGCGGCGGGGGATAGCCGCCCCTTGAGGGCGCCGGAGCCCAGCTGCAGCCACATTGGAGGAGCCGGGTTGCCTGAAAAAACAGAGAATAAAAGGCGCCGGCGTGGACTGTGAGAAACAGGGGAAAGAGGAAAAAAATAAGAAGAAATTTGCCCTGAAAACCTATTGACAAACCCCTTCTTAGCCAGTATAATATAAAAGCATTCCGTCACTATGGCCCCTTGGTCAAGCGGCTAAGACGTCGCCCTCTCACGGCGAAATCGGGAGTTCGATTCTCCCAGGGGTCACCATTTTTGTGTTCCGCGCCGCATCTCCTGCGGCTGTTTTGCACTTTTAGCTCAGTTGGTAGAGCAGCTGACTCTTAATCAGCGGGCCCAGGGTTCGAGTCCCTGGAAGCGCACCAAAATGACTCACTATCCATTTAAATGGATAGTGAGTTTTTTGTTGCTATACATGGAGCACAGCGCAAAAATTTATGAGGTCTACTTAAAATATGTGGCGCTGGAGGATATACACAGCTATTTTATTAACGAGGTGTTGATTGACGCTACCAATTATTTGCGCCGCTTTAATCTTTCAGTCCATGGTTTCGCAATGAAGATCATACTGGAGGTGTTGCGAACGACAGGGATTACGGCCACGGCGGGGGTCGGCCCGAACTGGTATCTGGCCAAAATTGGGATGGACATTGAAGCAAAGCATATTCCGGCGCACAAAAACGGTGTGCGGCTCGCAGTGCTGGACAAAGAAGCGGTGAAGCATGAGGAAACCTGCGAGCAGTTGGATCTTTTCTCTCTCGCGCAGGAAAGCCAGCAGAAGAGCAGCAGGAGGCGGCTCTGGGGCGGGAGCGCAAACGCCAGGAAGCCATGCTGGCCACATCAAAAAGAAATTCGGGAAAAACGCGATTTTAAAGGGAATGGATCTGCAGGAGGATGCGACAGCCGTGGACCGCAACGGCGGGGTGTATGCCTACACCTACGATCTGCTGAACCGTGTGACCAGCGAGACCGACCCGCTGGGCAACACCCGGACCTTTACCTACGACAAGAACAGCCGGATCACGGCGGTGACCGACCGGAACGGCAACACCACCCGGTACGAGCTGGACGGCAACATTGTAAAGAGCACCGACGCGGCGGGCACCGAGAGCCAGTTCACCTACGACAGCCTGAACAACCTGATCAAGGTGCGGCTGCACCGGGTGGACGCGGTGCACAAGGTGGACGAATGGCAGGAGACCCTGTACACCTACGACCACCGGAGCCTGGTGAAGACCGAGGTGAACGCCAGGGGCGACGGCAAGGTATTTGTGTACGATGGGAACGGCAACCTGATCCAGAAGACGGACGAAGACGGGTATGTGACCAAATACGAGTACAGCCCGGTGAACCTGGTGAGCCGGATCAACTACGCGGACGGCCAGAGCGCGGGGTACGTGTACAACGGCACCGGCGAGCTGGTGGAGCTGGCGGACTGGACGGGCGCGACCTCGATCACGCGGGATCTGCTGAACCGGATCGTGAACGTGAACGACCACAAGGGCCGGGACGTGGCCTACGGCTGGGACAATGTGGGGAACAAGACCGTGCAGGGCTACCCGGACGGCACCCAGGTGGACTACTATTACGACGCCGAGAACCAGATCGTGGAGATGGTGGACTTTGACGGCGGCGTGACCAAATTCCAGTACGATGCGAACGGGAACAAGACCTTCAAGGAATACCCGAACTATGAGACCGCCTACTACTTCTACGACGCCTGCGACCGGCCCATTGAGCTGGACGAATACGACCTGGGCGGCACAAGAAGCTGTTCAAGACCACCTACAGCTGGGACGCCGAGGGCAACCGGCTGAGCGAGATGCAGTATAACCACGGGCAGAGCAGCAAGGTGTACCAGGAGGGCGGGGATACGGCGAACATGGCGTACATGGACCCGCAGGCCCCCGCGCTGGACACGGCGGCCCCGAACGCGGAGCAGCTCACCGGCGCAAGCCCGGTGGTGCACGCGGCGGCGCTGCCCAGCCCCACCGAGAACACGGCGGCGGGCGTGGTGCTGGAAGCGCTGGCGGCGCAGACGAGCGAGAACAACGCGGCGCTGCTGGCGGCAGCCGAAGCCCCCGATGCGGAGGCTGGCACCGCCGAGCCCGAAACCCCGCAGGCGGAGAGCGGCAAGCCCGAGACGGGCAAGCCGGACGCCACGGTGGAGGGCAACGGGGACGGCAACGGCCAGCTGCCGGGCGGCATGACCGAGGACGAAGAGGGCGGCGTGCAGAACCCGGCCGGGCATTATCCCCCGGGGCAAAACCGGGGCGAAAAGCCAGACAAGCCCGAGAACCCGAACAAACCGGAAAAGCCCGACAAACCGGGCCAGGAAGGCAAGGACGACCAGCAGGCCAACAAGGCGCAGAAGGGCACCCACGTTTACACCTACGATGAACTGAACCGGATGGTGAGCAGCAATATTGCCAAAGTATTGACCAATTATACCTACGATACTTTGGGCAATTTGGTGCTTGAAAAGGTGAAGAACAAAGGTGTAGACTACCAGTATAACGAGCTGAACCAGCTGGTGCAGAAGACCACCACGCAGAACGAGACCTTTACCTACAGCTACGACAGGCGCGGCAACCGGGTGGCGGAGAACGGCAAGAAGACCAGCCGGGAGTTCGTGTACGACGCGACGAACCGCATGGTTTCGGGCACGAACTGGAAGGGCGACGAGAGCGCCTACACCTACAACGGGCTGGGGCTGCGGGTGAACAACACGCACACGACCCACGCGGGCAAGGTGTACGACCGGGATTACGTGATCGACTACACGAGCCCGGAGAACGACGACCTGTATGTGTACGCGCTGGGCAACGGGCAGCTGGAATACGAGCAGAAGCACGTGTATGCGGGCAGCGAGCGGATCGAGCAGTTCCACGGACAAGGGGAACTGGGAGCGCACGCTGTACGTGCACGAGGACGTGCTGGGCAACACGCGGTATTACACCAAGACCACGGGGCAGAACTTTGCGGAGCTGGAATACGACGCCTGGGGGCTGCCGGTAAGCCCGAACAAGCTGGTGAACAACGACCACGGGAACTATGTGTTTGCCACCTTCACGGGGCACATTTACGACACGGTGCTGGATGTGTACTTTGCCGAGGCGCGGTTCTACGACGCGGCAAACCGCCAGTGGCTGGCGATGGACCCCATTAAGAGCGGGCTGAACTGGTACCAGTACTGCGCGAGCAACCCCACCACTTATTGGGACCCGACGGGGCTTGAACAGCAAAGTCATTTCTACATTCTCTCTGGAAGTGTTGCTATATTGTTTAATACTACTGTAATTTCGGCCCCAGGGAAACCTATTGAGAGAAGCCGAAAGGATTACGCAGTAGATAAGGGTTTGGCGCTGCTCGACACATTGATGCAAAGAAGGCGGCCGAGCATAGTGATTGACAACCCACCTTTCTACCAAAGTGCAGTAGGATATGGTGTTAAAGTGGGAGTTGATCTAGTGGAGCACAACCGGAAAGGATACGTAAAATATTTCAAGGGAGTAAAAAATAGTGCATATGCTGCAGGACTTTTTGCAGAAGCAGTTACACAGAATCGTGGCTTCTTCTTTGATGAAGGAGGAATGCAATCATATGAAGCACAAGCAGGGCTAGTTGAGTTTGGTATAGGAGAAATTTTGTCTGCCCTAACAAATGCGCCTCCCACTAATCCGGGGCCAAGAGATATGTTGGATATTTACTACATGCAGGCTGACGATCCGGTAATGATGTACTCTATGAGTGAGAACGAGAAAAAAGCTTCTAGTAGCAATTCTTTCTTTACTGCGTATCCCCAATATGAATATCTGATTGAAGATCCGGTAGAAAGAAGAGCATTCACGCAGGTCGTAGAGGAAGCCATTCAGGACATTCAGACAAATAAAGATGTCGTGCAATATTCTGAGTATTCTGCGTATGAGAAAAATGTTATTACAACGATGTTGCAATATGTTGCGGATTTGAACGACAGTGCCACGATGGAAATTCTATTTGTCCAAGACAGCCTTAAGGAGTATGAAAAACTTTGGATATATGATTAAACACGAAGGAGACCACTTGATGACCAGCAAAAAGTTTTGCGATGACAAGGTACTTGTAGTTTTTCTCTACATAGAGTTGATAGGCACCTTACTAACAGCCCATGGCTACAGCCCAATTTGGCTGACATGGCCTATGCGAATTGTGGCCCTTGTTACAGCCATAGCCCTTACACTCTTAATTAAAAGCCAAATCCGCTCTCAAGGACAAGTAACAATGGTTTGTATAGGCCTTGCACTACAGTATGGCTTACAAGTAGTGGGGACATGTGAGGTCACCGCTCGACTCAAAGTCCTTCAAGTGGTTACCTTTCAAAGGATCATGCTGTTTTTAAGCTTCGCCATATTTGCGATTATAATGCTGGCGCAAAGTACGATATATCTTTCCTATAATAAAGACACCGGTTTCTTTGAAAAAGTTCAATGTTTTTTGCGAACAAGGTCTTGGATAATAGTTTCAACTGTTCTTTTCGTCGCATGCTTTTTAGTTTACTGGATTTATTTGGGGAGTGACATGTTGCGCTTTAAGGCAAAAGGAGGCGACTTGAATCCAATCCTCGGAGGATATCTCTATCTCTGGTTACAAGACCTTCTTTCCCGAGGAATTGTATGCTTTGCGTATTTCCGCTCGATAACTTGGTACAAACATGTTGGTCAAATAGCGTCTCCTGAAAAGTAAAATGCAGAGGGCATCCCTAAAAGAGGGGTGCCCTCTGCGTTTTTTGAAAAATGTTTGGTCCTCAAGAAAACACAAAAGCTTTTGGGAAAGCCTATAAGCATCTTGGGCGCGGTTCTTTTAAGAAACGATGTTTTCTTTCATTCGCTCCATTAAACTACTCGGCAGAAGATGGTAGTTAAATGCGAAGCCATTTGGATATACTGCTAGGGTAGCTTGGCTTTCCATGAAATCACCATATTCTTCTGCAGTTAATTCAAATGCACATTTTCCTTTGGATGTGGTTTCCCATTGATTTTGCAGTTCTGCTACCTCGAATTCCTGAAGGTTAAAATTCAAGCCGGACATTTTCATTTTGGACAAAATCGCATAGACTAAAACCCCATATTCGCTATTGATTTCCACAAAAACAGAATTATATCCGTATTCCACAAGAAACATTAGATTTGCGACAATGCGTTCAGCCCATACGCGCCTTTTGTACCAAGGGATATGTGGACGATATTTGTCCGTTATGAAAACAGCGGTGCGGCGAGGGTTCACATCCTTTACTGTTTCAGCCCAGCTTTTTTCTTCATGGGATAGGAGCGTGATTTTTTTCTCGAAGTCTTTCAGCTCTTTTTGTGTCGGGCACATTTTGGTGGCTATTTCAGCCACAATTTTCTTGACAGCAATTCTTTCTTGATCATCCATAAGGAGAGATCTCCTTTCCGTTTTACCTTATATTATAACGGAATTACATAGCTTTGCAATCGTGTCCCGCTCTATTTTGTTTCGCTTGGGTATTATACAATTATGGTGAAACGAAAGGGGGGATGGAGATGAACGAATTATCTGAGATGATTAAGGATCAGATGAGTTTAAGGGGCTGGACGGTATATCGTTTAGCGCAGGAATCAGGAGTTCCCTATGCAACGCTGGCTCCAATATGCTCTGGAAAAGCTTCTCCATCTTATCCCACACTTAAAGGCATTTGCAAAGGGTTCGGCTTAACTACAAGTGAATTCTTCCGCGCATACGATCCGCCCACAGCAGGCAAGGAGCGTGAAACAGCGGAATTGCTTCGCTATTGGGCAGGAATGGACAGCGAAGAACGCAAGGGGTTAATATGCTTTTTAAAGAGTGTATTCAAATAAGCGGTGCACCAGGAACACAGGTGGTGGTGCACCAATTTCTTCACTATACTTTAAGCGGCCTGTTGAAAACGTAAAAGAGGTCTCAAGGGGTACTCCAATTCGGAGTGCCCCTTTTTTGTGCTTTAAAGCCCCTTACAGTCCTTTTTACAGGACAGTAGGGGGCTTTTCCTAATGGCGTAACTAAATCAAAGGCCTGTAGCTTAAAAAAGTATTTATAAAGCAGAAAGGATGATAAAAAATAGCCCTTTATTTCCATAGAAAATAAGGAGGGTCGAAATAAGGGGGATTCTGAAAATTGTGGGTGAGCGAGGCAAAAATGTATTTTAAATTCAAGTAAGCAGCGCCCGCCACCCAAGACATACCCCGTTTTTTGTAAGTTCGATCTTCCTCATCATCGAAAGGAGAATATAGTAGGCTGTCGTTCGCCTCCAAACAATCTGAATTTTTCGAATTTCAGATTGTTTGGAGGAAAAAACGGTGGCTTACAATAAAGCCAAAGCGGAAGCCGAATGGCTGCGCTGGAAAAACGCTGAAGAAAAGCAACTACGGAATCAAGGCGTGGACGAAGACACGATCCAACGCCTGCACCTATACGATTGGGCACAGTTCAATAAAGAACGGCAATATCGGCAGCGGCAAGTGGATGATTCCGAATACATAACACATCTGGCGGATCAGCTTTCAGAACCGCCGATCATAAATGTACAGCAATTGCTGGATAACATTGAAGACGAGCGGTTGCTGTGTGTACTGAAGGAGGTAGATGAATTAACATTAAAGATTGTACTGCTCAAAATGTCGGGTTACTCTGGGCCGGAAATATCAGAGTTTACGGGCCTGAAGCAGATGGCGATCAATAAGCGTATATCACGCTTGCGGCAAAAACTCAAAAAGTTTTTTTGAGCATGTCACAATTAAACTGTTTTCCTGGGCTATAAGGTAGAACGGCTTTTTCAGTCGCTCACCGGTAGCTTGAAAACAGAAAATCAGCATCGCAGGTACGTTCCCGTTTGAGCGAGCGACAATGGGGGAAACGCGACGATGCCGGTGTAGGGCTGCGGCAATTGCCTTTTGGTAAGACGCTTGCAGACCCCATACCAGCGGAGCGATTTTTTCTGCTCATATAAAAACCTTGGCCGGTTTTTTCGCCATGACCTTGGATGGATTATAATGATACTCCTGCTGCCCGGCGCGAGACCGGGTGGCCGACCTTGGGTTGGAATCAACAAGACCCTTGGAAAGCCAGTGAGAGGCCACAAGCCTGTGGCCCACCTGCGATGTTCCCTTGGCAGCGCGGTACCCGCTGCCTTTGTGACCGGGGTGCGAGCGGCAAATACGGCACAGAACCAAATTAAACCATCAACGGATTCCGCTGATGTCAAATCCGTGCGGCGCAGGGCCTTGGGCCTTGCGCCGCATCAGTTTGCTATGGGAAGTGTACCGAAATGATAGAATACGGAAAAATTGCTGAACAAGCGCATGAGGCGATTGAGTATATTTTCAGATTTTTGCTTCCGCAGAATGGGTTGGCAGTGAGAGAAGAGCAAATTAAACTGTGCCATCAGATGCTGGAAAGCCTCATTCAGAAGCGAATTGTTGTATGCGAGGCGGGCGTGGGAATCGGGAAAACATATGCTTACTTGATTGCCTGCACCCTTTTAAATAAATATTACCCCCAAGGGGCAGGAGAGGCGCGAACCGTCGTCATCTCCACATCCAGTGTGGCGCTGCAGGACGCGGTGAGCAGGGAATACGTACCTTACTTATCTCGGGTACTAATGGAAAACGCTGTGATCGAAAAGCCTCTCCGGGCAATTATTCGCAAAGGGAAAGAACGCTTTACCTGCGACGCGCGGCTCAACCAAAGGTTAGCAGCCGTTGACGGGAAGCCTAAAAATAAATTGCAGTTGGAAGCATTGCTTTCGCTTGAACGATATTATGACATGGATGACGTGCCTGGACTCAGCAAGTTTGATCGTAAGCTGGTGGCTGTGCCCACAATTTGCCCCAAGAGATGTGAGTTCCGGGGCATCTGCCGCTACCATCGTTACCTCAAGCAAACCCAAAGCCCGGAAATCTTTATTCAAATTTGCAATCATAATTACTTGCTGGCCGATGCCGGGCATCGGCAGGGTGGGCTCCATCCGCTTCTGCAGGATTACCGGGCGTTGGTAGTGGATGAGGCGCACAAGCTGCCCGAGGCCGCCCACCAGGTCTACGGCGGAAGCATCTCGGCTGAAAGTTTGGGCACTCTGTGTCACCTGCTGGAGGAAGAACACCTCACGCAATCGGCACAGCACTTGCGGGAAAATTTTCGCACGCTGCTGGCCTCTCTGGCTCGCGGCGAGCTGCTGGAAAGCTCCCAGCGGACAGCCTTTGTTCTTACGCCGGAAAGGGAAGCCGCACTCATTGAAACAATCAACAATTTGCAGAAGACCAGAAAACGGCTGGATGATATGCTTCCTCGGTGGGTGATCCACCGCCTGGAAGGAAAAGAGCAGGAGCTGAACCTTTTCCTTGCCAATAATCCACAGGTTGTGCTGTATATTCAGTATGACTTGCAAGGGAACCCTACCCTGTGTTATGCCAGCCGGGAAACGCCAGAACAGTTGAAAAAGGCATTGTGGGGAGCCCGACGCCCGGCGATTCTGACCTCGGGCACTCTACGGGCCGGGGACAGCTTCCAGCGAGCCGTTCAACTTAGCGGACTGGAAGGTGACCCTCGCTTGTCGACCTTTACAGCCGCTTCGCCTTTTGATTATCTCAACAACTGCTTACTGTACATTCCTGAAAATGAGCATCAAGTTCGTCAAGGCGGTGATGTGGAAGTGAACTTTCTGTGCCAGCAGATTAAAGAGCTGATCTGCGCTACCCACGGGCACACTTTAGTGCTATTTACTTCTTATAGGCTTATGGGCCGGGTATTTTACCGCCTGGAACAACAAGGGGGAGGATTTCCCATGCTGGAGGCCCGGCGGCACCCCCAGGACGTAATCCGCCGTTTTAAACAACTACCCAATGCGGTGCTGCTGGCCACTGGCGCCTGCTGGGAAGGTGTGGACTTTCCAGGAGATATGGTCTCCTCGCTGACTATTACACGGCTGCCCTTTCCGGTACCGGACCCCCTGAGTGAGGCGGAGAGGGAGCGGTATCCATCGTTGCAAGACTATATCCGGGCCGTGGTAGTGCCGGACATGCAGCGCAAGCTGCGACAGGGATTTGGCCGCGCCATTCGCACGGAAACCGATACCTGCGTCGTGTCGATTCTGGACCCGCGAGCCGCCAAAGGGCAGCGGTATCGCCAAGTTACACTGAGCGCGCTGCCAGAGTGCCAAATTACAGATAATTTGGAGGATGTACACCGGTTTGTTCGAGAGAAGAAACCTCCAACGTATTTTGATTAAAGATAAGGATATCCCTGAAAAGGGGTGGCCAACTTCTATGTGTTAATACCCACAAACCGGGGCGATGTCTGATACGACCGCCCCGGTTTGTGGGTTTTTTATATACAGCTTCTTTTGCACCTACTAACATCAGCCCGCCACCCGCGCCATCCGACGCAGCATATCTACCCAGGCCAGTACATCCTCGCTGTTCAATCGCGCAACGGCATCAGAGATTTCTTTCATCAAAAGGGCGGGCAAAACTGTTTCCGCCTTTTGCGGTTCGGCGTTTCCTTTTTGAGTCGCAGCAGAGAGAATAATTGAAGCGCCATAGGTGTGAATAGACAAACGGCTGCCTGCATTAAGTTCAAGACTGTTCCGAATCTCTTTTGGGATGACGACTCGTCCCAAATCGTCAATTGCTCGCTCTAATGTTGCCTCTTTCATTTTTCAGCGCTCCTATCTTATATGTTTACAGCATATTATGCTGTATGTCCATAGCATATATGACGAGGCGTAAAATTCGTGTCAATCTTTGACGACGATAACCGTTAAAAATAAAAAGATATCCGCAATTGTTTTTTAGTGTAGGTATTTTGCTCGATTTGTCGATTTTACGTTTAAATTTTATATGCCAATAATACGTGTTGAATAAAGAGTGTTGATGGCTTTATGTTGGCTGGATGATTGGTTAAACTAAAGGCATGGGTGGTGATGCTTATGCCGGGGGCTCCCAAAAAATTGAAGCCGATCAACATTGAGGTCGGATTGCGCGTCAAAGCCGCGAGAGAAAAAGCGGGAATGACGCAAGCCAAGTTAGGCGAGCTTGTCAATCTTGGAACCCAGAGTATTTCAGCGATTGAGTGTGGTGTTTCCGGCCTATCACCATCCTCCATGAAACGTATTTGTGAGGTTTTAGCAATCTCAGCGGATATGCTTCTGTTTGGTGTGGTGGATACCCTCCCGAATGAAATAGTGAGCGCAAAAGCGGAGCTGATTCATCATATTGATCGTCTTTCACCGGCGCAGCTTAAAGTTGCTGTGAATATATTCAATACCTTACTGGAAGCATTTGCAATTAACGAGACACATAAGTAACTGAAAAATAAGCGGTGCACAGAAATGTGTGCCGCTTATTTTTGTTCCCTTTATTAAGATATGCAAAATACACATACAGGAGAAGAAGATGAATCAAAAATATCTAAAAGGGTATGCCTCCGATATGACGAAAGAAGACCAAGAAAACGGGATTGTTTTCTTAGCGCTGCCCCAAAATATTGCGGCATTTATACAAACTCATCGCAGGGCATCTCAAGTAAGAATTGGAACATTGGATGGAAAGACCTTTCTTACAGTACGTGGAGGGTTGATCGATACATGCCCGGATCAAAAATATTTGTTCACAGTGCTGTTGCCCACGCTCGTGCTGATGCAGCAAGGTCTCCGAGAGATTCCGGAACTGGTGCGGGCAGACGCCCAGGCACAGGATTACCAGTGCCCCATGCCGGATTGGAACTATGCACGATGGGACGGCATAGAAGATGAGGCGTATTCCAGATGGAAAGCAGCCGGTCTTTTGGAAGAAGAGGGCATGGAAACGAGGCCTGAGCAACTCCTGCATTATAAGCGCTTTGGCAAAAATTATTCCATGCAGTTGACCTTCCAGATGTACGCCGAAGGGAACTTAGGAATTGAAATGATACGCTGGAGAGGCGACGATTCGGAGCCGTGGGGAATGCTCACGGTCAATTTGGATGGAAAGCGACAAAAGGACTGTGCCTTCATCGATACAAATAACCATGGTCAGGAAATCCTGGAATGGATCGAGAAAAATGGGATGGGCCACGTAACAGGGCGCACCGGTCAAAGTGGTTTCTGCACTTATCCTGAAGTCCAGTTCAATTCTGAATTCCTGAAGGAACTAAATCCCCGTGCCTACGAGGTGTACGCAAAGCAGTTCAGCGACCCGCAGCGCACCCCCAAGCGCGGCAAAAGCGATACTGCGCGGTGAGATAAAACAAGGAGAAAAGCCATGAACAAAGGGAATAAAATATCCGTTTGGCTTTACGCGCGCAGCGGATCTCCGCATCCCTCGGCTGTAATTTTTAAAATGCGTGAACTAGTGGAAGAAGTAGACCATCGGGGCTACTGTGTGGCCGGGGCATCACAGGATCAGACCGGAAGAAGGCGAGGACATGACACGGGACTATCCGAAATGTGCCGGGCGATACGAACGGGGAGCGCCAATGCCGTGCTTGTAAAAAGTGTGAGCCAGCTTAGTACCCATCATAAAACCGCGCTGTGCATCCTGCAATTTTTGCAGGATCACGGCGCGGTTTTACTTTGTGCAGAGAGCGATGTTCGGTACGAGTTGTACATCCGGGGTTTGGAGCAGCCGCTGCGCCGGAGAGCCCTCAAGAGAGGGTGCGGGTTGCCATGGCTGTGAAGAAGCAAAAGCAAGTGAGCCAGGCAGAGGGCAACGCCTGTAGAGAAATTGAACGGAACGTGGGGAAATACATTGTAAAACTGCGCTTTGCGGAACAGGAAGTTCCGGGAATGTTGGATACACTGCTCTCAATGGTCATGCGGGCATATGCCGAGCGCCAGGAGCGGTTTTTTAGATAGAGAAAGAGTAGAAATAACCAGGCTTTGGGGCAGCTTTTTCTCCGCTTTGGTGATAGATGTTTCCCATTGTAATAGAGTATAGTGTGGTTGCGGCCAGGGAGACAAACTGCGGCCGCCGCACCTTGAAAACTCAATAAAGCAGCCCCGCTTGTGTATCAGAACACGATACACAGGAGGTAAAAGAAACATGCAATGCATCGATCAAAATGGACAGACTGTCCACATCACGGAAAACGACGAGAAATGGCTGGATGATGCATTTTTTCAGGCGGAAATGGATAAGCTGCCGGACGACGCGCCGCGGGCGATTCTGCTATACCGCGTGTCCACCAAAAACCAAGTGGATCACGACGACATACCTCTCCAAAAAATCGAAGGGCGAAAATTCTGCGTGCAGCACCGCTGGCGTGCCGTCCTGGAAAAGCTGGAGAAAGGCGTCTCCGGCTCTAAGGTTTCCGCGGAGAAACGGGACGCCATTCAGGATATCCGCAAAGCGACGCTGAATCAGGAGTTCGATGTGCTGGTGGTCTATATGTTCGACCGCCTGGGGCGCATCCAGAACGAAACGCCCTTTGTGCTGGAATGGTTTGTGGAGCATGGAATCGAAGTGTGGAGCACCCGAGAAGGGCAGCAGAAAATCGAAAACCAAACCGACCGGCTGCTCAATTACATCCGATTTTGGCAGGCGGAGAGCGAATCAGACAAGACGAAAGAGCGCGTAAAGACCCGAATCGGGCAGTTGAATTCCAGCGGCTACTTTACCGGGGGCACGGTTCCTTTCGGATACCGCGCCGTTCATAAGGGCCGTCTGAATAAAAAAGGCCAGCCGGTCAAGGACTTGGAAATCGACCCGATAGAAGGACCCATTGTGCGCGAATTATTTGAGCTGACGGCCTATCAGGGCTACAGTGCCTACAGATTGGCTCAGATGCTCAATGAAAGGGGAATCCGCACCCATCGCGGCACGAAATTCCAAGCCAACAACATTCTGCGGATCCTCCACCACAAGGGCTACATGGGCTACATTTACACCAAGACGGCCTGCTCTCAATTTATACCCGAGCTGCAGATTGTCGACGAGCACTTGTTCCAGTTGGCCCAGCGCGTCACGGAGCAGCGATGCAGTAAAATTCAGCAAGCGAAGCAGGTGGCGCAGAGAAGCGAAAATCCCACGCTGCTGGCAGGCATGGTCTACTGTGCGCACTGCGGCGCGCGCCTATCGGCCTTTGAACACAAAGACCGCTATAAACTGGCGGACGGCACCGTTGTGGAAAAAGTGGCGCCGAAATACAATTGCTATCAGAAATCCCAAAAACTCCGGGCGTGCGATGGGCAGCAACTATATAAAGCTGAAATTGTGGATTCCATCGTGCTGCAAATCGCCCGCGAAATATTTGAACAGATACGCCGCCAGCCGCGCGACCGCACCACAGAACAGATGCTCCGCAAACAGGCGACCGAGAGACGCGCAGAACGGTTGGCGCTGGAAAAGCGGCTGAAAAAAGCCGAGTACCTGCTTTCCAAATACGAGGGAGAGGTAATAAAATGCATCGAGGGCACAAGCGATTTTTCCAAAGGAATGTTGGACAGGCTGATCAAAAACGCCGAAGCGGATTTGGCCAACGTTAAAAAAGAATACAAACAGGCGACGGAAAACATGATGGATGAACGCAAAGAATTAAAAAAGCTCGACCAGTATTATAAGGATTTCATGGGTTGGGCCGACGAGTTCGAGATGGCCACGCTGCAACGCAAACGAATGATCCTGGGCCAGTTGTTCGCCAAAGTGGAAGTAGCAAGGGGATATAAGGTCACGGTTCATTTGAACATGAGCTATAAACAATTCCTCGGCCTCAGCGCCACACAGATGAAAGATGCCGGTTGAAGGAACAGAGCGCTGATACACAAGCGAGCAGAAGCACACCGTGGAAGCGGATGTGCTTTTGCTCGTTTGTGTAAATAGACGAAAAGATATGGAGTTCTTAGTAGCTTTTACAACTGGGTGAATTTCCCATAAGGTGCTATAATTATTGCAGAAAAGATGCGGCCTTTCGGGCACATAGCTTTTCCAAAAGTAAGGTAATGAGGGACAATAATTATGAGCATCATCGTTGACAAGCTGTTGGAAGAAATTTTTGATCAAGGGAAAGAAACTGCCTTGGGAAAAATAAAGCAGAAATTCGATGATGGTCAACTGAATGGCCGGATCAAAGCAACTGCAGTGCGTTACTTTGATGATAATTTTAAAAATTTGCCTTGTGATGAAGCCTTTGACTTCACGGCGCTCAACCAATTTGTAAACGCACATTTGTCGGATAAAGTGATACCGTGCTTTAATGCAGACAGTGCACATAATCGGGAGTATGCCAGGCGCTCTTTCATCCAGTCGGCGTATTCGTATGCCCATGCTGAGACACAAGAACAAAAGAATACAGCTTTTTCTTATTTGAAAACATTGCTGGCGGTGATAGAAAACTTTTTCCTAGAGCGTATCGATGAAAAAGACATGTTCCTTGCCAACCGGACGGTAGATGAAATAACAGGAATTTTAAAAGACTATATTCAAAAGAACAGTGAAAAAGTGATTGATGCCGTCAACTACGCACATTCTTTTGCTGAATTTATAGATGAAATTGTGCCTGCTCCTGACCGAGAGCAATCGTTCCACTATCGCAATGAAATACTCCGATTTCAAGGCCGTAAAGAAGAGATCAGTGTTTTAGATAACTTTTTGGAAACCCCAGCTCTCCTACAATGGATGGCGATTGTGGGAGAGGGCGGCGTCGGGAAAAGCAAACTGCTCTATCACTATTTTAAGGAACGTCAATCTCTGCAAAATTGGAAGATGGTATGGTTCAATGCCGACCAATTAAATACCGCAAAAGACTTCACTAAATGGAGCTATCCGTATAATCTGTTAATTGTAATCGATTATACAGGAGCGGTGGCGGAGGAACTAGGGAAATGGTTTAAGGCGTTGGAACTGAAGTCTTCCAAGGGACGCCCCCCGAAGATGCGCTTTGTCTTATTAGAACGAATGGGGCGGCTTGAAGATGCAGGGCATCGAAAAGTAGATCCTTTTTGGTATCAGCGATTAAAAGGGGATGCGGAACAAGCGGCATGTGTACAAAGGCTTTTCCATCCGGTGACAAAGGAACAGCCTTTCTTGGTGTTAAAGGGGTTAAGTGAAACAGAACTGTATGAGATTATAGAGGATTACACTCGCGCAAATGCTTTTAACATAAGCCAAGAAAAAGAAAAGATTATAGAAAAAGCTCGTGAGATTGAAAGAGATGAAAAATTTTTACGGCCTTTGATTGTGCTACTCGTTACAGAGGCCGTGATCGAAGGCAGAGAGTACAAAGAAAAAACCATTTCGGAACTGATTGGGAATATCATCGAAAAGCACAAAAAAACTTGGCTGGAAAGCATATGCAAAAATGATAAGGAAATGTATAATGCAGTACAAACTTTACTAGTATATGCGACGGCAGTAAATGGCTGGGAACTGAATAAACTGGGGGGCCCCTTTGAACTAGCATCAAGGGTCTTACTCAAAAAAGAACGAAGAGATATAACGCGAATTATATGTGAATTGAATACAAAGGATCAGTTCGATGGAAAGCTTTCTCCGATAGAACCAGATCTAATTGGAGAGTATTTTGTGTTGTCTTATTGGCGTGAAAGAGTGGATTATGACCCTGATTTTAAAGAGATGATCCACCAGTTGTGGGAGAAAGCCACTGAATTTGGGGCTTTTTTATTTCGTTGCGTGGATAATTATGCTCGAGACCCCTACTTCCATAATTTTTGTGCAAATCAAATGTTAAAGTTGATGCCCGGAGATACTGAATCGGACGCCCTGGGAATTTTCAGTACGATAGTAATGGCAGAGCTGACTGCACAAGACATAGAAGAAACAATCAGAACAGTGAAGCAGTTACGCGAATGTGTAATACAGCATCCTCGAAGTGAGAAAATTCAAGAAATTTATGCGTCTAGCCTTTTGAATTTAATGGGAATACAGGAATGGACTTCTTGTGCGGGAACGATAAATGAACTAGGAGAACTGGCAGAGCAATATCCACAGAATATAGAAGTACAAAAAATTTATGCGAGGGGCCTTATGGGTTTAGCTCATGTGCAGGAACTGGGGGATCGCATTGAAACAATAGAAAGATTGAGAGAAGAAGTAGAGCAATATCCCCAAAATGAATATATGCAACAAACTTATGGATATGGTCTTTTGACGTTGGCGGCAGTAGAGGAAGTAGAGGCATGGGAGGAAACGGTAGAACGGATAAAAGAACTGGTAAAACGGTATTCACAAAATAGTGTAATCCAGATGCTTTATGCGCGCAGTCTAGATGCGTTAGCTGCAATGCAAGAGGCGGAGGATCGTGTAGAAACAATAGAAAGATTAAGAAAAGAGGCAGAGCGATATCCACAAAATGATACAGTGCAGTACATTTACGCGTCCAGCCTTGCAAATTTAGCTGCAGTCCAGGAGGCAGAAAACCGTATAGAAATGATAGAAAAATTAAGAGGATTGGCAGAGCAGTATCCTGAAGATAAAGACATCTCACAAATTTATGCGTCTAGCCTTGAAAATTTGGCTACAGTACAAGAAGTAAAAGTTCGTACAAAAACGGTGCAGCGGATAGGCGAACTGGCAGAACGATATCCTAAAAACGAGAGAATCCAAGAAATTTATGCGTCTAGCCTTGCTGATTTAGCTAAAGTAGAGAAAGTAGAAGCCCGTGCAGAAATTGCGAAACAAATAAAAGCCCTGGCAGTGCATTATTTCCAAAATTCAGAAATCAAAAGCCATTATGCGTATAACCTTGCTGACTTGGCCACGGTAGAGGAAGTAAGAGCCCGTGCGGAAACAATAGAGCGAATAAGAGAATTAGTAGAACAGCAGCCCCAAAATGAGAAAATTCAAGAACTTTATGCGCATGGTCTTACTGGTTTAGCTGCAGTACAAGGCGTAGAGGATCGCGCAGAAGTGGTAGAACAAATAAGAAAGCTAGCAGAGCAATATTCCCAAAACCAGAGGATTCAAGAAATTTATGCATATAGCCTTACTGGTCTGGTCGCAGCACAGGGAGCGAAGGCTCGTCCAGAAGTGGTAGAACGGATGAGAAAACTGGCAGAGCTGCATCCCAAAAGTGAGAAAATATCAAAGTTTTATGCGCATAGCCTTGCATGGTTAGTTGTGGGGCAGGGTGAGAAGGCCCGTGTAGAAACGAAAGAACAAATAAAAGTACTGGCAGAACAGTATCCTCAAAATGAGGCAATACAAATATTTTATGCGCACAGCCTTACTGGTTTGGCTGCAGTGCAAGGAAAGAAATCCCGTACAAAAACGGTAGAGCTAATGAAAGAACTGGCGGAGCAGCATCCACAAAATTTGTTTATCGAAGTGTTTTATTTATACGGCTTTCATCCGTTGATTGTAATAGAAGCAATGGAGGACTATGCAGAAATATCGGAATGGGTAACAAAATTGTCAAAGCAATATTCCCAAAACGAGCGAATCCAAGAAATTTATGCGTATAGCCTTGCTGACTTGGCTAAAGTAGCGTCAAGAGCGGCCCGTACAGGAGTGATAGAACGAATAGGAGAACTGGCAAAACTATATTCTCAAAACGAGAGAATTCAAGAAATTTATGCGTCTAGCCTTGCGGCCTGGTCGATAAAAGAACAAGTGAAAATCTAAGCAGTAACAGTAGAAGATTAAGAAAACAGTTGAGAAATACTCTAACAATGAAGAAATACAAAAATTTTCGAATAGAATAAAAAAGGCTAAACAAAAAGAAAAAACACCTAAGAAGATAGAAACAAAATAGCGATGTATTGAATACTGGCCTGTTTTCTTCTAGTACGCTACAGTTGGTAGAGCAGCTGACTCTTAATCAGCGGGCCCAGGGTTCGAGTCCCTGGAAGCGCACCACAAACCCCTTGCAGACTGCGGGTCTGCAAGGGGATTTTCTTGTTGTTTAAGCTTGCCTGCACTGGCCGCAACTTTTTCACACGGCGCAGTTGATTGTTTTGGGTTTGCACCCCCGCGGCATCATGAAACGGGTCGATCCGGCCGATCGTGGGAATCGAAAAGAAGATATGATAAAGCAGGACAATCAGGGAACCGCCGCTGCCTTGCTCCGCACCCCTTCGTTCATAAAGGGAAGGCTACTTTGTCAATGGAATGGAAGAGTCCAGCGTGGGATCGAAGCTGGTTCCATCGGTGAAAAGGGCCCGGCGGTTCAGCGTAAACCCCGGGGGCAGCTGTTTGGGCGCATAGCCGGTGACGTCCTTGAAAACACGGTTAAAGTTGCGCAGGGTGTTAAAGCCGCATTGGGCCATTAAATCGGCCATGGTGATGTTCTCTTGCAGGGAAAGGAGCTCAATGGCGCGGTCCACACGCAGCATGTTCAAATAACGGGAGAAAGTGAGGCCTGTAATGCGCTTGAAATAACGTGAAAAATAAGCCTCGGACATGTACATGAATGCTGCGGCGCCCGAAAAGTCGAATTCGCAGCCGGGCTGCTCCAGCAGAATAAGAAGCTGTTTATAACGGGCCAAAGCGGGCCGTATGGCAGGCGGATCCGTTACCCAGCCCTCCCCGCGAAAGATATCAGCCAGTAGTGAGGTGATGAGGGCGTTTACCTTTTCCGTGTAAAAAACAGACTTTTTTTGATACTCCTGATCCAGCTCGGTCATTCGCTCGGCTGCATTGTAACGATCCACAAAGATGGGCTTTTTTAAGCAGCAGGGGGGATGAAGCAGTTCGCCGAACTGGGCCACGGCCACACAGCTGCTTTGCAGCCCGGAAATGCTGTGCACGGTTTCCGCGCGGAAAAACGCGCACTCGCCCTTGTGCAGCGTATAAAAGCAGCCGTCTAGCAGGATTTCGGCGGATCCCTCCTGGCAGACGACGAGCTCATTTTCAAAATGCCAATGCGCGAGGTTGTGCAAATTTTTGTAGCGGTGAACCCAGACCTGTGCATCCTTATCAAAAACGCGCCGCTCCTGTTTTGCCATGGGGCCGTTCCCCCTTTTTAGTCCATTATGGAACAATTACAGGAAAAAATCAATAAATGTCTATACTTCAACAACACAATTCTTTCAATAAAGGAACAAAAAATATATATTCGTGTTAGAGTATTTAAAAATTTTGTAAATAAAGACGGATATTGCAAAAACAGAGGAGCTTTCTTTGCTGCCGGCGCAAAGAGGAAAGATTAATTTTTGTCCAGTTCGATGAAAAAGGAGGAATGGAAAAAGCGTAAGGGAAAGGCCTGAAAAAGATCGGATGTGTTAAAGGAGGATTTTTGATGTTAAAGGAGAAAAAGAGAGCACTTGTTCTTTTTGTAATCGCTTTGGTGCTTTGTTTTGCAGGCAGTTTGGGCGCCAGCCTGGTACAGACCGGCGGCGGATCGATCAACGTTCAGAATTATAACAACAAACCCCTTGCCCAAGTGGCGGAAACCATTGCTGTGAACAATACCGCTGGAAATAAAAATATTACAGCCACCTTTACCTCCAGCACAACAGAGAAAATGACCTATAAGGTATTGGTGCCGAAGAATGCCACCCCCGAAAACCCGGCGCCTGCCGTGGTGATGATGCACGGCGGGCTGTCGAATAAAGACACCACTGCGCCGATCTATATTGAGCTGGCGCGCAGAGGCTTTGTGGTGATCGCCTTCGACGCGATGGGCCACGGCAAGACAGATAAGGGGGTGGACGCACTCACCCACAATACCATGGGCATGGAGGCGATGGTGGAGTTAGCAATGAGCATGCCCTGTGTGGATGAAACGCAGGTGGCAGTTACCGGCCACAGTTGGGGGAACAATGGCTCTGCCGCCGTGATCAACGTGATTAACCTGGGCGAAGAAAATCCCAAGATCAAGGCGTGGCTGTGCGCCCAGGGCACGCTGGGGATTTATGACCTGCAGCCCGGCGCGATAGACGGCGTTACCTTTGGCCTCAGCGTGGGAAAGTATGATGAAATTGACGCTACTTATGTTGGGTCTTATACGTTTACAAGTTCCCCGATCGCCACTGGTTGGATCCAGGAGGTATACCCCGCGTTTGACGCAGCGGAAGTTCCGACGGGGATATGGTTTGACGCAGGCGGGGCGCATGAGGTGGCGGAAGGAACAAAGTTTGAGGGGATCGGCGGCCGGGTGCTGTATCACCCCGCAAACACGCACCCCGGCGCGCTTTTCTCCAAAACAGGCACCGCAACGAACGTGAATTTCTTCTATGGAGCATTTGGTGTTCCCGGCGGCGCGGCATACATCCCTTCCGAACATCAGATCTGGGGTTGGTTTACAGCGTTTTTAGCGGTAGGGCTTGCGGGCTGGTTTGTGCTGGCGCTGGCCATTTTTGACCTGCTGCTGTTCACGCCGATGTTCAAAAGGTTGCGGGGCACTCAGGAGGCATTGATCATCAGCGATCAAAAAGGGCTTCCGTCTTTCCGGAACCTTAAGGAATCGGTGCCGCTTATCTGCATGTTCATTTTCCTTACCGTTTTTTCTTATCTGACAATGGTACCATGCACTGCTGCAGGCTCCAAGCTGATCCCCTCCAGCAATTTCTTCCCCAATGCGGCGCACACTTCGGGGGCGCTGGGGTATTGGTCTTTCGTTACAGCGCTTGTATCACTGCTGGCAATCTACATTGTTTCTCAGATAAAAGTGGTTCTTAACCGCAAAGATAAAAGCTATCACTGGAAAAACCCGCTGGACCCGGCAAAGTTATCTGCGGACAAGCTTGTACAGTCCGCGCTGATGGCATTCACCGTGTTCTGTGCGATTCACCTGGTCCTTTGGTGCATCGACGCCGCTTTTAATGTCGATTTCGTGATTGCCACCATCGACTTTACCACGTTCCGGCCGATAAAAATATTTGTAATGCTTCGTTATTTACTGCTTTGCGCCCCCTTCTATATCGTGAACGCAATCCTGAATGCAAATACCCGTTTTAAAGACTTGCCGGAATGGGCGTCCACAGCGATTGTGTGCCTGGGAAACGTTCTTGGGCTGGGCCTGCTGCTTTTCCGGGAATATTCCGCCCTTTTTGCCACCGGTTCGCTGTTGACGGGAGAAGCCTGCTCGACCTTTACCGTGGTGTGGTCGATGCTCGTGCCGCTGACACTCTCTCCGATCATTGCGCGCTATACCTATAAACGAACAGGCAACATCTGGGTGGGGGCCTTGTTGAATTCCTTCATTTTTATTATGATGCAGGTGGGCACCGGCCAATATATGATCGAGGGCATTGACATTACGATGTTTGGCCTGTAAAAAGGATTATATGTGCTTGCGGCCGGAGGTGCGGAAGAGGAGTTGATGGAAAGGTTGGAGGCATTGCAGACAGAAAGGACCGCCCTGGGCATTGAACTGGGCTCCACACGCATTAAGGCGGTACTGATTGGGCCGGATCACACGGTGCTGGCCTCGGGGGCGCACGAGTGGGAGAACCGGCTGGAGAACGGCTGCTGGACCTACCCGCTGGACGAGGTGTGGGCGGGCGTGCAGGCTGCCTACGCAAAGCTGGCTGCGGCTTTTGCTGCGCAATACGGCACGCCGCCCACAGCGGTGGGGGTTATGGGCGTTTCGGGTATGATGCACGGCTACCTGCCCTTCAGCAGGAACGGTGCGCAGCTGGCGCCCTTCCGCACCTGGCGCAACACCACGACAGGCCCCGCGGCCGCGGAATTGACAGAGCTGTTCGGGTTCAACATCCCCCAGCGGTGGAGCGCCGCGCATCTGTATCAGGCCATGCTGAACGGGGAGGGGCAGGTGAAGGATATTGCCTTCCTCACAACCCTGGCGGGCTATGTGCATTGGCGGCTTACAGGTGAAAAGGTGCTGGGTGTGGGGGATGCCTCCGGCATGTTTCCCATCGACAGCGCGGCGTGCGATTACGACGCGGCGATGGTGCGCCGGTTCAACGGCCTGCTGCAGGCGCATGAGCTTGCCTATCGGCTGGAAGACATTTTGCCCCGCGTGCTGCGCGCGGGCGAGGCCGCGGGCGTGCTGACGGCGGAGGGGGCGAAGCTGCTGGACCCCACGGGCACGCTGCGCCCCGGTGTGCCGCTGTGCCCGCCCGAGGGCGATGCGGGCACCGGCATGGTGGCTACGGGCAGCGTGGCGCCGCGCACGGGCAATGTGTCGGCGGGTACGTCGGTGTTCGCCATGGCCGTGCTGGAAAAACCGCTGTCCCGAGTGTACCCGGAGATCGACATGGTCACGACACCCGCGGGCGCTCCGGTGGCCATGGTGCACTGCAATACCTGCACCTCCGACCTGGACGCCTGGGTAAAGCTGCTGGGCGAGATGGCCGGGGCAGCGGGCGCGGCGCTCTCAAAGCAGGCGCTGTATGAATTGTTTTATAAAAAGGCGCTGGAGGGCGAGGCGGACTGCGGCGGCCTTGTGAACTACAACTGCTATTCGGGGGAACCGGTGGCCGGCCTTGCACGGGGCTGCCCGCTCTTTGTGCGCCGGCCGGACGCCAGGCTTAACCTGGCAAATTTTGCCCGCGCACAGCTGTATTCCGCCGTGGCCACGCTGAAGCTGGGCATGGACATTCTTCTGGAGGGAGAGGGCGTGCCGCTGGACACGCTGTGCGGCCACGGCGGGCTGTTCAAAACGCCGGTCGTGGGCCAGCGGCTGCTGGCGGGCGCGCTGGGCGTGCCGGTGGCTGTGATGGAAACAGCCGGCGAGGGCGGGCCCTGGGGCATGGCGGTACTGGCGGCATATATGCTGAACAGGAGAAAAGGCGAAACGCTGGAGCGCTATCTGGCGGACCGCGTGTTCGCCGCTGCGCAAGGCAGCATTGAGCCCCCGCAGGAGACAGACCGCGCGGGCTTTGCCCGCTTCATGGAACGCTACAAAAAGGGCCTTGCGGCGGAACAAGCCGCTGCGGAGGCCCTGCAATAAGGAGGAGCGAAGATGCGCCTGAAAGATTATGAGTTCTGGTTTGTGGTGGGCAGCCAGTCTTTGTATGGCCCGGAGGTGCTGGAAACCGTGGCGGCACGCGCAGCGGAGATGGCCGAGGTGTTGAACGCCTCGGGGAAGCTGCCTTGCAAGCTGGCCTACAAGGTCACCGCAAAGACCAACCGGGAGATCACGGATGTGGTGCGCGAAGCGAACTACGACCCAAAATGCGCGGGGATCATCGCCTGGTGCCACACTTTCAGCCCCTCAAAAATGTGGATCAACGGCTTTGCGGCGCTGCAAAAGCCCTATTGCCATTTCGCCACGCAGTACAATCGTGAGATACCGGACGAAGAGATCGACATGGACTTTATGAACCTGAACCAGGCCGCCCACGGCGACCGGGAGCATGGCTTTATCGGGGCGCGCCTGCGCCTGCCGCGCAAGGTGATCGCGGGCTACTGGCGGGACACGGAGGTGCAGCAGCGCCTGGGCGGCTGGATGCGCGCGGCCGTGGGCGCGGCGTTCAGCAAGGAGCTGAAGGTGATGCGCTTCGGCGACAACATGCGGGAGGTGGCCGTTACCGAGGGCGACAAGGTGGAGGTGCAGGCGAAGCTGGGCTGGCAGGTGAACACCTGGCCCGTGGGGCAGTTGGTGGAAACGATGCGCGCTGTGACCGAGGAGGAGATCGACGCCCTCATGAACACCTATTGCGCCCAGTATGGCTTTGCCACGGACGACATGGGCACCGTGCGCTACCAGGCGCGCGAGGAGATCGCCATGAAAAAGCTGCTGGACGCCGAGGGCTGCATGGCGTTCAGCAATACCTTCCAGGACCTGTACGGCATGCGCCAGCTGCCGGGCCTTGCCAGCCAGCACCTGATGGCCCAGGGTTACGGCTACGGCGGCGAGGGCGACTGGAAGGCGGCGGCCATGACGGCCATCCTGAAAGCCATGAGCGAGGGGCAGACGGGCGGCACCACCTTTATGGAAGACTATACCTACCACCTGGAAAAAGGCAACGAATACAGCCTGGGCGCCCACATGTTGGAGGTGTGCCCCAGCGTGGCGGCGCAGCGGCCCCGCATTGAAGTGCACCCGCTGGGCATCGGCGGCCGGGAGCCGCCCGCCCGCCTGGTGTTCGAGGGGCGTGAGGGCGACGCCATTGTGGTGAGCCTCATTGATATGGGCGGCCGCCTGCGCCTGATCTGCCAGGACATCCACTGCGTGAAGCCCATCCTGGCGATGCCGAACCTGCCGGTGGCGCGGGTGATGTGGCGGGCGGAGCCGAGCCTTGCCGCGGGCGTGGAGTGCTGGATCACGGCGGGCGGCGCGCACCACACGGTGCTGAGCTACGACCTGACCGCCGGGCAGATGAAGGACTGGGCCCGTATGATGGATATCGAGTTTGTGCACATCACAAAAGGCACCACTGTGGAGGGGCTGGAACGGGAGCTGTTTCTGGCCGACCTTGCCTGGAAGCTGAAATAAGGCGGATGGAATGCGGCAAGAGCAAGGCCAAAAGGAGGATAAGGCCAAGGGGGAGCTGCCGCACTGGGCCGCTGCCTGATCCTGCCGCGGGCACCGCGGCAGGATCAGGCTCACCGGGGGGCAGGAGGGCGCAAAATGCTGAAATTGCAAAGGTTTAAGAATGTTTTGCGATATAGAAAAATCCGGTTGACAAACCAGATGAATGTGGGTATAATATAACACGTCACATTGATAAAACCCTCGGCTTTAAAGGGCGGCGCCCGCAGGCACTGCGCTTGCAGATGTGAAGATATTCCTCCTTAGCTCAGTCGGTAGAGCATGCGGCTGTTAACCGCAGGGTCGTTGGTTCGAGCCCAACAGGGGGAGCCAGAAAAACCGTTGGAACTGCTTTTTGAGTGTTCCAACGGTTTTCTTTTGGTTTTTGTTGACCAAAGGCTTGCCGGCAGGGCGGCGCAGGGGCCGTTACTCTGCGGTCTGAGGAGTTTCGCCGTAGGCCAGCTGCAGTGCGGAGTCGAGCCCAAAGCCCAAGGCGTGGGCGATGCAGGCCGCGGTGTCGAGCTTGGTTACCACCTGCGCCCGTTCGATTTTTTGGTAGCCACGCTCTGAGAGATTACACAGCTCCGCGGCCTGTGCCTGGGTGAGCCCAAGCGCGTGGCGGCGTTTCAGCAGGACCTGTGCGAAAGCGACTTCAATAGGCATTGTATCCCTCCTTTCTACAGGAATCGTATATTAAATGTGAAAAAATTCCCACGAACTAAAGTGCGCATAAGGAAAAAACAGGAAAATAAAAAAGCAGCCTCTGCCAGGCTGCTTTTTGCGCTGTGCCGTCCGATGGTTTGATGGATGCAATAAACTTGTTTTCAGATAAAACGAAAGGGCACCCGGGAATTTTTTACTCAGCTTTCTTGGTCGAAGCGGCAGATGAGCTGCTTGAAATGCTTCACATGCAGCTGTTCATCCAAAACGATGCGCCGCAGCAGGGCCTTGATGTAAGGGTCGTCGATCATGCGGATGTGCTTTTCGTAGTTGTAAATGGCCTCGTATTCACTGGCCAGGTCCAGATGCAGGCGCTGGGCAAGGGTAAGGCCGTATTGGATGGAGCCGCTGGTCCAGGCAGCAGCCTCCGGCCCGCCCTTTACATGGGGGTCCACCCCCAGCAGACGGATGGTTTTTGCCAACTTTTCCATGTGCATCATTTCCACAATGGAGATATTTTCCAGCACATCGGCGGCTTCCGGGGCGCTGTCGGTCATGGTATGATGGTAAATGTATTGGTTGGCGGCGGTCATTTCGCCGGAAGGGCCGGCGTAATCCTCCATCAGCAGGCGGGCGTAATAGGGGTTTTTGCCCTGCACCTGAAGCGCAGGATAGGGCGCGGGATCGGAAAAGCCCTCGCGGTAGTGCAGGTCGCCGGTAATCGGGTCGGGCATGGCGTGCAGCCTCCTTTCGATCGTGGGGCAAGAGCCCCGTTTTATTCTATGCGCGGGCGGCGCCGGGGTTGCATGCGGGGCTGGAAAGCGGGAGATGCGGGGGCTCCGGCCTTGTGCAACCATCCAAAAAACAAAGGATCGCATAGTGAAAATAGCCGGAAGAAAGGGCCTGGAAATCAAAAATCAAAAACAAAAGTAAAAAACACGAAAACTGTTTTGGAGGGCGAAAGAAAAAGTAAAAAAAATGAAAAAAAGAGCGGTGGGCTTTTTTGTTATGATGAAACCAAAGAGAGCGGCCCGGCCGGCCGCAAACACCGTGAGGATTCAAAGGAGGAAAACACATGAAAAAGCTTCTTGCATTGGTTCTGGCAGCTGCAATGGCATTGTCCCTGGCGGCCTGCGGGGGCGGCAGCGCACCTTCCGCGGGCGGCGGCACAGGCAACGGCGCGGGCAACAGCGACCTGCCGGTGCTGCGGGTGGCGGCAATGCCCACCATTACCAGCCTGCCCACCTATTACATTCAGAAAAACGGCCTGGCTGAAAAGGCCGGCTTCCGCATGGAGATCACCATGTTCGATACCGGCGCGCCCATGAACGAGGCGCTGGCGGCCGATCTGTGGGACGTGGGCGCCATGGGCGCCGCGGCCGTGACCGGCATGGCCAACTACGACGAGATGGTGATCGGCGAGGTGCTGGAATCCACCGACGGCCAGGGTGTTTTTGTAAAGCCCGACAGCCCCATTGCAAAAGACACCGGCTACAATCCCTCCTTCCCCACCGTGCTGGGCAGCCCGGACACGGTAAAGGGAATCACCATTCTGACCCCGGTGGGTACCGCGCAGCACTTCACCATTTTGAAATGGCTTGAAAAGCTGGGGCTGGAGGCCACCGACGTGAACATCGTGAACATGGACACCGTGCAGGCATATCAGGCCATGCAGGCGGGCCAGTGCGACGCGGTTTCGCTGAACGTGCCCACCTTCTTTGACGCGGTGAACGACGGTATGGTGCAGGTGGCGAACCTGGCCGATCTGGGCACCCGCTATGTGGACATGGTGGTCGCCAACCGCAAAGCGGTGGAAGGCAAGGCCGACCTGATCGAAAAATATATGGAGTGCCTTCTGGAGGCCAATGCCGCCCTGCAAAACGACCAGGAGATGGCCACCGACCTGTTCATGGAATTCCTGAAGGAAAACGGCATGGAAACCACCCGCGAGAACTGCGTGTCCGACCTGCAGCGCGCCAAGTTCCTGGTGAAAGAGGACTGGAAGGGCCGCGAGCTGGGCAACTTTGCAAAGGAACTGGGCGAGTTCTATGTGGGCCAGGGCCAGCTGGACGCCAGCGCCATTGACAAGTTCACCACCAATGTGGACAACACCTTTGTGAAAGGCTATCAGCAAGGCTGAGCCGAAGGGCTTTTATAAACAGCAACGGGTACGGCCTGCGGCTCACGCGAGCCGCAGGCCGTACTTTAAACTAAAACGAAAGGCGTGACACCTGAATGAAGCAGTTTGCGCAAAAGCATAAATTCAAGCTCATCTCCGCCTGTTCTTTTTTGGCGGTGCTGCTGATCTGGGAGCTTGCCACGGATGTGCTGCATCTGATCAGCCCCCTGATGCTGCCCAGCCCGGCCAAGATTCTGGATACGCTTGTTTACAAGATCATGGGCGGCACCAACCCGGACGGCGCGACCCTGTTCGAGAACATCTGGGCCAGCCTGAAGATCGCCCTGGGCGGCTATGTGGTGGGCGTGGCCATTGGGGTGCCGCTGGGCATCGGCATGGCGTGGAGCCGCCGGTTTGAGCTGTTCGCAAAACCCCTGTTCGACATCATCCGCCCGATCCCGGCTCTGGCCTGGATCCCGCTGATGATCCTGTGGCTGGGCATCGGCTATTCCTCCAAGGTGGGCATCATCTTTTTCGCCGCCTTCATCAGCGCCACCGTGAACTCCTACACCGGCATCCGGCGCACCAGCCAGGTGCACCTGTGGGTGGGCAAGACCTTTGGCGCCACCAACCGCCAGCTGCTGTTCAAGGTGGCGATCCCCACCGCGCTGCCCATGATCTTTACCGGCCTGCGCCTGGCGCTGGGCTCTTCGTGGGTGGCGCTGGTGGCCGCTGAGCTGCTGGCCGCCACCCGCGGCCTGGGCTTCATGATCCAGATGGCCCGCATGCTGGGCCGCCCGGACGTGATCATTGTGGGCATGCTCACCATTGGCTTTATTGGCCTTTTGCTGAACGCGGTGCTGGAAAAATTGCAGAAAAAGTTTGTGAAGGGGGCGAAAAAAGGATGATCGACACCACAGCCAAAAGCCGCTTTTCCATCAAGCAGCTCACGGTCATTTATACCGTCGTTTCGCTGCTCTCCCTGCTGGTGGTGTGGGAGCTGGTGGCCCGCTTTACCAGCGCTTCCATGTTCCTGCCGCCGGCCAGCCAGGTGCTTGCGAACTTCTTTAAAAGCTTTGTGGAGCCGGTGGGCAAGCACACCATGCTGTATCACATCGGCATCAGCCTGTACCGGGTGGCGGTGGCCTTTGCCCTGGCCACCGTGGCCGGCATTGCGCTGGGCGTGGGTATGGGCTATTCCCGCATCTTTGAGGCGATTTTCAAGCCCATCTTCGAGTTTATCCGCCCCATCCCGCCCCTGGCCTGGATCCCGCTCTCGATCCTGTGGTTCGGTTTGGGCGATACCGGCAAGTTCTTCATCATCTTTTTGGGATGCTTCTGCTTTATCACTGTGAACACCTACGACGGCGCAAAAAACGTGGATCCCGAGCTCATGGGCGCGGCCCGCATGCTGGGCGCAAACGAGCGGCAGGTGTTCTTTGAGATCGTGCTGCCATCGTCGGTGCCGTATATCTTTGCGGGCCTGCAGATCGCCGTGACCGCCGGCTGGAGCGCGGTGGTGGGCGCGGAGATGGTGCAGTCCAACGAGGGGGTGGGCTGGATGATCGTGCGCGGCATGAACACCGGCAACACACTGCAGATCATGGTGGGCATGGTGGCCATTGGGATCGTGGGCTTTATTCTGGCCAACCTGACCACCGCTCTTGAAAGGAGGCTTTGCGCATGGAACGAGCAAAAGGGGATGTGACGGGCGCGCCCGTGCTGGAATGCCGGGGCGTGGGCCGCAGCTTCGAGGGCTACAACGGCGGCGGCAAAAACGAGGTGCTGCGCGGCGTGGATTTTGAGGTGAAGGAGAACGAGTTCCTGGTGCTGTTCGGCGCGGGCCAGTGCGGCAAGACCACACTGCTGAACATCCTGGCGGGGCTGGACGTGCCCACCGAGGGCGAGGTATACACCCGCGGCAAAAAGGTCACCGGCCCTGCGCCCGAGCGGGGCGTGGTGTACCAGAAGACCTCGCTGTTCCCCTGGCTCACGGTGGAGGACAACGTGGGCTTTGGCCCCAAGGTGCGCCACATGCAAAAAAAGGAGCGAGACGCCCGCATTGCAAAATACCTGGACCTGGTGGGCCTGACCGGCTTTGAAAAGAGCTTTCCCAGCCAGCTTTCGGGCGGGATGCGCCAGCGGGTGGGCATTGCCCGCGCCTATGCCAACCAGCCCGACATCATGCTGATGGACGAACCCTTCGGCCACCTGGACGCGCAGACCCGCTACATGATGGAGGAGGAGCTGCAGCGCATCTGGCAGAAGGAAAAGCGCACGGTGGTGTTTGTGACCAACAACATCGAAGAAGCGCTGTTTTTGGCCGACCGCATCATTCTGCTGACCAACTGCCCCACCCACATCAAGCAGGAGTATGTGATCGACCTGCCCCACCCCCGCAGCTATGTGGACCCGGAGTTTTTGCGCCTGCGCCAGGAGATCACCGACAATATGGACCTGACGCTGTGAGAGAGGAGAAGCAACATGCAAGAAAACATGCAGCCTAAGGTACAGGTGAAGCACCTGACCAAGCAGTTCGGCGACCTGCTGGTGCTGAACGACATCTCTTTCAACGTGCAGTCCGGCGAGTTCTTGTGCATCGTGGGGCCCACCGGCTGCGGCAAGACAACCTTTTTGAACAGCCTGACCCGGCTGTACGAGCCCACCAGCGGCGAGATCCTGCTGGACGGCGAGCCGGTGGATCTGAAAAAGCACAACATCGCCTACATCTTTCAGGAGTATTCCACCATGCCCTGGCTCACGGTGGAAGAAAACGTGGGCTTTGGGCTGGACATCAAGGGCGTGGAAAAGAGCAAGGCCAAAGCCCTGGTAGAAGAATACCTGGAGATCGTGGGCCTGACCAAATACCGCAGCTACTACCCGGACCAGCTTTCGGCCAGCATGCTGCAGCGGGTGGTGATCGCCCGGGCGTTCGCCACCCAGCCGGACCTTTTGCTGATGGACGAACCCTACGGCCAGCTGGACATCCAGCTGCGCTACCGCCTGGAGGACGAGCTCATCAGCCTGTGGAAGCGCACCGGCACCACCGTGCTGTTCATCACCCACAACATTGAGGAGGCGGTGTACATGGGGCAGCGCATCCTGGTGCTCACAAACAAGCCGACCACCATCAAGCGCGAGATCGAAAATGACCTGCCCCGCCCGCGCGACATTGCCAGCCCGGATTTTGTTGCCCTGCGCAACGAGGTGACCGATCTGATCAAATGGTGGTGAGCGGCGCCTTTGCGCCCTGCGCGGCACAGCGGCCCGCCGCCTGAACACAAACGCCCAGAGGCCCGCTTTACTTATGGCAGCTGTTTTGCTATGCTGTAAGTACTGCGGGCTTTTTGCAAGGAGGAGCTCTATGAAACAACCCAACATCCTGTTTATCATTTCCGACGACCAGGGTTACTGGTCGCTGGGCTGCACCGGGAATCAAGAGATCATCACGCCCAATATCGACCGGCTGGCGGCGGAGGGCATGCGGTTCGACCAGTTCTTCTGCGCCTCGCCGGTGTGCAGCCCGGCCCGCGCCTCGCTGCTGACGGGGTGCATCCCCTCCCAGCACGGCGTGCACGACTGGCTGCGGGACGACGACGAGCGCCAGGCTGCCATTGAATATCTGGCAGGCCAGTATTCCTACACAAAGGCGCTGGCGGCAGCGGGCTACGACTGCGCGCTTTCCGGCAAGTGGCACATGGGGGCCTCGGCCAGGGCGCAGCAGGGCTTCGGCCACTGGTTCAGCCACAAATCCGGCGGCGGCCCTTACTACGGCGCGCCCATTTATAAAGACGGCGCGCTGTACCGGGAGGAACGGTATGTGACCGACGCCATCACCGACGACGCGCTGGAATTTTTGGAGAGCCGCAGGGGCGGCGACCGCCCGTTTTACCTGCATGTGGGCTATACCGCGCCCCACGCGCCCTGGCTGAACAACCACCCCAAGGAGTACACGGACCTTTACAAGGACTGCCCGTTTGAGTCGGTTCCGCACCTGCCGCGCCACCCGGACAGCATTTACCTGACCGACGAGGTGGCAAAGGACGAGCGGGCCAACCTGATCGGGTACTATGCGGCTGTGACCGCCATGGACGCGGGCATCGGCCGTTTGCTGGAAAAGCTGCAGGAACTGGGCCTGGCCGAGGATACGCTGGTGATCTTTACCAGTGACAACGGCTTTTCCTGCGGGCATCACGGCTTTTGGGGCAAGGGCAACGCCACCTTCCCGCTGAACATGTATGAGGAATCGGTCAAGGTGCCCCTGATCGCGCGGCACCCGGGCCGCATCCCGGCGGGGCAGGTGTGCGACGCGCTGGTGAGCGCCTACGACTTTATGCCCACCCTGCTGGACTATGTGGGCGTGCCCGCAGCCGACCCCGAGCGCCGGCCCGGCGTCTCTTTTGCGCCCGCGCTGCGGGGGCAGGAGTTCCGGCAGCACGAGGAAGTGGTGGTGCTGGACGAATACGGCCCCAACCGCATGATCCGCAGCCGCGATTTCAAGTATGTGGCCCGTTACCCCTACGGCCCGAACGAGTTGTACGACCTGAAAAACGACCCGGGCGAAACCACGAATCTTTTGGCGGCGGGCGGGTACGGGGAGCTGGAGCAGCAGCTGCGCCAGCGCCTGGAAGCCTGGTTTGCGCGGTATGTGGACCCCGCCATCGACGGCGCCCGGGAGGCGGTGTTCGGCTCGGGCCAGATCGGCCTGGCCGGCCTGTGGGGTGCGGGGCAGCCCGCCCACAGCTGCGACGATTACATCAAACAAAACCCGAACTATGCGCCGTATGCCGTGAAGTAGAGACAGGGGGTGAGCAGCAAGCATGACAGCCTTGGCCGCAAAGCTGGCCGCACAGATGAAAAAACTGCGCACCCAGCTGTTTTGGGCGTACCTGCTTTTGTTCACCTTGTTTTTGGCGGTGGCCCTGGCCGCGTTCGCCCTGGTGCGGCAGCTGGTCACCGGGCAGATCGGCGCCGGCCGGCTGGACGTGCTGCGCCAGATCGCAGAGCGGGCCAGCACCATCAAGACCAGCGGGATCACCCTGTCGAACCTGTATTTTTACGAGCTGGAGGAACAGGGCGCGCTGGAGGTGGAGCCCGGCGCCGGCGAGGACGCGCTCACCGCGTATCTTGACCGGCAAAAAGCAAAATACGACGAGGTGTTCAGCCAGATCGGCATTGACAACGAGGTGCTATTCACCCAGCCGCAGGGCTTTTGCTACGATTCGGGCCAGGCGGTCTCCTTTGAGGCGCTGGGCCAGCAGCTGTGGTACCGCAGGCTGCTGCAAAGCCTGATTGCCAACCCGGAAGAAGAGGTGCAGTTTTCCCGCACCTTCCGCAACGACTTTGCCCCGGCGCCGGGCGGCGCCCGCTACCAGTTCGCCGCCGGCCGCCGGATGGAAAAAGCCTACGGCAGCGCCGGCGTGCTGCTGGTGCTGCTGGACGAGCAGCTGCTGGAGGAGCTGTATGCGCCGGCCCTGGGCGAAGGGGGCGAGATCTACATCTACGACCAGGACGGGTTCATTGTTTCCCACTCCAACAAAAAAATGCTGGGCAAGCAGTTTGTAAATGTGGATAATATGCGCAGCATGTACGGCGAAAACCGCTATTCCGTAATTCAAAAGCTGGGGCAGAGCTACCTGCTCTCGACCTACCTGGACGAGGACACCGGCTGGACCATTGTGGAGGAAATCCCCACCGACGCGATTTTTGGGGTGCTGAACCAGGCCTATACGATCCTGGGGGGCGCGGCGCTGGCAGGGCTGGCGGCGGCGCTGGCGGTAGCGCTGTATATGTCCGCCCGCATTTCCCGCCCGCTCACCGAGCTGAGCGACGCCATGGACGCCTTTGGCAGCCGCGACTTTGCCGAACTTTCGGCCAACACCGGAACCTGGGAGATTGACCACCTGCGCCAGAGCTTTAACCACATGGCGGTGGAGATCTTTCATCTGATGGACGCGGTGCAGGAGCGGGAACGGCAAAAGCGCGTGCTGGAGATGAACTTTCTGCGGGCCCAGATCAACCCCCATTTCTTGTACAACATGCTGTTTTCGATCCGGTGCACGGTGGAGATCGGCAAAAACCGGCAGGCGGCCCAGATGATCACCGCGTTCACCGACCTGCTCAAGAGCACCCTGATGGTGAAAAAGGCGGCCGTTCCGCTGGAGGACGAATTTGAGAGCGCCCGCAAGTACCTGGTGGTGCAGAAGCTGCGCTACGGCGACAAGGTGCACTTTGAGCTGGATCTTGGCCCGGGCACCGGGCGCTGCCAGGTGCCGCCGCTCATTCTGCAACCCCTGGTGGAAAACGCGATCTTCCACGGCCTGGAAGCAAAACCCAGCGCCGACATGGTGGTGGTGGCCTCGGCGCTGGAGGGGCGGGAGCTGGTGCTCACCGTGACCGACGACGGCGCGGGAATGGACGCGGAAACCCTGGAGCGGGTGCGGGCAAAGTGCCGCAGCACGGACCTGGGCGACGGCAGCTCCATCGGCCTGGCGAATGTGCACAACCGCATCCGCCTGAACTACGGGGCGGGCTATGGGGTGCAGCTCGACAGCGTGCCGGACATCGGCACCACCGTGACCATCCGCATGCCGGCCGTGTGGGAAAAGGGGGAGGAAAGCGATGAAAGTGCTGATTGTTGACGACGAGGACATCATCTGCGAATGGCTGCAGTTTTGTATCTCGCAGAACCCCGTCTGCCAGCTGGCGGGGGTGGCGCACAACGGGCGCGAGGCGCTGGAGGTGTTCCGCGCCAGCCAGCCGGACCTGGTGCTGACCGACATCAAGATGCCGGTGATGGACGGCCTGGAGCTGCTGCACGCCATTCGCGCCACCGGCAGCGCCGCAAAGGTGGTGGTGCTTACCGCCTTTGCGGAATTTGACATGGCCCGCCAGGCGCTGCGGGAAGGAGCGGACGAATACCTGCTCAAGACCGAGATGCAGAACGACGCATTGCAGCAGCTTTTAGGCCGTATGAGCCGGCAGCACAACCTGCAGGGCGGCGCCGGGCTGGTGGGCTCCGCCCAGGCGCATGCCATCATCCGCAAGGTTCTGCGCCGGCAGGGGGAGCTGAGTGAAGAGGACCTGGCGGAGCTGCGCCGGTGTGGGGTGCGCTGGCACGACAACGGCCTGTTTGCCCTGGCGGTGTGGAAGCAGGATCTGATGGGGGCGGGGCTCACCTTTCCCCAGGAAGGGCCGGCCCACCACGTGGCGGGGTTCGATTACACCGACCGCATCTATGTGGTGGTGGGCAACCTGCCCCGGGCGCTCAGCGAAAATGAAAAGGCCCGGCAGCTGACGCAGTATGCGCAGCAAACGCAGCGGATGAACGACTGCATGGTGGGCATCAGCGCCACAACCGATCAGATGCGGCAGATCCCCAGCCTGGCCCGGCAGGCGGCATTTTCGCTGGCGCAGGGGTTTTATACCGGGAAAAAGCGGCTGTACGAGCCGCAAAAGCCCCTGCCGGCGTTGCAGGAGCAGGTTCGGGGATGGAAGGCACAGGTTTCGGCGCTTCGGCTGGGCCTGTATCAGCAGCGCCCGGCCCAGCGCTGCGAAAGCCTGCAGGCTTTTTTGGATGAAACAGCACGGGACCGCATGCCTGCAGTGGAGCTGGTCACCAAGTTCTGCACGGAGCTGTTCGAGCAATTTTATCTGGAGGCAAAAGAGGCCGGCATTGCCCTGCCCCCGCAGGAAGAAGCGCGGGAGCGGCTGGCCCAAAGCATCTCGATGCCCGAGACCACGGCCCTGGTAATGGATTTTGCCCGCCAGTGCGCGCTGGCAGTGCAGCCGGAAAAGCCCCGCTCCAAGGCGGTGAATCTGGCGGTGGAATACATCCGCCGCCATTTTGCCGAGACCATCAGCCTGGAACAGGTGGCCGCCGAGGTCTACCTGAACCCGGAATATTTTTCCCGGGTGTTCAAAGAGGAGATGGGGGTCACTTTCGTGAATTTTTTGACCGAGCTGCGCCTGAAGCACTCGGTGCGGCTGCTGGAGAGCACGGCCCTGCGCGTGCAGGATGTGGCCCAGCAGGTGGGCTACCCCAATGTGAGCTATTTTTCCACCACATTTAAAAAGAGATATGGCATGAGCCCCTACGAATACCGCCGCCGGAACTAGCGGCCATGCCGGAAAGGAACCTGCGCAATGAAAGCGATCATGGTCATGTTCGACTCGCTTAACCGGCATATGCTCGAACCCTACGGCTGCCGGTGGACCCACACCCCGAATTTTGAGCGGCTGGCCCAGCACGCCGTCACCTTTGACAATTGCTGGGTGGGCAGCATGCCCTGCATGCCGGCCCGGCGGGAGCTGCACACCGGGCGCTACAACTTTTTGCACCGCAGCTGGGGCCCCCTGGAACCGTTTGACGATTCCATGCCCCAGGCCCTGCGGGGAGCCGGGGTGCACACCCACCTGGTGAGCGACCATTACCACTATTGGGAGGACGGCGGCGCCACCTACCACCAGCGCTACACCACCTGGGACTGTGTGCGCGGCCAGGAGGGCGACGGCTGGAAAGCACTGGTGGGCCGTGACGCCGTGCCCGGGGGCTGCCTGAACGTGTGCGGTGAACCGCAGGACAACTGGGTGGGGCAGGACTTTGTGAACCGGGCGTTCATGCCCACCCCGCGGGACCAGCCCCAGTTCCAGACCTTTGACAGGGGACTGGAATTTTTGCGGGATAACCATGCCCAGGACAACTGGTTTTTACAGCTGGAAACCTTTGACCCCCACGAGCCTTTTTTTGCACAGCCTCCCTATGCGGAGGAATACCCGGACAGTTACACCGGCCCCCTGTGCGACTGGCCGGACTACCGCCCGGTAAGCAAAAGCGACAGCCCGGAGCTGATCCGGCATCTGCGCAGCGAGTACGCCCGGGTGCTTTCTATGTGCGACGAAAACCTGGGCCGGGTGCTGGACGCGATGGACGAGTACGACCTGTGGAAAGACACGATGCTCATTGTGAACACGGACCACGGCTTTTTGCTGGCAGAACACGGCCAATGGGCCAAGTGCCACTGCCCCTTCTACGCGGAAGTGGCCCATATCCCCCTGTTTGTGTGGGACCCGCGGGGGCAAAAGCGGGGAACGCGCTCACAGCAGCTGGTGCAGACCATCGACCTGCCGGCCACCCTGCTGGAATTTTTCGGCCAGCCCCTGTTTGCCGATATGCAGGGCCGCCCCCTGCGCGGAGTGATGGAGCGGGACGAACCGATCCATGAGGGCGCGCTGTTCGGGCTGTTCGGCGGGCAGGTGTGCTGCACCGACGGGGAGTGGGTGTATATGCGCAGCCCGGGGCGGGAAAACGCCCCCCGGTACGAGTACACCCTGATGCCCACCCGGCACGGAGGACGCCGCGCCTTTATGAGCAACGAGGTGCTGCGCACCGCCCGGTTGGTGGAGCCGCTGCCCTTCAGCAAGGGCGTGCCGGTGCTTCGGGTGGAGAGCCGCGGAGCTGTTTCACAGGCGGCGTACCCCACCATGCTGTTCTGCATGCGGGCCGACCCGGGCCAGGAGCAGCCGGTGCAGGACGAGGCCCAGGAGCGGCGCATGACTGCCCTGCTGAAAGAAATGATGCGGCGCAGCGACGCCCCCGCCGAACAGTACAAAAGGCTGGGGCTGGATTGACCGGAAAAAGAAAAAATGCCCCCGGCGCACGGAATTGAAGTGCGCCGGGGGCATTTGCTGCGTTTCAGGGAGGCGGCGGGAAGCACAAAAGCGGCAGGGGTCAGCCTGTAACCAATACAAAACCCTCGGCAATAATGCGCGCCTCCACCTCGGCGGCGGTCTTATAATTGCTGAAGCCGGCGATGCCGAGGCTTTTGCCGTCCTCGCGGCGATACACCTTGCCGTTTACATAAAAAATATACGCGGACCAGCCGTTCCATGCGTTGCTGGCTGTGGGGGCCGCAAACAGAAAGAACTCTTTGGGATTTTGGTTTTTGCCGTCCAGGGTGTTGAGGTGATAAGGCCGCCAATAAAAAGGATAGGCTGCATTTCCCGCAGGCGACCATCCGTTCAAAAGAGCGGCGTCCACCTGCTGGAGGTTCTCGGGCTGCATCGCCCATTTTGCCAGTTCCTGCCGGTCAAATGCTTTGTCTTTGTCGAAGGTATTCATCCAGGCCTGCGTGTTGGAGATCATGGCCTCCAGAGCTGTTTGCGGGGGAAGCGTGCCTCCGCCGTTCTCCCCCTCACGCAGGACCACAAATTTGGGCTCTTTTGCCGGGTCGTACCGCACCACCAAGCCGTTTTTGGTCTGATACAGCAGATAGGAAACGCTGCCCGAAACCGTGTCGGCGCTGACGCCCAGCAGTTCCCCGGGCAGACCGCAGGCGTCCATGATGGAATCCGTTTTGGAGGGCAGATCTTCCAGTTTTCCGAAAGCCAGCAGCTCCGCTGCCTTGGCCTGCGCGGTGCGCACCACCGTGCTGCACTCGCTGATGGCGGTGGTTTCCCGCGCGCTTTTTATGTATCCGCTGAGCGCCGGCAGCCCGGCCGCCGCCAGAATGGCAAGAATTACAAGAACCACGATCAGCTCGATCAGGGTAAAACCGCGCCGGCGTTGGAACCGCTTCATCCCGCGGCCCCCTTTCAAGACAGCCCATAAAAGGGACTGCGTTTTTTAAAAGATATTCCTATTATACAAAAGAATGCAAAAAACAGCAAGAAGATGCAAGAGCGTTTTTGCAATTTTGCGGGTTTGCCGGGCGAAAGAAGCCGCGAGGGCATTTTGGACATAACAAAGCGGGGGTGCCCGGCAAGGCTCGAACCGGGCGCCCCCGCTTTGGGGAGAAAGCAAAGGATGACCCGCACACAAAAAAGCGGGCGCTGCCGAACAGGTTATGTACGGGAGAGAAGAGAAAAGAAGAATCAGCCGGTGATCTCGCTCACCCTTACCTTGCGGTTTTCCCGCAAGGAGAGGGTACAGGCGTCAGCGGTGGCAATGGCGGCGCGGGCGGCCTCGCCCGTGATCAGGGGAAGGAACTCGCAGGGGACGGGCTCACCGTGAAGAACGCTGTTGAAAAAACGCATTTCTTCTTCCATGATGCCCTGCAGCCACAGGGGAGGCGTTTTGCCCGGGCGGCCGTATTGGATGGCCCCGTCCATCTCGGTGCTGTGGTAAATCCGGGTGCGCTGCGCGTCCTGCTCGGCCGTTTCGTGGATCAGATAATGCTCCTGGCTGCCGTCGGCTTTTTTTACGGTCATACCCACGGTGCACATGTCGATGCGGATCGCCCCTCTGGTACCCTGGATGAGCAAATAGTGCTCGGGCCAGTGGAATGCAGAGCCGTATTCCATAAAGGCGTATTTCCCGCCGGAAAACTCCATCGAGATCAGCAGCAAATCGTCCTCGTCGCCAAACTGGGGGCCCTTGTGGGCCACATTGCCGCCTGTCATGGTCACCTGCTGTGCAGGACCTAAAATAAACTGGATGCAGTCCAGCTCGTGGATATGGTGGTATAAATGGCCGCCGCTTTTCGCCCGAAGCTTTTTCCAGCTCACCGAGGGCTGCGGTTCCTCCCAGCCGTTGCGGGCCGAGTGGCAGTAAAGAACCTCGCCGATCTCACCCTGGGCAATCAGCCGCTTTGCATGGCGCACCGCGCGAAAAAAATTCATCACATGCCCGGCCATAAAAACCACTCCGCTTTCCTGGGCGGCCTTGACCATAGCGTTGCAGTCGCGGTAGCACAGGGCGATGGGCTTTTCGCAGAAGATATGCTTTTTGTGCCGTGCGGCGGCAAGCACCGGCTCTTTGTGCAGGTAGTTGGGCGTGGCCACGATCACGGCGTCCACATCCGCCCGGGCGCACAGGGCATCCAGGTCGGTTTCCACGGCGCAGCCCAGTTCCCCTGCCACGGCAAGGGCGTTTTCAGGGTCCAGCACCGCCGTGAGTTTTGCGCCCTGCTGCCGTGCCAGAATGCGGCCCAGCTCCGCGCCAAAATATCCCGCGCCCACCAGGGCGTATCCAAACGTTTTCATACAGAACCTCGTTTCTGACCGGAGCGTGCGCTATTTGATGGAACCCTGCGCAAGCCCTCCGGCAATTTTTTTCTGGATCAAAAGGAAAAAGATCACCGAGGGAACGATCACCAGCACCGATGAGGCCATCATATCGCCCCAATCCAAAATTTCGCCGCCGGCAATGGAATACAGCGCCACCGACACGGTCATTTTTTGGGTGCTGTTGGTGAGGATCAGCGCGAACAAAAATTCGTTCCAGGCGTTGATAAAGGTATAGATGGCTGTAGCCACCACACCGGGGGCGGCGATGGGCAGCGCGATGTTGTAGAATACTCGAAAATGGGAAGCGCCATCCACCATGGCCGCCTCCTCTACCTCACGGGGCACTGTGCGGAAAAAACCGATCAGCATCCAGACTGCAAACGGGGTAGAAAAAGAAAGATAGGTCAGCACAAGGCCGAGCTTTGTGTTGGACAGGCCGAGCGAGCCGATGATGACCGAATAGGGGATCGCCAGCAGAATGGTGGGGAACATGTAGGTCAAGATCAGCACACGGGTCATGGCTTTGCCCTTGCGCGTGCGGTCAAAGTAGCGCACGATGCCGTAGGCGGCCAACGACGCGATGGCAATGGCGATCAGGGTGGCGCTCAGGGCCACGGCCAGGCTGTTCAGCAAATTGCAGTGAAACCCGAATTCGTTGAACACGCGGGAATAATAGTGCAGTGTGGGCTGCTTTGGCAGCAGACGAATGGAGCCGGAGGATAATTCCCCCGGGCTTTTAAAAGCGGAAACCACCATCCAATACAGGGGAAAAGCCGCCAACACCGCGAGCAGGGTAAGCCAAAAATACGCAAGGGCTCTGCCCAGGGATGCGCCATGGAGCTTGTTTTTGTGTTTCATTGTTCATCCACCTTGTCCCAGCGGTCGAGAAGCCTGAAGTACAGCATGCAGATCAGCGAGAGGAACAGCATCAGGATCACCGCGCTGGCGCTGGCCGTGCCGATCTTTTTTAAGGTCCAGCCCATATTGTAGGTGTAGATAGGCAGGGTGGTGGTCAGTTCCACCGGGCCGCCGCCGGTCAGCAGAAAGATCAGGTCGAAATTGTTGAAAACCCAGATCGTGCGCAGCACCAGCAAAAGGCCGATCACCCCGCGCACATGGCGCAGTGTGATGTGGCAGAACACCTGCCAGCCGTTTGCACCGTCGATTCGGGCGGCCTCGTACTGGTCTTTGGGGATCGTTTGCAGCGCGGAAAGGATGTTGACCATCAACAGCGGGGCGCCGAACCAGGTGTTGATAAAAAGCAGGGTCAGAAATACAAGCCGCGTGTCCGACAAGAACATGATGGGCTCGCCGATCACGCCCCACTGCAGGAGAAGATTGTTCAAAAAGCCGTAGACCCCGTTCAGAATCCACTTCCAGTCGAACGCGATTACAATGGATGGGAAGGCCCAGGGGATGATGAGCAGGGTGCGATAGAGCGCGCTGCCCCGGCGAATGCTGTTCAGGGCCAGCGCGGCGGAAAAGCCGATCAAAAGTTGGGCTGCCAGGGAGGCGGCGGTCCAGAGGATCGAGCGCCCGAAGGCCGCAAAAAAAGAAGGGTCGCGCAGCAGGGCCAGATAATTTGCAAGGCCAATAAAATCGCAGCCGGGCCGGATCAGATTTTTGTTGGTGAAGCTGTACCAGATGCTGGAGGCCACGGGGTAAACAAACAGCGCCACAACCACCAGCAGCGCAGGGAAAACGAATGCCCAGCCGTGCCATTCAAACCGCCGAAGCTTTTTTTGTAACATGATAAATTCCCTTTTAAGACCCGCCCCGCACAACGGTGCGGCGCAGAGCGGGTCCGCGGTGTTGAGATAAAATGGTCAGTTGGTTTCGATCAGGCGGTTCAGCTTGGCCTCGGCTGCCTTGGCCGCCTGTTCGGTGGGGGTTCCGTTGAGGATGATATCCTGGAACATCTCCTCGATCACACTTTGATTGGTGAGAATGCTCGCCTCGGGGAAGCAGCCGTATTCCATGCCGATGCCGCTGCCGATGGCCAGCGCTTCGCTGATGACCTCGGTTTCCTGCTGGAATTTTTGAATGGTCTCGTTGTTCTGGAATTCCGGAAGGTCGGTGATCCCCTTCATGGCGGGAAGCATGCCCACGGGAACCGAGTGCAAAAATTCCACATAGCGTTCAGGCTGCAGCAAAAACTCCACAAATTGTTTGCACTCTGCGGGGTGGGCGGAGTTTTTCCAGACCACCACAGGGATGTTGGAGGTGACGGCACCGTATTTGGGGTCGCCGGCATTCACCTTGGGGATCGGCGCTGCGGCGATAGAGTCCATCAGCTCAGGAGCGTTGGCCTCGACGCCGCTGATGTGGAAGCCGGAGTTAAAATCGAAGGCCGCTTTTCCCTGGTAATACATAGTGGAGTGCTCGGTCGTTTTGTAATTGATGGAATCGGAGGGCGAAACCGTCTTGTACACTTTTACCCAATAGTTGATGCCGTCGATAGCGGCCTGGCTGGTGAGATTGGCGCGCCGCTCCGGGGTGAGCAGGGTTTCTCCTGCGCTTTTTACGTACAAATTCAGGAACAGGGTAGCCATAAAATCACCCTTGCCGCAGGAGAAGGGCATACCATACACCTCGGGGGGATCATTTACGGCGACCGCGGCGTTGTACAGCTCCTCCCAGGTTTCGGGAACCTTGGTGATACCCGCTTTTTCCAAGAGGTCCTTGCGGTACCAGAGCACGTGCGCGTGAGAATAGATGGGAATGCCGTAATTGCTGCCGTTTACGGTGAACTCGTTGATGGGAGCTTCGTAAAATTGGTCGCGGCCCATCCCGTCGATCAGGTCGTTTAGGGGAACCAGAGCGTCGATGTCGATCATTTCCGCGACCTGTGCGGGCAAAGCCGTGCTGATGTCCGGCACCTGGCCGGTGGCCACGCCAGCGGTCCATTTGGTATAAAAATCGGCCCAGGGATAGGTTTCCATCACCACTTTGACGCCGGTCTGTGCTTCAAAATCGGCGGCGGCTTTGTCCATAAAATCCTTGCGGGGGCCCTGGGTAAACGAATGCCACATGGTCAGCGTGATCGGTTCGCCCCCGGTTTGGCCACTGCCGGAAACAGGCGCAGGGGCAGAGGTGGGGCTGCTGCCGCAGCCGCCCAGGCAGCCGGCGGTCAGCAGGGCACAAAGGATCAGGGCCAGCACTTTTTTCATAATTTCCTCCTTGTTTTACAGATTAGTTTTAGCAAATTTGCTCTCTGCTAGTATCAAACGCTTTGCGGGGCAGCTGCAATAAAGCGAATGCTCAAAATTAGCACAATTCGATTAAAATATAATCGTTAAAAACAAAATAAAAACCGGACCCGAAGGTCCGGCAAAGAAGCTATTCCCGCGAAACCTTGCGGTAATCCTGGGGGGAAAGACCAATAATGGATTTGAAGACCCGGCTGAAGTAGTTGGGGTCGTCGTAACCGAGATCATAGGCGATATCGGAGATGCGCTTTTCCGAAACCAGAAGTTCCCGGGCGGCGGTCAACATGTGCAACTCCCGCAGATAGTGCCCGGGGGACTTGCCGGTCTGCAGCTTGAACAGCCGGCGCAGCGAGGGCTCGCTGACCTGAGCGATCTCGCACAAAAGCTTTAAGTCCAGCTTGTCTTTTGGATGATCTGCAAGATAATCCTCCACGGCCTGGATCCGGGGGTCGCGGATGGCGGCACTCTGGGCCCGGCGGCGGGTACGCTCGATGGAGTAGGGCTGCGTTTCAAGCACGGCGGGGGTCTGGCTGGCCTCACCCTGTTCGGCCAGCCAGGCGATGATGAGTTCCAGATTACCGCGGATCCGGAACATGCGCCCCCGGCTGTGGGTGGTGGCGGCCTGGTATATGGCTTCGAAATACCCGCGTACCTGCCGGGCGTCGTCGTCGGCCAAGCTTTCCACATGGAAATAATCCGACAAAAAATCGCTGCTTTGCAGGCGCACGGTGGTAACGAAACGGATGCTCATAAACTTGAAGTCGTCGGTCAGGGCCTTGCAGTCCAGGGTGGCGCCCTCGGGCAGATAGACCACCTGGTTCGGCCGGACATGGATCAGCCGGCCGTCCAGCCAGAAATCCGCCTCGCCGGAAAAAATATAGCGCAGCAGCCCATAGGGCAGCACGGTGGTGGGGTAGACCCACATACGGGTAAAGGTGTACACGTCCACATACAAAAAATTGAATCGCAGCGAGTAAAAGAGCGATTGCATGTTTTCCATCTCAATGGCCTCACAAAACAACACAAAATAATTAAAAAGCGATTGTTTTATGCTTATTATAAGCGATTCTGCTCTGCCCGTACAGTCCGTTTTTTATTATAATGGAATCAGAAGGGATGTGAAGGCTTATGTGGCAGCCGCTCTGTATCGACGCAGACCAGGCCTTTGGCTGGTATCCGCAGCCCACGCAGGTCGACGCCTGGGCAGTCGGGCTTTTGGCAAAGAGCAACGCAGTGAGCATTCGGGGAACGCTGTTAAAAACGCAGCCCATCCGCCAGGAATTCGGGAACGGCCCCAACACGCTGGAAAACCGGTTTGTGAAATTTGAGGCGGGAGATGGGCGCAGGCCGTTTTACGGGTACTGGCAGCCGGCCGCCAAAACGCCCGCGCCGCTGCTGGTGAACCTGCCCGGTTATGGCGGGTATGTGAACCTACACCCCCAGTTGTGCGACCTGGGGTACAATGTGCTGCACATTTCGCCCCAGGGCTACGTGGGGCCCCGGGGCGCCGAAAAGGCGCTGCAGCTGCCGGACGGGAACTGGCCGGTGCTGCCGCTCACCGCCGAGGGGCTGTCCGGCGGTTACGCCGACTGGCTGGGCGATTGCCTGCTGGCCATACGATGGGCCCGGGCCCGGCCGGAGGTACAGCCGGACCGGCTTTCCTTGTATGGGACCAGCCAGGGCGGGGGCGCGGCCCTGCTGCTGGCGTCAATCCTGGGAAAAGAGGTGCGCTGTGCCTGTGCTGACCTGCCCTTTTTGACAGGATTTCCGCTTACCGGCCTGGCCGGCCCGGCCTACGGCCTGCTGCAGGAGCCCTTTACACGGGTGGAAGCGCCGCGGTTCTGGAACCGGCTGGGGTATGCGGACACCCTTTCCCACGCCCACCGGCTGGCCGTACCGGTGATGCTGACGGCCGGCGGGGCCGACGACACCTGCCCGCCGGGTACCGTGGAGGCGCTGTTTCAAAAGCTTCGCTGTACAAAGCAGCTCACCTGGCTGCGGGAGGGGGTTCACACTCATTCGCGCCAGAGCATGGTGCTTTTTGCCGCCTGGATGCAGCTGTATGCCTGAAAGGGGGCTGCCGCAGGATTAAAATCCGCAGACCTCAACAAACTATAAGCCCCGGCCCCCTGAATGCCTTCAAAGGCATTCAGGGGGCCGGGGCTTACTTTTATCAGCATGCACGCCTTGCGGCAGCCGGACGCCTTGCGGCAGCCGGATCCACGGAACAGCAAGCAAAAGGGCTTTTGCGGACTCAGCGGATCTTTTGCACGCTGCCGCGCTCCACCAGCTCCGTGGCGACCTCCACTTTTATCACGCCTTTGGCATACCCGCGGATCCGCTCGTCCAGGCGGCTGACCGCTGCAATGCCGAGCTGCTCCTTGAGCACGTTCATGGTGGTGAGGGGCGGGTCCAGCAATTCCCCGGTGGAAATGCCGTCAAACCCGATGACGGAAATATCCTCGGGGATCAGGTAGCCCGCAGCGCGCAGCGCGCGCATGCAGGAGATCGCGATGAGGTCGTTATCTGCAAAAAAAGCGGTGGGCAGTTGCGGCCCGGAGGCCAGGTAAGCGGCCATGTCGTGGAACGCCCCGTCCGCCGTGGGGGAAATCTTTACCATATGGCGGCGGGAATCGTTGATCACAGGGATGGTTTTAATGCCGCGCAGGTATCCATCCTGCCGTTCATGGAAGTTGCGGATGGTAACGCTGGAAGAAAGATAGCCGATCTCGGAATGCCCTTGGGCAATAAGATATTGCACGGCGTGCTTGGCCCCGTACACGTTGTTGATGAGGATGCAATCGAAATTTTCATCGGGGAAATAGCTGTCCATAACGACAATGGGGACCGACAAGCTTTTAAAAGGAGCCAGATCGGCCGAGTGCATTTCGGTTGCCAGAAGAAGGATGCCCGCGCAGGGAGTGGTGCGCAGGGAATGGATTTGTTCTTCAATGTTTTGGTTGCCGTAAAAATAGGTGATCAGCAGATCGTAGCCGCGCCGGCTGGCCTCCAGGTTGACGCTTTCTGTGAGTTGAGAAAAGAATGTGGTGTCGCCTACCACAGCCCCATGCCGCTTATATAGTACAAAGCGGATCGGCTGCCGCCCACCGGGCGCCGCCCCGGGGCTTTTTTCATATCCCAGCTCCGCTGCCGCCCGAAGGACCGCTTCCCGCGTTTGGGGGCTGATGCCCGGCTTGCCCCGCAAAACCAGGGAGACCGTTGCGGGGGACAGCCCCAGTTTTTGTGCGATTTCTTTTGCGTGAACCGACATTTGGACACCCCATTCCTTTTTTATTCCTCTTCATTCTATCAATTGACGTAGATAACGTCAACAAAATTTAGTAAATTATTTATTAAAATGTTTTGAAAAAACAGACGATGTTTTGTAAACCTCTGCTAAAAAGATAGGGAGCTCCTTGTATAATGGTGAAAAATAATAAAAATTATTTGAAGTTTTGTAAAACAACTTATAAACTATTTAATAAAAGAAGCGTTTTGGCGTTGAAACACCAAGAGAAGGAACGATCCAAAAGGGGGAAAACACATGCCAAGTATAGAAGCCGCTGCATTTGCAAGAAGGTTGGAGGTGCTGGAAATGGTCTGCCGGGCAAAAACCGGGCACATTGGCGGCAGCATGAGCTGTATGGACATTCTTGCCGCGCTGTACTACCGCGTTATGGATGTGGAAAAGATCAAGCGGCGCGACCCGGCACGGGACAGATTTATCCTGAGCAAAGGCCATTGCGCGGAAGCGCTGTATGCCATTCTGGCGGACCGAGGCTTTTACCCCCGGGAGGAGCTGCTCACCTATGCGCGCTTTGACACCAGCCTGGCAGAGCACCCCACGCGAAAGGTGCCGGGAGTGGAGGCCGCCACGGGCGCCTTGGGGCACGGCCTTTCCCTGGGGGTGGGTATGGCCCTTGCCGCACAGCGCGATGGAACCCCCGCGCATGTGTATGTGCTGATGGGGGACGGCGAACAGGACGAAGGTTCGGTCTGGGAGGCGGCGATGGCGGCCGGAAAATTCGGGCTGGAAAATCTTACGGCGATCGTGGACAGAAATAGGCTTCAGATCTCGGGCGGGACGGAAGAGGTGATGCCCCTGGCCCCGCTGGCGGAGCGATACGGTGCGTTTGGATGGCATACGGTGGAGTGCAGCGGCCATTGCGGCCGGGCGCTGGTCGAGGCTCTGGAAACAAGGCGCCCCCGCAAACCCACCCTGGTGGTGGCAAATACGGTGAAGGGGTATGGAAGCGCCCTGATGGAAAACAAGGCGGACTGGCATCATCTCGTTCCTACCGAAGAGCAGTATGAAATGATCCGCGCGCAGTTAAAAGAGCGAATGGAGGGGCTGGAAAATGGCTAAAGCATCCTGCCGAAAAGCATTTACTGCCGAATTGCTGCGCCTGGCACAGCAGGACCCCGCACTTTATCTCCTTGCGACCGACAGCAGAGGCAGCGTGACGGGCACCGATTTTTTTGAACAGCTGCCCGGCCAGAGCGTTGAGGTGGGAATTGCGGAACAAAACGCCGTGGCGATTGCGGCGGGTCTGGCGCTGATGGGGAAAAATGTGTTCGTGGCCGGGCCGGCCTGCTTTTTGGCCGCCCGCGCTTACGAGCAGGTGAAGGTGGACGTGGCCTACAACGCCACGAGCGTTAAGATCGTTGGAGTGTCTGCGGGGGTGAGCTACGGGCCCTTGGGCGGTACGCACGCCAGCCTGCACGATTATGCGGGCATGAGAAGCCTGCCGGGCCTGCAGGTGCTGGCCCCCAGCGATGCGGCCCAAACGCGGGCGCTCACGCGGCAGCTGGCGGCGTATCAAGGGCCTGCCTATATGCGCATGGGGCGCGGCGAGGTGGAGAGCCTTTACAGCGGGGATGAAACGTTTGAAGTTGGAAAGGCGAAGCTGGTGTGCGAGGGCGGCGACGTTACCCTGATCGCCTGCGGCGAAATGGTCTGGCGCGCCCGCCAGGCTGCAGAACGGCTGCGGGCGCGGGGCATCACCGCCCGTGTGCTGGACATGTTCACCCTGAAGCCGCTGGACGAAGAGGCGGTGCGCAGGGCGGCAAGGGAAACCGGAGCAATCGTTACCGTGGAGGAACACAGCGTTTGCGGGGGCTTGGGGGAAGCGGTGGCCCGGGCCGCGGCACAGGACACGCCGGTGCGCGTGAAGGTGCTGGGATTCCCGGAGGAAGAGTACCGGGTTGGAAGCCCGGAGGAACTGTTCTGCGCGTATGGCCTTACAGCCGGGAACATCGCGGCGCAGGCGGCGGCACTTTTGGGCAGGTGAGCGTATGGAGTATATCCTCTCGATCGATCAGAGCACGTCGGTCACCAAGGGCCTTGTTTGGAACGCCGCCGGCCATTTGCTGGGTAGGGCCGACATGCCCCACCAGCAGATCACCAACCAGCAGGGCTGGGTGGAACATGACCCGGAAGAAATTTACGCCAATGTTTTACGGGCCGCCGCGCAGGCGTTGGAAAAGGCGGGTATCAGGCCAGCGCAGGTCTGTGCCGTGGGGCTGAGCAACCAAAGGGAAACGGCTGTCTGCTGGGAAGCAGCAACGGGCCGGCCGGTGTGCAACGCGATTGTGTGGCAGTGCGCACGGGCCGCGGATATCTGTGCGGAGATGCGCGCCGCAGGCCTGGCGGAGCCGATACAAAAGAAAACCGGGCTGAACCTTTCGCCCTTCTTTACGGCGGCAAAATTCGCCTGGGCCGTTCGCAATGTGCCCGCCGCCCGCACGGCGCTGCAGGCGGGCACGCTGCGCTGCGGCACCATAGATGCATGGCTGATCTACAAGCTTACGGGGAACTTTTTTACGGATTATTCCAACGCCAGCCGCACCCAGCTGCTGAATCTGGATACCCTTGCGTGGGACGGGGAATTGGTGCGGGCGTTTGGGCTGACGCAGCAGTGCTTGCCGGAGGTGCGCATGAGCGACAGCTGCTTTGGAACCAGCACCTTTGGCGGTTTGTTCCCCGCCCCGGTGCCGATCTGCGGAGTGCTGGGGGACAGCCACGCCGCGCTGTTCGGCAATCACTGCGTTTTGCCGGGCATGGCAAAGGTCACCTATGGCACGGGGTCCTCCGTTATGGTGAACGCAGGCAGCATGCGCCCCGCGCGATGCGAGGGGACGGTCACGAGCCTGGCATGGGGGATGCGTGGCAGCGTGCAGTACGCGCTGGAGGGCAACATCAACTATGCCGGAGCGGTGATCAAGTGGCTGGCCGAAGATGTTGAGCTGCTGGATTCGCCCAAAGACGCCGGAAGGATCGCGGCCCTGGCACAGGGCACCCATGGAGTTTACCTGATCCCTGCGTTCAGCGGGCTGGGGGCCCCGTATTTCAACGACCGGGTGCGCGCCGCTTTCGTGGGGATGAACCGCACCACCAAGCGGGCCCACTTGGTGCGCGCGGCGGAGGAGTGCATCGCATATCAGGTTACCGATGTGGTGCACGCGATCCAGGCGGGCGGCAGCGCGGATTTGCGGGAGATCTGTGCGGACGGGGGGCCCACGCGGGATGCTTTTTTGATGCAGTTCCAAGCGGACATGCTGGGCGTACCCCTGAAGATCGGGCGGATCGAGGAGCTTTCGGGCGCGGGCGCGGCCTATTGCGCCGCGCTAAGCGCCGGCGTGAGCTGTGAAGAAACGCTTTTTAAAAGCGCTGCGTATTAAGTCGTGGCACCCCGCATGGCGGCCGCCCGGCGGGAAACGCTGTATGCCGGATGGAAAAGCGCGGTGCGCGCGCTGGCGGCCGAAGATCAAAGGCGATCGGCCTGCGGGCCCAAAATTCAAAAAGAGGTGAGCTTGTGAAGCAACAGGTATTTGGCGTGATCGTTTCCACCCGGTCCTTTTTCCCTTCCCATCTGGCGGCAGAGGCCCGGGCGCAGATCCAGGCTGTTTTATCCCGGCTAGGCTACGGCTGCGTTATGGTAAACGAGCAAGAAACGGCCCATGGCGCGGTGCTTACATACGAGGAGGCCAGGATCTGCGCAAGGCTGTTTCAACAAAATCGGGATCAGATCAGCGGGATCCTGGTGGTGCTGCCGAACTTTGGAGAGGAGCTGGGGGTGGCCGAGGCCATTCAACTGGCGGGGCTGAACGTACCCGTTTTGGTGCAGGCCTGCGACGATGATTTTGACAAGCTGGATATGAACAGCCGGCGGGATGCTTTTTGCGGAAAGATCTCGGTGTGCAACAATTTATATCAAAGGGGGATTCCCTATTCCCTCACCGCGCTGCATACCTGCCCGCTCGGCAGCGCTCAATTTGAAACCGAGCTTCAAAAATTCGCGGGCGTGTGCCGGGTGGTGAACGGGCTGCGGGGGGCCCGCATCGCGATGCTGGGGGCGCGGCCGGCAGCCTTTAACACAGTGCGCTTTTCGGAAAAGATCCTGCAGCAGCACGGGATCGCGGTGCAGACCGCGGATCTGTCGGAGATCCTCTTCCGCGCCATGCAATATCAGGACGTGGGCAAGGTCGCGGCCAAAACAGAGGAGATCCGAGCCTATGGTAACCTGCCGGAGGATATCGGCCCGGAGCTGCTGGAAAAACAGGCGAAGCTGTGCCTGGCGATCGGAGAAACAGTGGACGAGCTGCAATGCGACGCCTCCACAGTGCAGTGCTGGGACAGCGTGGAAAACAATTATGGCTGCGCGGCCTGCCTTGCCATGAGCATGATGGGCAACCGCGGCAGGCCGTCGGCCTGTGAGAGCGATGTTACGGGCGCGGTGTCCATGCTGGCGGCCGGTTTGGCGGCCCAGGCCCCCGCCGCCTTGATGGACTGGAACAATAACTTCCAAGACGACTGCGACAAGTGCATTGCGCTGCACTGCGCCAATTTCCCCAGGGATTTCTTTGGCGCGGAGATCGAAATTGGATGCCTGGACGTTCTGGGCAGCACACTTGGGAAGGAAAACTGCTTCGGCGCCTGTAAAGGGCAGGTGGCGGCGGGAGAAATGACCTTCCTGCGCTTTACAACGGACGATGCCAGAGGCGTTCTGAAAGCATATGTGGGCGAGGGGCGCTTTGAGGAAGAGGCGATCCCCACCAAGGGCGGTGTGGCAAACTGCCGGGTGGAGCATTTGCAGGAGTTGATGCGATACATCTGCAAAAACGGATTTGAGCATCATGTGTGCTTTGTGCGCGGGCATGTGGCAGATATCCTGGAAGAGGCGCTGAGAACTTATATGAAGATCGAAGTGTACCGGCATTGCTGAAAAGCAGCAGCGCAACATTCTGCTTATAGATCAAACGTGCAGCGCCTCTGGTTTACCGTTCGCTGTGGAACTTTTTATGCCACCATTCTCCTTACAGGTGCATGGAAGGTCAATAAATGTCTATACCACGACAAAATACATCTTTCAATATACAGCTGAAGCTTGTATATTTTAAATAAAACAGGTCGAATATTGTTTAAAAATAAAAGCAAATATAGAAAAGGAGGGCTATAGCAATGAAAACAGAACGGCAGGGCGGCAGATGGAAGGCGCTGTTGGCGATCGGGCTGATCACAGTGTTTGCTGCGGTATTCACGGCCGGCTTGATCCAGACAAATTTTGGGTCGGTGGCCATCAAGCAGTTGGAGCTCGTTACAGACGAGGGAAACAAAATTGCGGCGATGATGTACCTGCCCAAGGGCGCGGACGCGGAAAGGCCGGCGCCCGGCATCCTGGCGGTGCACGGCGGCAATTCCTCCCGGTATGCCATGAGCAATTTTGCACAGGAATTTGCGCGGCGGGGGTATGTGGTGATCTCGCTGGATCAGTCCAGCAACGCGCAGTCGGACCGCGCGGAAAACGCATTTTTCGGCACCCAGGCGGTCATGGAATACATGACCACGCTGGACTTTGTGGACCAGACGCGGCTGGGAGTGATGGGGCATTCCATGGGCAACGCGGTGGTGTCCATGGCGGAGGCGAACCCGCAGTTTGGGATCAAGGCGGGCATGACGCTGGGCTCGGGCACGTCGGTGGCGCCCCAAACGCCCATTAACGTGTGCGTGCTGATTGGAACAAAGGACGAGAATACCGGCCCGCGCGGCAGCGACACGGCCGTTCGGGGGCCGATCGACGCATACAAAAGCGCGGGGCTGGCGGCTGCGTTTGGGCTGCCGGAGGGAGAATTCATTGTCTGCGGGCAGGAGTATGGCAGCCGGGCGGAGAATACGCTGCGGCTGATGTATCAGCCGCACTGCGGGCACCTGGGCATGCTATACTCCCGCGAGGGGATCGGCATGGCGCTGGAGTTTATGGGTGATATTCTGGGCGTGGACAACACCCTGGACGTTCACAGCCAGATCTGGCTGATCCGTGAGATTGCAACGGCGATTGCCTATGTGGGCTTGTTTATGGTGGCTTTTGCCGTGATCGGGCTGCTGCTGGCATGGAAAAAGGAGCTGGCCGTGCAGGAGTCTGCCGAAGGGCACGCGGCCATGAACGCCGGGTATTGGATCGGGCTGCTGGTGATGTGCGTGGTCCCGGCGCTGGCGATCCAGCAGCTGTACACGGCGGGCAAGGCGTTTTTCCTTGCCATATCCCAAAACATTTTTGCCATGGAACACATCAGCGGCGTGATCTTTTGGATGGTCTGCTCGGCGCTGGCGATCCTTGCCGCCAACCTGGTGATAAAAAAGCTTACCAAGGGGTATGACTGGTCCTTTGACCGCCAGGTGCTGGCGGTGGAGCCGCGCAAGGTCCTGGGTTATCTGGGCGTGGCGGTGCTTGCCGTGCTGTCGCTTTACTGCATCGTGTACCTGGCGGGCTTTTTCTTCGACGTCAACATCCGCCTTTACAACACGGAGGTGCACTTATTCACCCGCACCCGCTTCGGTGTGTTCTGGGCTTACCTGCCCCTTTATTTGCTGTATTATGTCATCATCGGCTATGTGCAGACCACCGGCCTGCTGGGCAAGGGCCAGCCGGTCTGGTCGCAATACCTGCGCACGATCTTGGTGAGCATCGTGGGCCCCGGCGCGGTGCTGCTGGCATGGTATGGCAGCTGCGGGCTTGTGGGCGTGAACTACTTATTTGCCTGGAGATTTGTTTTGGGCGTGCTGCTCAACTTCCTGCCCGGAATGGCCATTGGCGCGGTGATCCAGGTGTATTGCTACAGGCACACCGGAAGCATATGGCTGGGCGCTTTTACCAACACCATCCTCTTTACCTGGATGAGCACCTCCATTGGCGTGATGCTGCCTCCCGTGTGAGCACGCCCGTGTTTCCACCTGAGAGAAGAAGGGAGTTATGGTCATGAAAACAAAGAAAAACACGGCAAAGATCCTTCTCGCGGCCTCCCTGATCGCTGGGCTGATCCTGGCTTTGCTGATCGCGGGGATCGACACCTCCTGGGGCAAGGTGGACGTGAAGCTTGGAAAGCTGATCTCCGACAACGGCACCCTTGTGAACTATAAGATCTACATTCCCAAAACCGCGTCGCCGCAGAACCCCGCGCCCGCGCTGCTTTACGCCGTGGGCGGCGGCGACGGGCTGGACGCGGGCAGGAGCTTTGGCATAGAGGCCTCGCGCCGGGGGCTCGTTGTGATGACGATCGATGTGCCGGGCAACGGCTTGTCGGAAAGCGAGTCGAGCGTGGTGCGGTTCGACGCGAACAACCAGGCCATCATTTCGGAGGAGGACCCCACGCATTGCCACGAAACCGCCTACAAGTACCTGACGTCCCTCCCATTTGTGGACAGCACGCGGATGATCACGGGCGGCCATTCCATGGGCGGCATGTACACGGTCCAGGTTGCCCAGAACCACCAGGACGAGGTGCTGCTGCAATTCAATGTGGGGATGAATTTCTACGGCACCGCGGAATTGGGATATGATTTCAATTTTGCGCTGCTCATAGGTTCCTCGGACGAGAGCGCGCTGGTCAGAACGGCAGACCACCGCACCATGCAGGACATCTACCAAAACGAGGGACTGAAAGCGGTGTTTGGCTTGGGCGCGGACGACACCCTGGAGGTTGGCAGGGTGTACGGCGATTTTGCCGCCGGTACCGGGCGTGCGGTCTATTCGCCGCACACGCTGCACATCTGGGAGCCTTATACAAGCGGCATCGTGAAGAGCTTTTTGACCTGCCTGGACGCCACTATGGAGCTACCCGTTGAGCTTGCGCCGAACGACGTCGTTTTTGTGGCAAAGGATCTGCTGATCGTGGCGATGATCGCTGTGCTGGCGGTGTTCACCGCCTCCGCGGCCTGCGTTCTGCTGGACACCGGTACGTTCCAAAGCCTGAAGCTTGCCCCGAGAAGGTATGTCGGCTTCCCCAAACATTCCGCGGCCTGGTGGATCGCCCTGGCCGTTCTCACGGTGCTCTGCGGCTACAGCGTTATCTGGGCGGCGATGCAGACGGGCTCTGGCGAGCCGAACTTCTTTACAAGGTACGGGACCTCCGGGTTCAAATGCATCTGGTCCCTGGTCACGGGGGCAAGCCTTGCGGTCTTCGTGGCCGTGTACTATGCGGCCTTTGGCAGAAAAGCAGGTGTAAAGCCCGCCGAGCTTGGCGCTGCCACCGGGGAGGACGATCGCTTCCACCCGCGCTATCTGCTGAAAGCGGGCCTGTTCGCGGTTACGGTATTCGCGGCCGCAATGGCATTTTATCTGCTTTTCTATTATTTCACAAAGAGCAACCTGCAGTGGATCGTGTTCGAGATCGACCCCATCCCCCTGCAGAGGGCGGGCGGCAAATTCCTGGCGATGATGTTCTGGATGCTGCCGTTTGTGCTGATGAACGCGATCGCCCAGAGAACGGTGCTCCAGTTTGACGGCGATTCCCCGGGGGCTTGCGTAAAGGCCCTGGTGATCAGCAATGTGATCTGCACGCTGCTGCTGATCGTGATCCATCTGGTTTTTGTGGGAAACGCCTTTTTTGCCTACCGCACTATTTTCCCCAATGCCCGGGGCTACATCGGCGGCGAGCAGGTCATGGGGATCGCTGTGGGCACGCTGATCATCAACAGCGTGGGGTTCTTTATGAACAAGAAGACCAACAGCATCTGGCCGGCGGTGTTTGCCACCCTGCCCCTGGTGGCCTGGTTCCAGGTAACCGCCTCGGGCATGACCTTCTGACAGGAGCAAAAAAAGGAGCGGGCTGCTGCGCCGGGGAACAGCCGCCCTTTTCCGCAGAAAAGCAACTAGAATCTAGGCGATTTGAACAAATTATTATCAAAAAAATTATAAAAAACGACCCGTTGACAAAATTCTTAAATATGCTAAGCTAAAAATAAGGATTGTTACTCTTTGAGGCATTACCTGCATGGGCAAGGTTATGCTTCAAAGAGTTTTTTTTGTGGGGGGAGGCCAAAGATGCGGGTGGTTCGCAAAATCAACAACAACGCCGCTGTCTGCGTGGACGACAGCGGTAGGGAATTGGTCGCCTTCGGCAAGGGGATCGGCTTTCCTCCAACGCCCTACGAACTGCAGGATACGAAGAGGATTGAGCGCATGTTCTATGATATCCATCCCAAGTATCTCCCGATGGTGGCGGAACTGCCCCAAAGCGTTGTTCTCGCCAGCGCGGATATCGCGCAGGAGGCGCGGACGCTGCAATGCGAGTTGAACCCGAATTTGCCCTTCACGCTGGCCGATCACCTGAACTTCGCCATCACGCGCATAAAGTCGGGCATGGACATTGCCGCGCCGCTGGCATACGATGTGAAATATATGTACCCGCGGGAGACGGCCATCGGCTTCCGCGCGCTGGAGATCCTAGAGCGCTATGCTCACATCCGCCTGCCAGACAGCGAGGCCTATTCCATCGCCATGCATATCATCAACGCCGAGGCGGAACAGGGTAACGCCGTCAGCCTGCTGATGACGGTGAGCGTTATCAGCGAACTGGAAGAGATTATAGAGCAGCACTTCCAGATAACGCTGGACAGGGAGAACTATTCCTATTCCCGCTTTGTCATGCATCTGCGCTATCTGATCCAGCGGCTTTGCGCCGACAAGCAGATGGAGGTGCGCGTAGGGCAGGGGATGCTGGAGGAAATGAAAAAGGAATACGGCGAGGCGTTCGCCTGCGCGCAGCGAATACAGGAGCTGTTGATGGAGCGATACCAGTGGCGCTGCAACAGCGAAGAATTGATGTATCTGGTGCTGCACATCCAACGCCTGCAGAACAAGCATTGAAAAAGTGGAGCGTCATTTGTTCCAGGCTTTTTGTTGCAAAAAAGGGGCTTTTACAAGGAGGCAGATATGGCAGAACACAGCATTGACCCCAAGGCAGTTGCAAAAGCGATTGTGCAGCTGGCCGGCGGCCCAGGCAATATCCAGGAGGCGACCCACTGCTTCACCCGCCTGCGGCTGACGCTGGCCAACAGGGACGCCGCGGACGACGAAAAGATTAAGTCCATCCCGGGCGTGCAGGGCGTGTTTTTTCTTGGAGGCCAATACCAGATTGCGCTGGGAAGGGACCTGTACCCGGTTTTTGCAGCGGTCTCTCGCTGTTGCCCCGGCCAGGACCGAACCGCGCCGGATGTGCCGCCGCCTGCGCAACGCCCGGACGAAAATATACAAGGATAAAGGATAGGAGAAAAGATATGGCACTTTTCGATTTTTTGAAAAACAAGGCCAGCGACGACTGCATGCGCGCCATCGTCTCAGGCGAGGTGAGGCCCATTGAAACGGTGGAGGATGAAGTGTTTTCCGCCAAGATCCTGGGCAACGGCGTCGCCTTTGAGCCGGACAAAAGCCAGAGCGTGGTCTGCCCTGCCGACGGCGTTGTGACCACCGCCGACAAGGCTATGCCCCACGCCCTCGGGCTGAAGCTGGCGAACGGGGCGGAGGTGCTGATCCACGTGGGGATAGACACTGTTGAGATAAAGGGAAAAGGCTTTGGTCTGCGGGTGAGCAAGGGGCAAAAGGTGGCGTGCGGGCAGCCGCTGTTGGATTTCGACCTGGATGAGATCCTGGCCTCTGGCCACCGGCCCACGATCATGCTGGTCGTCACGGAAACGGAAAAGCCCGGCCTGCGGCTGCTGTCTGGCATGAAGGCGGTGGCGGGGCAGACCATCGTCGCGGAATACGACCAGAAGGAAGGGAGCGAAATATGAACAAGATCAGCTATACGGTACAGGATGCGCTGGGGCTCCACGCGCGGCCGGCGGGCCTGCTGGCCAAGCTGGCAAAGGGGTTTCCCGACACCGCCATCACTGTGACCAAGGACGGCCAGACCGTGAAGGCCACCCAGCTCATCATGCTGATGGGCATGTGCGTCAAATGCGGCGACACCATCGAGGTGGCAGCCAGCGGCCCGGCGGAGGACGCTGCGCTGTGCGCTGTGCAGGATTTCCTGCACAGTCATCTGTAAGGGCGGGCGGTATGATTGTACTGCACGGGAAAGGCGTGTCCCCCGGCATAGCCCAGGGCCGCCTCTACTTTTATCGGCGTAGCGGCCCCTGCGTCGCGCGCAAAACAGCCCAGGACCCGCAGGCGGAACAGGAGCGTGTTCTGGCCGCGCAGAAACAGGCTGTGGAGCAGCTGAATGCCTTGGCGGAAAAGGGGCGGCGCGAGCTGGGAGAACAGGCCGCCAGCCTCTTTGAGACCCACGCCCTTTTGGCGGAGGACGAAGACTTTGGCGCGCTTGTGTCGCAGGCCATCCAGGGGCAGGGGCTCCGCGCCGAGTTCGCGGTGGAAGCCGCCGCGGACCAGCTCTCGAAGATGCTGGCTGCGCTGGACGACAAGTACATGCAGGCCCGCGCCGCCGACATATTGGATGTGGCCGCGCGGCTGGTCCGGATTTTGACTGGTACGTCCGGCTGCCCCCGGCAGCCAGAGGAGCCGGTGATCTTGGCGGCGGACGACCTTGCCCCTTCCGAGACCATGGAGCTGGACAAAACGCTGGTGCTGGGCCTGGTGCTGGAAAAGGGCTCGGAAACGAGCCACACGGCCATCCTGGCGCGCACCCTGGGCATTCCTGCGGTGTGCGGGGTGAAGGACCTGTTTTCGCTGGGGCAGGAGGCCGGCGAGGCCTATCTGGACGGCGACGCCGGGAAGCTGACCCTGCAGCCGGACGGCGCAACTGTCGCTGCATGGCAAACAAAGCAAGAGGCGCGGCAGCGCCGCGACCGGGAGCTGAGCGGCCTCAAGGAGGCGGAGGACGTCACCCAGGACGGGACGCGCCTGCGGCTGTATTGCAACATCGGATCGGTGACCGATTTGGAAGCGGTGAAGCGCAACGGTGGCCGGGGCGTGGGGCTGTTCCGCTCGGAGTTTCTTTTTCTGGAGCGGGAGACCCTGCCCGACGAGGAGGCCCAGTTCGCCGTTTACAAGGCCCTGGCCCAGGGCATGGAGGGCCGGCCTGTTATCATCCGCACGCTGGACCTGGGTTCTGACAAACAGACCGCGTGCCTGCCGCTGCCGCGGGAGGAGAATCCCGCGCTGGGCCTGCGGGGCGTCCGTGTCTGCCTGAACGAGCCGGGCCTGTTCAAGACCCAGCTGCGGGCTATCTTCCGGGCGTCGGCGTTCGGCCGGCTGGCGGTGATGTTCCCCATGGTCACCTCTGTCTGGGAGGTGCAGGCGTGCAAAGCCCTCTGCCTGCAGGTGATGGAGGAGCTGAAAGCTGAGGGCCGACCCTTCTGCGCCAACCTGGAAATAGGGGTGATGATCGAGACGCCGGCAGCGGTGTTCCTGGCAAGGGAGCTGGCCGCCCTGGTGGACTTTTTCAGCGTGGGCACCAACGACCTGACCCAGTATCTGCTGGCGTGCGACAGGCAGAGCGCCTGCCTGCAGCGATATTACGACCCTCATCATCCGGCCATTCTGCGGGCGCTGAAGCTGGTGGTGGACGCGGCGCACGCCGAGGGGAAATGGGTGGGTATATGCGGCGAGCTGAGCTCGGACGTGACCATGCTTCCCGCCTTTCTGGAGCTCGGCGTGGAGGAACTGAGCGTTTCACCCTCCCGTGTTCTGCCGGTGCGGCAGGCGTGGCGTGCCCTAAACAAGGGGGCGCAGGGTGAGCGGCACGAGGGCCGGGCGCCGGCCGACCACGCCCCGATCATAGATGGGCCAGCCCATGGACTCATAGAAAATTCAAACGAGGAGGAGCAAAAATGGATTTGACTAAAAGCACAAAGCAAATTGTTGACGCGCTGGGCGGAGCGGAAAACATCGAGAACCTGACCAACTGCATGACCCGCCTTCGCTTCAGCCTAAAGGACGATTCCAAAGCGGACCTGGAAGCCCTGAAAAAGATCGAGGGCGTTCGGGGAACGGCGGTTCAGGGCGGGGCGTTGCAGGTTATCATCGGAACGAATGTGGACCAGTTTTATAAGGAGATTGCCGCGAAGTATCTGAACACCGCGCAGGAGGAGGCCGAAAGCGCTGTGGCGGAAAAGGAAAAGACGGACCAACCCAAGAAGAACGTGGCCTCCGCCGCGCTGGACCTGCTCAGCGCCACCTTCTCGCCCCTCATTCCTGTCATTATGGGCGCGGGCTTCATCGCCATCATACTGGCGCTGCTCAAGCAGTTCGGAATCTTGGCTGAGACCTCCACCACCTACATCCTGCTGAACAACATCGCAAACTGCGTGTACTACTTCTTCCCGGTGCTCATCGCCTACTCGATGGCGGGCCGACTGAAGGTGAACCAGACCTTTGCCATCGTGGTGGCCTGCTTCCTGCTTTACCCGGATTTTGCCAACATGTTCACCGCCGCCACCGAGGCTGGCACCGCGGTGACCTTCTTCTCCGTTCCGGTGATGCAGGTCATCTACTCCAAGCAAATCATCCCCATCTTCTTCTCGGTGATCCTGCAAAAGTATGTTGAGAAGTACATTATGAAATACACCCCCAAGGTCATCCGCACAATGGTAGGCTCCGGCCTGGTGCTGATCGTCACCGTGTTCCTGACCATCACCGTGCTGGGCCCCGCCGGCGCAAAGCTGACCGAGCTGTTCAACGCCGCCGTCTACTGGATTGTGGACACCTGCGGCTGGGTGGCCATTCCCATTATGGCGTTCCTGAACCCCTTCTTCCTGGGCACCGGCCTGGGCACCGCGAACTTCCCCATCATGCTGATGAGCTATGTCAACAACGGCTACGAGGCCCTGATCCTTCCCGCCGCTTTGGCTGGCAACGCCGTGCAGGCAGGTGCGGGCTTCGCCATTGCCCTCAAGACTAAGAATAAGGAGCTGCGCTCTGTTTCCACCGAATGCAGCATCACCGCGCTGATGGGCATTACCGAGCCAATCATCTTCTCAGTCCACTATCGCCTGAAGCGCACCTTTATCACGGTCATGGTGGCCTCTGGCATCGCCGCCATCCTGCCCGGCGTCACCCGTGTAGCCTGCTACGCCCTGGCGAACGGCATCCTCTCGCTGCCGGCCTATCTGCCCGGCGGCGTGATGAACTTGGTCTGGGCCTGTGTCACCATCGTGGAGTCGCTCATCATCGGCTTCGTGGCCATCTGGCTGACCGGCTTCAAGGACCCGAAGGAAATGACCTAACCATTCTACACAGCGCATAAAAGGCGGTATGTTTTGCAGTATACCGCCTTTTATGAAAGGAGACAGACACTATGAGTTTTCCCGCAGATTTTTTGTGGGGCGGCGCAAGCTCGGCCCACCAGTGCGAGGGCGCTTGGAACGTGGGTGGCAGAGGCCCCGGCAAACGGGATTACATGATTGTTGACCGAAAGACCCGCCAGCGCCTACTCACCTATGTGGACCGGGACGGCACGCGCCGCCTCATGCCGCTGGGATCCGGCACCCAGCTCCCCGAGGGGGCGCGCTACGAGATCTTTGACGACTGCTTCTATCCAGACCACGACGGCGTCGATTTCTACCATCGCTACAAAGAGGACATTGCCCTGTTTCGGGAAATGGGATTCAAGGTGTTTCGCATGTCCATCTCCTGGTCCCGGCTGTTCCCCCGGGGCGACGAGGCCAAACCCAACCAAAACGGCATCGCCTTTTACAAAGATGTGTTCGAAGAGCTGCAAAAAAACGGCATCGAGCCGCTGGTGACCCTGTGGCACGACGACACGCCCTTGTTTTTGGAAGAGAGCATCGGCGGCTGGAGCAGCCGCAAGATGATCGGCCGGTATGAGAAATACGCCGAGGCCTGTTTTCGGGCGTTCAAGGGCCTTGTGCGGTACTGGCTGCCCTTCAACGAGATCAACAACGTCCTGCTGTTTCTGGAGATGTTCGGCAAAAATCCCACCGACGAAATGTACCAGGCTGCCTATCAGGAGCTTCACTACAAGTTCGTGGCCGGTGCCCGCGCCGCGGCCAAGGCCCGCCAGATTGACCCGCGTAACTGCGTCGGCTGCATGATCTGCGGCGTGCCCTTCTATCCCGCCACCTGCGACCCCAAGGACATCATGCTGAACCATGAAATGTGGGAAAAGGGGCTGCTGTACAGCAGCGACGTGCTATGCAGGGGCGAGTACCCCGTCTTTTCCCATCGGCTATGGCGGGAGCACAAGGTGAACCTGGACATCCTTCCCCAGGATTTGGAGGACCTAAAAAAGGGCACAGTGAATATGTACACCTTCTCCTACTACATGACCTCGGCGGTGACCACCCACAACACCACCGACATCGTGGGCGGCAACTGCACCACCGGCGTGCGCAACCCCTATCTGGAGTACTCCGAGTGGGGCTGGGCGAACGACCCGCTGGGCCTGCGCTACTTCCTGGAGAAGATGTACACGCTGTACAAGCTGCCCATGATGATCGTGGAAAACGGCCTTGGCGCTGTGGACACGGTGGAGGACGGGCAAATCCACGACAGCTACCGCATGGACTATCTTCGGGGGCATATCCAGCAGATGAAGCGCGCTGTGGAAAACGGCGTGGACCTGATTGGCTACACCGCCTGGGGGTGCATCGACCTAGTCTCGGCGGGCGGCGAGATGAAAAAAAGGTATGGCTTTGTCTATGTGGACAGGGACGACAACGGCGCCGGCACTTTTCAGCGCCTGAAAAAAGACTCCTTCGCATGGTACAAAAAGGTCATCGAGAGCAACGGCGAAGATTTGGATTAACCGCCGCTTGGGCCAATAATCATCCCCTCAGCTTAGGCTGAAGCTGTAAAATAAAGGTAGACACATGGAAAACCACCATGTTGTCTACCTTTTCTTTATATTAAAAATAAACCGCTGAAAAAGCTTGTAGAATGGCTTTTTCAGCGGTTTATAGGTGGTGGGCCATCAGGGATTCGAACCCGGGACAACCCGGTTATGAGCCGGGGGCTCTGACCAACTGAGCTAATGGCCCGCAATGGTTTTGCCTATCCATTATAACAACTTTGGGGCGGTGAGGCAAGGGAAAATTGCGCGCCGCCGGCCCACCCCTGCCGCCGCCCCGGCGGGGCGGCTTTACCGCACCCGGCGCGCGCCGAGCTTTTGGGCCATGAATTCATCCATCAGCTCCTGGGGGAACACCGGCTCCCGGTAGCCGAAGGCCTCGCGCAGAAAATGCAGGGTGATCACGGTCTGGCGGCCGGAATCCATGCGCAGGGTGAACACCGTGTCGATGGGCTGGTTGGTGGGGTTGTGGAGGGTCAGATGCAAAAGAAAGGTGCCGTCCGCCTGGCGGGGGCAGGTATAGGCGAACACGTCCTGCGGGGAGGCTTGGGCCAGTGCGTCCAGGCAGCCGTCGAAGGGAAGGTCGGTGCGGTATTCCAGATACCCGGCGGGGCCGGGCAAGTGTTTGCGGCGCCGCTCGGCGCGGCGGGCAAGCTGCCAGATCAGGGCCGCCGCGGCCAGGATAAGCACCAGCGAAAACACAGCAGGCATGGGGCAAACCTCCTTTTTATGCGTCGGTTTCGGCACAGGGCGCAGGCAGCGGCAGCAGCCGCTTGTACCGGCTGAAGAACAGGGTCAGGGTAGTGGCGCTGGCCAAAAAGTCCGAGATGGGCTCGGCCACATAAATGGCCATGGGCTCGCCCCCAAAAAGGAGGGGCAGCAGGATGGCAAGCGGCACCAACAGGATCACCTTGCGCAGCAGCGCCAGGAACAGGCTGACCCGGGCCTGCCCCAGGCCCATGAACGCGGCCTGGCAGGCCATTTGGGCCCCAAAGGCCCAAACGCCGCCGAAAAAGACCGCCGCCGCTTTTGCGGTGAGGGCGATGAGCGCCTGGTCCGGGGTGAACATGCGGGCAAGGGGCCGCGCGAAGAGCGAGACCAGCAGGAATGCTGCAATCGTGTAGCCCAGGCTGATGGCCAGCACGCGCTTGAAGGTCTGGCGCACCCGATGATAATTTTTCGCGCCGTAGTTATAGCTGATGATGGGCTGGGTGCCCTGGGTCACGCCCTGGAGCGGCAGCACCAGCATCTGCATGATGCTCTGCAAAATGGTGATGGTGCCCACGTACAGATCGCCGCCGTACTTTTGCATGCCGCTGTTCAGGGTGATGGTGACCAGGCTCTCGGTGCTCTGCATGATGAAGGGCGCCACGCCCAGCGCGGCAATGCTGCCCAGCACCCGCGGCTCGATGCGCAGGGTGGCCCGCCGCAGCCGGATCACGCTGCTTTGTGAGAACAAAAAAGCAACGACCCACACGGCGCTCACGGTCTGGCTGATGATGGTGGCAACGGCCGCGCCCTTGACCCCCATGCCGAACACAAAGATGAACAGCGGGTCCAGCAAAAGGTTCAGCACTGCGCCGATGGCAACGCTCAGCATGGCGGTGGTGCTGCGGCCCTGGGCGCTGATAAAGGTGTTCAGCCCCAGCGCCAGCTGCACGCTCACGGTGCCCCACAGGTAGATGGTGATGTAGTCAGTGGCATAGCCGATCAGATTGTCGGAGGCGCCGAAGGCATAGAGCAGCGGCCGCTTGAACACCTGAAAGCCCACCGTGAGCACCAGGCTGATGATCAAAAGGAAGCAAAAGCTGTTGCCCAGAATGCGCTCGGCGCCTTTTTTATCCCCGGCGCCCAGCCGGATGCTGGCCAGGGGCGCGCCGCCCATGCCGGCGAACGCCGCAAAGGCCGAGATGACCATTAAAATGGGAAAGGCGACCCCCACGCCGGTCAGGGCGGTGGCGCCGATGCCCGGGATGTTGCCGATGTAGATGCGGTCCACGATGTTGTACAGCACATTGATGAACTGGGCGGCCACCGCGGGCAGGGCAAGCTTTAAGATAAGCCGCCCGATGGGCGCGGTGCCCAGCAGCTGATCGCTGCCCTGTGCCCCGGCGGGCGAAGAATTTTTGTTCAAAGCAGAAAGGCTCCTTTCAAAACAGGCGGCAAAAAACGGCGTGCCCGCCCGGTTGCAGGGGGCCGCCCGCTTGTGCTATAATGACAAAAGCAGGCGTTTCCTGCCTTGAAACTATTTTATGGGATAAGGATATTATACCATGCCTCAACCGTCCTGAAAAGTGCATCCCGGACCGACCGGACCAGCCCCTTGGGGCAGGCCCGGAATTGTGTGTTGCATTTTGGGCGGCGCGTGATGGCGGGGCTTTTGTTCCCCCCTGCGCCGCCGTGAGAGGACGGAGTTTTTAATGATAAAAAGCAATCGCGGGGCGGTGCGGCTTTTTTACGTGTCCGCCTTTTTGGAATCGCTGTGCTTTTACGCGCCGGTGGCAAGCCTTTACCGGCTGGAATACGGGGTGAGCGTGTTTCAGATCACCCTGATCGAGAGCGTGTGTTTTATCCTGAGCCTGCTGCTGGAAATGCCCTGGGGGTTTGTGACCGCCCGGGTGGGGTACAAAAAGACCCTGCTGGCGGCCGGCGCGCTGGAGGTGCTGGCCGCCGTTTTGTTCTGGCGGGCCCGGGGCTTTGGCATGTTTTTGGCCCAGCGGTGTGTGCTGGCCGCGGCCATCAGCGGCTTTTCCGGCTGCGACGTGGCATATCTGTGCCGGTTGGCCGGAAGGGAACAGGAGCACCGGGTGGTGGGCGGCTACAATGCTGTGGGCTACGGGGGTCTGGTAGCGGTGGGGCTTTTGTTCCCGCTGGCGCGCCCGCTGGGATACCGGGGGCTGGCGTTCCTGGCCCTGGCGGGTACCCTTGGCAGCGTGCTGCTGCGGCTGGCGCTGCCGGAGATCGGGGCAGAGCCGCAGGACACGCTGGGCCTGAAAGAGCAGGCGGCCGCCCTGAAAAAGGTGCTTTTGGGCAACCGGCCCTTTTTGGCGTTTGTGCTGTGCGGCGCGGTGCTGACCGAGGTCGAACACACCTTTACGGTGTTTTTCGCAAGCCCCGCCTGGGCGGCTGCTGGTATTTCGGAACAATGGTACGGCCTTTTGAACCTGGCGCTGAACCTCACCGGCCTTGCCGCGGGCCTTTGTTCGGCAAGGCTTGCCCGGCGGGCGGGACCGGGGCGCGCGGTGGCGCTGTGCTGGGCGCTGGCCCTGGGCTGCTGCTGTGCCTTGGCGCTGGGCGCGGGCGCGGCCGCGCTGCTGCTGGCTCTGCCGCTGCTGCGCCTTGCGGCCGAGAGCTACCGCCCCTTTGAGCAGGTGTTCAAAAACGCCCGCACGGGCTGCGCGGGCAGGGCCGTTGCCCTTTCGGCCTACAACATGGCCGCCAGCGTGACCGGCGCGGCGGTGGGGCCGCTGCTGGGGGCAGGCACCGGCGAGGGGCTGCAAAAGGGGTTTGCCATGGGCGTGTGCCTGCTGGTACCCGCGGCGCTGGCCGCAGGGATCTGCTATAAACGCATGCAGAAAGGAAACAGAACACAATGAGATTGAGCCTTTCAAAAAAGACCTATTATGCCCTGGGCATGCTGGCCGCCGGGTGCTACATGGCCCAGGCCATCGCCGGCATCGCGGGGGCAGGCTTTGCCCTGCTGGACAACATCGCCTTTATCCTGACCGGGCTGATGCTGCTGTTCCTTGCCAGTGTGAAGGGAACCACGGGGCCGGATAAGGGCGCGCTGTTCGGCTGCTTTTTTTTGCTGATCGGCGCGATGGCCTTTCAGGCGCCGCTGCTGCAATACATCCTGCTGGCGCTGGTGTGGCCCTGCTTTGCGGGCTATGAAAAGAGCCGCGACAAGCGCCTGACGCCCCAGTTCCGCGCGATTTGTATTTTAGAGGCACTTTGGCTGGCCGCGCTGATCCTGGTAAATTTGGGGGGCGTTGCCGCCATGGGCCTGCCCGCGAACCTGCTGGGCTTTGCCTGCGCCATTGTGCGGGGCTGGCTGACGCTGAGCCTTTACCGCCGCGAGCGGGACGAGAGGTAAACGGGGCCGAACATGCATATCGTTTCCAGGAAGCGAAACGGAGGGAGAGAACGATGTTCAAAAAAATAACGGCGCTGTGTTTGGCGGCGTGTTTGTGCCTGGGGCTTGCAGGCTGCGACAAAACGCCCGCACAGCAGCAGCCCGCCTCCGGCGGGGCGCCCCAAAGCCAGGGGGCGGCCTCCGGCAGCGCGCCGGCTTCACAGCCGGGCGGCAGCCAGGGCGAAACGCCGGCCGCGCCCGCGGCCGGGGAATACCGGGCCATGTGGGTGAGCTACCTTGAATGGGAGAGCTTTGATTTTTCCAGCCAGGAGGCCTTCCGCGCCGGAGCGGACGAGATGATGCAGAACTGTGCGGAACTGGGGCTGAACACCGTGATCGCCCAGGTGCGCCCCTTTGCGGACGCGCTGTACCAAAGCGAGGTGTTTCCCTGGAGCCATTTGTGCGCCGGGGCGCAGGGGCAGGACCCGGGGTTTGACCCGCTTGCGATTCTGGTGGAGAGCGCTCACGCCCATGGGCTCCAGCTGGAGGCCTGGCTGAACCCTTACCGCATCCGGCTGAACGCCACCCGCCCGGGCGAGCTGGCCGCAGATAACCCTGCCAACATCCACCCGGAGTGGGTGAAGGAGGCGGGCGAGGGGCTTTATTTTGATCCCTCCAGCGCCGGCGCGCAGCAGCTCATTGTGGAGGGCGTGCGGGAGATCGTGAAAAACTACCAGGTGGACGGCATTCATTTCGACGACTATTTTTACCCCACCACCGACCCCGCCTTCGACGCGGCCGAGTACGCGGCGGCGGGCAGCGGACTTTCGCTGGACGAGTGGCGGCGGCAGAACGTGGACGCCCTGATTCAGGCCGTATACGCCGCCATTAAGGCGGAAAAGCCCGCGGTGCGGTTTGGCGTAAGTCCGCAAGGGAATATGGATAATAATTATAACGGGCAGTATAGCGATGTGGCGCTTTGGATGAGCACCCCCGGATATCTGGATTACGTGCTGCCCCAGCTTTACTGGGGTTACGGCTACACCACGGCGGGGGGCAGCACCCGCTACGGCTTTGAGAACATCACCGCCGAGTGGGCCGGCCTGGAACGGGCGCCCAGCGTGGCGCTGTATTTTGGCCTGGGGGCCTACCGCATCGGCGACGGCGACGGCGGCAACTACGACCACGCCCAGGACCAGTGGCAGACCGGCCATAACCTGGCGGATATGGTGGCTACAGGCCGCGCGGCGGGGGCGGACGGATACGTGCTGTATCGCTACGACTTCCTGTACAAAAACAGCGCTTGGGCTGAGTTGGCGGAGGACGAGGTGCAGCACCTGAAACAGGTCAACGCGGCCTGAAACCAAAGAGACAGACAAAAGCGGCCCGGTGGTTTTCCACCGGGCCGCTTTGTGTTTGTGAAAAACTGCGGGCCGCCGCAAAAGGCGGGGCGCTCAGCGGCCGATCAGCAGCTTTGCGGGGAAGCCCAGGCTGTTTAACGCCTGGGCCAGGCGCGGGCCGTTTTGATCGGTGCCCTCGATGTAGCCGGCGTAGTGATAGGGCACCACCACCCCGGGATTGTGGTCCAGCCGGGCAAGCTGGGCGGGCACTTTGGCCAGATAATCGGTCATGTTGTATACCCCGTCGCAGGGGACAAACAGCACGTCGCAGGGAACATCGGCCAGAAGGTCGGTGTCGCCCGCCACATAGTAGGTGAAGCCGCCCAGCCCAAGCAGTGCGCCGAAGCCGGCCCCGGCGGGGTGGTTTTTGTTCTCGGCGGGCAGGGGGGCCAGCATCACGCCGCACTCGAAGAACAATTCGGGCGAGGCGGGGCCCACCAGGTTCAGATAGGGCGCCGCCACCCCCATCTCCTTTTCCAGCCAGGCAAGTACGGGCGCGATGGACACAAAGCAGGTGTCGGGGCGGGCGGCCCGGCGCAGATCCTCTGGGGAGAAATGGTCCGGGTGGGCGTGGGTCACAATGATGAGGTCCGCGTCGTGCGGTTCCTTTTCAAGCTGAAACGGGTCCACATAGACCACCGGCCCGTCCTCCGCCTCAAAGCGCACGGTGCCGTGGCGCACCAGGGTTACGTTCCGTAAAGGGTCCATTCCAACAAAACTCCTTCTTTTGCTTGTAAGAGGGCGCAATTTAGCTTATAATAACACTGTATACTCTCCGGTGAGAGTTCATGCAAGACTATTGTAACACGGTGCGGCGATTTGTCAAAACCGGCTGCACAGCGGAGGTTCGCATATGAAAAAAGCAAAACGGCTGCTGGCCCTGGCGCTGGCCCTGGTGTTCGCGGCGGCGGTATTCACCGCCTGCGGGAACAAGGACGACGGCGACGAGGGAGAGGTGGAAAACAAAAACGTTGCGGCCCCGGGCGGCGATATCGCCTGGCCCGAGGGCATGGACACCGCGGCGCGCTTTGCCACCCAGGTGGGGGGCGACACGTTGTATGCGGTGTTCAACGGCGTGCAAAACCGCACCACCGCATACTTTACCCCGGCGGGCAGCAGCATCACCATTACCAGCAAAGCCACAACCGAGAGCGAAAAGCGCACCGAGTACCGGGTGACCCTGTGGAAAGAGAGCTATGGAGCCCGCGAGTATGTGGCCGGAGGGACCATGTATTTCACCGCGGACGGCAGCTGCTATACCGGCACCTTTTCGGGGCTGGAGCCGGGCAACCGGTACAAGCTGGGCATTGCCTACGATGGCGGCAGCTATTACATCAGCGGCGGGCTGACCGTGGGCGGCCTGGCCCAGGCGGACGACCTGGACGACGATGACAGCGCGGCGGCGTAAAAAAGAGAAACAAAGCAAAAGCAGCGGGGGCTTGCGCCCCGCCCGATAAGGAGACTTTCGGTTTTCAGATTTGCCGGAGGATATTTCGGTATCCTGTGGCTTTTCTGTTTTAGGCCTGTCCCACGAAATTGAAGCATCGCCTGCCGGAGAAATTCCTCGATATGCTCCCGCGCCGCGCCGCCATGATGACCGCCACAAGGCGGTTCCTGCCCAATCGCGAGTGGTCTTTCACAAGGATAGTGGACACATTTCCCGCTTCCACCTGCTCCACCATGGCTTTGCAGCCGGGCCGGTCGTTTGGCTCCCCTTTAAAAGCATCTCCATTGCTCCGCCTTTCCGGGCAAAAATAAAAAGCCTGACAGACCAGACGCGTGATGCGCCGGGTATGTCAGGCTTTGCTTCTATTCGTTTGACTTCTTGTGGGGGGGACCTTTTCTGCTATGGGTTAAGAATAACAGGTCCGCGTACTTCTGTCAAGCTGTGGCAACGAATGCCAGAGGGGGGGATTTTGTGAATGTCAAAAGTCTTCTTGCTCACTATTTAACGGTTTAAAAAGCGTAAAAGCAAGTAATAAAACTGTTATTTCTTTCCGTGGCAGTTCGCTTACGGCAAATCCGATGCACAAATTTTAAGTGGTTTCATGGATTGTTTGCCAAGCACCCCTTTTCTATCCGGTTGACCGCACCTTATAGCCTGGGACGCCGGAAAGCCGCAAAGGACGCGGAAAAATTGAATCGCCGTTTTTGAGAAGAACAAGTACAAACAAAGTGATATTCTTTACTTGCGGAGGTGGAAATAAGGCCAGCCGCAGGCAGGAGGATGACGCATGAATTTTTTCTGCGGAGAAGATGCTGCAAATTATTTGAAAAGGAAAGATAAAACCCTTGGGAAAGTAATTGATACAATTTGGGAAAAGCCGGACGCAGAGGCAATTTCGGAGCTGGCAGTATTAAAAGGAATCGGCGTATGGACGGCGGAAATGATCTTGCTGTTTTGTATGCAGCGTCAGAACATATTCAGCTATGGCGATCTCGCCATCTTAAGGGGGCTTCGGATGGGTTACCGGCATAAGAGGGTTGACCGCAAACTGTTTGAGAAATACCGCAGGAGGTACAGTCCTTACGGAAGCGTCGCAAGCCTGTATTTGTGGGCGGTTGCGGGTGGAGCCATCCCCGAATTGAGTGATCCCGCCGCAAAGAAAAAGTGAGCGGAGTGAAATACACAAAATAATTCAATATGGAGGTCACGATAACGGGAAGGGGCACTCGTAAAAATGCTGGAGTTGACGATCGATCACATGACCGGTAAACGAGTGATCGAGGGGTAAAGCGGCGGGATGCGGGCAGAAGCCTTGCACACAAAACCAAAGGGAATGGAGAGGGGTCGTTATGCAATACACAGCACGTTATGAATCCCCGTTGGGCGGCATTTTACTTGCCGCCGACGAGGAAGGGTTGACCGGTCTATGGTTCGACGGGGAAAAATATTACGCGGAGAACCTTGTTCCCGGCCACAGAGAGGGCCGCCTTCCGGTTTTGGATGAAACAATGCACTGGCTGGATATTTATTTTACTGGCAAGGAGCCGGATTTTATGCCGGCCATCCATATGATCGGCTCAGCCTTTCAAAGATCCGTCTGGAGGATTCTGCGGCAGATTCCCTATGGCGAGACGACCACTTACGGCGCGATTGCAAAAAAAATAGCCGCCCAGCGTGGATTGGCGCGGATGTCGGCGCAGGCAGTTGGCGGAGCTGTCGGACACAATGGACTATCCATTATCATCCCCTGTCACCGCGTCGTTGGCGAAAGCGGCAGCCTGACCGGGTATGCGGGAGGCATTGACAAAAAGACGGCCCTGCTGAAATTGGAACAAGTTGATATGAACGCGCTTTTTGTTCCGAAAAAAGGAACCGCGCTATAATCTGCATTGCAGATCGGAGAATTTTCAAAATGGAAATCAGTTTACTTATAATCGCTGCTGTCATCTGCGCGTATCTTGTGAAGGGAATGTGCGGCTTTGCCAACACCATCGTATTCACTTCGATTTTGAGCTTTCAAAACGATAACGTCAATATTACGCCGGTTGACCTGCTGATTGGGATTCCGTCCAATATCCTGCTGGCCATTCGGGAACGAGCGTCCGTGAAGTTAAGGATATGGCTCCCGCTTGCCATTTTGGTGCTGATTGGATGTGTGCCCGGAATATTTCTGTTAAAATTCGGAGACGCCGTCTTTCTCAAAATTCTCCTTGGCATTGCGATCACCGGGATTGGTATGGAAATGTTGCTGCGGGAGTTTCAAACGAAAAAAAGGAAGCCCTCTCAGGCCTTGCTCCTCATAATTGGAGTCGTGTCCGGCTTTATCAGCGGCCTTTTCGGAATCGGCGCTTTACTTGCCGCTTATATGGGTCAAACAACGGACACGACCGATTCCTTTCGCGGAAATCTGTGCATGGTGCTCCTTACCGATAATCTGTTTCGGTTCGCCCTTTACCTTGCAACGGGAATTATTACGCCCAATGTTGTGAGAAATGCAGCGATTCTGTTCCCGTTTATGCTGATAGGGCTTGGTGCGGGAATGCTGTTATCAAAAGTTATGGATGAGAAAATCATGAAGATCGTGGTCATTGTCATGCTTATCATTTCCGGCCTATCGCTCATTGCGGCAAATGTGGTATGATAATCAAAAATAGCGACGTGAAAAGCAGCGGAACGTAGATTGGAAAGGGGACGCGGGGATGACAAATGATGAAATGTACGAAGCTGTGATCCACAACGACGCGAACTATGACGGCTTGTTTTTTTACGGCGTAAAATCCACCGGTATCTTTTGCAGACCCTCCTGCCAATCCAAAAAACCGCTGAGGGGAAACGTGCGCTTTTTTCAAAATGCAGACGAGGCGGTGAAGGCGGGTTTTCGTCCCTGCAAGCGCTGCAGGAGCGATCTTTTGTCCTACCGCCCCATGGAGGAGATTGCAGAGCTGGTAAAAAAGCATCTTGATGACTTATACGAACAACGGTCCACATGGAATGACGATCTGCATGAAATGGGGCTTTCCCAGAGACGCGTGGTTGAAATATTCAAGGACGCTTACGGGATGACGCCCAAGGCGTACATGGACATTCTAAAACTGAAAGAAGCGGAGAGGCTTTTGTGCGAAACTGAGGATAAGGTGGTTGACATTGCCGGAGCTGTGGGGTTCGGTGGGCTATCCACGTTCAATCGTTTTTTCAAAGAACAGACGGGGTATACGCCGATCACATATCGAAGAATGCACAAAAAATGAATAAATGCAGAGCGGATGATTTCCTGAGCAGACCCCTTGGTTTTACCTGTTTCTCGTAAACATCCTTATCAAAGAGACCGTTTTATGCCTCCGCTGTTTTTGTTTTGCCGCGGGCGGCCGCGGCAAAACAGGCCTGCGGCCGAGGGCTGCGCTTTTTACAGGCCTGCGCGGCGGCTCAGGCCGCGGCGCCGGGGGCGGAGGGCTGCGCGGGAAGGCCGAAAAATTGCCGGATCGCCCGGTAATAGCAGCCCGCGGCGGCGCGCTGGCCTTCGGGGCCGGCAAAGGCGTCGAAGTCGCCCTGATTGGTGATGAAGCATTGCTCGGCCAGCACCGCGGGGCAGCCGGGCAGCTCCACCACGGCGAAGCTTTCCAGGTTTTGTTCGTTCAGGTCGCCCCGTTCCCGGATGAGCCGCTGCCCCTCGGGGGTGTAATAGGCATAGCGCACCCCGCCCTGGCCCCGAAGGGCCGCCCCGGCGGCGCCCATCTCGGCGGCCAGCAGGTCGGCAAAGCGCAGGCTGCCGGCGTTTTGGGGGCTTTGAGGCGGCGCGGGAAAGCACTCGAACCCGCTGGCGGTTCCCGCTCCGCCGTCTGAATTCATGTGGATGGAAAGCAGCAGGTCGGCATGCTGGCGCCTGGCGGTGCGGGCGCGCTCACCCGCCGTGGCGGAGGCGTCCCAGTCTGCGCGCACCATGAGGGGGATAAAGTCCGGGTCGGTTTCCAACAGCTCCCACAGCGCCTGGGCTGTGGCCTGGGTGAGCGCCCACTCCTGGCTGCCCGCAAGGCCCGAGGCGCCGTTGTCGCCCCCGCCGTGGCCGGCATCGACCGCCACCCGGTACGGGCCGCCGGGCGTTTGCTTTAAAAACCCTGCCAGCACGCTGCTGGCAAGGTACACAAGCAGCAAAAGGGCGGCCGCTGCGGCAACAAACAGCAGGGTGTGGCGGCGGGCGCGGGAGCGCGGGGGGCTGGAAAAGATTGAGCGGCGCATAAAGGGGCCCTCACTTTCATTTTGGGGTCTAGCTGTAAAACGAGAAACAGAACGCAAATGTTTCAAACGGGGCGGATCTGCTCAAAAAAGTGCGCCGGGCAGACAAAATTGCCCGACGCATGGGAGGAACACATGAGACAGCCTCCCGCTGTGACCGCAACGGGAGGGGCGCCGCCTGGGTCAGCCCAGCGTTACAGCCCGGCCGCCCATGGCGGTGTAAACCTCGTCAAACAGGGCCCGGTCCACCTGCACGGTGCCTTGCAGGGGATCGGCCAGGGTGCAGACATCCTCGCTCATGCCGGTGAGCACCATACAGTGCAGGTTGGCGTAGGGCTGGTAGGCTTCGCCGCTTGGCAAAAGCCAGAAAAAGCGGGTGTTCAGGCGGGGGGCCTCGTAGTCCTGCGTGAACCACACGGCCACCGGCCGCCCGGCCAGCAGCTCAGCCAGCAATTTGCCTGTGCCCGCGCCGGAAAGGGAAGCGGCGCGCAGAGGGCTGCCCTGTGCGCCAAGATAGGCGTTGGCGGCCTCGGCCACAGGGCCCTGGAAGCAGTACCAACCGTTTTTTTCGCTGAAGGGGTCGCCGACATAGGCCTGTTCGGGGTCGGCGCCGCAGCGGTCGGCGCCGGAGCAGGTAAAAGGCTGGCAGGGCAGCCAGTCGCGCGCAATCTCGGAAGCCGAAACGGAAAAGCCCTGGTATTGCAGCAGGCAGGCCAGGCTGGCGGCCTCGCAGCCATTGGGAAGCTCGGGGTTCTGCAGCACCGGCGCAACCTCCAGCGGCAGGCCGGCGCGGCCGTTTCCGGAGACCTGCGGGGCCGGCAAGCCCCCCGGGACGAGGGAGAGAAAAGCAAGATCGCCCGCCATAAAACGCAGCGCCGCCAGCAAAAGCAGGGCGCTGCCCGCCACAACGCAAAGGCGCAGCAGGGCCCCCGCGAAGGCAAGCCGCCGCGACGGGCGACGGGCTGCAAAGCGTGGTTTGCAGCCGGGATGGGCCGCCGTGCCGGGCATTGCATAGGGGTGCGGGGGAGGGCGGCGCACAGCGCGCCCGGCGGGCGCGGCGTGCCGGGCATGGGTGGTGCAAACGCTACGTACAGCCACAGTACAAGCCCCCTTTCTTTTTACATGACGCCTGCGGGGGAACATCCGTTACAAGCAAAGTATAAAAAGAAAGAGCGAACAAAGTAAGCAAAAAGATGTATCCGACCTGTAAAAAGTGCAGCGCCGGCGGCCCAAGGCTCATTGCAGGGCAAAGCCCTCGAAATGATCCAGCAGGGGGTCGTAGCAGACGCCCAAATTCCCGCTTTCCCAACTGAATAAAATAAGGAGCTGGTGATCCAGCGGGAGCAGCTGTACGTCCAGCCCCGCCTGGGTGAGTACCGTGAGCAAGGCCTCCTGCGGGGGCAGGGCGTCCGCATACAGGGGCTGGTGCGGGTACAGCCCGCCGGTGATGGAGACGCTGTGGTCGAAGCCGTAACGGCTGTAAGAATCCACGCTGCATTGCTGGGCGTAACGCAGCAGGGCAGCAAGGCGTTCCAGCCGCTGTATGAGCTGATCCTTCCCCACCATGCGCCACAGCAGCTGCTGCTGTGAGTCGAAAATAGGCGTGGGAGGAAGGTCGCCCGCACGGGAAAAAATGGACGCCATATGATCGTACAGGTGCGCGCGCTGGTCGTCGTTGCTCAGATTGACCAGGTACATCAGCTCTTCCAGTGCGCGCTGCTGGGCAGCTGCGGCCCAATTTTGCGGCAGCGCGGCGTAGCCCTCTGCGGCCTCCACGTTCAGGGTCAGGGCAAGCCGTTCCCGGCGATAGCCCATCGCCAGCGCGGCCCGAAGTGGAAGCGTGGCCGGGGAGGGCGCGGGATCGGCCTCCCGGCGCGCCGGATAAGAGAAAAAGGAGAGCCCTTCCAGATAAAAGCAGCTTTCCTCGCCGCTGTTTAGAACAGAGCAGGCGCCGTTGAGCAGATCCAAATCCCCATCCAGGCAGCCCATTCCCAAAAGGGCATTCACAAACTCCAGCGAAAAGGCGCCGCCTGGGTCGGGAGGGGGTGTGATGAGTTCAGGCGAATCGGCTGCGCGGGCCTGCGCCAGAGCCTCCCAGGGCCAGAACTCCACATCGGCCGAATCCAGGCCGATGACACTGCGCACCGGCAGGGCGCTGGCAGCCTGCCGTACCGGCCTGGCCCAGCGGGGATTCCCCGCAAGACCCACCAGGCCCGCGCCCGCCAGCAAAATACCTGCGGCCGCACCGGCAAATACCGCGTTGAAAGAACCACGCTTGGGATGTTTTTCCATTGCCCGCAGCCTCCCTTCGCACGGCTTATTGGATGCCGAACCCACTGTAGCAGGCCAGCACCGGGTCATAGTAAATGCCCAGCGCGCTGCTGGAACCATCGTAGCTGGCGGTAAAAAGCATCAGGATGGTGGAATCCAGCGTCACAAGCTGAAAGTCAATGCTCTGCCAGGCCAAAAAAGCAGACTGCAAGGCCTGTTCAATGCGCTCGTCTTCCGGGTCGGCCGGGTTTGCGGTTCGCAGGCTGTCGCGGAAAAGTTCGGCGAAAACCGGGCTGTCCAGCGCGCCCCGCACAAGCGAGAGGGCTGCGGCGGGAGCGCCGGTAAAGCTGCCCTCGCCCAGGTAACCCTCCAAAAAGGGGAGCATCGCCTGCAGGCTGCATACAGAGGAAGACTGCACGGTTTCTTCGGCGCCTGCCACAGAGGGCACCGCCAACCGGCTCCCGGGTGTGCCGGCCAGGGCATACAGATCCTGCAGCACGGCGTGCCGGGCCGCATCCAACTGGTCCGGGCCGGGGGAGGTAACCAGGTCGGGGCGCAGCTGCATTACAAAATAGGCGGCGTGCAAACCGCCCGGAGAAGTGCCGGCGGCAACGTCCAATAAAGCGGGGAACGCCGCGGGAAGGCCTTCCGGCCCCGGCTGGCAGGTAACGGTAAAGCCCGCGCCCTGGATGTAGGCAAAGTCACCCTGCCGGTCGGAGAGGGAGAAAAAGGGAAGGGAAGAGGAGCCCGCCGCGGGTTCCCACGCGGCCTGCCGGGTATATCCACAGCTCAGCAGCGCCATTGCAGGGGCCTGGAGCGCCCGGACCACCTCCTGAACGTCCACTTCGCCCACGGGTGCGGGCGAGGCCTGGTCGAACACCTGCCAGGGCAAAAATTTCACCTCATCGGCCTTTTGCCCCACGGCGTTGCGCACGGGCAGCGCGGCGGATTGCTCCACGGCGGTTTTTGGGGCGGCGATGGCCTGGGCTGCAAGGTAGGTTCCCAGGCTCCCGGCCAGCAAAATACCCGCCGCCAGAGCCGCCACCTTCCAGGCGATATACCGGCGCTTGCGGGCCGCGCTGCGCCGGAGGCCGCAGGGGGCGGAGGCCGGCTTTGCAGAGGCGGGAGGCATCGGCCTTGCGGGCTGGCGGCCCCTCATGGCTGCACCTCCCCGGCGGTTGGTTCCGTGCCGGCCAGGGGCAGGCGCAGGGTAATCAGGGTGCCCTCGCCGACCCGGCTGTCGATGGAAAAGCGGGCGCCGTGGATGCGGGCGATCTCCTCGCACAGAGCAAGGCCCAGCCCCGCGCCCCCGGCCTTGCGGCTGCGGGATTTGTCCACCATGTAAAAGGGCTGGCGGATTTTTTCCAGTTCTTTTTCGGGGATACCCTGCCCGTAATCCCGCACCAGAAGCTCGGCCTCGCCCTGCTGAACATGCCCCAGCAGCTTGATGGTGCTGCCCTGGGGGCTTGCTTTGCGGGCGTTGTCGATAAAATTGAACAGCAGCGATTTGAAGAGCTCGCGGTCGGCCAGCACGGTCAGGCCGGGCTCGCAGGCCTGCTGCAGCGTGATGCCCGCGCCGGCCAGCACCGGCTGCATGGCGGCGGCAACCTCGGCCACCAGGGCGTCCAGGGCCTCGGGGGTGAACACCAGGTTCTGGCTGCCCACATTCAGCAGCTCCATCAGTTTGCCGGACAGGGAGCGCATGCGTTTTGTTTCCTCCACAATGATACCTGCGTATTCCATGCGGCGCTTGACCGGTACATCTTTTTGAAGGTACAGGAGGTCTGCGAAGCCCAGGATGCTGGTGAGAGGGGTCTTCATCTCGTGGGCCATATTGGCGATAAAAGCTTTTTGGTCGTCAGCAGCCTGTTCCAGCTGCTCTACCCGGCTCTGCACGGCCTGGGCCATGCGGTTCATATCCTGGGCAAGGCTGGCCAACTCGTCGTTCCCACCAAGGTTCACCCGCTCGGCATAGTTGCCCTGCGCGATATGGCGGGAAGCGCGCGACAGGGTGGAAAGCGGCCGCAGCAAGGCCCGCACGATCACAAGCAGCACGGCGGCGGAAAGCAGGCTGGCCGCACCGCTCAGCGCCAGGGCGTTGGTGGTTTGGCGCTGCAAATGCCGGTCCAGGTCGGTTACATCGAAAACGCAGATCAACCGGTAGTCGGTCTGTTCCAGCAAAAGGGGGGCGTTCAGGGCAAAAAACAGCTGCGCTTCCCGGCGGAAAACCTGCCCGTAGGTGAGCGCAGGGTCTGTGTATTCACTGCCGGCCAGGCCGCTGCCGCGGCACAGGCCGGTTTCGTCGGCGCTGACGGAGCGGCCGCTGCGATAGAGCTGGCTGGCGGTGAGATACTCGTCCGGCGCCTGCCGTTCCATTACCTCCAGCGCCGCCTGGTCGGCGGCGTCCGGCCCAAGGCAGATTTGCCCGCTTTGCAGCCGCTGGCTGACCACCCCTGTTTTGATGAGGCTCGCCATATACTGCTGCTGGGTGGCCGCCCGCCGGCGTTCCCGCTGCCACAGCTCGTTTTGACTGGAGCGAAGAAACAACAGGCTCAGCCCGCTGGTGGTGAGCACCAGCAGGGCCAGCGTTGTGAGAAATACCTTTTGCCACAGCTTCATTTCAGTGCTCCAGCCGGTAACCGATGCGGGGCAGGGTCACAAGCCGCCCGGCCAGCCCCAGCTTGTGGCGCAGCCGCTGCACGTGGATATCCACGGTGCGGGTTTCGCCCTCGAACTCGTAGCCCCACACCATGGCCAGCAGCTTTTCCCGGCTGAGGGCCAGGTCCTGGTTTTGCAGAAATACCCGAAGAAGCTCAAATTCCTTAGGGCTCAGGGTCACCGGCCGGCCGCCCCGGGTGACGGTGTGGGCCGCCAGGTCCTGCCGGATGTCGCCGTATTGCAGCACCTGCGCGCCCCTGCCCCGCCGGCGCAGGGCAACCTCCACCCGGGCCAGCAGCTCCAGCGCCTCAAAGGGTTTGGCGATGTAGTCCTCGGCCCCCAGGTGCAGGCCTTTTACCTTATCCGCCACCTGCTGCATGGCCGACAGAAAGATCACCGGCACATCCAGCTCGGCCACCCGCTCCATCACCGAAAAGCCGTCCAGCCCGGGCAGCATGATATCCAGCAGCACCAGGTCGTAATCGTTCTG